>Ga0209377_1000015_pt1 | contig 80106 bp, 81 predicted proteins | sample GraSoiAngelo_141_FD_185898 | JGI IMG/M metagenome (GOLD analysis project Ga0209377, IMG submission 185898) | Grasslands soil microbial communities from the Angelo Coastal Reserve, California, USA - 14_0929_12_40cm (SPAdes) (version 2) | ecosystem: Environmental > Terrestrial > Soil > Grasslands ...
GTTCAGACCTTAGTACGAGAGGACCGGGTCTGACGAACCGCTGGTGTTCCAGTTGTTCTGTCAAGAGCAGTGCTGGGTAGCTATGTTCGGAAAGGATAAGCGCTGAAAGCATCTAAGCGCCAAGCCTGTCCCAAGATGAGTTCTCCCTGAAGGGTCGTGGTAGACCACCACGTTGATAGGCTCCGGGTGTAAGCATGGTAACATGTTCAGCTCAGGAGTACTAATAACCCGTTCGGCTTGATCTTTTACTTTTCCAATAAGCTGTCCCGAAAGGTTTCGGGGCAGTAATGGGAAATGAAAGATCTCAAAACAAAACTCAGACGAGTTGTAGCGTCCGCCATCCCGGCGGATAGCTTCCGAAAACCTGTATGTAGATGTCAGTGATCTAGCAATGTTCTTTCGAAAATTAGGTAGGGCGATTGACCTCAATCGCCCGAGGTCCCCAGAGATTCGGCTTCGTGCTTGCGTCGCTGCGACAGCAGCGAAATGCCGGTGCGGCTCCGCACTCTGGTGACAATAACGCAGTGGCCCCACCCGTTCCCATTCCGAACACGGCAGTGAAACGCTGCAGCCCCGATGGTAGTACGGCGACAGGCCGTGCGAGAGTAGGACGTCGCCAGAACTAAAACCCCGGTGAGGTTATCTCATCGGGGTTTTTGCTTGTGGCGTCGCCTACTCGAGCAGAGAACACGGCGAGCTGGGAAGCCGCCGGGTAGACGATCAAGCTCGCGAGGGCAGCGGGCGAGTGTGTGGGAACACACGAGTCAATAGGACGACGTCGCCAGAGTAAAATGCCCGGTGGTTCAATCCATCGGGCATTTTATTTCTGGTTTTTTTGCGCACGCGCCTCGCGTGTTGGTGAAGGCGCCCCCGTCACGAACTTGCGATTCTGCCTTTGACCCGCTACAACGGCGAGATGCCCGATGAAATTCCGCCGTCACCTCCGCCTGTCCCTCAACCACTTCCTCGCACTGCCCCCGCCGCAATTTGGAGCCTCGTTTTGGCAATTCTTTCGTTCTTTTGCGGATGGCTCATTACCGCGATCCCCGCTGTCATTTGCGGTCACATCGCTCGTTCGAAAATTCGCAAATCCGGCGGTGCGCTTGGCGGGAAGGGAATCGCGACCGCAGGACTAATCTTGGGCTACATCGCCCTCGTGCTTGGTGTAATGGGCATTCCGTTACTCGTCAGCATGATCCAATCGGATCGCGAGCGCCTGCATCGCCTTGCCACCGAACGAAAGGCAATCGCTTCTGACGATGGCAAAATCTGGGTCACGGTCACAGGGATGTGGACCAAAATGCCAGAGCTCAACAAGCAAGCGTCACTGCAAGTGGGTTACAAGAGCAAAGAAATGTATTTGATCGTGATCACCGACGCGAAAGCTGACGTCACCGATCTAACGCTCGAAAAACATCATCAACTGACGCGTGACCGGATGTTGCAGAAAATGAAGAACGCGTCAGCGACTGAACCCGTCCCGTTGACGATTGATGGTCATGCCGCTCTGCAAGATGAAATAAGTGGAACCGAAAAAGGGACCAACGTTGTCTTTCTTCATACCACCGTGGACGACGGCGACCAGTTCCAACAGATCCTCGCGTGGACGCTTAAGTCGCGCTGGCAACAACAGCACGACTTGCTGCGCGAAATTACCAGAACCTTTCGCAGCGAGAAGTAGACCTGGTTTTACTGGCGTGGCAAGTCACCGGAACCTGATGACAACCGGGTCGCCACGCGCGAATTTTATACACACGCGGAGTGCTGTTTCGTCGAAATCAGTATGTGAGTTGTGGCGGCAGATTTTACACTGACATTCACAGCTCAATGATCGCTTTGCCACGCTGTGCCGCCTCGTGCATTCCAGCGATGAGACGGCTTGCTGTTGTTGTCGTTATTCTTTCAGCCGGCATCGCGCCAACTATCGCCAAACAAGAACCATCCTCTTCGCTCGAGGTGGCAAAGAATGATTTTGCCAAGGCGCAGGCACTGGCCACGCAGCTCGCGGCTCTTTCACCGAAAGTCGATCCGAAAGAAGCGAAGGCCGTGGCGGAGTGCGCGTACGCCACTGCTCATCGGCTCAGGAGCCAGTATCACATGTTTGGCACGCCGATCTTCAATAATTTCCTCGTGTATCACGGCTTCAGGAAACGCGGCTACTGCTACCAATGGACGGAAGACCTGCTTCTTGCGCTCGATGCACTAAAACTCAAAACACTCGAACTTCACTGGGGTGAATCATATGCCGGCACGTGGCGCGAGAACAACTGTCTGGTGATCACAGCGAAAGGCCAGCCGTTTGAGCGTGGTATGATTCTGGAGGCCTGGCGCCATTTCGGCTATCTCCGCTGGAACCTGCTACTCTCCGACGAGGATCGATATTTCGAAAACACGAAGTGGGCGGCGCGCGTGCGCAGTCGAGCGGCCGCTGCCAAAACTTCGGAGCCCCGTCATGGTGTCGCCTTTCAGCGGAGAGTCACAGCAACTGAAAAAAGCAGCGAGTGATGGAGCGCATTAAGGCCAGGGAGCGCACGCGCCTCGCGTACTGCGATTGGCGCCCTAGCCGGTCGCCGGGTAAATGCAATGCGCTGAGTGCCCCATCCTTCTGGGAAAGTTTGCCACAAACGGCACGCGAGGACGCGTGCACTCCCAGAAATTGCTTGCGCGGCGTGCTCCGCTGTCGCAAGCTCGGGCCGCGATGAACAGCTTGGCGCGTTTCCACACTTGCGGTCGTGCTCTTGTCGCGGCTTTTATCTCCGCGGCCTTTCTCTGGTCGCTCGCGCTGAGCGTTTCTCCGCAGTTGCACACGCGCATTCACGGCGACGCGAATCGCGCGGAGCACAGTTGTGCGGTCACATTGATTGCCACTGGCGGCTATGAACATGCGGCGCAGCCCTCGCTCGTTACCGGGCCTCAATTCGCATCCTGCTTTTCTCAAGTTGCAGCGCTGACCTCTACCTGGGTCCAGCCGCTCTTTCTTCGGGCGCACATCTTCGCGCACGCTCCGCCTCCGATCGCCTGAATTGTAGGGCGTCTGTATCAGACGGCGCCTAACGAATCGGCGTTTCATCCCGCCTCAGAGGCGGAACCCCTACAAATCGTCGCGCATCGGCGTTCGCTTCGCTTCACGCAACTCGTGAACGCCGCGAAACCTATCTTTGGAAACTTTTGCTTGGAAAAAATCTATGAAAAAATTTTTGATCGCAGCCGGCGCATTGATTTGGCTCGCGCACGTATCAACGGCCCAGGAGGCAACGTCAGCCGCAGCAAGTCCCGCTGCGTCGCCAGCGCCGTCCGCTACCGGCACTCCGGGAACGGAAACGACTGAACAGGTCGTCGTCACATCGCAGGAACTCGACATTTCACGCGAGGCAATTGTACCGAGTCTCGGTGCCACCCGTTACACCGTTGGACCGGACCGCCTCGATTCACAGGCACAAGGCGAGAACGCTCCGTTTAACCAAACGCTCCTGCGATTTCCGGGCGTAGCGCAAGATTCATTCAGTCAGCTTCACGTCCGGGGCGAACACGCGAACCTGCAATACCGCATTGACGATGTGCTCCTGCCGGAAAGCATTCCCGGATTCGGACAGGAGCTCGAGACGCGTTTTGCAGATAGCGTTTCGCTCATCACCGGCGCGCTTCCGGCGCAATTCGGCTTTCGCAACACCGGGGTAGTCGACATTCATACCAAAAATGGCGCGCTATTTCAGCAGGGCGAAGCCTCTCTGTATGTCGGCAGTTTCGACACCATCAAGGAGAGCCTTGAATATGGAGGCGTGCTGGAAAGACTCAGCTTATTCGTCACAGAAAGTTATTTGCACGATGGCATCGGCATTGAAAATCCGACACGCAGCAGCGATCCCATTCACGACGACACCGATCAGTACAAGGTATTCGGTTATCTCTCATACATTTTCGATCCGACGAGCCGGTTAACCCTCCTCTTCAGCGGCAATCACAGCGATTTCCAGATTCCAAATACTCCGGGGCTGACTCCAGCCTTCACACTGGGGACGAAATCGACGTTCGATTCGGCAAAGCTGGACGAAAACCAAACGGAAGACTCAGCCTACGAGATCTTGACTTACCAGAAACACGTAGGCGATTTTGGTTTTCAGGCATCAGTGTTCAATCGGTACAGCGCCGTGCTTTTTCGGCCAGATGACGTTGGTGATCTTATTTTCAACGGCGTCGCGTCGCGAGTTGATCGCAGCATTCTTTCAAACGGCATCGAGTTCGATTCGAGCTACAAGCTCAACGACCAGCATACAATTCGCGGAGGTTTCATTTTTACCGAGCAATACGCCAACGTCGATACCGTCACACTCGTGTTTCCAGTCGATGAAAACGGAAATCAGACGAGCACGATTCCGCTAAGGGTCCTCGATGATCATAATAAGTATGGGTATTACTATGGGTTTTATTTGCAGGACGAATGGAAACCGTTTGAGCAGCTCACGATTAATTTCGGTGGCCGCTTTGACGTGGTGAACGCGTTCTCTGATGAGAATCAGCTGAGTCCGCGGATCAACATAGTTTATCAGCCGTGGAAATGGACAACGTTGCACGCCGGTTATGCGCGCTATTTCACGCCACCGCCGCTGGAAGCAGTACCGCAAAGCACTATCGGCAAATTCGCTGGGACGACCAACGAATCCGAAGTTACGAAGGATACCCCGGTGAAATCGGAGCGCGCGCACTATTTCGATGCAGGCATGACGCAGAAAATCGCCGAGGGCTTTACCGTAGGCATCGATGGTTTCTACAAAAGCTCGCATTCGGTGCTGGATGAAGGCCAGTTCGGAGAAGCGCTTATTCTCTCGTCATTCAATTACAAGCGCGGGGAAATTTACGGCGGGGAATTTACCGCAAACTATGATCAGGGTCCGTTCGCCGCATATCTGAATGCCGCCTATGGATGGGCACGCGGGACAAACGTCAGTTCCGCACAATTTCTTTTCGGCAGGGATGAGCTCGATTACATACGACATCACTGGGTCTTCCTCGATCACGATCAGCGTTTCACCGGCTCTGCCGGCGTGTCATATACTTGGAATGATTGGAGACTTGCCATTGACGGACTGTATGGAAATGGATTGCGCCGCGGTTTTGCCAATACGCAAAAGAACCATCCCTACGAGACATTCAACGTGGGTCTGTCGCGCCGGATACAGCTCACGCAAAAGACGGCGCTCAAAATCCGTTTCGATGTCGTCAACATTCTCGACAAGATCTACGAACTGCGCGACGGCAGTGGCATCGGTGTCGGCGCGCCGCAATTCGGTCAGCGCCGTGGCTTTTACGGTACTGTCGCCTTCGATTTTTGAGGACGGGATTTCTGACCCGAAATAATTCTATCATGTTGAGCGGAGTGAAACATCTCTGATTTGTGCTCGATTCAGAAATGATCAGAGATTCTTCGCTTCGCTCAGAATGACATTATAAGTTGGCTGGTAATGCATCGGACTGATCATTCCCGGTTTCGCAAGAGGCACGATTTCGTTCCGGATTTTTCGCATGCGGAGCGGCGGACCCGCATCGTGATCGGAGTTACGGCCGCGATGATGGTACTCGAGATCGCGGTCGGCTTGATGTCGCACTCGATGGCTTTGCTGGCCGATGGCTGGCACATGAGCACACACGTAATCGCATTTTTGATCACGGCGGTGGCGTACTATTTTGCGCGAACGCAAGCTGGCAACGCGCGATTCAGTTTCGGCACGGGAAAAGTGGGTGTGCTCGGGGGGTTCACCAGCGCCGTGGTGTTATCGATTGTCGCGTTTTTAATGGCGGGCGAATCGGTACACCGCCTTTTTGTTCCGTTGGAAATTCATTTTAACGAGGCGATCGGCATCGCCTGTCTCGGATTGCTCGTGAACCTCGGTTGCGCAGTCCTACTCGCCGATCGTCACCACGACCACGGCGGCGGCAGCTCACATCGTGAAGATTTGAATTTGCGCGCGGCGTATCTGCACGTGCTGGCCGATGCATTTACTTCAGTGCTGGCAATCAGCGCTTTGACGGGCGGCAAATTCTTTGGCTGGGCATGGCTCGATCCAGTAGTCGGAATTGTCGGAAGCGGCGTGGTTTTTTCGTGGGCTTACACGCTGTTACGCGATACGAGCGGCATCTTGCTGGATCGCACGCCGGCATCGTCCGATTTGCCTGAGGAAATTCGCCGCGCAGTGGAAAGTGATGGTGATTCGCTCGTGAGCGATCTACATGTTTGGCAGGTCGGCATCGGAAAATTTGCGGCCATGATCTCTGTTGTGGCGCACGAGCCAAAGAGCTGCGATGCCTATCGGGCGTTGCTCCGCGCGCACGACGAACTAGTTCACGTCACCATCGAGACGCATCTTTGCCGCGAAGATCACCAATCGATGGCAAGCCCCTGAATGGCCACTGCGTTCTGGCAAGTCGTTGCGGCTTATGCTTTCGCCGTTGCCGGGGGATGGATCAGCACGTCGCTACAACTCGCGCACAAACAGCTTTGCGCGCTGATTAGTTTCGCCGCTGGAACGCTTCTGGGCGTGACAATCTTTGCGATTTTGCCCGAAAGTTTCGGCGCATGTTCTTGGTGGGCGGTGTTCCTGGCGCTCGCCAGTGGATATGCGCTTTTCTTTTTCATCAGTAAACATGTGCATCATGTTTGCCCTGCTTGCGCGGCCAGTCACTTCGATGCCGATGCGACCCGCCATTTCAGCGAAATCGCTACTGCGCTAATTGTCGCGTTGGCGATTCACAGCACGACCGATGGTTTGGTTTTGGGAATTCAGGGAGAAACTCCCGCGATGGATGTGACAAAATGGTCGCTGTTCTCGGCTCTGTGCATTCACAAAGTTCCCGAAGGCCTCGCGTTGGGCAGCCTTTTGATCGGCGCCGGATTGCATCGCAGCGCTGCGCTGGGGTGGGTTGCTGCAGTTGAAGCAACAACGCTCTTCGGCGGCGTGATCGGCTATTTTTTTCTGACGAACATTTCGATTTTTTGGCTGGGACTAATCATGGCCCACGTGGGCGGCGGGTTCTTCTATCTGGCGACGCATGCTGTTCTTGGAGAGATGTTGAAGCACGGAAAAAAAATTGTTCTGACAAGTTTTGCGGCGGGAATCGCATTGATCGTGGCTCTCAATATTGGTTTAAGGCTGCTGGGGTAGTGCACTTTGAAGTTGAGGCGCTGGTGCCAAGCGCCTGATATTTTAGCTTCGCCGTTTGGCACAAACGCCGCTACAACATGCATCTTTTTCATTACCGCGACGGACGTCTCTGCTGCGAAGACGTAGATCTTGAGCGCGTGGCGGAGAAATTTGGCACGCCCACTTATGTTTACAGCGCGAGCACTATTCTCGATCATTACTTGCGTCTGGACGTGGCGCTTGCGCCACTCGATCACCTGATTTGTTATGCGGTCAAAGCGAACTCGAATCGCGCTATCCTGAAGTTGCTCGCGGATGCTGGAGCGGGGTTCGACATTGTTTCCGGCGGCGAACTTTTTCGTGTAATCACTGCGGGTGGCGATCCGGCAAAATGCACGTTTGCCGGCGTGGGCAAATCGCGTCAGGAAATCGAATACGCGCTCGACCAGCGCGTTTACAGCTTCAACGTCGAGAGCGAGGCCGAGTTGGAATGCATAGATCGCATCGCGAGTGCCAAAAACTTGCGCGCGCCGATCGCGTTGCGCGTCAACCCCGATGTGGCTGCGCAGACGCACGAATACATCTCCACCGGCTCGCGCGAGAATAAGTTCGGCATCGCAGTCGATGAACTGAGCGCAGTTTACGAACGTGCGGCAAAACTGCGCAACATCGACCTCATCGGCGTCCAGATGCACATCGGTTCGCAGATTACGGAGGCCGCACCGTTCGCCAGTGCGATCAGGAAAGTGGCGCCGATCGTGCGCGACTTAAAATCGAAATACGGAATCAAGTTTTTCAGCATCGGCGGCGGCATGGGAATTATCTACCTGCGCGCACTCGAGAGCGGAACGGGCAAATGGTGGCACGATCATAGCGGCGAACCATCCGCATTCAGCGTGCGCGATTACGCCGCGGCGATTGTGCCCTCATTGAGCGAGTTGGACATTCGAGTCTTGGTCGAGCCTGGCCGTTTCCTTGTGGGCAACGCCGGGGTTTTGCTAACACGCATCCGTTACATCAAAACAACGGCCGCGAAAAAATTCGCCATTGTCGATGCGGGAATGAACGATCTGATTCGGCCGGCGCTTTATCAGAGTTATCACGAAATCGTGCCGGTAAAAGAGAGGAAGAGTGAGCGGAAGAGGAAGATTAGCAAGATCGACATTGTTGGTCCGGTGTGCGAGTCCGGTGATTTCTTTGCGCTGGACCGGGGAATGCCCGAACTGCATGAGGGCGATCTGCTGGCGATCCTGAGCGCAGGCGCGTACGGATTTGTCATGGCTTCCAATTACAATTCGCGACCGCTTCCGGCGGAAGTCTTGGTGCGCGGCGACAAGTTTACGCTGATTCGAAAACGGCAAACCTGGGAGGATCTGGTGCGCGGTGAGGTCGAAGCTGGGTAGCGCGCGCCGCCACGAGAGTGCGCCACTTGCGCAATTCTGCGGCCCGCATAAATACTTCTCTCGAATATGATGAAACGCCTGGTGCTCGTTTGCCTTTTATCGATGCTCGCGTGCGCCTCGCAGGGGGCTCGGCCGCCGACCTCGGGTGAATACATCATTCTGATCGGCGGGCCATCGATGTATCAGTGGGAAAAATACAAGGCTTACCCGCACGATCATTGGTGGGCGAATTTTGTGCGGGCTGCGCGTCTGCGCACCGAACAGCTGCAAGCCGAACTCGGCCCGGACGTGAAGATTACCTGGCTTGTTTACAGGCAGGGTTACGAGGACCGCGCGAAACAGGAGCACCAGGATCTCATCAGCCTGATTGGTACGGTTCGCGATAAGTTTAATCTCCATCTCGTTTGGTTTGGCCCAGGCCAGGAAGTGATCGATTATCTCAACCACGGCCAGCCGCGAGATCAGCTAAAAGTCATTGGGTTTGAATATTTCGGGCACTCGAATCGGGCCTGTTTCATGTTCGATTACAGCAACAATATCGACAGCGCTTGTAAATCGTGGCTGCACGATAGCGAGCTGACCAAAATCAATCGCCGCGTTTTCGACCGCCACGCCTACGTCAAAAGCTGGGGCTGCCATACGGGCGAAGAAATGTCGAAGAGATGGTACGCCGCGACTGGCGTCCGTATGATTGGCGCCATCGGTAAGACCCAATTCATGATGGAAGAACTGCCGATCCTTGTTTCTGATGGCGGCAGGTGGGTCAATTAAGTTTCGATTGCCGATTTTCGATTGGCGATTGTTCTAAAAGCGGCCAAACGCGCACGTTTCTTGGTCGGCAAAAATTTGAGTCGACATCGCCCCCGCGTTTTGGGATGAAGGCTTTGGGTTTGCTGGAATTCAACAAACACTCAACAGAAGGAGTTTATGGACTGGAAAAAATTCTTCATCGCGTTCGTCGCAGCGTTCGGTTTTATCTTCCTCTTTGGCTTTCTTTGGTACGCGAAGCTGATGCATGGCGTGCATCAGGAAGTGCCAACACTTTGGCGAACTCCGGCCGACTTTGGCAATCACTTCTCGGCGCTTATTTTTGGACACATTGTGATGGCGTTCTTCCTGACGCTACTTTGTGCACGATTTGTCCCCGCCGGTGGCGCAGGCGCGTGCGCAATGTTGGCCGTCCTGGTCGCGCTGATATATGCCGGTGCTGACCTGATCACATTCGCGGTGCAGCCACTGACAACTAAAATCCTGTCCGGCTGGATCCTTGGTGACTTGATTCAGTTCGCGATTGCCGGCGCCATCATCGGGGCGCTCTACAAGGCGGCCCCTGCGAATATCACCTTCGTTAAGGAACGGCCTCACGCGTAAGCAAGTCTCCCGCTTTTTCGGCTCTTGTAATTACTTCCCAAGTCATGAAGCGATTCGTCCTCGCGTTCATCGCCGCATACATTTTCATATTCTGATGGGGTTGGCTGCTTAACGGGGTTGTACTCAAAGACATTTATGCGCAAACGCCAAATCTTTGGCGGCCGCAACCTGAAATGATGAGTTTGTTCCACTGGATCATTATTGGCCAGGCGTTGATCGTTTTTGCATTCATCATGATCTATGTGAGCGGTTTCGCCCGCGGCGGAGTGATTGCTGGAATTCAGCTTGGTCTCCTGCTGGAAATCGCAGCGATTGGGATGCGGATGGGATTTTACGCGGTGCAGCCGATTCCCGGAAAGTTGATCCTTTACGGGAGTGTGAGCGGGATCATCGAGATGATCATCGCGGGCGCGATCGTCGGCGCGATCTACAAGCCGCCAACTGCACCGGCGTCTTAGCGGCGATCTAAGAATTGGGCGTTGGACGTTCGGCGTTGAGCGTTGGACGTTCGTTTTATGTTATCGCAAACTCCAGCCGCACTTGGCTATCGGATGCCTGCGGAATGGGAGCTGCACGCTGCGACCTGGCTCTCGTGGCCGCGGCGCGAAGGAATCAGTTTCCCTGAATCTTTCGATCGTGTTCTGCCAGCATTGCGCGCCATGGTCGAGGCGCTGATCCAATCAGAACAGGTTTGCATCAATGTTTGTAATGGCGCGCATGAAGCAGAAGCCGGCGAAGTTCTGCGTGGGTTGCCTATGGAACGCATCACTTTTTATCGCGTTCCAACGGATGAGCCATGGTGCCGCGACCACGGACCGATTTTTGTCACACGCGATCGCGAGGCGAAATCCACCACAGGACGGATTCGCCGTGGTGAACTTGCGGTAGTGGATTGGGATTACAATGCCTGGGGAAACAAATATCCGCCGTTCGATCTGGATGAAGTCGTGCCGACGCGTGTCGCTGAAATCCTGAAGCTGCCGGTTTTTTATCCGCGGATGATCCTCGAAGGCGGCTCGATCGATGTAAATGGCTCGGGTGCGCTGCTCACGACCGAGTCCTGCCTGTTAAACAAGAATCGCAATCCGAGTCTCTCGCGCGGTGAAATCGAACAGCGTTTGCGGGATTACCTGGGTGTTCGCGATATTCTCTGGCTTGGCAACGGAATCGCGGGCGACGACACCGACGGCCACATCGACGATCTCGCGCGGTTTGTGACCGAGCAAACGGTTGTCGCTGTCGTTGAGGGAAATCGCGACGATGAAAATTACGAACAGCTGCGGGAAAATCTTGCGCGCTTGCGCGAGATGAAAATTGATCATCGAAATCTTGAGATCATCACATTGCCGATGCCGAAGAAGATGATACGCGAAGGACTGCGACTCCCGGCCAGCTACGCGAATTTTTATATCGCAAACACATGTGTGCTGATGCCCACATTCGCTGATCCGAACGATGAAGCTGCATTGTCGGTCCTGCGCGAATGTTTTCCGGATCGTCGCGTGATCGGGATCGATTGTCGCGAGTTAATCTGGGGGCTGGGCACATTTCACTGCCTGACGCAGCAACAGCCTGCAGTGTGAATGTGGGAAGGACCTTAGTGTCCCGACCGTCGCCCGCAAAGCTTTCGGGGCTTCCACATTCATCAATCTGCAACCGGTGCCGGTTTATAGCCGCTATTCAAAATTGCGTCGTGAAGATCGGGCGGATGGGTCTTTCGCGCGTCGAACGTGACGATCACGCGCTCATGCTTGAGATCGACTCTTACGTCTTTCACCCCGGAAATCTTCTTGAGCGCCGGTCGCAGCTTGCGCACACACTCATCGCAATCTTCGCCCTCGGTGGCGATCTCGATCGTTTCCAAGATCGCATGATCGGCCCGTTCGGGATCAAACGGATCGGCTGGATCAGGATCGTTTGGTCGAGCTGGGTCCATGGCTTTGATTTTTTCTTTATCTAACGTGCGAGAACGGCGGTGCGGCCGTCTCTGCGTGTCTCAGTGACACCTGGCTTCAGCCAGGTGCTGAGCGAGATTCCTTCTTCAGCCGTTTCGAACGGCTTCTCGAGAGAGCCACTGGCGCAGGATAAGCCGTTGAAACGGCTGCGGCTATTTCACTCTCGATGCGCATCGCTCTAAAGACCGGTGTTACTGAGACCGGCTGGAAAGTTCGCGGGCGATTGGTTCGAGCACGCGCCAGACGTTTTCGGCAAGAATTTTTTGACCAGCCGCGTTAGGGTGAATGCTATCCGATAAGTTCAACGAGGGATCGCCTGCCACGCCCTGCAGGAGATAGGGAACAAGCGCGGCGTTGTTCTTGGCCGCCAGCTCAGCGAACATCTTGCCAAACGCTGATACGTAATCGTCCGCGGCATAATTCGGCAACTGCATTCCCGCGATCACGACACGCACGTTCGGATTGTGCCCTTTCACGTTATCGATGATCTGCTGAAGGTTATGTTGAATTTGATCGATCGACAGGCCACGGAAGGCGTCGTTGATTCCGAGTTCCAAAACGAAGATATCTATTCTGTGCTTGAGATGCGGCGATAGCCGCTCCAAGCCGCCTTCGGTGGTGCCGCCGGAGGCGCTTGCGTTGATGACTTGAAAGTTCAGACCGGCAGCGCGCAGCTTCTTCGCAAGCAAAGCCGGATAGGCCTGGCTGCGTTTGAGCATGAAGCCGTCTGACAAACTGTCGCCGAAGACGAGAATCGTTTTCGGTTGGGCAGCAGGCGCGTGTTCCGCGAAAACCAGGGACATCGTCGCCAGAAACGCTGCGACAGCGCATTTCATTTAGAAATATACAACGTCACGCGCCGTTGTAGGGCAACCGCTTCGGTTGCCAGCGCTGGGCAGGCGAAGCGCCCGCCCTACAGCCGCCTTTTCGGCGGTGGACGTTGCAAGTTTTCCGCGTAACGGTTTAACTCTTCAACCTTCAACTTTTCCTATGGCCAATTTCGCTATCAATGGTTTCGGGCGCATTGGACGGAATGTCCTTCGCGCCATGTCACAAAAACAAGTCGAGCGCGTTCTCGCGATCAACGATCTCACTGACACGCACACTCTGGCGCATCTGCTCAAGTGGGATTCCGTGCACGGCAAATTCGACGGCGAGATCGGTTACGACGATGAAAACATCATCGTGCGCGGTCACAAAATTAAGGTCTTGAAGGATCGCGATCCAGGGAATCTGCCGTGGAAAAAACTGGAAATTGATGTGGTGCTTGAATCGACGGGCCTGTTCACCAATCGCGATAAAGCCGAGCTGCACTTAAAGGCCGGAGCCAAGCGCGTGTTGATCAGCGCACCGGCAAAAGATCCGGACGTGACGATTTGCATTGGCGTAAACGACAATGCCTTCAACCCCGATAAGGACAAAATCGTTTCGAATGCGAGTTGCACGACGAACTGCCTGGCGCCCATGGCGAAGGTATTGAACGACACATTTGGCATCTCACACGGGTTCATGAGCACGATCCACAGCTACACAAACGACCAGCGGATCCTCGATTTTCCACATAAGGACCTGAGGCGTGCGCGTGCAGCGGCGGTCAACATCATTCCGTCCACGACCGGCGCGGCCAAGGCGATTGGTGAAGTGATTCCAGAGTTGAAAGGGAAATTGAACGGAGGCGCTTTTCGGGTACCCACTCCGGACGGATCAGTGACCGATTTCACAGCTATGCTGGAAAAGGATGCGACAGTCGATGCGATCAACACTGCATTTAAAGAGGCCGCATCCGACAAAAGCTACAAAGGCGTGGTCGAGTATAGCGACGAGCCGCTCGTTTCGGAGGACATCATTGGAAACCCGCACTCCTGCGTTTTCGATAGCCAATTAACTCTCACGCTCGGAAACCGTTTCGTGAAAGTAGTTGGCTGGTACGATAACGAGTGGGGCTATAGCAATCGCTGCGTGCAATTGATGGAAATGCTGGGGGAGTAAGGGCTAGTAATCGTGCTCCTGTTTGTGATTCTTTTCTGTTAAGAAATGGCGAAACTTTCAGTACGCGATCTGGATGTGGGCGGGAAACGTGTGTTGGTGCGCGTGGATTTCAATGTGCCAACCGAAACGCGCGGCGGCAAAGTTCGAGTCACTGATGACACGCGAATCCGGGAGAGTCTGGCGACGATCAATTACCTGCGCGAGCACGGCGCAAAAACCATTTTGATGTCGCATTTTGGCCGGCCCAAAGGAAAGCCGGTGGAGAAGTTCTCGCTGCGCCCGATCGGCGAGTATTTGTATTCGCTGATTCACCATCCCGTAATTTTCAGTCACGATGCGATAGGCGACGTGCCGAAGAAAATCATTGATCACATGGAAAACGGAGACGTTGCGCTGCTCGAGAATCTGCGCTTTCAACCAGGGGAAGAAGCTAACGATCCGAATTTTGCGAAGGCGCTGGCCGAACTTGGTGATCTTTATGTGAATGATGCGTTTGGCGCAGCGCATCGCGCGCACGCATCTACGGTCGGCATCACAAAATTCGTGGAGAAATCGGCGATGGGTTTCCTGATGGAGAAAGAACTCAAACACTTGAAAGAAGAACTCGAGAAGCCGGCCAAGCCGTTTGTCGTGATTTTAGGAGGCGCAAAGGTATCCGATAAGATCGGAGTCTTGAAAGCGCTGATGGAAAAGGCCGACACGATTCTTATCGGCGGCGCGATGGCGAACACGTTCTTGAAAGCACAAGGAATTCGGATTGGCGCAAGCCGCGTCGAATTGGACAAGGTCGATTTGGCGCGGGAGCTTCTCGATCTGGCTAAGCACCGTGAGGTAAAATTTTTGGTTCCGATCGATGTTGTGGAGGCGGATGAAATTCGCGCCGGTGCTGACATGCGAAACACGAGCCGTCTCTCGCCGCAGCATGGCATCAGCGACGGCTGGCAGGCGGTCGACATTGGCGCGGCAACTGTTGCCCTTTACCAAGAAGAAATCGCCAAAGCCGAAACGATTTTGTGGAATGGCCCCATGGGTGTCTTTGAAATTCCAGAATTTGGCGAAGGCACGATCGCAATCGCGGAAGCGATGGCGCAATCGGGGGCTACGACGATTATTGGCGGCGGTGATTCGGTGACGGCGGTTAAACAAGCGGGCCTCGCCGATAAGATGACGTTTATCTCCACGGGTGGCGGCGCTTCACTCGAGTTACTCGAAGGCAAAGAGCTTCCCGGTGTTGCTGCACTAACCGACAAAAACTGATGCGTAAGAAAATAGTGGCCGCCAACTGGAAGATGAACATGACGCAGGCCGAATCGGCGCGCTTTGTGGAGTCGTTTCTTCGCGACGCAGGCGAAATCACCGACGTGGAGGTGGTGATTGTCCCGCCATTCACGGCGATTGCCAAAGTGACCGAGGCGCTCGGTAATGCACAAAACATAAAAGTCGGCGCGCAAAACATGTATTGGGAGAAGAACGGGCCGTTTACGGGCGAGATCAGCGCCGCGCTTTTACGCGACTTGTTTGTGCATTACGTCGTCCTCGGGCACAGCGAACGCCGCACATTGTTCGGCGAGACCGATGAAATCGTGAATCGGAAAGTACGGGCGGCGCATGAGGCAAAACTGCGTCCGATTGCTTGCATTGGAGAAACGCTCGAGCAGCGTGATAGAGGAAACGTTGAGAAAATACTGGCCATGCAATTGCGCGGGAGTCTCGCCGGCCTGACGCCGAAGGACCTGCAGGAAACAGTGGTCGCGTACGAGCCGGTCTGGGCCATCGGCACCGGGCGCAATGCGACGCCTGAGCAAGCTCAGGAAGCGCACGCGTTCATTCGCAAAACGTTGCGCGAAATGGCCGACGACACGACGGGCGAACACGTGCGCATTCAGTATGGCGGCAGCGTGAAACCGGAGAACGCACGCGAACTGATGAGTCAGCCGGACATCGACGGCGCCCTCGTAGGTGGCGCGAGCCTGGACCCACGCAGCTTCGCCCAAATCGTCAAGGCCGCGCGCGAAAGGTAGGAGACAGAGCTTCGCCTGATTGGATGAGGCGCGCATTCTTTATTGTCGGCCCGACTGCAACGGGGAAGTCTGAGTTGGCAGCCGATGTCGCGCATGATCTGGGTGCGGAAATTGTCAGCGCGGACGCGTTTCAAATCTATCGCGGTCTCGATCTACTTACGGCAAAACCAGATGTTTTGACCCTTGCCAAGGCACCCCATCGGCTGATCGCCTCGATTCCGCTCACCGAAGAGATGAACACAGAAAAATACCGGTGCGCCGCGTCACGAGCCATTGAAGAGATCAATTCACGCGGCAGACTCGCGATCGTTGTCGGTGGCAGCGGACTTTACATCAAAGCCCTTACTCACGGACTGGCGCCCTTGCCTGAGGCTGATCCAAAGCTGCGCGAAAAATTGAATGCCTTGAACTTGGACGAATTACGGACTCAACTCGCAGAGCTGGATCCCGAATCGGCACGGAAGATTGATCCCAAAAATCGCCGTCGTCTCGTGCGCGCTCTGGAGATTTGTTTGCTCACCGGGGAGCCCGCATCGGAAGTTGTAACCGGAGTCGGACACTCTGGCCTGCCTGGATCATCCGCCTCCGCTAAAGCTACGGCGGACAAGCCGATCCCGGCTACAGGGGCGTTTGTTTTTCGCGACCGGGAGGAGCTTTATGCCCGAATCAACCAGCGGGTGGAAGCAATATTCGAAAATGGCGTGATCGAAGAGGTGCGCGCTGCTGGGCCAACGAGTGTGACTGCGTCGCAGATGATCGGTTTACAGGACATCCGCGAACTGCTTGGAGGAAGGATGTCGCTCTTGCAATGTATCGCGCAGATTCAGCAATCCACCCGGCGTTATGCCAAAAGACAGTTGACCTGGTTTCGGCGGCAAACTAATTTTTTACCGCTGAACTTGTCGCTTCTCAGTCATAACGAAGCAAGGATTCTGCTCCGAATGCATTCGGAGCTCCGAAGATTTTCGGAGGTTCGCACAAGGGATGATTGAAACGCGTCCGCGCAAAACGCAGGAGCGCGCGCTCCTGATCGGTCTGGAAAAGCAAGGCGTCTCGAAGTGGGATTTGCGTGATTCTCTCGATGAATTGCGCGAGCTGGCAAACTCCGCAGGAGCTGAGGTCGTCGATATTGTGACGCAGAAACTGCAAAAGCCGACTGCGCCATATTACATTGGTCGGGGCAAAGCAGAGTCGATTAAAGATTCATGCCAGGACCAACAGGTGACGTCGGTCATTTTTAACGATGAACTTTCGCCTGCCCAGGGTCGCAACCTGGAAAATCTTTTTGCGCGCAAGGTTGTCGATCGAACACAGTTGATCCTCGATATCTTTGCGCAGCGTGCGCGCAGCAGGGAAGGTCGATTGCAAATCGAACTGGCACAGTTGCAGTACCTTTTGCCCCGCTTGACCCGGATGTGGCATCACTTATCGCGCCAGACCGGCGGGATCGGAACGCGTGGTCCGGGCGAAACACAATTAGAAGTTGACCGGCGCCGCGTGCAGGAACGGATCGCGCGACTGGAGCGCGAGCTGGAAGCTGTGCGTAAGACCCGGGCGATACAGCGCGAAGGTCGCAAACGACGTCAATGGCCAGTTGCTGCTGTGGTTGGCTACACGAATGCCGGCAAATCGACGCTTCTGAATCTGTTGACGGGCGCCGATGTTGTGACCGAGGACAAACTTTTTGCGACACTGGATCCCACCACGCGCAGCTTTGTTTTGCCCAACAAACAACGGGTCCTCCTCACCGACACGGTTGGTTTTCTGCGAAAACTCCCACACACGTTGATTGAGTCATTTAAGGCGACACTTGAAGAAGTGCGCGAAGCGGACTTGCTCCTTCACGTTGCTGATCTAAGCCATCCCCGCCTGGATGAGCAGATGGCAGCGGTCGATGCGGTGACCAAGGAACTTGACGCTTACGGCAAGCAAACGCTGATCGTGTTCAACAAGATCGATAATTTGCCGAACCGCGAGTTGGCGGAGTCTTACTTTAAAAGATTTCCCGGTAGCGTAGCGATCTCTGCCCGCACCGGAGACGGAGTGAACGATCTCGTACAAGCGCTGGAACACACACTCAGTTCATGGCGATTGCGCTCCCGGTTCCGCATCCCCGCAAACGAGAGCGCGCTGATCGCCGAGATTCACCGGGTCGGTCACGTGCTGGAACTGCGCTACGACGGTAACGACGCGGTCATCCTCGCCCACGTGCCGCCCAATCTGGCGCAGAAGCTGGAACGATACGCAGAAAGGTAGAGACATCGCGCTGCGATGTCCGGACGGCGCAGCCGCCGTCCCTATCATGCTGGCTCATTGCAGCCGGCGCGGTCGTTTGCTATTGATCCAAACTCAAGCGGCTCGCCGATGATCAGCTTGTTCCATCGTTGAATTGAAATCCATAGCAGGCTTGGGGAATAATGACGAGATGACAACTCGAGAGCGCGTCGCGCAATTGATCAAAATTTGGCCGAAGGTTTATCCAAATGCGCATACCGAGCTGGATTTTCGGAATCCATTGCAACTGCTTGTGGCAACCATTCTCTCTGCGCAATCCACCGATAAGCGGGTCAATATGGTCACGCCTGCGCTGTTCACAAAATATCGCACCGCAAGGGATTACGCCGATGCGCCGAAGGCCGACTTGGAAAACGCAATCAAGTCCACGGGCTTCTATCGTAACAAAACGAAAAGCATTCGCGGTGCGATGCGCGCGATCGTCGAGAAACATGGCGGCAAAGTCCCCGACACAATGGAGGAATTATGCGCTTTGCCGGGCGTTGGCCGCAAGACGGCGAATGTGGTTCTGGGCAACGCTTTTCACAAAAACGACGGCATCGTCGTGGATACGCACGTCATTCGTCTGTCTCAGCGGCTTGGCCTGACAAAACACAAAGACCCGGAAAAAATCGAGCGCGACTTAATGAAGCTCGTACCGCGCGAGCATTGGACAGATTGGAGCCATTGGCTCATCTGGCATGGCCGTCGCCGCTGTTACGCGCGCAAGCCGGATTGCTCAAACTGCGAGGTTTTCCGGCTGTGCCCGAGCGGTAAAGTTTTCCTGCGCACAGGTGCAGCGAAAAAGCCGGACGCCAAGCCGGCTTAACGGGGACCCGCAGCGCTTTCGGCAGGGTCAACATGGCGCGAAGGACTATCATCGTTCTCGGCTCGTTTTCGCATCCGGCGGAATTGTCCTTCGAGTTTCTGAAGCTCCTCGTCAGAAAGCTCCTCGAGATCGACAAGCTCATTGCGCGCGTTTTTGATCGCACGAATCAGTTCGTCCAGTTTGAGATGCATTGCTTTAGCGTCACGGTTTTGCGTGTTCTGAATCAGAAATACCATCAGGAACGTGATGATGGTCGTGGCGGTGTTGATGATGAGTTGCCAGGTGTCGGAAAAATGAAAGGTAGGGCCGGTAACGAGCCAAACGACGATCACAAAAACAGCTCCGCTAAATGCCCATGCACTGCCGAGCATGAAGGCGGAACGGTGCGCGAAGACACGGAAGGCGTCCCTGACGACACAAAAGAAATCGCGTTCTTGCTCGTGCTCTTTTAGTTCTGCCATCTGGGTTTTGTTCACGATAGCTCCTTAACTTTTCGCGCGTGGTTATGAATTTGCGCGCACCGAAGACGCCGGTCCCGCGTATCTTCTGCATAAAGCGGATTGATTTTACTGCTGTTTTACGGAACACTTAGCTCCCGAATTCATGCAGCTTCTCAGCGCATTTTCACGTCCTCAGACTGTTCCGGTTGCGCCGGTTAGTGCCTCCAGGCCTAAGCTGTGGATACTTGATTCCTGGCGAGACCTGATTTTGTACGTCGGAACGCCGCTGTTGCTGGTGCCGGTGTTTGCGCTGGCACAAGCACGCTGGAGTCCGCAGGACATTTACCTCTTTGTCGCTGCCTTCGGCGCCATGGGACATCACCTCCCGGGGATGATCCGTGCCTATGGCGATCGTGCCTTATTCGAACGCTTCAAGTGGCGCTTCGTTCTTGCGCCGCTGTTTTTGCTCGCAGTGTGCACGGCCTTCTTCTGGTGGGACCTTAAAGGGATCTTGCTGGTCGTTTTCTTTTGGGGCGTTTGGCACGGACTTATGCAGACGTACGGGTTTTGCCGCATCTACGATGCGAAAACCGGAACGTTCGACACGCTGACTCGCCGGCTCGACTTCGCCATGTGCGTGATCTGGTTCGCCACTGCGGTGGCGCTCTCGCCATATCGCCTCAGCGACACTCTCGACACTTACTACATGTGCGGTGGACCGTTCATTCCGCCATCGGTGGTGCAACTTGGCCAAGGCCTGATTCTGCTCTTGGCCGTCGCCGTTTCCGGCTTGTTTGTCGCGCATTTCTGTCGGCTTTGGATAATCGGAAAACGGCCGAATCCGGTGAAGGTAGCTTTGCTGATCACGAGCATCGCGTTTTGGTGGTACTGCAATAATCTCGTAGCGAACATTCTCGTTGGAATTGCCCTGTTCGAAGTTTTTCACGACGTGCAATACCTGTCGCTTGTGTGGATCTATAACCGCAATCGGGTTGAGAAAGACAGCAACATCGGCGGATTCATGCGTTTCGTGTTTCGACGGAGCGGTTCGCTTATGGGACTCTACGTAGGCCTCGTTTTGGCCTATGGCTCCGTATCTTACATCAATGCGCATATCGGCATGGACACTATTAAGCGCATCCTTACCGGCGTGGTGACTGCTTCCACGCTGCTGCATTTCTATTACGACGGATTTATCTGGAAGGTTCGGGAACGTTCTACCCGGCAATCACTCGGGCTCGCAGGCGGCACCGCGGATGTCATGCTGGGCGGTGTTTTTCCCAGCTGGGCCTGGCATGGCTTGAAATGGGTGGGCGTGTTCGTGTTGCCACTAGGCGCGCTTTGGTTTTGGCAAATCCATCTTGCGATCCCCGAAGTGCAACGCCAGGCGTGGGTGGTTGCCGATGTGCCCATAGGCGCAAGGCCGCATTTTGAATACGGCTCGGCATTGCAAAAGGAAGGCCGGTTGGAAGAAGCGGTCGAACAGTATAAGATTGGGCTCCAATTTAATCCGAAAGACGCAAAGGCGCATACGAGCCTTGCTGTTGCATTGACCGGGCAAGCCAAGTTCGATGCAGCGGTCCCGCACATGGAGACGGCGTTGCGTCTTGAACCCAACAATCCCGACTTCCATCTCGTTTATAGTACTTTGCTTCAACGGATCGGACACAATGATGAGGCTGCGCTGCACTTTAAAACGGCAATACGCCTTAAGCCGGATTCAGTTGAGGCCCATTACAGCTACGCAGCGTTCCTCGCCGGATTCGGCAACAATGATGAATACATCAGCGAACTTCGAAGAGTTCTACAACTCAGACCCGATTACCCTTACGCCGAGCTTCGGCTGGCCGACGCGCTTTTTGCAAACGGCAATCTGAAGGAGGCGGAGGGGCATTATCAGGCAGCACTTCGAGCGGATCCGAAACTGACGGTTGCCTATAACAGCCTCGGCAAAGTTTATCTGAGCCAGGGCCAGACTTCGCAGGCGATGATTCAATTTAGTGAAGCCTTGCGACTCAATCCAGATTACAAAGAAGCCGAGGAAAACCTGCGTATAGCCAAGGGGGCGGACGATCAGGTGTTTCCGGCGGCGCACCAGTGATTCATTGGCCAGCCGCGCACTTCATCTCAATCTGGATGACGCGTGGCGGGATGAGCCGCTCGACCTTGCTGTGGTTGACGCGCGCGAATGGGGCCCGCGCTTACGGTTTTCCGCGCCGCCGCGCTTGGTCGTCGAGTTTTATCGAGAACAGGAAAGGAATCTCGCAGCGCCGTTCCTGCTCTACGGATCCGGCGATTTCCATTATTTGACGGCGCTGCGACTACGCCGCATCGCCGAACCAATCGCCCTCGTCTCTTTCGACAATCATCCGGATTGGGATGTGCGCCCTCCCAAGTGGGGATGCGGCGGCTGGGTGAATCGCGCACTGGAGCTTCCACACGTGCGACGCGTGAGTGTTTGGGGTTGCGGTAATTTCGAATGCTGGTGGCCTCATCAAATTTTCGGTAATCGTCGCGCTGAACGTGGGGGCATTCTTGAAGTGCATCCGTGGGCAGACGATCGGCCCGCGAAAGATCGACAACGCAAGGGTGCTATTCTTCGTGAAAATTGGCGCGAGCATTTCGAGCGATTTTTGAAAACGCTCGCCGGAGAAAATGTTTACGTCACAATCGATCTCGACTGCCTTTGCGCCGACGAGGCCGTGACCAACTGGGAAGCGGGTCGCTACACGATTGTCGATCTTGAGTGGGCGTTAGGGAAATTACGCGGCTCCTCGCCGATTGTCGGTGGCGATATTTGCGGCGCGTATTCAAAACCAAAATACGCGCGTTTTAAACAGCGCTTCGCTGCGGAATTCGATCATCCGAAAATTCGATTACCCGATGAAGGCAACATTCGCGCAACCAATTTAGCGACTCTGGAAAAACTCTGGCCGTTGTTGGCGAGGCCATTGTAGGGCAAGCGCATCGCTTGCCAACGCTTGCGACAACCGGAAGCAGTTGCCCTACAATCTTGTTAGCTCATTGACACCAGCACAACTCCCGCGCTGATGAGTACTGTACCAACGATAAGTCGCAGGCTGAGTTTTTCCTTTAACACTATGGCCGCCGTCACCGCGATGAAAATCACGCTCAAACCTTGGAACGGATAAAGATAACTGAGGTCGAATCGCTGGAGCAGTCCGAGGGTAAGAAAAAAGGAAACGGTCATCAGAGCTACTCCGATAAGAGCGAGCGAAATGAACCGGGAATTGCGCAGCCCGTTTGTCGCTGATATTTCCATGGCTCTTTTGAGGATGAGCTGAGCCACCACAAAGCTCAGCAGCGAGACAACTATGAGGACGAAGGCAAGAATGCTCACAGGCGTTCCTCAATTTGCGCAACAGGTTTGGCCACCAGCGCTAATCCGATAATTACCAGGGCAATACCGCACCAGCGCAGGGGTGAAATGAATTCGCCCAGAAACATCCAACAACCGAGCGGAACCAGAATGTCCACGACGCGCGAAAGAGGAAACGCGATCGTGAGAGGGATGTATCTCAGGACGTAGAGCCAGCTAATAAAGCTGGCGATGATCAGAAGAATTGCCCACCACACGAGGGGCGAAGCCAGACCGTTAATTCCGGTCCAGGAAAAAGCGCTGTCAGGTTCCGCAATCTCCGTTGCGCCGCGTTTCAAAAGAAACTCGGACACGAGTACGCAGGCCACACTCAATCCGAGTTGCAGCCATGGATTGCCAAATCCGCGCGGCTGATCGCGCATTTTCTGTGTCTCCTCAGTTGTCATGTCGAGCGGAGTCGAGACATCTCTTACTGTCAGTGGGCGAGGTGCGGAAGCGAAAAAAGGCTAGAGATTTGATTCGCTCACTTCCCTTTCGCTCAGCCTTCGGCCTTCCCGTCTATGTCGCGACTTCCCAGCCGCTCCATTCTCGACTTCGCTCGGAATGACAAGCACGTGTTTACGGGTTGATGATGCCACATCAGAGCTGATCGGCGTTTGGAAATCGCTGCAAAACCGGATCATGCCGCGTTGGTCCGAGATATTTGACCACGCGACGAAATATTGGATTGAGCAAGGCGCTGGTGTGCCGCACATAAAGATCGAGCGGTACCAGTTCGCAATCGAGGTGTAGCTTCGGTTCGTAGTTTAGCGGATTGCTGTAGTAAAATTTCAATCGTTGTTGCAGCGCCCATGAAATGATGTCGCGCAGTGTGTAAAAATAAAGATGCAGATCAAGCGCCACGCTGTAATCGAGCCCGATGCATTCATCATAAATCGCGTCGCCGCAGACCAGGCAAAAACTGAATGCGACAATTTTGCCATTGTGCCGCCAGATGAAGAACCGGGCTTGTTCCGGCATTCGCTGCGCAATCGCGCAAAAGTAATTCTTCGTTAGCGTTTCGAATTTTAGTGGCGACCGCTCATGAACAGCCAGATACAGCGGATAAATTTCGTCGATGAACGGCGTGATATCGCTCACGACTTCCATCTCAATCTCTGCCACGCGCTCGGCTTTGCGAAATTTTCTTCTTAAATCTTTGCGGCTGGCCTTACTAAGAGTGCGAAAATATTCATCCCAGTTCGCATAGGGCAGCAGCAGGCGCGTAATGGGCATGCTTGGTATGCGTGCGTAACCGTTGGAACAGAGTGACGCGAGAGCGGGGCGGTATTCCGCGTAGAAGTCTTTGAAGACAATGAGTGACGTTTTGTTTTGTTGCGCGTACTTTAGCAACTCTGTTTCGAGCGCTTTTGCCACCCACGTTTCATCGTTTTTATCGGACACGCCCAAGTCGCCTGCGCCGGCCGCGCAGCCCACCATCAAAACGCGCATCGTGAGAAAACGCGGGAAAATTTTGCGAACCTCGTCAACAATGGAGCGAACTTTGCCCGGGACGCCTTCGACAAGATTCTGCCGGACAAAGAAGACTGGCTGGATCGCGCGCTGCCGGCCGGAATTGTCTTCGAGCAACAGATAATGATGTTCGAAATCGTTCTGCAGCAATGTGTCTTCGACGATTTCGTAGTAACGATGATCTTTGCATTTGTCTTGGAACGCCCGTTTCCAGGCATGCGAATTTCGCAACTCGTTACGCGTAACAACCGTCACTACGCCCTGAGGAATTGGAATGCGGTTGTCATGCAGCATGGTAAAACGAGAATTCATCTAGTGGCCTGTCATCCTGAGCAAAGTCGCAGGATCCCCTGGAATTGCCGTTGGGTATCGCCACAGGATTCCTCGACTCCGCTCGGAATGACGCTGATGCGTCTAAGCCTCTGATCGCTCCGCCATTTCGTTCTTTGCGACCTTTTCCAGTTTGATTACGCCGTCGCGAATGTGCACGTCGCGCTGCGGAAACGGAAACTCGATTCCCGCTTCACGAAACTTTTCGACAATAGCAAAGTTTAGGTCGCTGCGGTAGCGGCTTGGGCGAGCGCTCATTTCACTGCTCCATACCATCAGCTTAAAATCGATCGAGCTGTCGCCAAATTGATCGAGAAAAACACCAGGGGCTGGTTCCTTCAACGTGTGAGGATTTTCATGTGCGACCGCGAGCAGCGCGTCACGAACTTTGTTGACATCGCTGCCGTACGCGACGCCTACCGGGATGCGAAACCGCACGCGCCGGTCGCCGTACGTCCAATTGGTGACCGGCGAATCGATAAATTTCGTGTTCGGCACAATCATCATGATGTTGTCGTTGGTGCGAATGACTGTGCTGCGCGCACGAATGTGCTCCACCTGGCCGGCAATGCCCGCCACTTCGATGCGGTCGCCGATAGTGATCGGTCGCTCCGCCAGGATCACCAGGCCGCTGATGAAATTACTCGCGATGTTTTGCAGACCGAAGCCGACGCCGACGCCCACGGCGCCGGCAAAGACCGCCAATGCAGCGAGATGAATTCCGGTGTTCTCCAGAACAATGACGATGCCGACCACCAGCACGATGTTGCTGACAACCTGGGCGATCGCGTACTGCAACGAACGGTCCAGCCCACTTTGCGCAAGTAACCGGTTAAAAAGAAAACGTTTCGTCCCGGACGAGAACCAAAACACTCCGACCAGGAGCGCAACCAGCAGAAAAATTTGAACCAGACTCAGCCTGATCGCCGGAAGAGGCGCGTTCCAAGCCAGCGGGATTCCCGCGGCATTGATCGCGGTAACGGTGAAAAACACGATCGACGCGAGACTTAAGATGGTCGTGACGATCGCGATGAAATTTGTGTCGATTTTGAAACGGCTGAAGAAACGGCGCACGATCTCGCTTTGGAGAAATCGGGCAACGACCAGGCCGGCTGCGAAAAAACCGGCGAACGCTATCAGGCCCAGAAAGGTGACGTAATGTCCGCCTGCTTCAAACAATGGTTTTTCCAACAGTGGGAAACTCATCGAAATCTAGTCTGAGCCTCGTATTTCGCTTGCGCAACCGATAAGCGAAGAACACGGCGCGAGTCGTGCTTTCGCCTCGACTTTTCGATCACTCCAGAATAGGACCAATAAGCGCCGTGAAGACGCATCTTGCCGCCATGTGGGTGAGTCTGCTTTGCGCAGTTGCAATCCCCGCGAACGCAGCCACCATCACCGTCATCAACACCAACGACAGCGGGCCGGGCTCGTTACGACAGGCGCTGGTCGATGCGAACAACGGCGACATGATTAATTTCGATGCCGCGCTCAAAGGACAGACCGTCACGCTGACTACCGCCGAGCTCGTGATTACCAAGAACATCACGATTAGTGGCCTTGGCGCGAATTTGCTGGCAGTGTCTAGGGCGCAAAACGCACCGGCTTTCCGCATTTTCCATCTCATGCCCGCACTGACAGTCGTCATACAAGGCCTCACGATCAGCAACGGGCTTGCTCCTCAATTCGGTTTCGGCGGCGGGATCTTGAACGAGCGCTCGACGCTCTCGGTCATCAACTGCGCGGTGAGCGGTAACTCCACAGACAGCACCGGTGGTGGCATCTCCGACGGTTTCCTAGCCGGGAGCACGCTTAGAGTCGAGGGTAGCACGCTCAGCGGCAACTACGCTGGAGACTATGGCGGCGGCATCGAAAACAGTGGAACGCTGGCCGTCAACAGTAGCACGCTGAGCGGTAATACAGGAGAATTCACTGGCGGTGCCATTCTCAATGGCGGATCACTGACAGTGAGCAACAGCACATTGAGCGGGAATGCGACCCAGTTACATGGCGGGGGCATTTGGAATAGCGGACAATGCGCGATTCGTAATAGCACCCTAATTGGTAATAGGGGGATGAACGGTGGCGCGATTAATAATCGTCTGGGGACACTTGAGATTGAAAGCACGATTCTAAAAAGAGGCGAGTCGGGTGCCAACATCCTTAACGACAGCGGCACGGTTACCTCGGACGGGTACAATCTCAGCAGTGATGACGGCAGCGGGTATTTAATTGGTCCAGGCGATCAGATTAATACCGACCCGCTGCTTGGGCCACTTCAGGATAATGGCGGCCCAACGTTTACGCACGCGCTGTGGCCGGGCAGTCCGGCCATTGATACGGGCGATCCCAAGTTCACGCCGCCGCCGTTGTTTGATCAGCGTGGACCGGGTTTCGATCGCGTAGTGAATGGTCGCATCGACATCGGCTCGTTTGAAATGCAATCCGGCGCGACGCCAACTCCAACCCCGACGTCTACCGCCACAGCAACTCCGACTGCAACCGCAACACCGACGCCCACGCCGACATCACCAGCGACTCCAACACCAACGCCTACCCCGCGACCTGCTCCCTCACCAAGATCCACCCCATCGCCACAGTCTCGCCCCACGCCAGCCCCGCGCCCGTAGAACCTCATCCCCAAAAGTCTGTCGGGCCGTCGCCGCGGCGAAGGCGGGTGATCTGTGTCTGTGAGAAGTGATTAGTGATCAGTTCTAGCTACGACTCTGTCAGCCCGGCTTCCGTGCTGCAGGCGATGCAGCCTGCCCTCTACAGTGCGTTCGAATTGCGCTACTGCTTGGACGATTTCTCTTCGATGTATTTAATGACGTCGCCGACGGTTTGCAGTTTTTCCGCGTCTTCGTCCGGCACTTCGACCCCAAACTCTTCTTCAAACGCCATCACTAGCTCGACAATATCCAGCGAATCTGCGCCCAAATCCTCAATGAAAGACGCCTGCGGCGTGACCTGCTCCGGGTTCACGCCTAGTTGCTCGACGATGATGTCTTTGACCTTCTCTTCGATCGATTTTTCCGCCATAAAAAATTTGTTCGGTTTGTGTTAGTCGCGCGTGGGTTAAGTCCGGTCCCGCAGAGCGAGAGACAGTCCGGGCACAGCATGGCAAGTAAATGAATTAAACAGGTTGTCAATCATTTTCGGGAGCTTGGCGCGCGTGCACGAGTGTAATTCTTGTCATTCCGAGCGAAGCCGAGAATGGAGCGGCTCGGGAAGCCGCGACATGGACGGAAAGGCCGAAGGGTGAGCGAGCGGGGGGGGTGAGCGAATCAAATCTCTCGATCTTCGTCTGGTCGCGCCCGTGAAAGGCAGATTTGAGATGTCTCGACTGCGCTCGACATGCCAAGATGGTGTAATCTGAGGCCCCAACATGAGAGCGTGCTCCGCCGCTACACCTTGAGGTTGCCTTCCGATTTCCTTCGAGTAGATGAAACTGATGACCTCGTCCGCTGTCGAGACCGTGGATCTTCTCGATCTGAAGCTGCTGCCTGCGTGGGTCAAAGAACCTGCTGATTCGAAGAGCTATGCGGGTTACACGGAGGAAGAAGATAGGGGAGCGCAAAAAAGGTGGCGCGGTGCCCCACGCGGTAAGCCAAAACACCGAACTCCGATAAATCGCGAGCAGGCGTCCGACTTCGATAAATCACGAGCAAGCATCCAACATCCAACACCCAAAGTAGAGAGGCGATATCGCGATGGATTGGGACAGAGAAGCGGTGCGAGAGACGGTCGTCCGCGCGGGTCCAAAAATCGCCGTCGGCTGGATCGGCATCCTCAGTTTACGCGAACGCCGCCAGTCACAGTTCGTTTCCTGCCATACTCACTGGCATTTGAAAACGTAGTGGCGCAGATCAAGTCCGGCTCGGTTGCGTATTCGGTGTTTGCACTGGCCAGGTTATTTCTTGAAAAACCCGTTGGATACGAGGTTTACGTCGCAGCAAAGCCGCACTCGCCGCTTTTTCAACTGGGTGAGAACGGCACGGTGTCCGTGGATCGCGAGTTTCTGGAGCGAAACTCATTCCGATTCGCTCAGCGTGATTTCTACCAGATGGATGTTGTCGAGACCGATCCAATTAAAGGAAATTTCTCAAATGTGGCGCGCTGCCGCTTGAGCGGAACGCTTCTGGGCCCGACCAACTATCACAATTATCAGCCGCAGCTCCGCAGTCTTTACGAGCAACGTTTCAGCCGCCGAATGAGTTTTGCCGATTACCAGCGGCAAATCGACGTTATGAGCGATGCGGAGTTGATCGAGCGCTGGAAAGAGGAAGCCCGAAAGATCACGACCTATACAACCTTGCGCGAAGCAAGCTCTCTTAAATTTTCTTCTGCACTGGAAGCGGAGCGGCATTTTCGATCGCATTATTTGCCCGGACTGATCCGTGATGTTGGGGAAGCTACCTTCGGCGGAGGATTGAGCCGGCGTTTGCCCGATCGCATGCTAAATCAGGCGATCGAGGAGGCATGGATGCGCGAAACACGGTCGCCTTCAGACATGATGCAGGAGCTGGCCGGGCGGTTTCGACAAAATGGCCTGCACGTTTTTCGGCATCGCCGCGGCATGTTGTTTATCTCGCCAATTCGCCCACGCGCGTTTGCTTATGAACAGGCGGGAGTATCTCCATCTGTGAATGCGATCCTTGAAGCGCTGGGATCGGCCCAACGAAGCACTGGCAAACAACTCTTCGAAAGGTTGATTCGCGATAGCGCGGGCGAACATGCAGAGGCACGCAGTCTTGCGGTGGCGTCCGACCTGCGTTGGCTGATCAACGAAGGTTACGTGATCGAGTTCAACGATGGCTCGCTCGATCTGCCCCGCCGCAAATCAAAGCAGCAGCAGGAAACTGCGGAGGCGCTGGCCGCGGCGAGCGCCGGGGCGGTTGACACAACTACCTCTACAAGGTCTTGGCCTCTACAGCTTACCTGGCCCGAACAGTAACAGGGCGTCCGCGGCAATTTTATTTGTAGGGCGTCTGTGTCAGACGCCATGGATGCAGACGCCCTACAATTTCAGATGGCGCCGGCTTTTTTCAGCGCCTTGTAAGCGCCGTGTTTGTTAATCGTCTTAAGACCACGGGCAGTAACGCGGACGCGCACAAACTTCTTGAGTTCCGGCACCCAGATGCGCTGGTGACGCAAATTTGGCGCGAAAATGCGCGGCACCATTTTGGTGATGTGCCGGCCTACGCCGCCTTTTTTCTTGGCCAAACCACGCCGGTGAATGACGCTGCCGCGCATGGCTCTTGATCCTGTGATGTGACAAACTTTCATGTCGCGAAAAAAGCTGCGTAACCTGCCGCGCACAAGCGCTCTGGTCAAGTGGATGATCCTCAAGGGAGTGACGGCTTGGGCAGCCGTAAATTTTAAACTCGACGGCTGGGAAGCCGTACTGCTCGAGAGTTGAACGCGCCATCGCTGCTCGCGGTCAAACGTAGCTCGCACCTGAGCTTATGCACAAAAACAATCACAAGCTGCGGATTGGTATTATCGGAGCCGGCAACATCGTTCGCACCCGCCATTTGCCCGCCTTAAAGAAACATCCGGAAGTCGAAATTGTCGCCGTCTCGAATTCCACTTACGAGAGCTCAGAAAAATTCTGCAGCGAAAATGCACCGGGTGCAACGCCAATACAGAATTGGCCTGAGTTGGTGGCACTGCACGATCTCGACGTCGTCTGGATCGGCACGCCACCTTACATGCATTCTGCGGTGACAATTTCCGCGCTTGAGGCGGGCAAACACGTTTTTTGTCAGGCCCGCATGTCGATGGATTTGGCTGAAGCCGAAGAAATGCTCGCCGCCTCGAAACGTTATCCCGAACTGGTGACGATGCTTTGCCCGCCACCATTTGGAATGCGCGCCGATTTGCTGGTCAAAAAGATTCTGGCTGAAAATTACATCGGACGTACGCATCATGTGCGGCTGCAAAGTTTCACCGGCAATTACCTGGATCCCGACACTCCGGCGCATTGGCGGCAAAAGATTGAGATTAGCGGACTCAACACGCTCACGCTGGGAATTTACGTCGAAGTTTTGCACCGCTGGCTCGGTGACATCATCGGCGTCTTCGCGCGCGGTAAAATCATTCGTCCGGTTCGACAAGGCTACGGTGTGATCGTTCCCGATCTGCTCACGATTCTGTGCAGTTTTGAGAATGGCGCGGAAGGCGTGCTGGAGTTCAGCGGAATTAATGCCCTGGCGGAAGGCGACCGGCTCGAAATTTACGGCAGCGTCGGCACGCTGACGTACGATTTCACATCCGACGTCGTGCAAGCGGGAAAGCACGGAGATCGCGCGCTGCACGTAATCGATGTTCCACCGGAACTGGACGGCGAGTGGCGCGTGGAAGAAGATTTTCTCGCGGCCGTTAAATCAAAAGGTCGCGTGCATCCGCAACCAAGTTTCGAAGACGGCATTCGATACATGCGCGTCGTGCAGGCTGTCGCTGATTCTCGTGCGCGGAATGAATGGGTAGCGATTAAGCCCTGAATGAGCCAAAAGCACCGCGTGGCGAATAGCTTCCAATCAGGGCATCGCATTTCCCACCAGAAGTCTTCTAAACACCAATGCCCACGCTAGCAGCGTGACTAGCTGGTACCACGCAAAAAACCGATCGTAACCGCGTCGGCGCGCACAGAGACCGCCGACGGCGAGCAGCGCATATTGTCCGACGAACGGCACGTACCACACTGGCTGAAAAAGTTCGCCGTGAACTGCCGTTTGCGCGATGTCGAGCAAACACATCGCAATGAACGTGGAGTAATACCCTGAGCGGTTTCGTTCGAAGCGGCCCTGGTGCTCTTCCGCCTCCGAAAGATCGGGCGGGTACAGAAAAACTGTGAGCAGGTACAGCGTGACGGTCCATGCAGTTAGAACTAGGAACTTGTCAAAAGTCCAGTTCAGTTCGGTGTTCCATCTGAATGTGACCCACCACTGCAAAACCAGCAGCAGCAAAGTCGCGACGGTGAGGACAATGTGGACCTCATCGAGCGGGTTTTCTTTGCGCCGATAGAATGCGCGGCCGGCTCCAGCGAGCAGATTGGTCACACCCAGACCGATGATTATTGACATCAGCGCAGCGATGAACTCGAAACTGCTCATCAGGTTTTGCGCGTTTTGCATGGCGTACTGAGCTTAAAGGGGACCGAATCTGAAAATCGAGCGGCAAATGATACGCCTGCGATCGCCGAAAATTCACTGGCGTGCGCTACCCATCAACGAGAACTCGCCTTCACCAGCAGCCAATCCAGCGCGTTATTCAAATCTGCCAGCGCCGCGCCTTCGATCGGATCATTATGATGGGCGCCGCGCAATTCGATCACGCGTTTTTGCCCGGCGTACGCGTTGACAACCAGCCGGTGAAACCGCGGCGCAACTATTTCATCCTTTTTTGCTAACAAAAAGATCGCTGCGACACGAGTCGTTCTCGCATTTTGAATGCAGTCGAGATCTCGCGGCATTTGTAGCGCGACGGGACCCGCTAACAGCCACAGGTTCCACCATCCGAACTGACGAAGGGCCATCTCGCGCAGCGGCGGTGGGTTCTGCAAAATTAATCCGGCGACCGGACGGTGCGCTGCCACATGAAGCGCTGCCGTCGTGCCGATGCTTGCCCCGAAGGGAACGATTGGCCGATTGTCCGCGTGATGTTTTAGTTCATCAAAGGCCGCAAGCGCCGCCGGGCCGATTGATGAAAGCCGCGCTGGCCCCGTGCTACCTCCAAATCCGGGATAATTCATTCCCCAGATTTCAACCGCGCGATCGCTCCACATTTCGGCCTCTTCGGCCGGCCAGCGCTCGGCGCGATCCGCATTGCCGTAAAAGCGCAGAATGAAAATATCCGCGTGACCTTGTTGCTGCGCTCGACGCGATCTTGCCATCCACATTTCCAATTCGCCGCTTTGAAACGGAATTGTTTTGCGAACGGCACCGCCAGCATCAATCGGCGCTCTTGTTGGGAACAAAATTAGATGGTCAGGCAAGTGACCGAAGAACATCACCATGAAATATGCGACGCCAATCGCGAGCAACAGGGTGAGCCGGCGGCTCATTACAGCCGACCTGATACGACACCGTGAGGATTCGTCATCCGGCGCGGCCTACGCCACAAACGATTGGAGGACTAATCGCTCTCGTCCTTGAGCATCGATTTGATTTGCTCGCGTAATTCCGGCGTCTGTTCGTGGCCGTGGGCCGAGACGGCATGCCGCACCGCCGCGTCGAGCACTTCTTCCTCCGTGCCGGAAATTTTCAGCGAGCAATTCTTCTCGCTCGGATAATCCCTGCAATCGATGGATTTTCTTTGAGCTGCCATTTGTGACCTCCAGCGTGATTTAGCTTTTCTTTAGCTCGGCCAAATCTTTCAGCACTTGCTCGCTGTGGTCAGCCGGCTTCACGCTGGTGTAGACCTTCGCGATTTCGCCTTTTGGATTAATGATGAACGTGTTCCGCGCCGCGAGTTTGCTTCCTTTGTAATCCATTATCGACCCATATTCGGTCGAGACTTTCGCGTCCGGATCGGCGAGCAATTTGAAATTCAGCCCTTCCTTTGCGCAAAAATCCTTATGCGATTGCGCAGTGTCGACGCTCACACCGAGAATTACTGCACCCACCCCTTCATACTTTGCCAAATCGCGCTGGAAATTGCGCGCTTCCATGGTGCAACCGCTGGTGAAATCTTTCGGATAAAAATAGAGGACTATCCATTTGCCGCGATAATCTTTCAGGCTGACCTGAGAGCCATCGCCCGTGGCGAGACTAAAATCTGGCGCTGGTTTACCGGGTTCGGGTTGAGTTTGTGTTTCTGCCGCTTCCACGAGTGCCAATGTAGTGAGTCCAACAATTATGGATAAGAATATTTTCTTCATTTTCGAATCTCCTGATGTTTGAAGAACGTACTGATAATGGAATCGCAATCAAAAGAGAAGATTTCGCGGATTTGGACGATTGGCCACTCAACGCGCAACATCGAGGTCTTCATTTCGTTGCTGGAAGAAAACGGAATCAAGGTGCTGGCCGACGTGCGATCTTTGCCGGGGTCGAAGCGGTATCCGCAGTTCAACAAGGAAGCACTGGCGCAATCGCTGAACGCACGCGCGATTCGCTACGAACATTTTCCCGAGCTCGGCGGACGACGAAAAGCGAGGCCGGATTCGCGCAGCACGGCGTGGCGCAACGTATCATTCCGAGGTTATGCCGATTACATGGAAACAGAGGAATTCCAGCAGGGTATCAAGCGCCTGCTCGAGGTCACTCATAAAGCCGGCCCCGCCGCGATCATGTGTGCGGAAGCAGTTTGGTGGCGCTGCCATCGCTCGCTGATCTCGGACCATCTCAAAGCAGCCGGGATTGAGGTCATGCACATCCTCGACGCAAACAAAATCGAGCCGCATCCGTTTACATCTGCGGCGCATATTGTGGACGGCAGGCTTAGCTACGCGAGTGAGGGAGAGCCTTTGATCTAACGCGAATCTGACCCAACTAATCCATCCCTGGCTAAACGCCGGCGTGGTTCACGCCATGTGCGATGCGCAATGTAGGCTGGCACAGGCGGCGAAAGTTTCTCTCGTTCCATCATTCTCTCCGCCAGCCAGTGGAACCATTCGGAGCCGGTCTCGCGATTTAGCTCGCGACGCCATTCCTCGGCCCAAACCTGGAGCTTCTTCCAGGAGAGAAGAATCGGACCGCTAAAGAAATCATCCACGAGATCAAGGCTGAGTTCGCGGCGAAATAACAATAGACCGATGCTTTCCCAAGTCAGCGAAACCAGATAGACGGCATCTTCCCCGTCAGGTCCGAGCACTTCGCGTATTTTTTGCGCGTCCGCTCCATCCGGCAAAGACAGCACGCGGCGAAGCGCACTGGTGAAAGCTGGGCTTTGGAATGACCGCACGAGCTCAAGCATCGCATCGCGTTGTCTCCGTTGGCGATAGTACCTGATTTGCGCGGCCGCAAAGATGACGCCTGCCGTCACCGCGAACGCGTTGACCAGATTGGCAATGGTCGAGACATCCATTCAACGAGGGTCGGTCACGCGGCCCAGGAAAAGGCACACACCGCTGGGCACGTGCTGAATTGCATAGACGAATGGCCGATCGACTTTGACTTCGATTGGCGGCGGGGGAGGTGACCTTAAAGCCGCCGCCGCCGCCATCATCGTCACGGCCGTGGCGGCAGCCGCTTCGGTTCCTTTTTCGTCGACCGCGATAAAGGTTTTGTGAAAGATCTGCGAGATGTAGAGGTAATCATTCGGTTTTCGTGGCGCGATCTTGTCGAAGTTTGCGCTGCCATGCGGCTTGTCGAACGCGGTTTTCATCCCGAGCGCTTCAAAATTTTCGGCCAAAGCGATCGTCGGCGGCTGGAGCTTGAACTTTGGAAGATGAAGATCGACGTCGCGCCTTTCAAGTTTTGTGCATTGAGCCAGCAACTCACCGGTCAGCTTTGATTCGAGCGAGTGCAGACCATTTACCTCGTCGGGAAGCAGAACAACAAACTGTAGCTCTTCGCCTGCATAGGGGAGGCTTACGACCGTGAATCCCTCGCGCCTGGCGTAACCGAAGTGATCGCTCGTTTTCTGCATCATCGGGACATCCGAAGATGTGCCGCCGTGGACAAAGAACGGCTCCGGCTTCGTCGCGTACTCGGAAAACTCGCTTGCCCAAGGTGCTTTCAAATAAAGCGCGTTCGCCAACACGAGGCGGGTAGTTTTATCCAGCGCCCCTCCCGGAATCAGATCGCGAATCCGATCACGGGTTTGGTCTGCGACCCATTTGTTGATGTGCTGCGTAGCTGCTGCGGGATCGGCAACGAAATCAATGGGCTCAAATGCCCCGCCGAAATTTTGCTTCACCAGTGACAGATAAGTCTCGCGAAACGGATAGCCCTTTTGCGCAAAGAGCCTGTTAGCGATGTTCAGCGCGATCGGTTCACTCGGCCCACCAAATTTCTTCGATTGTTTTGCAAGCTCAGCCGTGTTCGCGCTCATCTCTTCCAGCGAATGCTGAAGCGCGGAGAAAGAGGCGAAGACGCCGGCGTCGTTTGTGAGATGTAGGACACGAGCCATTTCCGTGCGTGTCTCGCCGTCGGCGCCAGCAAAGGTCATGGCCAGCGCGGTTTCGATTGAATAAGGGGAGATGCAAAGGTTCTCGTCGCCTTTAGCAAGCTGGTGGTGAAGATTGACTGCGAGCTCGTTTGTCGCCTTCGCCGCCAGATCGAAATTTGTTGCGCCGTGCGCCATCGCAGCGATTGACGCTCCGATTACCGAGAAGATCAAAAATCGTTTCATGCCGACCATGAAACATCGAAACGGCAAATCTTGCGATGATTTTTGGAGTGCGGCGACATGTCGCCGCTTTCAAAGGCCGGACATGCCCGCGCAGTCCCACTTGAGATTTCAGAAGGCTTCACTCCGGGAAGCCGTGCGCGTCGCCCACAGGGCGACAGCTACAGTTGAACCATTGCAGTCGGCGCCCAGCGCTGATTTAGTGCGTGACCTGAAAATCATGCCCGCAGACCGCAAGCAGAATCTCATCCTTTTTCTGCCTGACCAGCAGAGAGCCGATACGCTTGCCTGCTACGGGGGCGTAAAGGTTCACGCGCCGAATCTCAACAAGCTCGCGTCTGAATCGGTGATCTTCGAGCGGGCGTACGTCACGCATCCGGTTTGCACGCCTTCGCGCTCATCACTGATGACAGGCACGTGGCCGCACATCAACGGCTGCACCCGCAATAGCGTGCCACTCGATCAGCGGTTTCTCGTTTTTCCTGAACTGATGGAGGACAAGGACTATCGCAACGCATACCTGGGCAAATGGCATCTCGGCGAGGACGGACCTGCCGAACGCGGATTTCAGCAGTGGGTTTCCACTGATGACCACGGCGACTACACAAATTTCCTACTCTCAAAAAACATCACGCCCGACAAATCGAATGAGCGATTCTCAGAATTGGCCATCAGCAATCTGCCGCTGGAACTGTCGCGGCCAAGATTTCTGGAGAAACACGCATGCGAATTCATCGAAAAACATCAGCGCGATCCGTTCATTCTGGTCGTTGGCTTCGTGGAACCACACTCGCCGTACCACGGCCCCCTCAACGACGAGCATCCGCTCAATGAAGTGGAACTGGATAAGACTGCCATTCTACCGGAGAGCGAAGATATTCCGCTGCGCTATCGTTTAATGCGCGAATGGCAGCAGGCGGAGGCGATCCTGGACCGGGAACGCCTGCCCACGCAGTTGTTCTTCGGAATCACACCGGACGAATATCGCAGCATCAAGCAACGTTATCTCGGATTAGTCACTCTGGTCGATCAAAGCATCGGCGCCATTCTTGCATGTCTGGAGCGCTTCGGCTTGTGCGATGATACGATCGTCGTGCACACGAGCGACCACGGGGACAGCCTTGGCGCGCATCATCTTTTCGGAAAAGAAACGATGTTCGAAGAAGCTGCGCGCGTTCCATTTTTGATCCGGCGGCCTGGCGAAACACGGAGCAAAACCATTCAGCAACCAGTCAGTCACATCGATTTCGTGCCGACGTTACTCGATCTTCTCGGCCAACCGAACCATCCCCAGTGCGCTGGGAAAAGTCTCCTGCCTGTCATCAACGAAGCAGCAGCGCCGCCAGACAACGTATTTCTAGAATGGGCGCCGAACCGCACAAAAATCAAAAAGGGTACCAGGCTCGCTCGGCGACGCCTGATCAAACGCGCCGTCGAAGAATCCACCCGGACAGTTGTGTCTCCAGATGGCTGGAAGCTTTGCCTGCGCGACAAAGATTCCAACGAGCTATTCAACTTGAAAGATGATCCTTTTGAGACGCGCAACCTTTATTCGGACCGCCAATACGCCTCGGTGATTTCACGTCTCACCGGTGAGATTCACCGCTGGCAGGAATCCGCGCGAGACAAGCTAAGAATTTAAGCAATCGGGCATCATCGCAACCACTCAAAACCGATAACCGTGCAGTTCGATTTCTTTGGCGAATGCGTTTTCTACGACTTTCCGTTGTTCGTCATTGAATACTTCCTGATATGGCCTGCGATCGGTCCGATATTCTGATTTCGCGGCTACGCCGAGCTTTCCGTCGAAGGGGATGCCTAGTTGCGAGAACACTTCGTTGAGACCGGGAAGCAGGTTCTCATAGCGAATAATGCGATCGACGATGATCTTCGTGCCTGAGCGGTCGGTGTAGCGGAAGTAGTTAATGGGAAACCTCCCGCGGGCGAGATATTCGTCGAGTGTCAGTGAACCGCCTTCGCGCGCGGCGTGCATGTGGTAGTGCGACAAAACCTTGTCCCACGGATTTCGTTCCACACAGAACTTGAAATAAGCGTTCCAAATGTCGGCAGGAACGCGGTTTCTGATCTCACGCGCCGGCATGTGATTATAAAATTTCTCATGACTCGTCATGGAGTGTCGCAGCGCAAAGAAAAGTTTGCCTGGTCGTTCGAGGATTTCGGGAATTGGATTGATGAATCCCTCGTAATTTCGCGGCTGGTGTCCTTCGACCGGCGGCCCAATCGGCGTCACGATATCTCTCGGGCCGCAGTGCTTCGAGAGGAACACCTCGATACTGGTGCCGGCGGTTTTTGCCGTCTTGATGAAGATGAATTTGTATTTGTGAGAAAGAATCATTTTCCCGAGGGAACTTCTCGCACGCTCCACAAATGCTCGCCAGCGCTCGCGTGACTTAACAACGCGTCGTACATTGAGCTCTCGCGAATGATCTCCTTACAGAAGCGTTTTCTTTTTGTTCATATTCCAAAGACTGCCGGAAACTCGATTCAGAGCGCACTGTGTGATTATTCCGAGGATCAGCTCGTTGCTCTACGCAAGGAGCAGGACGGGATCGAGCGGTTCGGACTGCGCAACCCAAACTACAACGTCAAGAAGCACTCCACGCTCCGCGAATATCATGATGCACTCGGAGACGAGCAGTTTCGCAATCTTTATAAGTTCACTTGCGTGCGAAACCCATGGGATCGGATGGTCTCGTATTACTTCACGCCGACGCAAAGTCCTGAAAACTGGGACCGGAAGAAATTCCGCAGGATCATTTCCGAAGCTGTATCGGTTGCGGACTATCTGCGGCTGGATCGGGATGAAGAAGATCCGTTTGCAAATGTCGATTATATCATGCGCTTCGAGAATTTGGCGAAGGACTTTCGTACCGTCTGCGGGACACTGAACATATCGCCAGCAACACTACCGCGATACAACCGCTCCACCCGCGAACATTATTCGAAATATTACGATGATGAGCTTCGCGAATTTGTGCGCATGCGGTTTGCTGCGGAGATCGAGCACTTCGGTTACACGTTCGAAGAGAAATAGAGCTCTATAGCTTTCCGAGCGTCACGTATTCGCCGGTCGGCTGCTGAAACCATTCCGGCAGCTCAATCCCTGCCTCTACTATGCTCTCGTAGCAGTTTTGCGTGATGTCGCCCTTTCTGGTGCTCTCTCCAAATACTGCATAATTTTTCTCCGTCACAAACAGTCGGTGCTCGGGCAGCTTTGGCACCTCATCTTTCAAATCATCCATTGCTTTCGCGCTTGGAATGTGGTCGGGCAAATGCTTAAACAGGTGCCTGAGCACTTTGGCCCGCAGGATCTGATGGATCCATATTTGGGACCAAGTCTTTCGCTCCAGGTAAACATCGCCAAACAGGTTTTTAGTTTTGTGAGGGTGAAGAGTGAACCATGGGCTGCTCAATGTTGCCCTGCATCTGCAGAACAAAAGACCATCGATGTGTGGCGAGCGCATGGCATGAGAAATGAGACTGGCGACCTTATCGGTGGGAAGCTGGATCGGGTATTTGTCGTCCACGCACCAATAGATCCACTCTTCGTCATCAATCTCTGCGAGCAAATGCAGCACGGTACCCTTGATGTCGGGCGGTGAGGGGAAATACTTAATTCGCTTGGTATCGGTTCCGCCAACCTCCTGGTAGGGAATGTGAAAAACAAATGGATGATTCGGCCATAGCCGGTCGTAGTGATAAATCATATGGCGGGTGATCACGTGATAGCGATCACAGGTGAGCACGATGGCTCTTATCTTATCCGGCAAACTCATAGCCAAAGCGTTCAATATCTACTCTGAACTTGTTAGCAATCACGTCGCGCGTTCGCGGATTGTAATACTCGGTGTAGTGGCGATCACGTGGATTCGCCCGACTATGCGGTAGCTTTTTGCTTACACCAAGCTTTTGCGCAACGAACGCCCAGTCTTCGTCTAACTGTTCGAACTTTCCGATGAAATCCGCGAGCACGCTTCCATTGGGATCAACAAACCAATCCAATTGATAACGATGCGGGGACGAGTGAACGCAGGTTGCGCTGCTGTATTGAATCCAATCGACAAATTCGTCGAAGGTCATTTGCTCTCTGAGTTGTAACGCTTCGTTGCGTTCGTAAAGAGAGACAACGCGGTCCCACGGGTTGCGCACAAATCCAAACTTGAAATAAGTCTCGAATTGTTTGCCTCCGATTTCTCTTCGGTGCTTCTCCGAACGCAGCAAATATAGGGCGGCCAGAATCCGGTTTTTTCTGCCGCCGTAGCGTGTCCAATTCGTCTCCATCTGATTTTTGATCTGCCATAGATTCAGATGCGGTTTCCATGCTTTGCCCAGGATAGCCCTGACGCTGGTCGAACCAGTCTTAGGCACCTCCACGAAAATGCATTTGTGTTCGTGCGAGATCATGTCTGGCGCCGCTCATTGTACATTGAAAAATCTCACAGGCATTAGAAAGTGAAGCCTGCGCAGGGTCGGTAGCTCAATCGGTAGAGCAGCGCCCTTTTAAGGCGTTGGTTCCGGGTTCGAGTCCCGGCCGACCCACGTCAGCAAATCGCGCAGCGAATTCCTCGGTCGGTCTAAACAAAAGACCGACAAGCCAGCCGCGGTCGCTGCTTCCCAGTCGCGTTGGCGATCATCACCAACATGCAGGACCTCGTTTGGCTGCAGATCCATTAATCTGACTGCGCGTCGATAAATTTCCGGATCGGGTTTGTCGGCGCCGAGCTCGCTGGAAATGAAAATCTGGCTGAAAAATTTCGAGACAGCGAGGTGCTGGAGAATAAGGCGCAAACGTCCGTCGAAATTCGAAATTACGACGAGCTGAAAACGGGGCCATAACTCTTCCAAGACCTCGCGAACCTCCGGGTAAAGCTCCCAAACCCCTGCTTCAGCAAAGTGTTCATAAGCGACCTCGAAAAAATTGTCACGATCGAGCTCGCTCAACGAAGGCGCGACCTGCTCAAGGACACGATTCACGAGCTCACGCCACCAGCCTTTATCGTCATTCTCTCGCGGACCATTGATGGCGGCGCGCTGCGGCATTTCTTTCCACGCGGTGTGAAATGCGCGCTCGAGATTTTGCGCATCCAGATCTAACCCTACCTCGCCGCCGACATAGGCGTAATGGTCGCCTACAGTCTTCGTTAACCCGAAGAGCGTGCCGACTGCGTCGAAGAAAATAGCTTTGATCATCAAGCGAACTTTCAATGCCCCACCCGCCTACGCAACGCTACGGCGCGGCAGGCGCTCAACGTTCAACGGCTAACACGAGTCGTCATTTTGCTTGGCAAAAGCGCTCGAAGCGCGTTGCATGACGCTTAACAATGAATGTTGCTGACCAGTCGCTGAACTTCGCGAGGCGCACGCAATCACCTGGCGAGGAACTGGCGAATAGTATCAGCCACGCGATAGGACTCGTAGGGGCGATAATCGGCGCGCCGGTTCTCCTTCTCGCAGCGTTCCGCCACGCCAGCGCCTTTTTCCTTGTCGGTACCATCATTTTTATCGTGACGATGTTGCTAGTGTATTTCGGTTCGACGCTATATCACGCCTGGCCGCAGACGCGTGTGAAATCTTTTCTCCAAGTGATGGATCACTCGGCGATTTTTTTGCTAATCGCGGGAACGTGCACGCCATTTGCCCTCGGTCCGTTGCGGGACGCCGGCGGCCTAACCATGCTGTGCATCGTCTGGACCCTCGCACTGTTCGGTGTGGTGATGAAAGCAACACGCGGTGCGCTGCGTCATCGGAAACTTGCGATGACGCTCTACCTCGGGACGGGGTGGATTGGAGTCATCTTTATACGTCCGCTTGTGCTGACGATTCCGTGGCCTGCGGTGCTGTGGCTAGTCGTCGGCGGCATCGCTTACACTGCGGGCACTTTGTTTTTCGCGAATGAGCGGCTGCGCTATGCCCATTTTGTCTGGCACCTGTTCGTGCTTGCAGGCACTAGCTGTCACTTTGCGGCCGTGTTTATTTGCGCGGCCTGAGTTTAACGTAATCTAAAATTTCGAGCGCACGATCAGCCAGAAAAGGATAAGAGTGAGAAACGGAAGCGGCAGCCAGGCGAGCACGGACGGGATGCACCAAAGAAGGAACAGCCCAACGTCGGCGGTATTGGCGGATGGAAGCGCCGCGCGCAACCCGAGTTGATCGCGCAACATTCCGAGCGTGATATCATTAAGCCGCGATTCATCGAAGCCACTCTTATATAAATTTGTCTTTGCGCGACGTCCGCGCAGGAACGCGCGAAAAAGTCTCCTCGGTGCAACAACAAGCCCGGCACCGAATCCGCCAAAGTTAAGGATCCACGCTGCGTGATAACGCGCGCAGCCACTCGCAATTTCCCACGCGGCGATTTCCGCTTCCCCTGGCCAATCTGTTTCATACTCGGCCGCGATGTGATGCAGATCGTGCAACCGCGCTGCCGCGACGCGCGCTGGCCAATTGGGAAAATAAAAAGGGATTGGTTTCGTTTCGACGCGCACCCAGCGGTCGCCATAGCCGCCGTCCGGGCCGAGCTTAGCGTCACGAAAAAACAAGGCGCGTGCTTCGAGCAGGGAAAGACCATCAGGATATCGAACCACGGTATTGGACAACTTACTCGGTGGCGCGCTAATTAGTATCGGGATGTTGCCGGTAGAACATAACGATTCAATCAACGCGAAAATTCTGGCGATCTCAGAGGACAAGATCGAAGGATTCGTGCGCGAGCCGTTCGCGGAGATCGCGCGGCGCTCGGGTGTAGGTGTCGATGTCGTCATGGCACGGATTGGCGCGATGCTGCGCGCGGGAACGATCCGGCGCGTCCGTCAAACTTTGCTTGCAACGAATCTCGCTGAAGGCGCGCTGGTGGCATGGAAAGTTCCCGAGGACAAGATCGACACCGCGTTCGACTGGATGTTTCAGCGCGATCCGTTTTCGGGTCATGTGGTGCTTCGTTCCACTGACACCGTGAGCGCCGGATCGGACTACAAGCTTTGGACGACGCTGAAAGTTCCGCACGGATTTTCATTGCAGGAGCATTGCGAATTGCTGGCGAAAAAAGTTGGCGCCGAGCGTTTTCGGCTGATGCCGGCTAAAGGAATTTTCACCCTCGGAGTCGGTCATGTTCGCCGCAAAACGGTTGAGCCGGGTAGCAAGGCAGAAGAGCCGGCAAAAATGATTCCGGTGCAGATTGTCGATCTCACGGACGAGGAGTGGAATGTCTTACTCGCGCTGAAACGCGAATTCGCTCCGGAAGAGATTAAACCGTCACCGTGGCTGGGGCGTGCCAATGAGGCGGGCGTGCCACCGGAAAAATTCTTCCGCGTAGCAGAAGAATTGAGCGTACGGAAAATCATAGGGCGCTTTTCGACTTTTCTGGAGCATGTGAAACCATCAGCGGGCGGTGTGCGCGTCACGCGCTTCAACGCGTTGTTTCATTGGGCGGTGCCAGCCGGCCGTGAAATTGAAGCGGGCGGCGAGGTTGGTCGTCACCATATCCTGACGCATTGTTATTGGCGCGAGGCCGGACCGGAATTCAAGAACGTCAACGTCATGGCCGTGGCGCACGGCACTGACAAACAACTGCTCCTCAATCATAAGGCCGCCATCGATCGGCATCTTCGCGCGAGCAGCATCCCGGTTTCTTACACAAACGTTTTCTGGGGCGGACGCAGCGAGATCAAGCCATCGGAAATTTCGCCGCAAGTTTATCGCCAGTGGTTGGCAGAAGAGTCGAAAAGTTAAAAGCACTACAAAATTTCAACGGCGGGGCCGGGACGCTTTAACTTTTTTGACCTTGTAACGTTCCAACTTCCGTAACGAACTTTTCGCGATACGTCCGATTCAGATTTCGAAGGATGGCAACCGCAAGCTGCTGGCGGTCGACCGGTCGATGCAGCGCCATCGCAAGTGAGATTGCGCGGTTTTGCAGTTCTGGCGGGAAATCTTCCACCGAATGGTTGACGTTGATTCCGATTCCCACAATAGCCACGTGCGGCGCCTTCTGTTGAGCGCGCATCTCCACCAGAACGCCCGCTACTTTGCGGCCGCAAAGCAGAACATCATTTGGCAACTTAATGGCTGGTTCGAGCGCAAACTGGGTTCGGATGATGTCGCAAATACTTTCCATTGCCCAAATCGTGAGCCGCCCCGAATCGTTGACTTGAATCCCAGGTCGCAAAAGGATTGAAAACCACAGACCCTTCCCCGCCGCCGATTCCCACCGGTTGCCACGTCGACCGCGCCCGGCAGTCTGATGTTCGGCAAACAGAACCAGACCGGCGTTTGAATTCGCAGTCACGACTTGGAGAATCGCATCGTTTGTCGAGGCCGTTTGTTCGAGAACAACGATCTGCCGGCCGATCGTGGCGCAAGCGAAGTGGGCTTGCAGCTCACCAGCGATCAGTCGATCCACACTCTCAGCCTGGGACATGCGTCATTTCCAGCGAGATATCGATCGCGCGCGCAGCATTCGTTAGCGCCCCAATGGAAATGTAATCGACGCCCGTAGCCGCCACCCGCTTCACGTTTTTCAATGTGATACCGCCGCTTGCTTCGAACTTAATATTGTTCCTTCGCAACGCCACAGCTTCCCGAATCTGGGCGGGCGTCATGTTGTCGAGAAGGATAACGTCGATGCCGTCGACCTCGACAAAAGCGCGGGCTTGTTCAAGGTCGTCAGCCTCTACTTCAATCCGGATGTTTGGCCGCTCTTGGCGCAGCCGACAAATTCGCTCGGCAAAATTGGAAAGATCTCCGAGTGTGGCCAGATGATTGTCTTTTACGAGGACCATGTCGTACAACCCAAAACGATGATTAACGCCGCCACCAGCGAGTACTGCAGCCTTTTCCAACGCGCGTAACCCGGGCGTGGTTTTCCGCGTGTCGAGTATCTTCGCCGAATGGTTCCCGACCGCGTTAACGAATTCGCGCGTCAGCGTTGCGATGCCGCAGAGACGTTGCAAAAAATTTAACGCAACGCGTTCCGCCTTCAGAACAGAACGTGCAAAACCACGCACTTCGATGATGACGTCGTCGGGTCCTACGTCATCGCCGTCACGGCGATTAATCTGGACATCCGTCGCAGGATCGACCTGCCGAAAAACTTCCGCAGCTGCTCCGGTGCCGGCGACGACCGCTTTTTCCCGCACAACGATGCGTCCGGTTGCGTGCACCTTCTCCGGCACGAAAAAGTCAGTCGTGACGTCGCCATCGCCGATATCTTCTTTAAGGGCGGCGGCGATCGGATCGCAACGATTTGGCTTCATGAGCGCAGGAAAATGCGCACAATAACTGCGAAATGCGAGCGGGTCTATGAAACACGCATGTTCAAAGTGCGCTCGGATTGAATGCCGGCAATCAGTGATTTGCCGGGTTATTTGCCGCTGAACAAAAAAAGATTCGGGCAGCGCACGTTAAGGAGAAACAACGAATCTTAGAAACTCGCGCTACCGCCCGAATCGCCTTAACCTGTTACGTTTGACAGCCGCTCCCAGAGTTTGTTCGAAATTTTTACGAAAAATTCGTGTCTGATGTTAAACCGTGGGGCTCAGGGCCTTATGGCTACCCTTCGCCACACATTCGACGTGGCGTTTTTGGCGTTGGAAAGCACCAACATGTTTTTAGAGAAGTTCGGTCTGCGTGTGAGCGACAGTCCGCTCAGCTTCCTCGCGCACTTCTTGTAGCAGGGACTTGAACTCGCACTTTTCCAGCGCCGCGATCAAAGCAGCGTATTCGGGCTTGATTTGAAGCTCATCGATTGGGACGGGCAATTCCATCCGGCAGTCGAGCTCGACCATTTTTCTGTTCTGCAAGATTTGCTCGCGAGCGTTGGCCAGCTTCTCCCGGGTTCGCACGCTTTTTACCTTGTCGAGATTATGCAACAGAGGTTCCAACCCGCCGAATTCGTGAATCAATGCAGCAGCGGTTTTGCGACCCAGGCCGATGCCTGGAATGTTATCGACCGAGTCGCCGGTCAAGGCGAGCACATCGCCGATAAGGGCAGGTGCAACGTTCCATTTTGCAGTGACCTGATCTTCGCTCAGCAACGCGAATGCGTCCTTGGGCGAGGCGAGATCTGCTTTCGCTGTGGTATAGACTTTGACGAAAGGCCCGACGAGCTGATAGAGGTCCTTGTCGTTGGTTGCGAGCACGACTTCCATTCCGGCCCGCTTGCACGCGGCGATGGTATAACAGCCCATCAGGTCATCAGCCTCGGTGTCGGGAAGGGAAATGTTTCGAAAACCCAGCAGAGGTGTGAGTTTCTGGATAAACTCCAGCTGCGGGATCATGGGCTTGGGCATCTCTTTGCGCGTCTCCTTGTACGCTGGCTGCAGCTCCACCCGTTTCTGCGGCACGCCTTCGTCCCAAACCACTGCGCCTAACTCCGGTCGCAAATGTTTCACCATTAGCCGCAACGTTTTCGTGAAGCCAAAAATCGCGTTCGTCGGTTCGCCGCGCGAATTGGATAGATTCGGGATAGCGAAAAACGACCGGTAAACATAGTAATGACCGTCAATGAGCAGCAATTTCATTGGAAAGGCTCGTGCTGGATTCTGAATGCATGATGCCGGATGATCAAGGTATGTCCGAAGAATGGATCGTGCGTGTCCATGGAAAGGAATATGGACCGGCCAACCTCGATACTCTCTGTGAGTGGAAAGCAGAGGGGCGATTGCTCCCGGCAAATGATGCGCGGCGAGCTAATGTCGATTTTTGGATAACAGCCGGTGAAATTCCGGGATTGTTCAGTGTGACGCCAAGTGTAGAAGCCGTCACACAACTGACAGAACCTCCCGTACAAGTCTCGCGTCGCAGTTTCAATCAGATTTTAGCCGAGACCTTTCAGATTTATGGAAAAGGGTTTTTCCAATTCCTTGGTCTCGTGCTGCTAGTGCTGCTGCCGTCCATATGCAGTCAGTTGATAACTGCCTTCGTGCAGCCTCCACAGGGCTCCAACGTTGACGTCCGCTCAGTTCTGGCCGCAGGCTTCGCCTTTCTTACCTTTATCCTCTCGATTGTGTTGTGGCCTGTTTACATCGGGGGAATCCAAATTCTTACGGCTGAAATTGCGCGCGGACAGCGGCCCGGTCTGATTGTGGTCCTCAATCAAGCAGTCAGGTTTTGGCCGCGCATCGCCGCGCTGTGCATCTTCGTCTACACCGTGTTTTTCCTGCTGATAGTATTTGGGTTTGTAATTGGGGCCATCGCTCTTGCCGGTGCGGCTTCGTTGTTGTTGGCCATTTTCGCGCTGGCTTTGCTCATCCTGCAGGTTTGGATGTTCGGTCGTTTTTTCGTCAACGTTCTGTTTTGGCAGCAGTTCGCCGTCCTTGAAAATGCGGGATTCATCGACGCATTACGCGATAGCAGAAATCTCGCGCGCAGTGGCCGCGATCTCCCCTGGTTTCAACGGCCTTTGTGGCGCGGAGCGTTGATTGCGTCGCTCTGGTTTGCCTTTGTGCTGGCGGTCAGGCTGGGTCCCGAGTGGACGACGCTGCAGAACTATATTGTTAAATTCGTAACGACGCAGGATCCGCAGACGCTTCTGCAACAGCTGACTGAAGCCCAGCAGGCTCGTGGGTTTGATCTTCTTGCTTTTACGCTGGGCATTCTGGAAAAAGTTCTCCAGCCGTTACTCGGAATCGCATTCGTTGTGCTTTATCTCGACAGCACGACTCAGCTGCCTTCACATGTGAAACCAGTTATAGGCGCTGCTGAACGCGACACGGTTCGCTAGGAACTCTGAAGTGGTGATGGCAACGGTGACTGCGACAATGGTCGCAAGCACAAGTGCCGGCGTCGCGCGGAGCAGGCGATTCAAGCCATAAATGTAGAGCGTCGCAAACGGGATCATTGCGCCCGCCATTAAACGGCCTTGAAAGAAATAAGGGCGTTCGCGAGAAGGATTGATGCAGGCGCCGAAATCGAACTGAAGCGAGAGAAAAGCGAGAAAAAGCGCAGTCGTGACAAAGCAGGCAGCAGCTATCCATAGCGCGCGACGCTGGGTTTCGCTGAGATTCTTAGCTCCTTTTCGAAGCAGCGAAGTGATCGCTATAAGAACAAAACCAACCGATGACAAGACGTAGAACAGATCCATCCCTGCGAAGCCGATCGTGCGGGCATGCCACATGAATTCGCCGCGCCAGAAGCTGGCAATTAATTCGGAAAGAAAAATCCAGCTCCCTCGGGCACTAAAAATTGGATGGGACCACCAGTCCGAGAACGGCTTCGCTGTCCACCCAAGCAACCGCGCTTTTGAGGCGGCGCCGGTGAAATCACCGAAATGGAATTTCATCCATAGCATCCACGCGATGCTTGGAATTGCCGCACAAGCGACCAACGCACAGAGCGTAGGGATGGCGCTGCGGAGCTTTCCGCAACGAGCTTGTTCGAGATACCACCATGCAAGCGCGCCGATCGCGACGAGAATCAACGGCAAGTTACTTAGTTTTGTCAGATAAGTGGCGGCGATGCACAAGCCGGTCGCGATCCCGAGCCCGATACTTGGTGCGTTGCAGCGAAGCCATCGAAGCAAACAGATGAACGTCAGTCCGAAGCAAATTGGCGAGAGTGCATCGTTATCTATTCCGTAGAAGGCATCCTGAGGAATCGAGGCGATCAAAAGCGGAATGCCGAGTCGCAGTGCGACTTGATCGGGAAAAATCATTCGCGCTGCCACATACGCCAGCCAAACCAGCGTGGCCATGAACACGATGTTGAGAGATCGAACCCAATAGAGCGCGCTACCGCCTTTGACGCCGATCCACTGACCGACGTGGAACCAAGCGGCAGCCACAACGTAATAAAGCGGTGGCTGCGAGGATTCCTGGTTAGGCGTGCGGCCCCAGATCTCTTCGATTTTTGCAATTGTCGGTGCGACTTCTTCGGCAGAATGCTTCCACATCGGTCCGAAGTAGCCGCCCTCGAAGTCTTCGGGAGCCGAGAGAAACTCGGGCGATGCATAATGCGAGAGGTAAGGAAGCGTTGCCGGCGAAATCAGTTCCGCGCTGCGCGGCACGTGCCCCTCGGCGTATTTGATCACCAGGTCAAAATGCCGGCGTTCATCAACGTTATTGAAAAAGGGGAAAGCAGCGGAGAAAAATAGCACTCGGACCGCGGCAAAAAGGCAAAAGCCGATCACCCACCAAAATTCATAAGAACTCGATAGACCTGTTGATGGACGACTTCTCATTATCGTGAAAATGTCTCGGCGCGCGGCAGAATTGAACCCTCAGCTCCGAGTGCGTCGGCTCAGTTAATCGGGCGTCCCATTGGCACGACTTTTTGCCCGCCATTCCGCGCGCGCCGGCGCGATCAAGGGCGCCAGCTTGGCATAGAAGATCACGACGTATGACAAATATCCTGCGAAAGCCATCAGTTGCAGCGCGACGAGCCAGACATGTCCATTTCGCGCTAGAAAAAACTCGGGCCGCAAATGAATTGCGACCGCGCACGCAACGTTCACGAGAAAGAAAGCAGGCAACAATAAACCGAGATTGAGCCACTGATCGCGCGTCACGAGCCCATACAAGCAGTTGCTAGCATCTCCGGTATGATCCCGCACTCGCATGCGAATGAGGCGCAGATCATACGCGAACAGCAACCAACCGACGGCGAGAAATGCTGCTACGAACGCAAACCAGCGCCCAGGCTTGCCAAGTTGTGCAAATGAAAACGCCTCCACGAGCGCACAAGCAATATAGAGAAAATTGTGTCCGAACTCTAAAGGCCAGCGTATGACGGTAAGAATGTGCAACACAACTCGCGACCAGAAGACCAGGATGATAATCAGACCCGAGAGCACGTAAGGCCACATCATCCAGTCCAATCTGGCGATCACCTCACGCGAAGTTTCGATCAATACTGTGAGCGCGACACCTTGAATGATGCTCACGAGTGTGAGCTCGATATCGGCGGTAATCGCATCGAGTTCCGAGCGGCTTTCGCTTAGCGAGGTCACAATGCGACTCGTAAGCGTTTCACAATAAAATTGTCAAGCCCTTGGCAGTGTAAGCCGGCAGGCGCAGTGAAACTTTGTCTCGACCGGCGCGAAGATCGAGCAGGGCCTTGTGACGTTGACTCTGCCCAAAGCCGAGCACGTCAAGCCGCGCAACATCACCGTTTCGTAACGATCGGTTCACTCGAAATTGCAGGCCGCAAACGTTAACGTTCGCGGCCTCTTTGCTTTTCTGCTTGGCGAATCGTCGCCTGCGTCGTACTTAGAGTGCTTCCGGATATGGCGACAAAGACCGAAGAGAAAACAGCCGCTGATAAACTAACGGCGGCACGAAATAAGAACCTCGATCTGGCGATTCAACAGATAGCCAAAGATTACGGTGAAGGCGCGATCATGCGTTTGGGCGGGGAAAGGATCGTTGATATCGATGTCATTCCGACTGGAAACATTTTGATCGACCGCGCCCTCGGAGTCGGTGGATTTCCGCGCGGACGAGTAGTCGAAGTTTTCGGCCCTGAATCCTCCGGCAAAACAACGCTTGCGCTTACAGTCATTGCTCAGGCGCAAAAGCGCGACGGCCTCGCTGCGTTTATCGATGTCGAGCACGCGCTGGATCCTGGCTACGCAAAAAGACTGGGCGTCAACCTTGACGATTTACTCGTCTCGCAGCCTAGCTCTGGTGAGGAAGCTCTGCGGATATGCGAGACGCTAGTGCGCTCCAACGCGCTGGACGTGATTGTCTTGGATTCCGTGGCGGCGCTTGTTACCAGGGCGGAGCTCGAAGGCGAGATCGGGGATACGACCGTTGGCGCCCAGGCACGCTTGATGAGCGCGGCATTGCGCAAGCTCACGTCGCTGATTTCAAAAGCACGGACCTGCTGCATCTTCACAAATCAAATCCGCGAAAAAATCGGCGTGATGTTTGGAAACCCGGAGACCACTCCTGGCGGAAGAGCTTTAAAGTTTTACGCCAGTATGCGGGTCGATATCCGCCGAATCGGGGCAATTAAGCAGACCGACGGCGTCGTCACGGGTAATCGCACGCGCGTCAAAGTGGTGAAGAACAAGGTAGCGCCGCCATTCACCGAGGCCGAATTCGACATCATGTATAACGAGGGAATTTCGTCAGTCGGCGCTCTTCTCGACGTCGCGTTAGAACAACAGGTCATCGAAAAACGGGGTTCCTGGCTGAATTACAAAGGGACGCAGCTTGCCCAGGGCCGGGACGCTGCGAAGGAAGCTTTGAAGAACGACAAGGCGCTTTACGACGAAATCGAGACGCTCGTCAAAGTGAAGCTGGACGAAGACAAAAGCTAATGTCGTAGCACAGCCATCATGGCTGTATGGCCGGCGGGCATCTTGCCTGCCGAATTTTACCTCGCAGTTAAAGCAATGCATCGCCTTGAGTGGCGGTTTCAGGTTTCCTGAATTCGTGTTTATTCGTGGTTACCCATGACGTCGGCTGAGATACGGCAATCATTTCTCGATTTTTTCCGCGAGAAAAAGCACACCATCGTGCCGTCGTCGTCGCTTCTGCCCGACGCACCGAATCTGTTGTTTACGAATGCCGGCATGAACCAGTTCGTGCCGATTTTCCTTGGGCAGGCGAAACCTTCGTGGAATCCCCCGCGCGTGGCCGACACGCAGAAATGCATTCGCGCCGGTGGCAAACACAACGATCTCGAAGACGTCGGGCTCGACACCTATCACCACACGTTTTTCGAGATGCTCGGCAACTGGAGCTTTGGTGATTATTTCAAGAAGGAAGCGATCGAATGGGCGTGGGAACTACTCGTTGAACGCTGGAAATTTCCGGCACAACGGCTTTACGCGACTGTTTATGAGCCCGGCGCCGGAGAACCGAGCGAGTTCGACCAGGAAGCCTACGAGCACTGGGCCCGTTTATTTCGCGAAGCCGATCTCGATCCGAAGGTTCACATTCTCAGCAGCGGGAAAGCCGACAATTTCTGGATGATGGGCGACACCGGCCCGTGCGGGCCGTGCTCGGAAGTGCATGTCGATCTCACGCCAGACGGCGATACGCGTGGCGCGCTGGTGAATAAAGGAGACCCGCGCTGCATCGAGATTTGGAACCTGGTGTTCATCCAGTTCAATGCGAATCCCGATGGCTCGTTCACGCCGCTACCCCAGCGCCACGTCGATACCGGCATGGGTTTCGAACGCGCTGTCGCCATTCTTCAGGGCACAAAAAATCTTAGCGATTTCTCAGGAACAATTTCCAATTACGAGACCGACGTTTTCCGCCCGATTTTCGATGAACTCGAAAAGCTCAGCGGCAAAAAATACGCCTCGACTCTCCCGAAACAGAAGAGCAGTGGTGAGGGCGAGCAGGAAACGATTGATATCGCATTTCGTGTAATCGCCGATCACATCCGCGCATTGAGTTTTGCAATCGCAGACGAAATCATTCCGTCCAACGAGGGCCGGGGTTACGTGTTACGCCGGATCTTGCGTCGAGCGATCCGGTACGGCCGCACACTTGGCTTTCACGAACCATTCTTCTTCAAACTTGTCGATGTGGTAGCGGAGACGATAGGCGACGTCTTTCCCGAACTCCGCGCCCGACAGTCAAAGATCAGAGAAATAATTCGCCGCGAAGAAGAAGCGTTTAACAAAACGCTCGATGAGGGGCTCACGATGTTTGATCGGGCGATGCGGTTCGACATCGAAATGACCAAAGCAGGAGTTCCGCGTGAGATATCCGGCCAAATCGCATTCAAACTCTACGATACCTATGGCTTTCCGCTCGATCTCACCGAACTGATGGCGCGGGAGCGCGGGCTCACTGTCGAGGTGGCAGGTTTCGAGAGATTGATGGAGCAACAGCGCGAACGGGCGCGTAAGGCACAGAAGAAAGAAGAGATCAGCGTCGAAGAAGGCGAGCTAAAAGCCGCGCCGACGAAATTCCTGGGATACGATTTTCTGGAGGCGGAAGCAGTCGTTGAAACGGTTCTCGCGGGCAAAAAATCGGACGAAGTAAATATCGTTGTTGATCGCACGCCTTTCTACGCGGAGATGGGCGGTCAGGTCGGCGATCGCGGACTGCTGCACGTTCCGGGGCATGATTGGACCGAAGTTGGCCAGTTACGCGTAATCGATACCCAAAAGCGTGGCGACGTTTTCGTTCATCGCGCAGAGCTTGTCCAAGGTCGGGCGCCGGAACCGGGCGAAGCGGTGCGCATTTCAGTGGATGCTGATCGGCGGAAGTTGATTCAGGGTCATCATACGGTGACCCATCTGTTGCACTGGGCGCTGCACGAAATTGTCTCGCGTGATGCATCGCAAAAGGGGAGCTATGTCGGACCGGACAAACTGACGTTCGATTTCTCAAGCGCGCCGCTTATGCCGGACCAAAAGCGCGACGTCGAGAGATTGGTGAACGAGAAAATCGCTGAGGATGCGCCGGTTTCGTGGACTGAAATCCCGTTCTCCGAGGCGAAACAGCGAAAGGACATCGTTCAGTTTTCCGGCGAGAAATATGGCGATACTGTCCGCGTGCTACAGATCGGTGGCGCACCGCGCGCTCTCAATGGCTACTCGATGGAACTTTGCGGCGGCACGCACGTGAGAGCGACAGGCGAGATCGGTCCATTTCGGATTGTGAAAGAAGAGGCCATCGCCGCTGGGACGCGGCGGATCGAAGCGGTTGCCGGTGATGCAGCACGCGCGTGGGCGAAGGAGGAAGCGGCTCGGCAGCAAGAAAAATTTGAAACTCTGGCGCGCAAGAAACCTGACATTCCGGTGTTGCCTTCTTTTGAAACCGAAACCGAAACCGCCGAAATACTGAGACAGATCGATGGGCGCGCGGCCCATCTCGAAAAAGTAGATGCCGATGTTCGCGAATGGGAAAAGACGACGACCAAAGCTGCGGAGGCAGAACTGAGGAGCCGGGCTGCTCAAATCGCGACTCAGCTGCTGGCGTCGCACGAAGGCAAAGATTTCTGCGTTGCCGAAGTGCAAAATGCCGATGCGAAATTGCTCCAGGCAGTCGCGGACGCACTTAAGCCAAAATTCAGCGGCCCGATTTTTCTTGCGGGCGCAAAAGATGGAAATGTTTCATTGATTGCTGCCGTTCCGAAAGAACTCACCTCGAAATTTCAGGCGAACAAATTGATTGAGCAGATCGCACCAATTGTCGGCGGGAAGGGCGGCGGCCGTCCGGACAACGCCCGCGGTGCAGGCAAGGATGCTACGAAGATCGCTGAAGCCTTGGAACGCGCGCGCGCACTCATCGCGTCGTGAAGCGTGTCGCTGCCATCGTTTGCTTGAGTCTCTGCGTGAGCTGTAGCAAAAGATCGCCGCCCAAGATCGAAAGCCTGCAGTTCCCGGTCGTGATCCTGTTCGGGAACTCAGCCACGCGGGTTTGTAAAGGCCCGGCGGATCTGACGATGATGCACACGAACTACGTGGTGCTGAGTGAAGGGACACCGGTGCTGATCGATTCGCAGTTCAAGATTTACGCAATGGAAGGGCTGCGCTCGACGCACAATGGGATGTGGTTGATGGCGCATCCCAGCGGTTTGACCGAAGTGATGTTCGAACTGAAAGCGCAGAGATCAGGTCGGGAAGCGGCGCGCGAGTTGTTTATGCGCCAGTTGGAAAAGCAAACGTGGCTTAGTGATCTCGACGAACGCCGGCACTCGTTGGGGGCGAAGCAATCGCTTCTGGAGATGGCGGCTGTCGTGCAGTCGCAGAGCGAATAATTGGCCCGGCAGCAGCAGCTTGATTACGGTGCGCTGACAGACGGAAAGCGCGCGTTTTTGATCAGACGTTTCAAATTTTTGCCGTCGGTGGACATTCGATAAATTGAGTCGTTCTTTTCGCCGGCCGCGCGACTGAGAAAAAGAATATTGTCGTTGTCGAGCCAAACGCCATCCCAGCCGAAAAGTTTTTTCGGCGTGAGCCTGATCGCCTTTTGCGATTGGAGATCGAACGCCCAGAGCGCAGGCAGCGGGCCATCCCAATCTTTGCGCCCGGATTCTTCGCCCATGTCGATGCTCAACAGCAATCGTTTCCCATCCGGCGAGACATCGATGCGGCCATCGCCGCTCACGTCACCTTTCGGCACGATCTTGCCAATCTTCCATTGCGTGCGAACCGCGCCGTCGAGCCCGATCCGGTAAATGTTCGTCATGTCTTCGCAGAAAACCGATTGGCCGTCGCGCGCCCAAATCGGCGAGTAGCGGGTCACTTCGTTTTGCACTCCAGGCTTGAGCACGTGGAAATTCGTGCCGTCGGAATTGATAGTGACGAGGTCCCAGACTTCATGCGGCCGCGTGGTGAAAAGGATTTGTTTCCCGTCAGTTGTCCAGCTTGGGTAATAAGAGTTGTCGCTCGGAACATCTTTGAAAACGTCAACTTTTCCCGTGGCAACGTCGACCACCGCGATGTGACGCACATAGGTTGTGTCGCTCGTTTTTTCGACGGTGTTAAACGCGACGCGAGTTCCATCAGGCGAGATGGCCGGGAAAATTCCGTCGGCGATCTTTTTCTCGCCGGTGCCGTCGAGGTTTGCGATCCAGACAGCCTGATCGCGTTCAAACGCGATGTGCCGATCGCCGCAAAACACTGAGGCCGCAGAGACGGCGAAGGTAAAAGCGAGAAGGATTATCTTTCTCATGGCATTAAAAGTGTAGCGAAGAAGGTCGCGACCAGGGCGGCCGCGAGCACGATTAGATACACAAATCCGCCAAAGAGGAATTTGAAAATGCTGATGAACCAACCTTGCCGGTAAACACGTCTGATCGACAAAAAAATTTGCACTACGAACGCGATCCAGAGGAGCGCGATAATCCAGCCCGCGATCAAACCTGGGACTGCGCTGTTGAGCCCGATTGTTGCGAGTACGATCAGCATGGTCCCGGTGTAAGCGAATGTGTGGATGTGAAGCGCGTAAATCAGATGGTCGATGTAAAAAATGCCGCGGCGGATGTAGAGAACTTTCAAAACGAAGGCGAACAGCGGGATACAGCAAAGCATCATGTAAGGCAGATTGCTCAAGAGCGTGCTTATAAACAGCCCCATCTTTGTTCCATGCTCGCCCATCTTTTCCTTGGCCCGTCCTTCGATCCACCGCTCGAAGGGAGTTGACGTTTTTGCATCCGAATCAAAGACGGCAAACGGTCGCTGGCCTATTTTTCCATACTGCTTCTTGTGCGTATCGGTTTCGGGTGCGGGTAAAGACGGCGACGCGTTCGGTGAACCTGAGGGAACGGGCGAAGGCGTGTTTGTTGAAGGCTCGGAAGCGAGGGACGGCGAAGATTCGCGTAATAATGCCGCCAACTTCTCTCGCGCTGCGGGCGGCAAATCTTCGTTCTTCAATTCCGCTTCGAGTTCGGCGCGATCTTTCGGCTCGAGTTTGCCCGGTTCGAACTTAACTCCTTTTGTTGCGTAGTTCACCGCAAAGAAAAACAAGATGCTGGCGAGCAGATAGAGCCGCAGCGGATTTACGTAGCGCACGCGCTTGCCAGCTAAAAACTCATTCGTCAGGCGCCAAGGTTTTAAGATGAGAAGCGCAATGGTGGTGAAGAATTTTGAATCCCAATTCAGAAACTCGTTGAGTAGATCGGCAACAACGTGCCGGAAAGAACGGCGATACTCGATAGCTGGTTGGCCGCATTGCGGGCACCAATGTCCCTGCAATTCTGCACCGCAATTCTCGCAGTGCGTCAGCGCTGGAGTTGTATCTTTCGCTCGGCGCCGGCCCGGAGTTCGCTCGAATGCACTAATGGCCGTGTCGCCGAGGATGATTTTTGCCGGTTCATCGGCCATATGGCTGCGAGCTTACAAAAACATTTTCTCGCCGTCGATGAGCATAAACCCGGGCCAGCTCGACTCGCATCCGTGCAAAGCTTTGGATTGACCAGTCGAACTGCTTGATGACACGATCTCGACCGGTGGGCTCGCAACTTTTCAAAACCAAGAGTCCCGAGCATCTGATGGCCGAAGCCGCCTCGGCTGAGCGGCAAATGAAGCGCACGCTCAACGCGTTCGATCTCACGTGTATCGGCATTGGCGCCATCATCGGTACGGGAATTTTCGCGCTGATCGGTACCGCAATCGCCGGTCAGACTTTTCCGACACGACTCGAGACGCCCATTCTCAATTTTATCCAGGCATGGCTTTCAGGGGCGGACGTAATCCTAGGCCGCGCCGGTGCCGGTCCGGCAGTGGCGATTTCGCTATTTGTGGCGGCGTTGGCCTGTGGATTCGCCGCGCTCTGTTATGCCGAGCTTGCCTCGATGATTCCAGTGTCGGGCTCGGCCTACACATATTCGTACGCTACGCTCGGTGAGATCATCGCGTGGATCATCGGTTGGGATTTGATTCTGGAATATGCGGTCGGGAATATGGCAGTCGCGGTCGGTTGGTCGGGATATTTCGTTAAGCTCTGCGGCAGTCTTTTCGGACTCAAATTTCCAATATGGGCCGTGAACGATTACCGTACGGCCAGCGATCTGATCGCAAAAGGTGGCGACACGCTGAAGGATTTTTCTTCGACAACTCTGCCCATCATTGCCGGTCATCCGATCGCCCTGAACTTTCCGGCGCTCGTGATTGTCGCAGCGGTGACGGTGCTTTTGATCTACGGAATTCGCGAGAGCGCAAAAACGAACACAATGATAGTCATTATCAAAGTCGCTGTGGTTGTCTTCTTCATTTCGTTCGGGGCTTTCATGGTGCATCCGACGAACTGGCACCCGTATGTGCCGAATGGTTTTGCCGGAGTGATGAGCGGAGCAGCCATCATCTTTTTCGCCTTCATCGGTTTCGACGCCGTTTCGACGACGGCTGAGGAAACAAAAAATCCACGACGCGACATGCCGATTGGGATCATCGCCAGTTTGATCATTTGCACGTTGCTTTACGTGCTCATGGGCACGGTGCTGGCCGGCATTAAAAAATATACGGTTTACCTGGGCGATCCGGCCGCGGCCGCCACCGCTTTCGCGAGCAAGCCATGGGCGGAAGCGTTGATCAGCGCCGGAGCGCTTGCTGGAATGACTTCGGTGTTACTCGTTTTTCAACTCGGGCAGCCGCGCATTTTCATGGCGATGGCGCGTGACGGCTTGCTCCCGCAGTACTTTGCTCGAATTCATCCACGCTTCCGCACGCCATACGTGACAACAATTTGGACCGGAGTGGTGGTTGGCGGAGTGGCGATGCTGGTCGACATCGGCTCACTCTCAGATTTGACGAACATCGGAACTTTGTTCGCATTCATTCTCGTTTGCGTCGGCGTGGCCGTTTTGCGGCGGACCGACGCTGGGCGTCCGCGGCCGTTTCGTGTCCCACTCGTGCCGCTGTTTCCGATCGTCGGCGTGCTTCTGTGTTTCGTGCTGATGCTCAGCCTGCCGGTGCTCACCTGGATCCGTTTCTTTGTCTGGCTCGGAATTGGTCTGCTGATTTATTTTCTCTACAGCGTTCGACACAGCAAACTGCGCCGCGGCATCGACACCGGTATAACGGAAGATATTCCACCGCCGCTAATCAAGACGTAAGCTGTTCTGTAGCGTGCGCTGTCCTCAGCGCACTTGGTTCTCCGCTGAGGCGGCGGACACTACAGTAACTCACGCTGCCTTTTGCGCGTGGGTGGTTTCGTCGTCGACTTCGAGCCAATCGAACGTTGTTGTCTTCTCCGGCTGGAGCCCGAGTTTTTTAACCTGTTCGCTGAAGAACTCGCGCTTTTCCGGATGATTATACAGGCTGCTTGACTCGGCCTCTTCGGCCCAACGTCGAATTTCCGCCGCCGTTTTCTTTTCTCCGCTTTGATTGAGCCAATCAATCATCTTCTGATCGCCGGCGCCCTGCTCGATTTGGGCTTTGAAATCTTCACCCTTCACGCCTTTGAAACCAAAAAGCATGTTATCGAGGGGACAATCGAAGTGATATTCGCCGATGTTCCCGGCCACGAGCGCGCGGCATTTGTCAATCGTCCGTCCAAGAATCGCATAGCCTCCGACTCGAATGCGCGGACTGCGCGGCGCTTCCTTTGTTAAGTCTTTTCCCGTGATCTTCCTTTTCATTCTTTAGGTGTTTCGAACGAACCGTTGGATTCGGTTGCAGGGTGCGCAGGGAAAATTCAGGAAAAACCGGCCGCCACAGATGAACACAGATGAAACACAGATTTGCCATTTCTGAATCTGTGAAAATCTGTGTTAATCTGTGGCAAAACTTATGGTCAAAGTTTCCGTCAAATACGCTGGCGATTTGCATTGCGACGCGACCCATGGGCCGTCGCAATCGAAAATCTCCACCGATGCGCCGACCGACAATAAAGGCAAAGGCGAAGCGTTTTCGCCTACGGACCTTGTTGCCACGGCGCTCGCCACGTGCATGAGCACGACAATGGGAATCAGGGCGGAGGAACTTGGCGTTAATCTGCGCGGCATGACCGTCTCCGTGCAAAAGGAAATGTCGAACGACGCGCCGCGCCGGATCGTTGGATTACCAAGCGAAGTGCACATCCCGCTGCCGCCCGATTCGCCCCATCGCGAAATCCTCGAGCAAACCGCGCTCAATTGTCCGGTGCACAAGAGTCTGCCGCCAGAAATCCATCGGCCGACGAAATTTTTCTGGGAAGGAAGATAGGCTTCCAGCCTGTCTCGGCCGGCGGGCTTCCCAGCCTGCCGAATCTGTCGCAAAACCCGACAGGCAAAGATGCCTGTCAGCCGGTTCAGGCTAGGAAGCCTGACTTCCGTATAGCCACTGCATGTAATCGCGCACGCCGTCCTCGAGCGCAAAGCGTGCCTCATACCCGAGCGCACTGTGCGCGTTCGTTAGATCGGCTTGCGTAAAGTTTTGGTAATGCGCGTGTGGGTTATCGATGTAATCGGGCTGAAAACTTGTGCCGAGGCATTTGTTGAGAACGTCCACCAGTTCGTTGAATGAGCGCGCCTCGCCCGTGCCAAGATTATAAATTCCGCTCGTGTGTGCATCGAGCGCGCGAATGCTGCCTTCGACGGCGTCCTTCACGTAAATAAAGTCGCGCTTCTGTTCCCCGTGTTTGAAAATGCGCGGGCGCTGGCCGGCTTTTATCTGTTGCGCCAGATGATAAACCATGCTCGCAGGCACGCCCTTGTGTGCTTCGCGCGGCCCGTAAACGTTGAAGTAGCGCAAACCGATGATGATCCAATCGGGTGACTCAGCAGCAGCGCGCCTGGCGATATTGTCCATAATTACTTTTGAAAACGAGTAAACGTTCGCCGGCGCCGCACCATTTGATTCCGTGCTGGCCTCTGTAACGGCGCCGTACGTGGAGGCCGAGGAGGCGTAGATGATTCGGGTCGTGGTCGGCCGGGCAAAATTTAAAAGCCGCCGAAAACTTTCCACGTTATCGTGGACCTGTTCGAACTGGTCATGATTCGTTGTGTCTGTGATCGATGCGAGATGGAAAATGGCGTCGAATTGTTCGTCGCCAAACTTTTCTCGCCAATCCAACGTAGCCAAATTCTGCGCGACCAAATCCCCGCGGTATCCGGCGAGATTTTTGAAATCACCGGAGCGAAAGTCGTCTATCACGGTGAGACGCGCGTCCGGAAATTTTTCCTGTAACGCAAGTGTGAGATTGGAGCCGATGAAACCGGCGCCGCCAGTAACAATCAGGTTTGAAGGAGAATCAGTCGAGTGCACAAGAAGGATTTGTTAGCTTGGTGATTAAATAATCTTGACGCTGAAAGCGCAAGCCGCTAGTCCTCGCTGCAGTTCTTTGCGAGCTTGGAAAAGTGGATCGGCGCAAGAAATCCCGTGAGAATCGGGAGCAGTTGCGCTGCTGTAACTGGATACGACTTCCCATTGGGCCAATCGTTAGGCCGGGATTTGTAGGGCGTCTCTGTCGGACGCCAGCGAATTAGCGGAGACGGTGAAGGCGGGAAGAAGGTGCGGTGCCGCACAGGCATTATAAGCCAGGAGCCAGAATATTTGTCCGATCCACCTCATTCGGCTGTAGCCGCGATCGGTGATCGCGGCGGCCGGGATCACCGATCCCGGCTACAACCGAAAAAACTTCTTCGCAAAAAGAAGAATGAGAGCTGGGCGATGCGCCTTACGGGGCAAACAAGTCCGACTCTCAGAGTTGGAGGAAACTTGTATGCGAAATCGTCCAGTTTGGTTTTGTCTTCCGGGCAGCGCACGCATCCCGCGTGTTGGCGAGCGCGTCTCGCAATCGCGAACTTTTCGTGCTGCGTTCTGCCACAATCCACGATCCACGTTTTTAGAAAAGCCTGTTTCGGCGCGACGCCGAAACCAGCACGCGAGACGCGCGCGCTCCCCAATCCGATTCGCTGCGCTGTTCTTTTTCGTGCCGATCCTTTGTTTCGGGCAGGAAGTTTCACCGACGCCGCCGCCGGGTGAAGCGGAAGCCGAGCAAGTGGTCGTATCGGCAACGCGTTTCGATATTCCGCTCGATCAATCGCCAGCGAGCGTGAGCGTGATTGGCTCGGAAGATATGGAGCAAAAACAAATCGAGCGGGTGAGCGATGCCCTCCGCGAAGTGCCTGGTTTATCTGTCGTGCAGACCGGCACGGCCGGTCAGTTGACATCGGTTTTCATGCGCGGACTTCGCAGCGAACACACTCAAGTTTTGCTCGACGGAATCCCGATCAATCAAGGATTACAGGGTGCATTCAACTTTGCCGACCTCACTACCGACGACATTGACAGGATCGAAGTGGTGCGCGGGCCGCAGAGTACTTTGTACGGGCCGCGCGCGCTGGCAGGCGTCATCCAGATTTTTACGAAGCAGGGCACGGGAACTCCAGGGGTTTTGTTCGCGGCCGAGGGCGGCTCGTACGATAGCTTTCGGGAATGGTCACAGAGCGACGGAAAAATCGAACAGTTCGATTATTCAGTTGGCGCGAGTCGCCTTGATACCGACAACGCGCGACCAAACAACAATTACCGCAACACGTCCGCGATCACCGACGTCGGCTGGTCGCCCGGCGAACAACTGAGAATCGGGAGTCTGTTTACTTACTCCGTAAGCGATACCGGAAATCCGAATACTATTTTCGATCCTCGTCCCATCGATCATTTTCTCACGGAACGCTGGCTGATTGGCCCACACATCGATTGGAAACCGACTGACTGGTGGGAGCAGAAATTCATTTTCAGTTACGATCACGAGCGGCAAATTAACGATCCAAATGAGGACGGATTCGTTGGCGCGACCCGCGCGCTCTTTGAACGCACGCAAGTTGATTATCAAAACGATCTGCGCCCGACCTCATGGCTGACCCTGACCTCAGGGTTTTTCTATAGCCGGCTCAACGCAGGCCAGGAGCGCCCGTTTGTTCTATTCGGGCCGACCTTCGTGAGCGATCACACGGAGGAGGTCGCCGGATTTTTGCAGGGAACGCTAATGCCCATCGACAATTTGATTTTCGTCGCAGGCGGGCGCCTCGATCACTTCAATCAATTCGGCGGTATTTGGACTTATCGATTCGCCAGCAGTTATAAAGTCGACCGGACAAACACAACATTGCATTCGAGCGTGGCGACGGGATTCAGTCCGCCGAGTAGTCAGGACAAAATTTTCGGGAACAATTTCGGATTGAAACCGGAACACGATCTCGGCTGGGATATCGGCGTCGAACAACGGCTCTGGGAGAACCGGGTCACCGTCGAGCTGACCTATTTTCACAACGACCTTTCGAACGTGATCGGCTTTAACGGTCTTTTCCAAACGCTCAATCTCGGCGCAGCCGAAACGCAGGGGCTCGAAGCTGAGTTACGCGCGCAACCGATCGCCGACCTTCTGTTCACAGCGAGCTACACTTATCTAGAGGCGGAAAAGACTTCGTCAGCGGACATTTCGCAGCCCCAAGGCGCGCGTTTGCCCCGCCGGCCGCGCAACGAAGTCTACGTTTCTGCTTCGTATCTTTGGTGGAAAAAACTGCGCACGACGATCGAAGCCAAGTTCGTGAATGCGCGCGAGGAATTAAATTTCGGCGGACCGAATTTCGATATTGAAGATTATTCGTTCGTGAATTTCGCCGCCGAATACGAAATCAACGCGCATCTGTCGCTCTTCGGTCGAATCAACAATTTAACCGACGAACAGTACTCGGAAGTTTTCGGTTTCCCTGCGCTCGGCCGCGCGGCATACGGCGGCGTAAAGGTGCGCTTTTAGTCGCTCTTGTCATTCCGAGCGAAGTCGAGGAATCTCTCGTTGTTCGGCAAGACATTGAGCATGTCACTGAAACTTTCAGATAAGAAATTAGCAGTGCTCGGCGCGGGCAAATTGGGTGGCATCCTGCTGCGCACGTATTTGAAGAAGGGACTCTTTGTGTCCAGTCGCGTCACTGCGACGGTAAGGCATCCGGAGAGGGCAACCGCGCTCGCGAAAGAGCTCGGCGTCGCCGTGACCACCGACAATCGTCAAGCGGTCAAACGTGCCGACATCATTCTGCTGAGCGTAAAGCCCCAAACCATTGCGGAGGTGTTGCGGGAAATCGCTTTGCATATTGACGCCCAGTCGCTGCTGGTTTCGGTCGCCGCTTCCGTGCCGACCAGTTATGTGGAGCAGCAACTCGCCGCAGCCGGTGCCAGTAGTCAAGTGGCGGTCGTCCGGGCGATGCCAAACACACCCGCTGCTGTGGGCTCCGGTATGACGGCGATCTGTGGCGGTACGCATGCTGGCTCGGAGCATCTCGAAATTGCTCGAAGCATGTTCGACGCTGTGGGCCGAACCGTTGTCCTTGATGAAAAGCACATGGACGCCGTGACGGGTCTTTCCGCAAGCGGCCCTGCGTTTGCGTACATCATTCTGGAATCGCTTGCCGAGGGGGGCGTGAAAGTTGGTTTGCCACGCGATGTGGCCACTCTTCTTGCGGCGCAAACCATGAAAGGGTCGGCCAGCGTCGTTCTGGAAACCGGCGATCATCCTGCACTTCTCAAGGACGCCGTCACTACCCCGGCTGGCTGCACAATCGACGGCATCCTCGAACTCGAAGAAGGGAAGCTCCGCGTTACGCTGATTAAAGCGGTGGTCAAAGCGACGAGCCGCGCCGGCGAACTGCTGTTTGAAAAGTAAGCGTGCCCACCCGTGGCCCTTGTCATTCCCAGCGAAGTCGAGGAATCTTTAGTTGTTTAATATGAGTCCGCTGCTTTATCTGGTGATCGGATTGATCGCCGGCGGATTCATCGCGGGTGTGATCGTTCTGCTGGTACGGCGTGGAAGCAACGGCGGCGTAAGCTCGGAGCTGGTCAACCGATTAGAGATGGTCGATCGCAGCTTGCGCGACGAATTTTCGCGTAATCGCGAGGAAGCAGGCGCGGCGGCGAAGAATCAGCGTGAAGAATTGACCAAGTCGCTCGAAAACGTGCGTTCGGTTGTCGATCTTCATTTGCGGCAATTACAGGAGGACAACGCGAAGCAACTCGACAAGATGCGCGCGACCGTCGATGAAAAATTGCAGGGCACCCTGGAAAAGCGGCTCGGCGAATCGTTCAAGCTGGTGAGCGATCGACTTGACCAGGTGCACCAAGGGCTTGGCGCGATGCAGCAATTGGCGAGCGACGTCGGCGGGTTACAGCGCGTGCTGACAAACGTGAAGACTCGCGGTGGCTGGAGCGAATGGCAGCTTGGCGTTTTGTTGGAAGAAATGCTGACGCAGGACCAGTTCGCTAAAAATATAAAAATGCGCGATGACACCGATGAGCGCGTCGAGTTTGCGATCAAACTGCCCGGCGATGAGAACTCCGACGGGTCGAGGCCGGGGGTGTGGTTGCCAATCGATGCAAAGTTCCCAATGGAACATTACGAGCGTCTCACCACCGCGCAGGAAAAAGGCGATCTCGCAGCTGTCGAAGCCGCGATGAAAACTTTGGAAACGCAGTTGAAGCGGTGCGCGAAAGACATTTGCGAGAAATACATCAACCCGCCCAAGACCACCGATTTTGCCCTCATGTTTTTGCCTAGCGAAGGACTTTACGCGGAAGCAATCCGGCGTGTTGGCTTGGTTCAAAACGTTCAGCGCGACTGCCGCGTTACTTTTGTCGGGCCGACGACGCTCGCGGCGTTGCTCAACAGTTTGCAGATGGGTTTTCGCACGCTCGCGATCCAGAAACGGTCGAGCGAGGTCTGGAACTTACTGGCAACAGTGAAAACTGAGTTCGGGAAATTCGGCGAAGCATTGTCTGCAGTGAAAGAGAAAATCGATCAAGCTTCGAGGAAGATAGAAGACGTCGACGTTCGCTCGCGCGCGATCAGAAAAAAACTGCGCGATGTGGAAGAACTGCCGTCGAACCCGCAGCCATTGCTGAGAGATCTTTTGCCGAATGAGGATGACGAAGATCTTCGCGAGTGAGCTATCGAGCAGATGAAGACTGCGTTGGTTACCGGAGCCAATAAGGGCATCGGTCGCGAAGTTGCGCGCCAGCTCGCGGCAAAGGGATTTTACGTGTTCGTCGGCGCGCGGAACCGCAAGGCTGGCGGGAAAGCGGCAGATGAGATCGGCAAGCACGGCGGAAAGGCAGCGTTTCTCGAGCTCGACGTCTCTGATGACAGCAGTGTCACCGCCGCTGCACGGGAGTTTTCAAGGCTCGCAGATCATCTCGATGTCCTGGTCAACAATGCCGGGATCATTGTTGATGGTGATGACGGCATCTTGAAAATCAGCGACGAGCTGTTGCGAGAAACACTCGAAACAAACACGCTTGGCGCGCTGCGGGTGACGCGCGCGTTCGCGTCATTGCTAGCCAAAAGCAAGGCGCCGCGGGTGATCAACGTTTCCAGCGGCGGTGGTCAGTTGACGGGAGGCGCGGATGGCTGGGCGCCAGGTTATTGCATTTCGAAAACTGCTCTGAATGGCGTGACGTCACAATTGGCGGCGGCACTTCCGAAATTTGCGGTGAATTCGGTTTGTCCGGGCTGGGTGCGGACGGACATGGGCGGATCGAACGCAACGAGATCCGTAAAAGAAGGGGCCGACACGATTGTGTGGCTTGCTGCTGACGCGCCGCAAAGTCTGACGGGGAAATTTCTACGGGATCGGAAGGAGATCCCGTGGTGAGGGTCCCAATTACGATCACGAGTAAGAGAAAATTACAGCACCTGGTCCCATTTGCTCTGGTCTTCCAGCATGATCTTGCGGAGGAGGCGAATGGGCGGCATGCCATGGTTGAGCAGTTCGTTGTGAAACTTTTGTAGTGAGAAGTCGTCGCCTTGTTGCGCCTTGTAATCGTCGCGCAACTTCAGGATCTGCAATTTCCCCAGCGTGTAATTTAAGTAGCCCGGGTCGAACGTGCCGCGGATCGCTTCCTGCCGGGCCGGTTTTTCCTCGTAGTAACAGTTGTCCTGGAAAAATTTCGTTGCCTCATCGAGGGACATGTTTTGCGTGTGCATTTTGATGGACACACATAAGCGGCATAAACGAAGAAGGGCTTCATCGGCCTGCGCCATTCGATATTTCGCCGCACGTTTGATGTCCTCTTCGCTCGGGGACGAGCTTGTCGGGCTGCCGAACCCTTCGTCGAGCATCATTTTCTCGCAGTAATGCGCCCAGCCCTCGATGAAAGCGTAGCTGCCGAAAATTTTCTCGACCCTGCTCGTTGGCGAAGCGTTCAGGTGCAGGAACTGCACATAATGGCCGGGGTAGGCTTCGTGGATCGACGTAATGTCTGAGGTGTAATAATTGAAGGCGGTGAGCCATTCTTGTTTTTGTTTCTCCGGCCAATCGTGTTCCGTGGGGGTGACGTAATAATACGCCTCGTTAGCTCGTTTCTCGAATGGGCCCGGTGTGTCCATCGAGGCAAACGAGGTGGCCCGTAGATATTGCGGGGTCTCTTTGACCTTCGCGCGGACGTCCGATGGGATGCTCACCAGGTGACGGTTCAAAACGTACTTCCGAATATTGTCCAGGTCTTTGGCGATATCGGGAATGAGTTTTTCCGGCGCTGGATGTTCGCTCTGGATTTGCTTGAAGACTTCGATCGGGGACTTGTTGGGGTCGATCTTTTTCGCGGCTTCGGCAAACGCATCCTGTTCTGCTTTTAATTGCGCCATTCCGATCTCAAGAATTTTTTCGGACGGCAGATCGACGAGCTCGGTCTGGGCTAGGAAGCGCCTGAATTTTTCTTCGCCGAGCGCGAAATCGAGCGACGCTTTTGGAAGTTTCTCGCGCTCCAGCCATGCGGCATAGTCGTTAAGCGCGCTTGCTGCTTTACGGTTCGCTTCTTGAAAAGCAACACGGACCTGTTCGTCCTTTACTCCGCTGACGGCGGCGACGAGATCTTTCTTTAGAAAATCAGCCGAACCTCTGGCAATCTGGATGGCAAGTTCCACAAACGGTTTTGGAAGCGTTTCATTGAGGTTTGTTCTTGCTGCGATGAGGATATTTGGGATTTGCGATTCGATCGCGGCGAGGCTGCGAACGCGATCGTCGAGCGGCGCAAAATTTCGTTTGATATAAACATTCACATCGGCTGCGCCCGCATAGACCATCGGATTTCGCTCGAAGATCGACATGTCCTGCATCTCAAAAAGATCCTTCTTCACTGCGGCCTGAAGAATTCGCAGATCGATGGATTGGCGGGGACTCAGTTTGGCTGGATCGAATTTGGCCAATACATCGTCGAACCGTCGCAGCCGGTGAAGCTCCGCGTCGAGCGAGAGCCGGCTGTAATCGGTTATTTTGCCGTCGTATTCATGAAGGCCGAGAGCGGTTCCCTGGAGCGGGTGGGCAGCGAGGTAGGTGTTGATGTAATCCACGGCGCGCGCTTCGAACTCGGTGTCTTCTGTTTGTGCAGCGAAGGCCGCCGCCCCAAGGCAGAGCCTCAAGAGGACAAGAGCAAACGAGAGAGTTTTTCGGAACGCATTCTCATTAACACCGGGCTTCAGCCCGGTGTAATTACACGAGGAAGACCGAAACCGTTTCAACGGGTTGGGCATGGTCGGCAAGCCGTTGGAACGGTTCGTTCCCGACGGACCTCCGTCACGCGGCGGAAGCCGGGTGTTAATGACAGTGAGGCAGCTACTCATCTTGCGAGTGTCAATTAAGACAAGGCTCTGCGGTTGGGCGTTGCCAAAATTTCCTCATGAGCGATGATCGCATTGTTCTGTAATCTTCGGTTTTAATATGAGGCGTCTGCTGACCATTCCATTGCTGGCTTGTCTCGTGCTCGGTGCTTTCCCCAGTGCGTTCGCGCAGGAAGCGCAGCCAGGGAAGGGCGAAGACGATAACGGCTACGCGCAGATTTCCATTTTCGCAAAGGCTCTCGAGTTGATTAGGCAGGATTACGTAGATGATAACAAGACGAGCTATCACGATCTCATTACGGCGGCAATGAAAGGGATGCTTTCTTCGCTGGATCCGCATAGCCAGTTCATGGACCCGAATGACTTTCGTGACATGCAAGACGACACGCGCAGCCGGTTCAATGGCCTCGGGATCGAAGTGTCCATGAAAAATGGCCTGCCTACGGTCATCACAGCCATGGAAGATACACCTGCCGCCAAGGCAGGCATTCTTTCAGGCGACCAGATCTTGCGAATCAACGGCATTTCCACGGAAAGAATGGATCTTCAGGATGCGATCAATGTCTTACGTGGACCTGCCGGCGCGAAAGTGACTCTGACGCTGCTGCGGCCTGCAACGAAGGAGATCAAAGAATACACCTTGCAGCGTGCCGAGATCAAAATCCAAAGTGTTAAAGGAGCGAGATTGCTCGAGGCGGACCTGACTGGTCCATTCAAGATCGCTTATATCCGACTGATTCAGTTTAACGAACCCACAGCCGAGGAATTATCAAAGGCACTCGACGACCTGCAGAAGCAAGGAATGCAAGCGCTCATCCTCGATCTTCGGAACAACCCAGGGGGATTATTGAACAGCGCGGTGGATGTTTGCGGTCAATTCTTGCCGCCTAATACCAAAGTGGTCTCCACACAGGGACGCGTCGCTTCGCAGCAGCATGATTATTCGACTTCGGTCGTGAAAAAAGAGCGTCCGAACTTTCCGATGGTGTTACTCATCAATGAAGGCAGCGCCAGCGGCGCGGAGATCGTCGCAGGTGCTCTCAAGGATTTGCATCGAGCCGTGCTAGTTGGTGAAACGACTTTCGGAAAAGGTTCCGTGCAAAATGTGATGCAGTTGCCCGACGGTTCTGCGGTGCGTTTGACGACTGCAAAATACTACACGCCGAGCAAACAGGTCATCCAAGGCAACGGCGTCACTCCCAACATTCGGGTTGCAATGACCGCCGAGCAGGAGCGCTCGCTCTTCGCATTGCGCAATACGGGAAATATCAAACCCGAGGAGGAGATGAATATTATCAAGACAAAGGACGCCCAGCTGCTGCGGGCGATTGACGCGCTCAAAGGTGTTATGATTTACGCACAGCAGAGTGCGCCGAAAGCGGAAGCCGTAAAAAAATAGTGTAGAGGCGCTCGCCGCGGCGAGCGCCGCTCAATTTCCTTCGGCGGTTGAAACAACCGCCGCTACACACATGAAAACCGTTCTGGCTCTCGAAACCTCATGCGATGAGACCGCCGTCGCAGTCTTGCGCAGGCGCGACGATCGCTCCGGGAACGAATTGCTTGCCAGCGAAGTGGCCTCGCAAGTCGCTGCGCACGAAAAATTCGGTGGAGTCGTGCCTGAAGTTGCGTCGCGTAACCATCTTATGTACGCGCCGCCGTTGCTCGATCGCGCCATGAGCACAGCTAAGATTGATTTATCAAACGTCGATGCGTTTGCGGCAACGAGCGGACCTGGCCTCGCGAGTTCACTGATGATAGGCGCATCGATTGCAAAGGGATTAGCGATCGGCTTTGGCAAGCCTTATCTCGCGATTAACCATCTCGAAGGGCATCTGCTTTCTCCCTTTTTCGGTGACGCAGATGGCGACGAGCGAGTCAGGCCAAACGTTTCGCTCATTGTGAGCGGCGGACACACCATGCTGGTTCGTGTGCACGCGCTTTCTGATTACAACGTAGTCGGCCGCACGGTGGACGACGCTGCGGGCGAGGCCTTCGATAAAGTGGCAAAGATGCTTGGACTCGGTTACCCCGGGGGTCCGGAAATTGAGAAGCGCGCTCGCGGCGGCGATCCAAACCGTTTTGATCTGCCGCGCAGCATGCAGGGCTCGGAGAACTTCAGTTTCAGCGGGTTGAAAACCGCAGTGCGCTATTTGTTGCCGAAAATTGGCGTCATCCCGAGCCGCGCAGACGGCGAGGGACCTCACAGTCAAAGCTTGGAACATCGCGGGCCAATGCGTGATCAATCACCCTTTGAGAGGTCCTTCGTATCCGCTCAGGATGACAAATTGCTGAGTGACCTCTGCGCGTCACTTCAGCAAGCGATTATCGACGTGCTGGTGACAAAGACGATCGCGGCAGCGCAGAAATACGACGTCGGTCTCGTGACTGTCAGCGGCGGAGTCGGTTGCAATCAGGAATTGCGACGGCAGTTGGCCGATGCCTGCACTCGTGAGGGATTTGAATTCAAAACCGCAGAGCCGTGGTTATGCACCGATAATGCGGCGATGATCGCGTTTGTCGCGTTACTGCGATTGGCAGCAGGATTCGAATCGCACGTGACGGAAGAGATCGACCCGAATCTGGCGCTGGTGTGATTAGGGCCGCTCGGCTGAATCTGGGGAGCACAGGCTCCCAGCCTGCGCTCCCCAGAATTTCAGTACTCGCGTTCGAGCAGATAATTCGCCAGCGCGTGCAGCGGTTCTGCATCGCTGTTGTTGAAGATCGATAAAGCATTGTGCGCTTGCCGTGTTAGCCGTCTGGCTTCGGCGCGGGATTTTTCCAAGCCGATCACCGCGGGGTAGGTCGCTTTTTTCGCGACCACGTCTTTGCCAGCGCTCTTCCCCAATATCTCGGAGGTCTGCGTTACATCCAGAATGTCGTCGATGATTTGAAACGCCAGGCCCAAGCGCTGCCCGAAGCGCGTGATAGCAGAAAGTTTTTTCGGGTCTGCGTTGGCGCTCATCGCGCCGAGCCGCACCGAGCTTTTCAAAATGGCCGCGGTTTTGTTTTCATGAATGAACTGCAACTGGTCGCGCTTGACGTTCTTACCTTCGGCTTCAAGATCGGCCACCTGACCGGCGATGAGTTTTTGGCTTCCCGCCGCAACTGCAATCTCGCGCAGCAAGATTGCAACATCGTATCGGGGCGCGGCTTTCGCGCTCGAGACGATTTGGAATGCAATGGTCAGCAGAGCGTCTCCAGCGAGCACAGCAATCCCTTCGCCAAAGACTTTGTGACAGGTGGGGCGACCGCGCCGGAAATCATCGTTGTCCATGCTGGGAAGATCATCATGGACGAGGGAGTAGGTGTGGATGCATTCGAGCGCGCACGCGAGGGGTTGTGCGTTATCGATACTGCCATGACACGCTTCGGCTGCTGCAAGGCAAAGAATCGGTCGCAAACGTTTGCCGCCCGCGAACAGACTGTAACGCATCGCCTTGTGGAGCGTGACCGGTTTCGTGTTCGCCTTCGGCAGATAGCCATCCAGCGCGCGGTCGATCTTTCGTTGCCGGATCTGGAGATACTTTTTCAGATTCACATGACGAAACGGATGCTGACAGCCTGAGTCTTGATACTCGATAATGCAATCCTGCTCAGAGTGTCCAGCAGCAAGAGGCCTTGAGAGTCAAGCAGCATCAGAATAGGCGTCGGGTTGGGACCCGAAAACATGTGATCGCAACCTAAGTTTCTCGGGCCTGCTGTGTCTTCCTCTTTGGAGGAATAAACATGAACGCTGCATTGCTCTACCGACCACGTGGGCGCTGGACGTTCTGGATTGCATTTGCCTGCGCGGCTGCGATTCACGTCGGGGCGGTCGGGCTCGCCAACAGCAGATCTGAGAAGACGATCTTACAAGATTTCAGACCACCTGGAAGTGACGTTGATCTGGTCGACGAAAACCCGGAACCCGTATCGCCGCAAGAATCGATCACGCCTCCACCTTTGGATCAAGTTCATCCAGATGAGGACGTGTTCGTGGAGGAGAATCGGACGCAACCACTGGTTCGCGCGCGCAAGAAAACGCGGGCCGCATCTCTCGCGAAAGGCACCGCGGCGCCGTTCGGTTCGGTCAAGGCGCTGGTGCTGTACGCGCCGCGCCCGGTATATCCGTATGAAGCGCGCCGCCAACGAACAATAGGATCGGGAACGGCTTTGCTAACAGTCGATCCGATAAGTGGGGAAGTATCTGCTGTTCGTATGTCGCAGAGCAGTGGAAGCGTGATTCTGGATAGCGCAACGATCGAGGCGTTCCGGAGGTGGCGTTTCAAGCCGGGTACTGTAGCGAGGGTTCAAGTGCCAATTACATATACGCTAACGGGAGCGTCTTATTAGCGTTCAGTTTTACGGATGTGATATTCTTTCACGCGCCAAAATTGATGCGAAGCGAGAGAACAAAGGAAGGGCGAACATTCGAGGAGGTTTTCGAACGATTTGAGATTCCGCTTCTGCAATATGCCGCGCGTATAACCGGAGATAGGGAAAGGGCGAGGGATGTGGTCCAGGAAACATTCATAAAATTTCAGCGGAATGGTGCATTAAATCGCGCGGATGAACCGGCGACCTGGCTATTCACCGTTTGCCGGAATGGAGCGCTTAACATTTGCCGCAAAGAAAGGCGAATGATGTATCTCGACGAAGAATTGATCGAGTCTCGCGAAGGGGAACAGCCGATGCCATTTGAGCGCCTTGAGGAGGAAGAGGCGGCCGCATTTCTCACGCGGATCATCGGGACACTGCCGCCGCGCCAACAGGAGGTGCTACGGCTGAAATTTCAAAATGACCTGAGCTATCGGCAAATTGCCGATATCACAAAAACGACGACGAACAACGTAGGTGTTCTCATTCACACAGCGCTGAAGACATTGCGTCAGCATTACCGGGAAGCCTCGAAAGATTTTATTCCGTTCAACCCCAAAACTATCTGACATGAATATTGATGATCCAAAATTGACAGCTTTCGCTTTGGACGAATTGGATGAGCCGGAAAAATCCAGAATCGCACGAGCAGTGACTGAATCACCGGAGGCGCAGCGACTCGTCAATGAAACGCGCGAGCTGAGTGCTGCGCTCAAAAACGAATTCGCCAGCGAACTGAAAGGTGAGAAAGCGCCGGCAAACGTGATCGATTTCCGCGATGATCCGTGGTTTTGGTCGATCGGACGGCCGCTGGCACTTGCCGCTGTGCTTGCGTTGTTAGCCCTCATTTCCAGCGTGGCTGTATTTTCATTCAGGCGCGAAAGCGTTCGGTTTGCCCAGGCGGAAGCAATCCGGCTTCCGTCAGTTCAACCGAAACTTCCCGACGTCGAAGGCGAGATTCAAGCGCCAATGGAAGTCCCTCCGCGTCCCGCAACGACCCCGTCTTCGAAACTTCCGCTTGCTGCTGGCGTTCCCGGCCAGGGGTTCATGATTGGACGTGCTGCCAAAAGTTCGTCTGTCGGTTACGCGCTGAACAAAACGCTCACCCAGCCAGTTAGCCGCGAGGAAGCACTTCGCGGTATCCGTGAGCCGTCCGGAGATTTCAATACCGCGACTTACGATCACATCGGCGAGAACCCATTTGTTGACGCGAAAGGTAATCCACTTTCGACGTTTTCGATCGATGTGGACACCGCATCATATTCAAATGTGCGCCGGTTCATCAATGAAGGATCACTCCCGCCCAAGGACGCGGTGCGGGTCGAAGAGCTGATTAACTACTTCACGTATGATTATCCGCAGCCGAGCGATGGCAGGCCGTTCGCGGTACATCTCGACGTTACGAGTTGCCCCTGGGAAACATCGCATCGGCTGGTGCGGATCGGATTGAAAGGGAAAGAGATCGCTACGGATAAGCGCGGCCCGAGCAATCTGGTTTTCCTTCTCGATGTTTCGGGATCGATGACGCCGCCGGAACGACTGCCGCTGGTGAAACAAGCGATGCGATTGCTGGTCGAAAAGCTTACAGAGAACGATCGGGTGGCGATTGTAGTTTACGCAGGCGCTTCGGGATTGGCGCTACCATCAACCACAGGCGATCACAAGGAACACATTCTCGAAGCGCTTGAAAATTTGCAGGCTGGGGGTTCGACGAACGGCGCTGAAGGAATCCAACTGGCTTACAAAATTGCAGCAGACAATTTCATCAAAGGCGGTGTTAACCGCGTGATTCTAGCCACTGATGGCGATTTCAATGTAGGTGTCACAAGCCAGGGCGATCTGATCCGCTTGATCGAAGAGAGAGCGAAGACCGGTGTTTTCCTGAGTGTGCTTGGCGTCGGGACGGACAATCTGAAAGACTCAACGATGCAGAAATTGGCCGATAAAGGGAACGGCAACTACGCCTATCTCGATTCACTCGATGAAGCGCGCAAGGTGCTCGTGCAACAGATGAACGGTACGCTCGTGACGATCGCGAAGGACGTGAAGGTCCAGGTAGAGTTTAATCCGTCGCGCGTCGCTTCGTATCGCTTGATCGGATACGAGAAACGCATGTTGCGCAAGGAAGATTTTAACAACGACAAAGTAGATGCAGGAGAAATTGGCGCAGGCCACACTGTGACGGCGTTATACGAAGTAGTGCCGGTGGGGGCTAGCACCAACCCCGCGGCAAGCGTGCCGCCGGTCGATCAGCTTAAGTATTCGTCCAACGAAACACCAACATCTGCACAATCGACATCTTCCAACGAGATGCTCACCGTGAAGTTGCGTTATAAGAAAGCGGATGGGGACAAGAGCGAATTGGTCGAACGCGCGCTGACGGATACAGACGGAAAGTTTGAAAACGCGCCGGCCGATTTGAAGTTCGCCGCTGCCGTCGCTGAGTTTGGAATGATCTTGCGCGATTCTGAATATAAGGGAAATGGGACCTTTGCGACGGTCCTCGAATGGGCGGAAGAAGGAAAGGGCACCGACGCAAATGGCTATCGCTCTGGATTTATCGAACTGGTGCGCAAAGCGCAGGCGCTGAAACGAGGCTAGTCTTCAAATATTCTCAGCGGTCTCTGTCAAGGCGATCGGCTTCGTGCGCATCGCCAGAAAGGCGCCGACCAGCAGGATGGCGGCGCTCCAAACCTGAGCGTGAGTGAGTCGTTCGTGGTAAATCCAAGCGGAAAGCGCCATCGCGATCGCCGGGCAAAGAAGCTGGAGGGTTTGGGCCAGGGCAACTCCGATTTCATGGATCGCGACGTAATACAAGACATGGGCAAGCGTGATACAGGTCACAGCGGAAATGATAAGAATGAAGTTCGCCTGCACGCCCGCGTGGATGGGCGTGCCGATTTTGCCAAACGCGAGCGTGAGGGGCAAAAGCAACGCCGAGCTAATAAAGCTGACGATGCCGAAGCTGCGGATCGAGCCTAGTTGAGCTGATGGGCGTTTGATCAGAACGCCGTAAAGCGCCCAGCAAAATGTTGCAGTAAAAGCAATGAATAGTCCGGGCAGTGCGATATGCCCCGAAGGCGTTCGGGGTTGCGGGTTGGCCTGGAACCAGATCACGCCGAACGCGCCGATTAACCCGAGCAGTGTGCCAAGTTGAAATTGCCATTGCCGGATCACGAAGCGTTCCTCAGGAAAAAATGCCAGCGCCAAAAGCGCGGTGAATATGACTGAAGCCCGAGTGAAAATCGTGTAAACGCCTGGGCCGATATAGAAAAGTGCCATCACCTGAGTGATTTGATGGATCACATTCGGCACGCATGGCACAAGGCAAAGCGCGATCGCGTGCATATCGATTCGCGGCCCGCCGCGGCGGATTTGCCAAAGCACGAACGGCACGATCGCGATGCAGGCAACTGAATATCGATAAAAATTCTGCGCCCACGGATCGTAAAAGCGATTCAAGTAATACATAAAAAGCGACGGCAGCGACCAGATGAAGACCGTCGCGAAGACTGCCGCGTACCCTTTGGAGAGGTTGGCGTCTCGGCGCAGGGCTGCGGTTTTCGTCGGGACTCTTTGTGGCTTCATCGGTTTGCAGTTTCGGGGTATTTAATTTGCTCGCCTACGAGCAATAAATCGCTCAAAAAGTAGGCCGGAAGGAGAAATGAACATGTTGAATAAGCAAATAATCACCATCATAACGGTGTCATTTTTGTGGATTGCAGGAGCTCAGATTGCGTTTGCGAAGAAGCCGGCGGGGGGCGGCGGCGGGAACCACATGCAGCGCGGGATCGAGCTCGCCCAACAAAAGCATTTCGATGCCGCGGTCGCCGAATTTACCAAGGCGATTGAAGCGAACCCCAATGATGCTCGTGGCTACGCAAACCGCGGCACGGCGTATCGCCAGGGAGCGCGCACTGCCATAGCGGCAGGCGATCAGGAAGGGGCCTCCACCAGATATCAGTCAGCGTTGGCGGATTTTTCAAAATACGTTGAACTCGCCCCCAAAGATGCGTCCGCCTACCTGGAACGCGCTGCGACCGAGATCGAACTTAAACAATACGACGCGGCCGTGACTGATCTGAACAAAGCGCTGGAGCTGAAGCCGGACGACATCAACGCAAACAAGTTCCGTGGCTTCGCCGAGCTCGGGCTTAGCCAATGGGATAAGGCGGTCGCCGATTTCACCGCCGTGATCCAAAAAAAACCCGACGATCTGCAGAATTATGATCGCCGCGCGTTAGCCTATCGAGGCTTGAAAAACTACGACGCGGCCATCGCCGACTACAATTTTCTTTTGAGCAAAAATCCGAACGATGTGGAAGCGTTGACGAAGCGTGGCTACACCTACAGTCTTGCGTTGCAGTACGAAAAGGCCATTCCCGATTACGAGGCCGCGCTAAAAATAAACCCGCAGGACAATGATACGTTTCAGCGCTTGCAATATGCGCAGTCGATGCTGGCCAAGAGAAATGCATCGCCTCCAGCCGCTGCTTCGCCATCGCCGACGCCGACACCTGAAAAACCAAGTCTAATCAGTTTGATCAATCCGCTGTATGTCGGGATTGGTATCGTGGCGCTCGTCATCATCGCGGTGATCGTGCGGTTCCTCACACGTGGGAAGGCTGAAGAGACAAGCAATATCATCCGCTGAAGCGCGTATGCTGTAGTTTCCGCTGTCCTCAGCGGAGTTGCCTTTTGTTCTCACAGCTCGCTGCGCTGAGGACAACGCACTTTACTGCACGCAATCTTTGCGCCGACGGCTACGAAAGAAATTTCTTTGACACAATGATGGGCGCGATTAGCTTGCGGACGCTTTTTGCTGGAACGAAGCGGTCCCATGGTCGTTCAAATTGCAAATTTGACGCGGCTCTGGGACTTTTGAATCTCTGGCAGGAAGCAACCGGTTTGCCGCTCGGCTCGCCGCGGAGGCGCTGGGCTGGCGAAAAGCAGGCCCATGTAGCTCAGTTGGTAGAGCACGTCCTTGGTAAGGACGAGGTCACCGGTTCAATCCCGGTCATGGGCTCAGAAGAACTCGCGACCGGTGGTAGAGAGTTAGAAGAAAAGACGAAGTTTAGTTAAACAGGAGGATTGAAATGGCTAAGGAAGCATTTAAACGCGACAAGCCGCACGTGAACGTCGGCACGATCGGACATGTGGACCATGGCAAAACCACCCTGACAGCGGCCATCACGATGGTGCTCAACAAAAAGGGCATGGCCGAAGTGCGGGCATATGAATCGATCGATAACGCCCCGGAGGAAAAAGAGCGGGGAATCACGATCAATACGGCGCACGTGGAGTATTCCAGCGAGAAACGTCACTACGCCCACGTCGATTGCCCTGGGCACGCCGACTACGTCAAGAACATGATCACCGGCGCGGCACAAATGGATGGCGCCATCCTGGTTGTTTCTGCTGCGGACGGTCCGATGCCGCAGACGCGTGAACACATCCTGTTGGCGCGACAGGTAGGAGTGCCTTCCATCGTCGTTTTCCTCAACAAAGTCGACATGGTCGATGATCCCGAGCTTCTTGACCTGGTGGAAATGGAAGTGCGCGATCTGCTGACTCAGTATGAATTTCCCGGGGATAAAATCCCGATAGTCAAAGGCAGCGCGCTCAAGGCGCTCAATGGCGACGCGGATGCCGAAAAGCAGGTGCTCGCGCTTGTCGAGGCGATCGACGATTACATTCCTGTCCCCGAGCGGCCGATCGATCAACCGTTCATGATGGCGATCGAAGACGTGTTCAACATTGAAGGGCGCGGCACCGTCGCCACAGGCCGTGTCGACCGCGGTATCCTCAAAAAAATGGAGGAAGTCGAGTTGGTCGGTATTCGTCCAACGAAAAAAACGGTCGCGACCGATATCGAAATGTTCCGCAAACTTCTCGATGAAGCGCGCGCGGGCGATAACGTCGGCATTCTGTTGCGCGGCTTGAAGAAGGAAGAGGTGGAGCGCGGCCAGGTGATCGCGAAGCCCGGCTCCATCACGCCACATAAGAAGTTTAAGGCGGAAGTTTATGTGCTGAGCAAAGAGGAGGGCGGACGTCACACGCCGTTCTTCAGCAATTACCGGCCACAATTTTACTTTCGCACGACCGACGTCACCGGAACGGTCAAGCTGCCGGAGGGCGTGGAGATGGTGATGCCTGGCGACAACATCTCGATTGAAGTGGAGTTGATCACGCCCATCGCGATGGAAAAGACCATCCGGTTCGCTATTCGCGAGGGCGGCAAAACCGTCGGTGCGGGTCGCGTGAGCGAGATTCTGGATTAAACTATCGCCTAATCGTGCTCGTGCTCATGATCGAGCGGAGCCGATTACGATCACGAGCAGGATTAGAAAATACGCCAGTAGCTCAATTGGTAGAGTAGCGGTCTCCAAAACCGTCGGTTGGGGGTTCGAGTCCCTCCTGGCGTGCTTGACCGCGGACGCGGTTAAAAAGTTACAAAGTTACACTGCTAAAAAGGGACATGAAGCTGACGCCTTTGTAATCTTGTAATTCTCTTAACCTTTTTAACGTTCCAGATGATCACTAAAATTAAAACCTTCTTCAGCGAAGTAAAAGTTGAGCTGCAGAAGTGTTCCTGGCCATGGGACCCAAAGGAGAGGGGGTTCCGAAAGTACAAGGAACTGAGCGACTCCACTGTTGTGGTTGTGATCTCGATGGTTTTACTGGGCGGCTTTGTGTCGTTCTTTGACTTCGTTCTGGTGAACGTTGTGCACTTTTTCACTCGCTTACACTGATTTATGGGACAGACACTCGCAGGCAAAGATCAATGGTTCGTTGTGCACGTGCTTTCCGGGCAGGAAAACAAGGTGCGCGAGAACATCCTCAAGCGCATTAAAACGGAGGAAATGGGGGATTTGATTTACGATGTGCTCGTTCCGACCGAGCGCGTGTCGGAAATTAAGAAAGGCAAAAAGAGTGAGACGACTCGGAAATTTTTCCCCGGCTATCTGATCGTTAACATGCATTTGCTCGACGAAAACAATCAGCTCGTCGGAGACACCTGGTATTTCATCAGGGACACACCCGGCGTGATCGGGTTTGCGGGGACGAAGGACAAACCGATTCCGATGCGCCAATCGGAAGTGGACAGCATGCTTGCGCAAATGAAAGAGCGCGAAGAAAAGGTAAAGCCAAAAGTCAGCTTTGAAGTAGGCGAATCGGTGAAAGTCGCCGACGGTCCGTTCCAAAACCAGACTGGCATCGTTGAGGAAATCGATCCCGACCGCGGCAAGCTGCGCGTCTCTGTGACTATTTTCGGCCGCGCCACTCCGGTGGAACTGGAATACTGGCAGGTCGAACGCGGATAAGCTCTATTAACAATCATCTCTCAACCAGGAACTTTTCGAAATGGCAGCAAAAGAAAAAATAGCAGAGATCAAACTCCAGATTCCGGCTGGTCAGGCTAATCCCGCGCCGCCGGTGGGTACCGCTCTCGGACCGCGCGGCGTTAACATCATGGCGTTCTGTAAAGAATTTAACGCTGCCACGCAGAAACAAGCCGGTGACATTCTCCCGGTCGTCATCACAGTTTACAAAGACAAATCATTTACATTCATCACGAAGAGCCCGCCTGCCGCAGTCCTGTTGAAAAAAGCGGCCAACATCGCCGCCGGGTCCAAAGAGCCGAACAAAACCAAAGTCGGCAAGGTCACGCGCAAACAAGTCATGGATATCGTGAACACCAAGCGCAAAGACCTGAACGCGCGCAACGACGAAGCCGCCTTCCGTATCATCGCCGGCACCGCCCGGCAAATGGGCCTCGAAATCGGTGATTGATTTTCGGACTACGCCTCCGTCAATCTGTTGTCACTTCAAGCTTCGGAGAAGGCGTCTTAGGCAGACGGCCGATTGCTCCACATCACTAGTGAGAAAGAATGAC
>Ga0209377_1000016_pt1 | contig 79997 bp, 64 predicted proteins | sample GraSoiAngelo_141_FD_185898 | JGI IMG/M metagenome (GOLD analysis project Ga0209377, IMG submission 185898) | Grasslands soil microbial communities from the Angelo Coastal Reserve, California, USA - 14_0929_12_40cm (SPAdes) (version 2) | ecosystem: Environmental > Terrestrial > Soil > Grasslands ...
GTGGATTTCCAAGTAAGCGGCGCGGATTCGATTCACACTAATTTTCAGTACACGCGCTCCTGGTTCCAGACGCCCGGCACCATCGACGACTTGAATGTGGGAGTGACTGATCCGGTGACGGGGCAGCCGCTACCGCCAGCCGACCAGCACGCGCTGATCAAGACTTTCAACGTCGCGCCCGTGTGGACGCGTTTGATAAGCACAACCACGCTGTTCACTTTGGGAGCGTTTGTCCGACACGACCAGTTCAATTACTTCCCGAGCGGAAATGTTTTCGCGGACGGTACCGGACTCATTCCAAGCGGTTCGCCGGCCACCTTGAACCAGAATCGCAAACTGACCAACGCGGGTCTGCGAACCGACGTGTCCTACGTGAAGGGAGCAAACAACATCAAGGTGGGCGTCACTTTTCAACATACCTTCCTGACGGAGAAGTTCAACTTTGGAATTACCGATCCAAACTTCCTTCCTTCGCAGACGGACGCAAACGGCAACCCCTGCTTCAACCTGGCCACCAATCAACCGATCGACTCGCCTTGCACAGATTTGTTTCCGTTCGATCTGACTCGTGGCGGAACTCTCTTTCCTTTTCGTGGTCACACGGACATTAAGGAACTCGCGCTGTACCTTCAAGACACCATCACAAAGGGGAGATGGGCGTTCAGTTTGGGGTTGCGCGGCGATGTGTATCGAGGAATCGTTCACGATTGGCAGCCGCAACCTCGCGTAGGCGTAGCCTACAACGTCAAGAAGACCAGCAGCGTACTTCGCGTTTCCTATTCGCGCGTCTTGGAAACCCCCTTCAATGAAAATTTGATTCTGGCGAGCCTGGGAGCATCCAACCCGGTCATCGTCGACGTGATCGGAGGGGCAAGCTTACAGGCGCCGATTCGCTCTGGCCAGCGCAACCAGTTCAACGCCGGCTTTCAGCAAGCTTTTGGAAGGTTCCTGGTCGTGGACGCCGACTATCTGTGGAAGTACACGCACAATGCCTACGACTTCAGCGCGTTTGGCAACACACCCATCTTCTTCCCGATTGCTTGGAAAAACTCGAAGATTGATGGGCCTTCAGTACGCGTGAGTCTCCCGAATTATCATGGCTTGACTGCATTCGCCGTTCTCGCGCACGTTCGGGCGCGGTATTTCCCGCCGCAAGTGGGAGGATTGGGCGCTACCGTTGCGGGCGGCGAAGTCTTCCGCATCGACCACGACCAGGCGTTCAATCAGACGACCCATTTGCAATATCAGCCGCGGACAACCCTGCCGTGGATCGCGTTCAGTTGGCGGTATGACAGCGGACTAGTGGCCAGCTCGCCCTTGGTGGCGGATTTTCCGACCGCGCTCGCTTCGCTCGATGCGGACCAACAGGCTGCAATTGGCCTCTTTTGCGGGAACAATGTGGCGACCGCTTCGGCACCACTAACGCCGGCGATCTGCTCGGGGCAAGCGCCATTCGGAGCCAGGCTGCTGAACCTTGCTGCCCCGGGGACGAACGATTCGGACCACAATCCGTCTCGCGTCGCTCCGCGGAGTCTGTTTGACGCCAGCATCGGCGATGACGACCTGTTTCACAACGATCGCTACAAGTGGAGCTTGCGCTTGACGGCGATTAACCTGACGAACAAAACCGCCCTTTACAATTTTCTGTCGACGTTCAGCGGAACACATTTCGTGACGCCGCGAGCGTATACAGCGGAATTGGGCTTCCACTTCTAGACCAACTGCATAACGAGAATGGCCGCTGGCGCAGGCAATGCCAACGTGCCAGGTAGAAACTATTTTGGCGCGGGCTGCGCCGTCGGCGGCAGAATGCCGTTCAGCCGCAAATAAATCGCTTGCGTTCCATAGTGATCGTACCAATCGTCGCTCAAGATGATCAGCACTCCCGCACGGGAGAACGGGTGGTTGCCGAACATCATCATCTGTTCTCCCAGCTTCGAATCGTCGACTTTATCGAGCGCTGCCGCGCAATAGTCGAACGAGGCCTTCAGCGCCGCCACCAGTTTGTCCTTGGGGTCCGTATCCGTCATTTTCGCGTCCGGGGCTGCCATACCGGAAATCTTCGAGCACAGACCGTTGTTGGACAGCGCGATGTGCATGACCAGATGCGCGAACGAGTTCATTTCCGGCGTGGGCTTGAAGCCATATTTGTCCGCGGGCATGGCTTCGGCGGCCGCCACCATGTTCTTCGAGAAACGCGGCAGTTGGTTCTTCACCGCCGTGCTCACGGGATTGGCCACCGTTTCCAGTTTGGCGGCCTCCTGCGTATCGGTTGCAGCCTTCGTTTGCGGCATGCTTGCTGCCGGCGCCGCTTGCTGTGCCCGCGCGCTTCCCGCTATCAGCATCACCGCCATCGCCAACCATAGGTATCGTTTCATGGCTATCTGCCTCCTCCCTTTCGTTCGAAAGCATACTCTCCGCCTCCGGCGCCAACAACAGAGTTTCTCCGCACTTCCACTCCACCTCAACCTGGTTTTGTTTTATGCTGTGCCGCTTGAATATTCGCTGGAGGTTTGCTGTGAGTCGCTCTTCCCGATTTTTGTTGCTCGTGCTTGTCGCATTCTTCTCCACTCTCGATTCAAATCTCGCAATGGCGCAACAATTTCCTGAATCCACTTACCAGGAATTGCGCTGGCGCATGATCGGTCCCACGCGCGGGGGCCGCACGCGCGCCGCCTGCGGCGTGCCTAGCCAGCCCAATGTTTTCTACATGGGTGCGGTCAACGGCGGCGTCTGGAAGTCCGACGATTTCGGCCGCACCTGGAATCCCATCTTTGATGGCCAGCCCACGCAATCCATCGGCGCCATTGCGGTGGCTCCCTCCGATCCCAACATCATCTACGTCGCCAGCGGGGAAGGCCTCGCGCGGCCCGATCTCTCCGTGGGCGATGGAATTTACAAATCCACCGACGCCGGGAAAACCTGGACTCACGTCGGCCTGCGCAACACGCAGGGCATCCCCGCTCTGGCCGTCGATCCCCGCAATCCCAATCGCGTTTTCGCCGCGGCCCTTGGCCATCCCTACGGCGCTAACGAAGAACGCGGCATCTATCTTTCCATCGATGGCGGGCAGAACTGGCAAAGGGTTCTTTCAAGAGGTGCAAACGTCGGCGGTTCCGACGTCGAAATCGATCCTTCGAATCCCAGCATCGTCTACGCTTCTCTCTGGGAAGTCCGCCTCGGGCCGTGGGAAGACGGTAATCAATACAGCGGCACCGGCGGCGGGGTTTTCAAATCCACCGACGGCGGGAAAACCTGGCGCCCACTCACCAACGGCCTGCCAAAAGGCATCATCCAGGTTGACGTGGCCATCGCAGCAAGCCAAAGCAATCGGCTTTACGCTTCTGTCGCCACGAACGAGCCCAGTGTCGGTATCTACCGATCCGACGACGCGGGCGAAAGCTGGACGCGCATCACCACGGATCCACGCCCCGCTCTGCGCATCGGCGGCGGCGACCTGCCCGTTCCGCGCGTTGATCCAAAGAATCCCGACGTCGTTTACAGCGCCAGTATCGTCACCATGCGCTCCACCGACGGCGGCAAAACGTGGACGAGCCTTCGCGGCGCGCCCGGCGGCGATGACTACCAGAACCTTTGGATCAATCCCAACAATCCCAGCATCATTCTCCTGACCAGCGATCAGGGCGCGCTCGTCAGCGTCAACTCCGGCCAAACGTGGAGTTCCTGGTACAACCAGCCCACGGCGCAGCTCTTTCACGGCGCCACGTCCAACTCCTTTCCTTATCTCGTTTGCGGCGGCCAGCAGGACAGCGGTTCGGTTTGTGTCTCCAGCCGCGGCAACGACGGCGAAATCACTTTCCGCGAATGGCATCCCGCGGGGATCATCGAATACGGTTACGCCGCGCCCGATCCTCTCAACCCGGACATCGTCTATGGCGCTGGACGCCGTGAGGTCTCCAAATTCTCTCTCTCCACCGGCCAATTCCAGAACGTCACACCCGTTCCTGCCGCCGATCCCAAAGTTCGCGCCGACCGCACGCAGCCCATCCTTTTTTCACCCGTCGATCCGCACATCCTGTTTTACACTTCCAATTTTCTCTTCAAGACCACGGACGGCGGCCAAACCTGGCAAACCATCAGCCCCGATCTCGGGCGCGAGCGGGGCTCCATTCCCGCGAGTCTGGGCGACAAAGCCGCGAAGGAGCCCAACGCCGATAAAATTCGCGGCGTCATCTACTCGCTTGCTCCTTCGTTCAAGAACGTGAACACCATCTGGGCTGGCACGGACGACGGCCTGCTCTGGCTCACGCGCGACGGCGGCGCCAACTGGAAAAACATCACTCCACCCGAAATCATTCCCTGGAGTAAAGTCACCCAGCTCGCCGCTTCGCACTTCGACGACGAAACTGCTTATGCTTCCGTCAGCCGCTTCCGCATCGACGATCTTCATCCCTACATCTATCGAACGCATGACGGCGGAAAATCCTGGCGTCTCATCACTTCCGGCCTTCCCGACAACGCCCCCGTCGACGCCGTGCGCGAAGATCCCATGCGCAAGGGCCTGCTCTTTGCGGGTACTGAAACGAGCGTGTGGGTCTCCTGCGACGACGGCGACCACTGGCAATCGCTCCAGCTCAACCTGCCGCACACCTCCATGCGTGACCTCTGGATTCACGACGATGACTTAATCGTGGCGACCCACGGCCGCTCCTTCTGGGTTCTCGACAACATCACGCCGCTTCGCCAGATCAGCGATTCCGTTGCCAAATCCGAGGCGCATCTCTTCAAGCCCGCGACGGCTTATCGTGTTCGCCGCGATACCAACACGGACACGCCCATTCCGCCCGATGAGCCGACCGCGCAGAATCCTCCCGATGGCGCCATCATCGATTATTTTCTCGCTCATCCAGCCTCCACACCCGTCACCCTCGAAATCCTCGACTCTCATGGCGACGTCGTCCGCAAGTTCACCGACTCTGACAAACGGGAACCTTCTCCCGAAGAACTCGCTAAGGAATTGATTCCGGTTTACTGGATTCGCAAGTCCAGAACACTTTGCAGGGAACCCGGCATGCACCGATGGGTTTGGGACTTGCACTATCCTTCACCGCGAGCGACTCGCTCGGAATATCCCATTGCTGCGATTCCGCGTGACACGCCCCGCTCGCCGCAAGGCCCCATGGCTGTCCCCGGGCAGTACTCCGTGCGCCTCACCGTCAATGGACACACGTTCAGCGAGCCTCTCGTGGTGAAAATGGACCCTCGTGTGAAAACATCCGCGGAAGGACTGGCGCTGGAATTTCAAAAACAGCAGCTTCTCGCCGGAATCATGACCCAAAGCACAGAAGCCCTTACGCAAGCCCGCGCTCTCCGGGATCAGCTTCAGAAGCTCACCGGCAAGAGTCCGGCCGCACAAGCCGAGAACGCCGCGAGCTCGCAAGCTGCAAAAATTTCCGGCCCACTCGCCGATGCCGTCGCCGCCTTTGACAAAAAGCTGACAGCCATTCTCGGCGGCCCTTCTGGTCCCGGTGGTTTCGGTGCGTCCGCTTCGCCTTCGCCCACCATGGCCCGCTCCGGCGGCGTCATCGCTGCGCTGTATTCCGAACTCGATCGCTCTGACGCCGCGCCCACCGCTGCGCAGCTTGCCGCCATGGACGCCGCGGAAAAAGATTGGGCCGCCGTCCTAAAGCTCTGGCAGGACTTCCAGTCCACCGATCTACCAGCTCTCAATCGCCAGCTCAAGTCTGCCGGGCTCCGCGAGCTTCAGCTCTCCTCCGCGTCGCGAGGCGCAAGCGATGAAGAGTAGGAGACGTCGAGTAACTATGAGCGCTTGAGCAAAAGTTCTTAGGAAAGATTATTCAGCGTTTTCTCAATCAGCCCCGCCGTCCCTGCGTAGGGATCGCCCGGACTGTCCCATTCCATCGAAAAATATCCTTTGTAACCGTGCTTTTTCGCAATGTCAAATGTTCTGGGAAGATCCACGTGCGCGATCTTGTCTTTCCCATCGCCCACTTCCGTTTCCTTCACGTGCGAAATGTTGTAGGCGTGGCCGAACATCGCATCAATCCCTTTGTACGCGTATTCTTCTTCGTATGCGGCTAGCGTGTTCGCGAAATCGGGAAGCGCGTGTAACCATGCGCTGTTCACCTTCTCAATCACCTTCACCACGAAAAACGGGTCTTCGCTCACCGGATTGTCGTTCTCCAGGTTCACGACGACGTTTCTCGCCGCGCCGTACTGCGCCACGCGCTGCAAACTCTCCGCCGTCCGTTCCACGTCCGGCTTCGAATCTTTCGCCTGCGGAATATTTGTCCGTACACTCGGGGAACCAATCGCCACCGCTGCGTCAATCCATTCCTTGCTGAACGCCACGGCTTTTTCCCGCTCCGCCGCGTCCGCTGCATACGGGCTGTACTCTCCGTCGACCGCAATGTTCACGATCGCTCCGCCCGCCTTCACCACGGCCGCCCGCAGCTCCGCCAGGTAGGCCTTTTTCAGCGAAAAGAAATGCTCCGTCCACGGCTCAATCTTCTTGATGTTGAATTTGGCGCTGACGTGCGCCACGAACTCCTTCAGTTCCATCTTCCCGCTGCCGGCTTTATCTTTGCGTCCCGCAATGAAATCCCGGAACGGGTACGACGCAATCGCAATCCGCTCCCGCGCCGCTGCGGGAAACTCGATGTGCGGCCCGCTGTCTGCTGCGAACGCCGTCTTCAGCCCCGGCCAAAACAATACTCCCGCCGCCGACCCAGCAGTCTCTGCCAGAAACCGTCTTCGCGTTTTTTGCCTCAAATTGCCCCTCGGTGCCGCGCCAGTCTAGTGCCGTTCCAGCTTTTTGTCACTAGTCACCTAAAAAAACCGGTGATACGGAATCACCGTATCGCACCAGACCAATTCAGGGCCTACAGTTGGAACGGTACTAGCAAACTCATACTGCCCCTGCCAGCCGGAGAAGCACGGACCACGAAGCGCTGCGGGGAGCGGGGGCTGCGTCCGAAGGGGTAACAGGTTATCAGAGTCAAAGCATCCTCGGACGTCGGCGCCAGCAAAGTCACATCTTCGGGAGCTACGATGCGAATGACATCCACGGTGTAGTTTCGCTCGCGGAGTTCGTGCTTGCGAGGGTCGAACCACTGAACCTGAATTTTGTCTCCCAGTTCCAGCGCCTCCAGCGGCCGAAACCAGCTCGTGCGGTGCCCTGCTAGTTCCAGATTGCCGGGCTCTCCCAAGTCGGCCCCACTGAACAGTCGCGCGGGACCAAAAGCAAGCGTGCGAGGGGTCGCGCCCTCCAGCACAATTTCGTCGTAGCCGATGCGCGGAATGCGCAATCGCGCCACGGGATAGGTGTCGGCCCAAGGCCATGGGGGGTGCGACTTGCCCAGGCGCACGGTCTCATCCCAGGCACGGCGAATCAAGACGCCCGCAAGCTCTGCCTTTGCGTGCAGGTACTCGGCGCGGCCCGTGAGGCATAGTCCTGCCATGAGCGTCAGCGCAACGAAGATCCGCAGAGGCTTCACGAGACTGCTCCTACTCTCTGGCCAAAGCGCCGCAGCACGATGCTTAGTAAGATGCCTGTGAAGAGGAGCACAATGCCGAGTGCCTCAAGAAACGCGTCCGCAGTGCCCGTGGCTGGTGCGCCAAAGACTTTGTCCAATTGCATGCCGGCTGGCAACTCCGCGGGCACGGCCACCGTTCTGGACTCGCCTCCCATATTCGCGACGATTTCCTCGACCGCCAGCAGCGATGTAAAGCGCGTCACTAGCCGGTAGCGGATGGCGTGAGCAATCAAACTGGCTCGAACATTGGCCCTTGCGTCTTCATCCGATACTCGCCAGCGATCCATCAAATCTTCCACGCGTTGTCTCGCCCAGAGCGTGGTAATACCCGGGTGGAACGACGCCGTTGAAGCGTCGAAAGCGAAACTCGCCTCAAACGGCTGATCGCCCGCACGCGCGGTTAGGTGCACGACACCCTTGCGGCCTTGTGAGATGCGCCCGTAAATCAACAGCGGCTGCCGCAGGAATAAATCCGGCAGACGCTGCGGGTAGACTTCCGCCAACTCGACGCCTTCAAACGACAATCTCACATCGGTCAGCACAGGGCTTTCGATGGTCTCGAGCAGCCGGCCCATCTGCTCGCGAATCTCGCTGATGTCCGCGATGTGCCTGAAGCTGCCGCGCCCGAATTGCGCCATTTTCGTGGCCAGGAAAAAATTCGGAGCGCTGCCGATGGCCACGGTGTACAGACGCGCGCCGCCCAAGGCTTGCCGCAGGGCCGCGAAAATCTGTTCTTCGTTGCCGAGGTCGCCGTCCGTCAGCAGCACGATATGCCGCAAGTACCCGGGAGTTTCCGGCTTCCGCATCACGTGGAGCAGCGCCGGGAGCATCTCCGTGCCGCCGCCCGCCTCGAGTCCATGCACATAACGCCGCGCGGCTTCGACATTTTCCGGGCTAGCGGTCAACGGCTCAGACGAAAACTCGTAATAGCTGTGATTGAACGCCAGGATACCTAAGCGATCGCTGGGCCGGAGCCGGTCCAAAGCTTGCAGCAGCGCTTCGCGAGCCTGCTGGATTGATGTGCCGGCCATCGAGCCGGACACGTCGATCAGGTAGAGCATTTCCACAGGGACTCGCTTGGTGGGTTGCACCGTCGGCGGAAACGCGGTCAGAAGAAAATGAGTCTCGCCGGAGTCACGCTCGGGAGAAAGAAAGAGGGCGGTCTTGGGTTGCGTACTCTCCGCCTGCTGTACTTCAAGGACAAAGTCTTTGTTGGGAATCGTGGCTCCGCTCGCAAGCTCGATGTGCTGGCGGCCGTCGGCCAGGCGGCGCACAGTGATTTCATGAGAAACGCTCTTTATCGCTCCGAATTCGAAGCCGGCGTCGAGATCCACGGCGAGCGAGATGTCGTGGCCCGGGCGCGTCTCGGGATTGCGCACCGGCGGAGTGATTCGCGATGCGTCAGGCACGGCGTCGCTGTCCGCGGCCCATCCGGTCCCATCATGGCCGACGGCCTCCGTGCCGGTGATGTAGCGCGGACCTACGACCATCGGGAAAACCAGCCGCACGTGCGACTCTTCCCAGCGCAACGACTCGACGTACCGCAACCGCACGTCCACGTGGTCGCCGGGCATTAGGTTCGCCACGGACGCGGTGAAAATGTTGGGCCGCTCCTCTTCCACCAACGCGGCGCGCTTGCCTTCGGACTTCGCCGCTTCATAGGCACGCTTGGCCTCCTCGCGTTCGCGGATCACGCTGCGAATCACGCGGTTGCCGATGCGAATTTCCATGTCGTACACCGCGGCGTCGTGAGGCAACGGAAAAACGTATACCGCCTCGATCGGCTCGTTGGTGTTGTTGGCGTATTGCTGGGTTACCGTCGCCGCGACTACCAACCCGCGCACGTCCAGCACCACGTCCGTGTGCACCAGCGGCACGGTCTCGTAGCGACCGGAGACCGGTGAACGGTAAAGCAAGCATCCTTCGCCGACGCGCGGCGTGCCGCCGTCGTCTCTTTGTGCCCCGGGCGCCCATCCTGCCAAAATCGTGGTAAACGCCAGAAGCACCAGTGCAAAGCGCCTCCAGGCCCTGTTATTAATCCACTTCTCCGCGAAAATTTGCATGGACTCCTCCCCGTTGTGATGGTGCGTGGTTCGGAGTGCAAGAGACGCGCCAGGGGCGTTTGGCGCCAGGGAAGGGCTCAAGTGTCAGCTGTTCAATCACTTGGCGTCAAATGCGAGCATGAACGGCACCCGGCAGCCGTGTTGCAGCCTCCACGACTGTGTGCCACTGGCAACGCCGGCGAACGCGGCGCGAAAGAATCGTTCTCATCGGCGCAAAAGGAATAGAATGGCTTCTTTCTTAGTCTCAGCGACAAGTCCCCGTGGCCGAGGAGAGTCCCGGAGAGGAGAGAACAATGAGAAAAGTGCTTTTTGCACTCCTTTTATTTGCCATCCCCGTGCGCCCTGTGTTTGCGCAAGATTCGCTGGAAGGGCTCTGGCAAGGCTACGACGGAGAGTGGCGCCACGTCTCCAGTCAATTGATCGCGCTCGCTGAAGCCACGCCTGAGGAAAAATTCGGCTGGCGCCCCGCGCCGGGCGTGCGTTCCACCAGCGAAGTCTACATGCACATCGCCTTGGCCAATTTTTACTTGCTGAGCGTAACCGGGCCCAAAATGCCCGCCGACATGAAAGAAGGCATGGAGAAGACCGTCACCGCGAAGGCCGACGTGATCAACTGGCTGAAACGTTCGCTGGAGGCCGTTAAGCAAGCCCACTCGGCCGTCACGCCGAAAGATCTCGAGCGCAAAGTTCGCATCATGGATCGCGACGCCACCGTGGACGGCATGTATCTGCGCATCATCGTTCACGCCAACGAGCACATGGGGCAACTCGTGGCCTACGCCCGCATGACCGGCGTTGTTCCTCCCTGGTCCAAAACCCAGTAAGGAAGATCCTTCTTCACAGCAGGATTAGCGCGAGCTCTTTCACAGCGCCGATGAACTGTTACGAGTGCTCGGCGCAGCAGCCAGCAGCGGAGCTATTGGCACGAGCGGCCGATTCCGCAGGCTCGGCGAAGTAATTGGGACTATAGCGATCGTGGTGGCGGACCCAGGCCATGGGATGGGGCGACATGGCGGATTCGTCGCGGCCTTTGGGCACGCGGTCGAGGAAGGTGTAAGGGCCAAGCAACTCCTCGAGGCCACGGCCGTAGGTGGAATAGGTATGGAAGATGTTGCTGGCAGCGTCTTTGTGGAAGACGCTCAGGCCGGGAGCTTCGTCGCTGGGAAATCCGGTGGTATCGAAATTGTAGATGTTGCCTTTGGCGACTTCGTCCTTCTTGAACGACACGCGATAGTCGCGGTTGAAGTCGTTCGCATACGATGAAACCCACTGAAAGCGCCAGCCCATACGTTTCTGGAAAGCCTCGATCTGGGGCAGAGGCGCCCGTGAAATGGCGATGAGTGTCACGTCGCTGCGCAAGATGGAGAATGCTGCCGTCGAAATGATCGGCGGCCATCGAGCAGCTGGGGCAACCCTCTTTCCAGTCCGGGCCAAACATGAAATGGTAGACGACGAGCTGGCTTCTGCCGTCGAAAAGGGCCGCGAGAGTTTTCTTTCCGCCAGGGGAATCGAAGACGTAGTCCTTCTCGACTTTGACCCAGGGCAGCTGGCGGCGCTCGGCGCTGAGCGCGTCGCGCAAATGGGTGAGTTCTTTCTCCTTCGACAGGAGTTTCTTGCGAGCCGCAAGCCAGTCGGCTCGCGACACGGCTTTCGGATACGCTACTTGGATAGTGCTCATGATGATTTCTCCTTTGGTTTAGGTGTTGCAAAAAGTTTGACCGCGCTATGCCTGGCGCGAAGCAACCTCACGAGGAGCGCGGTCACTCCACCTGTCGAGGTTGCGCCCGCAATCATCAGCGCGAGAGTTCCGAAACACTCCGGGCACATAGGTTCATCCTTTGTTGGGCCACTACACGGGCCTATGCCGATTGCCTCTTCTGCAAGAAAAGCGGTGGTTCGTCGGCGCTGGGGCCCCAACTTGCAGGCACTGCGACATTGAGCAGGCGCAAGTAGACGCTGAACTGGCCGCGATGCTGGTACCAATGGCTGAGCATGACATCGCGCAAGAACTCCGCTCGAGGTTGAGCCAGGACCTCCCGTCCACCGGCAACCATGCGCCAGGTTTCCCTCATTGCCGCGTCATCGAACTTTGGCAGTAGGCTCCGCACCGCGGCGATGCTTTCCTCAAACGCCTTGAGGATCTCTTGACGGCTCGCTGGTTGTGGAAAGTTGGCAAAGCCTGGAGCTTCCGCCGGATTGTTTTGCAGGAAGCGAACGACTCCGCCCGGTACGAAGGCGAGATGGTACGCGAGTTGCCCAGCGGACATGGATTTCTCGTGCGGCTTCCAGGTCAATTTATCTTCCGGCAGCCGCTCCAGAAATTTCCGTGTGATGGGCGCCTGTGCTTCAAACTCTACGAGCAATGATTGTGCAATGGACATGGCGATTCTCCTTTTGTTCGGAAAGTGGAAACCCTATTGGATGGAGGCGGATTTGGAGCGCGATCCCTCCGCGCGCTGGCGAACTTTCTCGTGAATGTAGGACCAGCCTTTGGTCACGCCAGCTCTGTGGTCGTCCTGAATAAGGCCAAGAGCGGAGTGCCGGAACTGGATCAATGTTCCGCCGTCTGCTTCGCTCAAGCGGTATTGCACGTTGGAAGCGACAGGATAGGACATGAACAATGGACCGGTAATCTCCAGCAGAGTGGGGCGCTTGATGGCTTGAACATGGCCCCAGAAATGGCCGTTGCCGTCACCGAGGTCGCGGAACCAGCGACCGCCGGGCCAGGGCTCAAGCTTCATGGGCATGGGCGTGCCATCGGGCATTTCGTTGTACGGGCCGAGTTGGTCGACGAGCGCCGCGAAGGTGACATCCAGCGGCGCGCGGACGTGGATCTCCTGGGTGACGTTTAACGTCAGATTCTCAATGGCTGTTGTTGGGATCATCTTTCCTCCTTGAATTGAAATTCCTTACATTGAAATCCGATCGAACTGTTTTCATCTTTTCCTCGGCGCGCTCCTTGATGCGATGCAACTGGTGCCGCCAGAAGCGCTCGAAGGTGCCAGTCCACTCGTGAAGCGGGCGGATGGCCTCGGCGTTCGTCCGGTAGAGCATCTGGCGGCCATCGCGGCGCACGTGGACGAGGCCCACTTCGCGGAGAACGCGAAGGTGCTTTGAGACGGAAGGCTGCTCCAGGCCTAGGCTTTCCACGATGTCACCAACGGGGCGCTCCTGAAGCGCAAGATAGTTGAGGATCTCGCGACGGCGGGGCTCGGCGACTGCGTTGAAAGCGTCGGAGGTGGTGGCTGCACGAGGCATGGGACAATAATACATTCTCATATAGGAATATGTAAAGCCCGATTTTTAGCGAGCCTTTGGGGATGCGCAGCTTAGAGAAAGCGGTATTGCTAAGGGCAGAGGCGACTCCATGGAGGTTTTTGTCCGAAACAGGACAAAAGGCCGAGGCTACGGGGATGGGACGAGGCGGTACATGGTGATGCCGCTGAGGAGCTTGGGGTAGAAATCGGTGGACTTCTGGGGCAGAACTTCGCCGGCGATGGCGACTTTCATAACTTGCTCGACGGCGCAGGGATTGAGCAGAAAAGAGATTTGCGCACGGCCGGAGTCCACGGCGTCGAGAGCGGCGGCCGCTTCACGCTCGTAGGTGAGATTGGCTTCAGCGGTGACCGCTTGTGGGGTGATGCCGAGAGCGGGCTCGAGAATTCCTTCGTGAAGGAGGACGACGTCGAGTTCTCGCTGGAGCGGCGAGACGCTGGGGAGAAGCTGGGAAAGATTCGCGCCTTCGCGCAGGGTCAGCACGTAGAAAGCGCGCTTTTGCGGCTCAGCCGCAGGATAGACGCCGATGGCGCGCTTTTCGCGAGCGCTGGCCAACCGCGCAAGAAATTTCTTTCGCGCTTCCGCCTTCTTCTCCTCATCTTTGAAGGGAAATGCATCCGCAGCGAACCAGGGTTCGAGGTGGCGGCGCGCCGCGGGCCAGGAAAAATCGTGGATGTGAGTGCCGACGCGGTGGGTGGGCAGAATGGTGAGGCCTTCGCTGTGCGTGTTGATGAAGGTCATCATGACGTGTTCGAAGGGCGCGTCGGGATCGATTTTTCCTGCGCGAGCGCGGCATTCGTTGCGATAGTTGAGAGCGGTCTCGTAACGGTGATGGCCGTCGGCGATGACGAGCTTGTGTTCTTCCATGACTTTTTGGATGGCGGCGACTCGTTCGGGATCGGCGATGATCCACAGGCGGTGGACGACGCCGTATTCATCGCGGAGCTCAGTAACAGGAGCGTAGGACGCCGCGACTTCGTCGAGAATGGTGTCGATGCGCCGTCGCGGATCGGAATAAAGCATGAAGAGCTGGCCGGTATGGATTTTCGTATGGCGGAGGAGCTCGAGGCGGTCGGCCTTGGGCCCGAAAAGAGTTTGTTCGTGGCGAAAGACGATGCCGGCGGAATATTCCTCGAGCTGGCCCGCGCCGATGAAGCCGCGGCGGGCGCGGCGCTCTTCGGTGCCGGGCACGGTGTATTCCTGGGTGTAGGCATAGAAGGAAGGAGCGGGGTCCTGCTGGATAATGTTGCTGCGAATCCAATCATCAAGGGCAGCGGCGGCGCGAGCGTACACGTTATTTTGCGGCGTGTCGTCGGGATAGCTGCGGCCTTTCTCGACGGTGATGAGGTTATGCGGGTCGGCGGCGTAGTATTTTTCCTGCATGGCAGGAGAAATCTTGTCGTAGGGCTGCGTGAGGACGCGTTCGAACGGGGCACGGGCCGGGTTGTAACGAAACGCGCGAAAGGGAAAAACCTGGGCCATAGGGTCTCCGGAAAGACTTTATGCTGCCAGGGAGGCCTTCCAGTTTACGCGAAGAGGTGAAGATTTCGAAAAGGGTGAAACGTTAATTTTGATGGGAGATTGGTGACTGTGGCGCGGATGCGGACATATTAGAATAAATGGTTTATGGCGAGGGCGAATTTTTCTGCCGTCCACGCGCTGATCTTCGATTTGGACGGCACACTGATTGATTCGAAACGCGACTTGATCCAGTCCGTCAACGCGATGCTTCAAGGTATGGGGCGCGAGACGCTGCATGAGGACACCATTTCCGGCTACATCGGGCATGGCGCGCCGCAACTGATCGGGCAGGCCCTGGGAAATGGGGCCACGGAAGCCGAGCGCGAGAGGGCGCTGAAGTTTTTCCTTGCGCATTACGAAGAACACAAACTGGACTCAACGTGCGCTTATCCGGGAGTTACGGAGGCGCTCGACGAACTTCGCGGATTCTCCATGGCCGTCCTGACCAACAAGCCCGTGCGCGTGAGTGTGCGGATTCTGGAAGGGCTGGGGCTGGCGAAATATTTCCGGGCGGTGTACGGGGGGAACAGTTTTGAGACGAAGAAGCCGGATCCGCTGGGCGCGCGAAGAATTCTTGAGGAATTCGGCGCGGCTCCTGAAGAAGCGATGCTGATCGGCGATTCGGAAGTGGATGTACAGACGGCGCGAAACGCGGGGACGCTGGCAGTAACAGTGAATTACGGATTCGGGACGCACGACCGCGCTGCATATCCTGCGGATATTTATCTGGATCGCCTGACGGAGTTGGTCCCCCTGCTCAGGAGAGCTGCCGGCTAAACGAACGTTCCTGCATCTCATGTCTTACGTTCCTGCGTCGCGCTTGGCAGACTCAGCGCGTGGTCATTGGCCTCTTCCCAGAACTGAATGCGCTCAGCGGGTCAATTCTCTAGTTCTTGTCTTCTTTTGTTTGGGAAGCCTGGACACCTGCGTTGCGCACATCACTTACATCCAGGATGATGGCAGCCTGGTGTTCGGTGAGGACGAAAAGCCGCTTTCCATCCGCAGAAAAGTGAATATAGGCAAGGTCGTCGGCGAAGACCTGCTGGTCCAGCTTGGCAAGAGACTGTAGATCGTAGATACTCAACCGGCCTAATCCTTCTGACACGGCAAAAAGGCTGGAGGCGGCACTCGCAGCCAGCCGCTCGCCCACCAGTCGAGACTTGAGCTGGCTATCCTGCAAGGAATAAACGGACACTCGAACAACATCCTTCTGCAGAAACAACATGCCGCCCTCAGAAAACGCAGACTCGAAGCTACTCGCGCCGTTCCCAGCCTGCACCAAGACGCCGCCCAAAGACTTCCCCGAGCGAGCCTCAAGCACCTCGAAGAAGGAATCGTGATCCCCGAGCTTGGCCTTCTTAAAAGCTGTTTTGGTCGCGTCCGAGCTGTGCTTGGTGGCTTGTCTCGCTCCCTCGGTTTTCGCTTTCCAGCCGAGGACGAGGTGCTCCCCTTGGGGATCTGCAAAGGGTATGGGCGGGTCCTCGGTAAAGCCCCTCTTCCAAAATTCTTTGCCACTCGCCGGTTCAAGCGCTCGGAGCATGAAGGGGAGGCCACGCTCTGTTACGGTCAAAATGCCCCTCCCCATGGGACTCTCAAAGGAATACTCCAAGAGGACGGAACCCCCCGAATGGAGGTGGCTCTTCCCACCCGTCCAGGCGGGAGAGGTGGTCCCGACTTGCGTATCCAACTGCACCACCTGCTGTGGGACTGTACGCCGGGCCGGCATCAGGAGGAAACCAGTGGATTGTTCCGCCAAATTCGCTGCGGAGAAACGGGGAAAGCCAGCAACGCGCTTCCCGGTATCAATGCGAAAAAGACCTCCCACTCCGTCGACGGCTATGGCGAGTTCATCGAAATCCGGAGCAAGACAGGCGCTTCGGAGAATCGGTAAGTCATCCAGAGGCAAAGAGATCACTGCAAAGGGGAGGCTTTCGCCGAGGTGATAGAGGGACACATCTCCGTTCGCGTCGTATACCGCCAGTTCCGAGGCGTAGATATCGGCACCAATATTCTCTGGTAGCTTTACTTCAAGGTTTTTCTCCAAGTCAAAGGCGCGGACGCCAGGCACTCCCCCGTCCTGCAAGAAGAGGTATCGTGAATTGTCCGCCAAGCGTGCAGAATCCGCTCTAAACGCTGGATTCGAAAGGATCTCTCCGTTTGTCAAGGACAAAATTGCAGGGCGATCTGGCTTCTCACGGTCGATAGCCAGAACGCGATTTTCATCGCGAATGACAAAAGTGCCGGTCAAGTGCTTCTGCAGGCTTCCCGGCAGACTTGCTTTTTTATGTATTTCCAGATCGACGCGAACCGCATCACGCGGGTCGCCAGCAATAAGCGTCTTGCCGTCCGGCGAAAAGGCCATCAGGAGTCTGATGATGTGTCTGCTTGCGAGTGGTTTCAGATCATTCGAAAGCACGAATCCAAAGGCGCCGGCAAAGGCGGTATCCATATCGAGGGGCACAGGGACAAAGAAGAAACGGGGATCCGGGGAATGAAACTGTTCCGAGAAAACCCACTGATCCGTAGAGAGTTGGTACAGGCCGAGGCTGAAGTCTGGACGATAGCAGGCAAGGAGGTCCGCGTGGGGTGAGAGTTCGGCATCAATACATCCGTCAGGAATCCGCAGGTCTTTGCCCGCCAGCTTTCTAGTATCTTCGACATTCCACCGGCCGTAGCTCAGGCCGAACGAAACGGCAATGATCGATTGGGAATCAGCAGAAAAAACGGCTTCGTAGCTATGCGGCGCGACGATATAGGTGACGAGGCGGAGCGGATTGCGCGACAAAATGTAGATGCCAGAAGGATTCTGGAGCGACAAATACCTGCCGTCGGGGCTATAGCGCAGGATGACGCTTGCGCTTCGCAAAGGAGGTGTGAGCCGATGACGAGAAACCACAGAGTGAAGCTTTTCCTTGGAGTTCCCGCTTTGTAAGTTGGTGCCCAGAATTCTGGTGGCTGTGAGCTGGACAAAAATTCCCATCAGGACAACATAAAGGAGGAAAACAAGGAGCCGCAACCAGGGGATCGGAGCAGGCTTGTTCATAATCCGGCGGGAAAACCCATTCTATCACCAGTTGGCAGCACGTATACTTTCCATAGCATCTTCTCCCTCTCTGTTAGCCGCATCGGGGCTTGCCATTAAGCTCGGCGCTTGGCAGACTCAGCGCGTGGTCATTGGCCTCTTCCCGGAACTGGACGCCCCCGGCGGGGTGCAGCGCGTGGGGCGACACTTGGCCGCGGTGCTGACGGAATTCGCGTCCAGCCGCGGCTGGGAGTGCCGATTGCTCAGCTTGAATGATTCGCGGGAACTGCACCGCATGGCGCTGGGCGGGCGGGAATTTGTGTTTACAGGGTGCGACCGGCAAAAAGTGCGGTTTGCGGCTACCGCGGTACGGGCAGCGCGACGCAAAGCCCAGTTGGTGCTGGCTGGGCATCCGAACCTGGGGCCGGTCGTGCAGGCTATGCGTGTGGTGGCGCCGCGCATGAAGAGCATTATCTGCACGCACGGCATTGAAGTATGGGAACCGCTCGGCGCCTTGCGAAGGCGCGCGCTGCGGCAAGCAAATCTGGTGCTGGCGCCGAGCCGCGATACAGCCGAGCAAGTGGCGTCGCAGCAGGAGGTCACGCGTGAGCGCATTCGCGTGCTTCCGTGGGCGCTCGATCCGCAATTCGAATCGCTCCTTGCAGCGGGGGCGCCACCCCTTCCGCCGGGGGATTTTCCAAGTGGCCGGGTGATTTTAGCCGTGGGCCGCTGGCTGGCCACGGAACGATACAAAGGCATGGACACGCTGGTCACGGCGCTGCCGCGGCTGCTAAGGGATTGGCCGGAATTGCATCTGGTCCTGGCAGGATCGGGAGAGGACCGGGCGTGGCTCGAGGATCTGGCCGATAAAAACGGGGTGGAACGGCACGTCCATTTTCTGAGCGGGTTAAGTAACGCGGAGTTGGGAGCGTGCTATGCAGCGTGCGAAATTTTCGCATTGCCCAGCCGCGGGGAAGGCTTCGGAATGGTGTACCTGGAGGCCATGGCTTGCGGCAAGCCGGTGATCGGAGGCGCGCACGGCGGAGCGCCGGAGATTATCCAGGACGGCGTGACCGGCTATCTGGTGCCGCACGGTGATCCGATCCAATTGGCCACGGCTATTCATACTCTTTTGGCGGACCCGGCGCATGCGAAAGAGATGGGTGTGCGCGGGCGGCAAACTGTGGACCACGAGTACCGGTTCCAGGGCTTCGCCAAAGCATTGAAAAAAATATTACGCGATCAATGCGAATCCTGAAGGTTACGGAAACCTACGCCCCTTTTCTGGAATTCGGAGGGCCGCCCGTGAAAGTGCGCGCTCTCGCAGAAGGTATGGCGCAAAGAGGGCACGGGGTGACGGTCCTGACTGCGGACTGGGGGCTGGAGAAACGCACAGAAATCCAGGGAGAGAAGGTCACAACGGAACGGTCGCCCTTCGGCTGGCGACGAAGGGTAAACGATGTGGAGGCCATCTATCTTCCAACCTGGCTGCATTACCGGCGAGTGAGCTGGAACCCAGCAGTGGATCGGTATTGCCGGGTGTGGCTGCCAAAGTTCGATATCGTCCACATTTTTGGATTGTACGATTTGCTCGGGCCTGCGGTAGCGGCGGCGTGCCGGAAGAGGGCGATTCCGTATGTGGTCGAGCCTATCGGGATGTTTATGCCCATCGTGCGGAATCTGTGGCTTAAGCGACTGTATCACCGCCTCTGGGGCCGAAAGTTGCTCCAAGGCGCGAGTCATGTTGTGGGCACGTCAGAGCAGGAGATCGAAGAACTCCTGGCGGGCGGGATTCCCCGAACGAAAGTGCTGATGCGCCGGAATGGAGTGGAAGTGCCGAAGTCTTGGCCGGAGAGCGGAATGTTTCGAAAGGCGCTTGGGATCTCGAAGGACACGAAACTCGTCCTCTTTTTGGGACGTCTCTCTGTGAAGAAGAGCCCGGATTTGCTGCTGCGGGCTTTTGCGGAGATCGTAAAGAGATTCGGGGGGATGCCCCTGATGCTGGTCTTCGCGGGACCTGACGAAGGCGGCGTGAAATCACAACTGGAGCAACTGGCTTCTTACCTGGGAGTGAGGGCGAATGTTCAGATTACGGGACCGGTGTTTGGCCGGGACAAATGGGCGGCGTACCGGGACGCGGATGTCTTCGTCCTGCCTTCCCAAAATGAAAACTTCGGCAATACGGCAGCGGAAGCAGTTGCGGCCGGTACGCCGGCTATTGTGACAGAACAGTGCGGGATTGCGCCGCTGCTGGCGAACGCAGCCGGGCTGGTGGTGGGGCACAGTTCGGGAGAGCTGGCCGAGGCGCTCGCGCGGGTTCTAGGCGATAAGGAACTTCGTGGACAGCTGAAGGGCGGATGCGCTAAAGTCACTTTGAATCTCGGATGGGACAGTCCCGTCCGCGAAATGGAAAGCTTGTACGCTGGGTGTGTCTCTCAATGCGCAGGACGGGGACAGACCGGGCGATTGGAATGATTTTTCAGTGCGAAAATCAAGACATCCAGTCTTCCGCACGGTCTGGTGGAGCAGTAACGTGCTCCTGGCTGCGGCGCTGTTCGCTCTGGCTTACATGGGAGTCCGAGAATTTTCGGTCCGGCGATATCTGGACGGCTACTCGGATGCGATCGTGCCGAACTTCCTGCCGGCGGAAGAAAAAGTGGAAGCAATTCTGAATTGGATGCGTGCCGAGCCGTCGCGGGGGATCGCGGAGAGCCCGGATACGCTGGCGCGGCGCGATCCTGAAATAACTCTCAACTACGCGCAATTGTTGAGAGTGTGTGGAACGGCAACGAACGCGTTCCTGAATTTAGCGCGGGCCTCCGATCTGCAAGTACGCCGCCTGCTCTTACTGACACCCGATCGCAACGCAAAACACGTCGTGGCGGAGGTACTGATCAACCAGCGCTGGGTCATCGTCGATCCCAGTTACCGTGTGATCATGAAAGACGCGCAGGGCCGCTTTCTGACGCGCAAGGATCTTCAGAACCCGGCGATCTTGGAGCAAGCGGTCAGCGCCATCCCAAATTATCCTCGCGAATACAATTATGAAAGCTTCGCGCACGTACGCTTGGCGCGGCTGCCACTCGACGGTCTTCATCTCAGGAAGCTTTTAGATTGGATCTACCCGGGCTGGGACGAGGCGGTAGACTGGAGCCTGCTGCTGGAACGCCAATCGTTTTTTTACCTGGTGCTGGCCGCCGCGGCGACACTCTTCTTTTCGATGCTGCGGTTCGTGCTTGCCTGGTATGCAGACAGCCGACTCAGGATACCGCGCTTCCACTTGCGCGAACACATGATCCGAGCCGGTGTAGCCTTCTTCTCGACGCCGGAGATCAAACAGTAGCGTGTGCGGCATCTGCGGAGTCGCCTTCGCCTCGCACAACGTCGAAGCGGAGCTGTGTGTGCGGACGATGGCCGCAGCGATGCGCCATCGCGGCCCGGATGACGAAGGATTTCTCGTTTGCGATAGGCGCTCGCCAGGACTCGCCCTGGGGATGCGCCGGCTGAGTATCATCGATCTGGCCGGCGGACACCAACCCCTCTGGAACGAAACCAAAGAGGTCGCTGTAGTCCTCAACGGCGAGCTCTACAACTATCGCGAACTGCGCGAGCGCCTGGTCCTTTGCGGGCATTCCTTTATCACGGGTTCCGACACGGAAGTACTCGTCCACGCATGGGAGGAGTGGGGGGAAGACACGCTCACCGAACTGCGTGGGATGTTTGCCTTTGCCTTGCTTGATCTGCGCAAGCGCTACGCAACCACGCCGATTCTGTTTCTGGCGCGGGATCCGCTGGGAATCAAGCCACTGTATTACACGCAAACTCCTGATGGATTTGCCTTTGCTTCGGAGGTTCGCGCGCTTCTTGCCTCAGGCACCGTCTCGAGACGTCTGTCGCAAGACGCTTTGACGGCATACCTGCTGTTTGGGAGTGTGAGCGAGCCGGTGACGCTCATCGAGGGAGTGTTTTCCTTGCCTCCGGGACACCGAATGCTCCTGCACGTTCCGGAACGCCGCCGGACGCCGCGCGCGCGGCAGTGGTGGGACCCCGCGCTTTCACCGGCGGCCCGCGACACACGGAAACCACGAGACTTCACGTCGGCAGCCAAAAAATTAAGGCCGATGCTTGAAGATGCCGTGCGGACGCACCTGATCGCGGATGTGCCGGTGGGATTATTTCTGTCGAGCGGATTGGATTCAGGAGCGATCGCATCGCTTGCGGCAAAGGCACAGGCGGGGATTCAGAGCTTCACGCTGACGTTTCCTGGCACGGCGTTTGACGAAGCAGATTTGGCGCGAGTCATCGCGAAGCGCTGTCGGACCAAGCACACCGAAGTGCCGTTGAATGGAGAGACGATTGTATCGCGGCTGGACGAGGCGATTGCCGCTCTGGACCAGCCCACGATGGATGCGGTGAATACGTATTTTGTTTCGTGGGCCGCGCGGAAAGTAGGCCTCAAGGTTGCTCTCTCTGGTCTGGGCGGCGATGAGCTCTTCGCTGGATATCCGACCTTTGCGGATACGCCGCGGTTTGCAAAACTGATTCGAAGCGCCTGGTTTGTGCCCGCAAGGATAAGGCGATGGACGGGGCTGTTCTTTGCCGCGTGGCGAGTCTCGCCGGACGCCGGACGCAAAACGGCTGGGGCCTGGATATATCCCGATGCGTTGCCGCATCCCTATTTTTTTGCACGCACGCTCTTCCCGCCGGGAAGACTGGAAAGAATCATCGAGCCGCGATTCCGGCCTAGCACGGTCGGGGCGGATGGCGTGACGCTCGAACCGACTTGGCTTGGGTGGCTGCAAAGAGGCGCCGATGAGGCACGCAAGCTGGAACCGATTGGGGGAATTTCCTGGCTGGAGATGCGGAATTACATGGTGAGCACACTACTGCGGGATACAGATGCGGTCAGCATGGCGCAATCGCTCGAAGTTCGCGTGCCGCTGCTGGATACGCCGCTGGTTGAATTTGTGTGGTCCTTGCCTGACGCGGCGAGGCGGCGGGCGGGCGCACAAAAAGCCCTGCTTGTTGAGGCGCTCGGGGACTTGCTGCCGGAGGAGGTTTTCGCGCAGCGGAAACGTACGTTCACGCTGCCGTGGGAGGAATGGTTGCGTGGGCCGCTGCGCGTGAAGCTGGATGCGAGTTTCGCCGAGCCCTCGCCGACTTTGGCGCCCTTCCTGCGGCCTGGCGGGATGCCAGGTGTTTGGAACGACTTTCTTGCAGGGAAGACCACATGGTCCCGCCCGTGGTCTTTGTATGTCCTGAATGAGTGGTGCCGCCGACACCTCACCGCGTGAGCTGTCCAGCTGAGGTACACTGACCCATTGCGCGATGAATATCCTGGGGATTAATGCGTACCACGCAAACGCTTCGGCGGCGATTGTCTGCGACGGCCAGTTGATTGCAGCCGTCGAAGAGGAACGGTTTAACCGCGTCAAATATGCAGCAGGATTCCCTGCGCAAGCGATTCGCTATTGCCTGAAGGAAGCAGGCCTGACGCTGGCGGAGATAGACCACGTAGCGGTGCCGCGAAACCCGTACGCGCGGCTGGCCACCAAAATATTTTATGCGCTGCGCATGCCCTCCTTCGTACGAGAGCGCGCCAAGGTGCTGGTGAAATTCCAGGGCATTCCCGCAGCACTGGCGCAGACGTTCGATTTCGATCCGAAGAAGATGAACGCAAAGTTTCATCGCATCGAGCATCATCAGGCGCACCTGGCGAGCAGTTTTTATTGTTCACCATTCGAACGTGCAGCGCTGCTTTCCGCGGACGGACTCGGCGATTTCGCGAGCACTATGTGGGGCACAGGCAGCGGCAGCCGGATGAAAATCGATGGCGTAGTCGCCTTTCCGCATTCGCTGGGACTTTTTTATAGTGCGGTCACGCAGTATCTGGGCTTCCTGAAATTCGGTGACGAATACAAAGTTATGGGACTTGCGGCATACGGGCAACCCGAACAGTTGGAGGTATTCCGCGATATCGTGCGCTTCGAGTCAGATTCCAACAACCAATCGTTCGAGCTAGGGCTAGCTTACTTTTCGCACCAACGCACCGGCCCTGAAATGTCCTGGGCGGAGGCCGGGAAGACTCCCACGCTGGGCAAACTGTTTTCGGACGCACTCGAGAGGCGGCTCGGTCCGGCACGCGTTCCCGAGCAGGCGCTGGAGCAGCGGCACCGAAATCTCGCTGCTTCATTGCAGACGCGGCTGGAAGAGGTTTACCTCGGCATGCTGAAAAACCTAGCTGAACGGACGGGGCTCAAGGCCGTGTGCTTGGCGGGTGGTGTAGCGTTCAATTGTTTGGCTAATGGAAAAATTTTTGATGCCACGCCGTTCGAAAAGGTTTACGTCCACCCGGCCGCGGGCGATGGAGGACTCGCCGTGGGCGCGGCGTTCTACGTGTGGCACCAGATTCTTGGCAGGCCACGCTCCTTTGTAATGAATCATGCCTACTGGGGACCGGACTATTCGCGAGAAGATATTCGCCGCGCAATCGAATCGAACGGCCTGGCTCAAAATGGGTGCGCCATCGCTGAGCTGCCGGAACAAGAGTTAACCAGGCGCAGCGCGGCGATCATCGGGAATGGGAAAATTCTGGGCTGGTTTCAGGGCCGAGCGGAATGGGGACCGCGCGCGCTGGGCAATCGCAGTATCGTGGCGGACCCTCGCCGACCGGAAATGAAAGAGATTCTCAACCGGCGCATCAAGCATCGCGAGATCTTCCGGCCGTTTGCCCCTTCGGTTCTCGCGGAAGCCACGGGAGAATATTTTGAAAAATCTTATCCCTCGCCCTTCATGACGCTGGCTTATCCCGTGCGCCCGGAGAAGCGTGGCAAAATTCCAGCGCCAACACACGTTGACGGAACTGGCCGGCTGCAAACCGTCACCCGTGAAGCGAATCGCCGCTACCACGCTCTGATTTCTGCGTTTCGCGATCTTACCGGTGTTCCCGTGGTGCTAAACACGTCGTTCAACGACAACGAACCGATTGTCTGCCGCCCGGAAGAAGCCATTCACTGCTTCCAGCGCACGCAAATGGACGCGCTGGTCCTCGGCGATTTCCTTATCACCAGACAGTCGCCATCATGAAGCAGCTCTCACACGCATGAAGATTCTGTTACTCAATCTCTACTATCCACCAGACACATCAGCGACCGCAAAGATGGCGCACACGGTCGTGGATACGGTTTCCGTCCACCACCAAGTTACAGTGCTCTGCGGCCGGCCCTCGTACGATCCGAGTGAGCGGCGCGCCTGGCGGCTGTATCAAACGGAAATCATGGGCCGAGCGCGCGTCATCCGCGTGGGCTCGACCGCGTTTCCCCGATTCGACATGAAAAAGCGAGTGCTGAACTATCTCAGTTACACGGCGCTGGCGGCCTCGCGCGCGCTATTTGTTAACTGCGACGTCGTGCTGGCCATGACCGATCCGCCGTTTCAAGGCATCATCAGCGCGTTCGTTGCCATGCTGAAACGCAAACCGTTCGCGTACAACACTCGGGATTTGTATCCGGACATGGCTGTGGGAGGCGCGATCGTCGAACTGGGCATCCTCGCGAGAATCTGGGAAAAACTTCACCGCTGGGCGTTGCGACGCGCCGATCGCGTCGTCGTTCTCGGCGAGGACATGCGAACGCGGATCATCGCAAAGGGAGTAAAACCCTCGCGCGTGGCGGTCATTCGCGACGGAGCGCACGTTCTTCCCCCCACTGCGCCGCTGCCCACGCCCGATCCAGAGGTAGTGCACGCCATTCGCGGCAATTTTTCCTTCGTTCTTCTGCACGCGGGGAATCTGGGTTTTTCCGGCGCGTGGAATACTTTGATAACCGCAGCGCGCAGGCTCGCACATGACGGCGTCGGCTTGGTGTTTGTTGGCGATGGCGCCCGGCGCGCAGAGGTGGTAGCTGCGGCTGCAGGTTCCGAAAATATTCGCTTTCTTGACTATTTCCCCTCTGCGAAAATCCAGTCGGTTCTTGCGGCGGCCGACGCGCATGTTGTCACCGTGAAGCGAGGTTTGGAAGGCGTGGTGGTACCGAGCAAGATGTACGAAATTTTAGCAGCGGGGAAACCGATTGTTGCGGTCGCGCCAAAGGAAACGGACGTCGCCTCGCTGGGGATTCAGCAGGGATTTGCAGTAGCCGCCGATCCGGACAAACCGGCGGAATTGGTCGAGGCCGTCCGCATGCTGGCAGCCGACAGAAACAAGCTGAAAACCATGGGAGACGCAGCGCGGGCCGCTGCACCTGCCTATGATAGAGTCGCCGAGCTGCAAAAATTCGTGGAAATGCTCGATTCCATCGCAGTGCTTTCGAAAATTAGGAAGGGAAGATAAGGGTGACGACAACGGAAACGTTTTGGACCGGGAAGACGGTATTTGTAACCGGAGGAACTTCGTTCATTGGATCGATGCTTACCGATCATTTGATTGCGCGCGGGGTGAAACAAGTTCGCATCGTAGATGATCTAAGCAGCGGACATCTGGGTAACATTCGCCATCACCTGGGCACAGCGAAACTGGACTTTCTGCAAGCCGACCTGCGTGAACCGGGCGTTACGCGCTCGGCAATGCAGGGAGTCGACGTCGTTTTTCATCTTGCCGCGGACCACGGCGGTCGCGGCTACGTCGATTTGCACCAGGCCGGCCCGGCGTCGAATTTTTTCCTGGACGGCCTGGTATTTGCCGAGGCGCTCAAAGCCAAAGTCAAAAAAGTAGTGTTTGCCTCCTCCGGCTGCGTTTATCCGAATTTTCTACAATCGGACACGAACAAAGAGATTTATCTGACGGAAGACCTCACCAAAGGACCGAATGACGCTGACAATACCTACGGCTGGGCCAAGTTGATGGGGGAATTCACGCTGCAGGCTTACGCCAAGGAGCACGGGCTGGGCACCGCATCCTGCCGCTACTTCACGGTATACGGACCGCGAGGCGTAGAGAATCACGCGGTGATCGCCATGATCGCGCGCGCTTTTTTGGGGCAGAATCCTTTCGAGGTGTGGGGCGACGGCACGCAGATCCGCAACTGGACCTACATCGACGACATTGTTGAAGGAACGATCCTGGCCGGCGAGAAGATTAACGACGGCACACCCGTGAATCTGGGAACGATGGAGCGTATCCGCGTCATCGACTGCGCAAAAATGGTCTGCGAATTCACGGGACACAAGGCCGAAATCAAGCTGCGCCCTGATATGCCAACGGGTCCGTTAAACCGGGTCGCCGATAATTCGCGCGCTAAGGAGCTCTTGGGATGGGAACCGAAGGTTCTCTTCCGGGAAGGACTCAAGCGCACCATCGACTGGTACTATGCCACCAAGGACAAGGAAGAAGTAAAGCGAACCTTCGGGCGCATGCTGACGGAACGGTAACTGCGCTGTTTCCGAGTAACGGTGTGCTTCATGAAGAATCTGCCAGATAACCTCGATGATGCGGAGGCAGAGGAACTCCGGGGATTGCCGCGAAACAAAAATCACTGTATCGTGTTTGAGCTGCGTGGGGCAGTCATCTGTTTTCTTGACTTGGGAGCCGGACACCCAACCCGGCAAGAACATCGTGAGTCACCGGCCAAACTAGCCCGGGCGGAACTAGCTCACTCGCTAGACGAGGTTGCATGGCGACAGGCCTGCTCGCTTTTTTCATCGCATTATTTGCTTCGATGATGCTGGTCGTTCCCGTGCGCGCATTTGCATTGCGCGTCGGCATGGTCGACCTGCCTGGGCCGCGCAAGGTTCATCGCACACCCATTCCGCTTCTGGGTGGGCTGGCGATGTATGCTGCCGTCGTGGTTGCCGTCTTGCTGGCGTTTCAGGGACCCGTGCGCGAACAGATCGCCGGTATCCTGATCGGCGCGACCTTTGTGGCGGCCGTCGGCATCCTCGATGACCGCGGGCTGCTCCATCATCAGGTGAAGCTGTTCGTGGGCATGCCGCTGGCCGCAGGAATTTTGCTCCTAAGCGGCATTCGAGCTCAGGTTTTCAGCATCCTCCTGGGAGGACGCCAAGGCGATGTTCTGGACGCCGCGCTCACGGCCCTCTGGGTGGTGGGCATTACTGCCTCGTTCAGCATTCTCGATCACATGGACGGCTTGTGCGCGGGCGTTGCCGCCATGTGTTCCCTCTTTTTCGCCTTGCTTGCATACATCAACGGACAGACGCTGGTCACGACGCTGGCGGCCGCTGTACTTGGCGCCGCTACGGGATTTTTGCGCTGGAATTTTAAACCGGCGAAGATTTTCATGGGTGATGGTGGTGCGATGTTTTTGGGGTTTTTGATGGCCACGCTGGGGCTGAAGTTGCGCATGGAGAATGCCACGCATCTGTCCTCGTGGCTGGCTCCAGTGTTGATCCTTGGCTTGCCGATTTTTGATACGACGCTCGTTACGATTTCGCGTGCCCGGCGCGGGTTGCTGCCCTTCGCAGCACCGGGCAAGGACCACGCGGCGCACCGGCTTTCCAATCTGGGGCTTGGCCATCGTGGCGCAGTCCTCGCACTCTATCTTCTCGGTGCATTGGGTGGTAGCGCGGCTGTCATCGTCAACTACCTCACCACGTGGGGCGCATCTTTTCTTGCAGCTTTGGCACTGGCCGTCATCTTTCTTGGCGTTGTGTGTCTGGAGCGCGCACCGTATGAACGCCAGGCGCATCAGGTTTCCGCTCAGCCTTCTGACTAAGACAGTGATTTACCGTAACCTTATCTAATTCATTTTATAGAAGTCCTTTTCATCTTTGCCACTGCGAGTCGTTCCGCTATACTTACTGTAGCCCCTTCAGTTAATTCTTGTGCAATCCCCCAGGGATAGGGCGGGAAGCGGGTTACGTTTCCCGGGGGAGACCTCTGGAGAGCGGACTTCCAAGGAACGGGAGTCCTAGGAATCTACGGAACTGTGGAAAACAAAGATGCTCAGCCTCGGTGGTAACAGCGGCCGCGAAGTTATCGTTGTTGGCGGCTCCGCAGCGGGACTTCTCACCGCCGTAAGCGTAGCCCGTGGCGGGCGCCCCGTTCGCCTGCTGGAATCCAAGCCACAGTTGGAACCGGCGCCTCGAACACTGATTGTTACCGACCAATTCTGCAGCCAGCTAGGCGCTTTAGCGCAGGAAAGCATCGTCAACGAAATCCACCGGTTCGAACTTTTTACCGACGGCCGTTCCGCGCAGATTGCCCTAAAGAAACCGGATCTGATTATTGAGCGCTCCCGGCTGATTACTGCCCTGGCGCGGGACGCGCGGTTAGCTGGCGCTTCGCTCTCGTTCAACACGCGCTTCCTTGGAATCGGACTAAATGAACACGGATTGCGGCTGGAAGTGGAAAGCGCCGGAAAGCGCGAAGAGTTCCATGCAGATAGCGTCGTAGGCGCCGACGGTGCGGCGAGCCGCGTGGCTCGTGCTGCCGGCTGGCCGCCTGTCGAGACCGTGCCGCTGGTGCAAGCCATGGTGCGCCTACCAAAAGATTGCCGGCCGGACACGACTCGGGTGTGGTTCGTGCCTGATGATACGCCCTACTTTTACTGGCTCATCCCCGAATCGGCGGCGCGCGGTGCACTCGGTGTGATTGGCGAGCAAGGCCACGAAACGAAACAGCGCTTCGAGCGTTTTCTCGAGAAAAAACAACTGGAACCGCTCGAGTGGCAGGGTGCACGCATCCCCGTGTACCGGGGGTGGGTGCCGGTACGACGGCAAATCGGGAACGGCGAAGTGTATTTGGTGGGAGACGCGGCGGCGCAGGTCAAAGTGTCGACCATCGGCGGGATCGTCACCGGGTTTCGAGGCGCGCTTGGAGTAGCGCAAGCCCTGTTGAAGGACGGCCAGAACCAGGAACTTGCCGTGCTTCGGCGCGAACTGGCCACGCACTGGATGATTCGCCGCGCGCTGCATCGTTTCAAACAAAATGATTATTCGCAACTGGTTGATTTGCTGGATGCTTCGACCCGCGAATCGCTCGGGGAAATCAATCGCGACGATTCGACTCGGCTACTCTGGAACGTAGTGCGCCGCCAGCCACGCCTGGCGCTGCTGGGACTCCGCGGGCTATTGATGGGGAAACGAACCAATCCCTAGGGAAGATCTCATCCGCCAAGGCAGATCTGGACATCTTAACTCGCTCTACTTTTGGCAAGAGAAAAGAATCAAGAGCTTTTTTCTTGCTCTTGCTTCAGTCACAATAGCAACCTAAAATTTCGAAGCAGCCCAATTAGTGGTATTTGAATTCTGTCTCAGGGAGAGTTTGTTTTGCGTCTTTCCGTCATCGGATGCGGATACGTTGGATTGGTCACCGGAGCCTGCCTCGCCGAGGCCGGGCATGAAGTGGTTTGCACGGACATTGACGGTGACCGCATCGCCATGCTCAAGGCCGGCGGAGTGCCCATTTACGAAGAGTACCTCGAGGGAATCCTGGCTTCCGCCCGCAAAGCTGGACGCATTTCTTACACCGCCGATGCCGGGGAAGCCATTCGCGCCGCAGAAGCCATCTTCATATGCGTTGGGACTCCTCCGAAAGAATCCGGCGAAGCGGACCTGTCCGCCATCGATCACGTGGCGCGCCAAATCGCCGCCGAGGCGCGGACCCCCAAACTTATCGTTGAAAAAAGCACCGTCCCCGCGCGCACGGGGCTCGAACTGAGCCGAGCCCTCTCGGCCTACTCCCGGAACAGCAATGTAAGATTCCGCGTCGCCTCAAATCCGGAGTTTCTTCGTGAAGGAACGGCGGTTGGAGATTTTTTGCATCCGGACCGCATTGTAGTGGGCGTGGAGGACCCTTCGTCGGCCGCGGAACTTCGGGAAATCTACCGGCCCATTCTCGAGAAGAGCTTTCACTGCCCGGTACACAATGGAACCTGCCCCCCGGGCGCGAAGACGGAATTTCTCGTCACCACCATTAACAGCGCCGAACTTATCAAGCACGCGTCAAACTCTTTTCTCGCACTGAAAATCAGTTACGCCAACGTGATCGCGGATCTTTGCGAAAAAATTGGCGCCAACGTCGAAGAAGTCACGTATGCCATGGGTCTGGACCCGCGCATCGGCGGACAATTTCTCAAGGCCGGTCTCGGGTATGGGGGCTTCTGCTTTCCGAAGGATGTGCAGGCTTTCATTCACCTCGCAGCTAAAGTCGGCGTGGAGTTCGACATCCTGAAGGCCGCCGAACGCGTGAACAAACAGCGGGTCGACCGGTTCTTTGAAAAGATCCACCAGGCCTTGTGGGTGGTGAAAGGCAAGCGCGTGGCCGTGCTGGGACTGGCGTTCAAGGCCAATACGGATGACATTCGCTTCGCCCCGGCATTGGAAGTCGTGAAGCGCCTGCTGGAGGAAGGTGCCGTGGTGCATACGACAGATCCCGAAGCGATGCCGCGCATGAAGGCTCTCTTTCCACAGGTGCAGTATCACGAAGATCCTTACGATGCTTTACGCGACGCGGACGCTGCTCTCATCTGCACCGAGTGGAACACTTTTCGAACTCTTGACTGGGAGCGCGGCGGAAGCCTCATGGCGCGCAAACTGGTGGTCGACGGACGCAATCTCTATACCCCCCAAGGCATGCGCGAAAAGGGATTTGAGTACTACTCCTTCGGCAGAGAGTAGTTTCGCCTTTCAGACAGTGTCGAATCACTCGCCTGACTTCTTTTGGCCATCGAGTTTCCTATTTCTTGTGAAGACCTGCTTGAAATGGGCGAGTGTGAGCTTCAGTCCCTCTTCCAAGCCAACCTTTGGCTCCCAATTCAAGATCCGTCTCGCTTTGCTGATGTCCGGGCATCGGCGTTTCGGATCATCTTGTGGAAGCGGCTCGAAAACAATCGGAGGCGGATTCTCGAAATGCTTCCGGACGCGTTCGGCAAAGTCGAGAAGCGTAATCTCCTGCGGATTCCCGATATTAACTGGCAGGTGCTCGTCGAACATCATGAGCCGATAGATTCCCTCAATCAGGTCGGAGACATAGCAAAAGCTGCGTGTCTGTTTTCCATCTCCATAGACGGTCAGCGGCATTCCACTCAGCGCCTGAAAAACGAAATTCGGCAGTGCGCGGCCGTCATTCAATCGCATGCGCGGCCCATAGGTATTGAAGATTCGCACGATACGGGTGTCCACGCCATGGTATCGGTGATACGCCATGGTCATAGCTTCCGCGAAACGCTTGGCCTCATCGTACACGCCGCGCGGGCCAATGGGATTCACGTGTCCCCAGTATTCTTCGTTTTGTGGAGAGACTTCCGGGTCGCCGTAGCATTCACTGGTGGAGGCCAGAAAGAATTTTGCGTTCTTTGCCTTCGCCAGGCCTAAGGCGTTGTGCGTACCGAGCGCGCCAACCTTCAACGTAGGAATAGGCATCTTCAAGTAATCCACAGGGCTCGCTGGCGATGCAAAATGCAGCACGTAATCCACCGGCCCAGGCACATCAATGTAGTTGGAGACATCCGCGCGCAGCATCCGGAACTTCGGATGCTTTAGCAAGTGGGCGACATTGATGTCGGCTCCCGTCACCAGGTTGTCCAGGGCCAGCACATCCCAGCGTTCGGCGAGGAGCTTGTCGCAAAGATGCGACCCGAGAAATCCCGCTCCGCCGGTGACCACTGCGCGCATCCGTCCTCCTCGTGAATTCGAACCGACAGTGTAACTGGAGCGCTGGCGATTGACCACTGCGTCGGCCCGGGATAGCATGCGCGAGTTTCCAAATGACTAGCTCAGAAAATTCCACCACCCGTGTCAGGCTGCGGAAGCGCTATTGGGCCATCCTTGCTGCTGCCGGTTGCAGTGTTCTGGCTCTTGTTTTAGCTGCGTTTCTTGGGATCGGCCGATGGCTGGTCGTGGAAGATCCGCTGGTGAAAGCACGCGCCATCGCTGTGCTCAGCGGCAGAATGCCTTTGCGGGCCATCGAGGCGGCCAAGCTTTATCGCCAGGGCTATGCGCGAGAGATCTGGCTCACACATTCTTCCGATCCGGGAGAAACTTTGGAAGCGATGGGGATTCGCTATGCTGGCGAAGAGTATTACAACACTCGCGTCTTGATTCACGAAGGCGTGCCTCCCGAATCGATTCATGTTCTTGATACCCCGATTGTCAATACCGTCGACGAAATCAAGCTGATTAGCGCTGCGCTCGATCGAGAGAAGGACCGCTCCGTGATCCTCGTTACCACCAAAGTTCATACGCGGCGTGTGCGCCTGCTCTGGCGAAAACTGGCTTCGAAACAAACCCGGGCCATCGCGCGAGCGGCATCCGATGATCCCTTCGATCCCCGCCATTGGTGGCGCACCTCGAGCGATGTGCTTGATGTCGTGCGCGAGGTCCTGGGTTTGCTTAACGCTTGGGCGGGCCTGCCACTCACACCAAACCATTGAATCGGTGTCGGCCGTGGGCGAACTCCGGAAATCCTTCAGAAGAAGAGAAATCGTTTTCGCTTGGGCGATGGCGCTTCCTCTTCTACTTCCGGAACATGCGGCAAGTCCCGCCCTTCAAAAGCTGCCAGCGGATTCTCCAGGAACAAGGCGCGAGCCTTCTCTTCCCCGAACTGGCCCTCTACCACATCGTATGCGCCTTGCAGTCGCAATGGCCGATTCCGGTTGTTGTGCGCATCACTCGCCACGAAATGGATAATCCCATCGCGAATCCACTCCAGCGCGTTCTGCTGTGCCACCAAGCCGAATACTCCGGTAAGCGCGCCTCCGGTTACCTGGGCAAAGCAGCCGCGTCTTACCCAGTCTCTTAAGCGTTCCGGGTGCGCGAGCAGAATGGCGTTGCGCTCCGGGTGAGTAATGATTGGGCGCAGCCCGGCTAGCTGAATTTCATGCAATGTTTGATCCATCGACGGAGGAATAGAGATTTCGTTAAATTCCAGCAGCAAATAATCGCGCTGGTTGATGCAATACGCCCGGGAATCTTTGCGCAAGGAGCTGAGGTTCTCTGGGCTGAGGTGAAAATCGCAGCCGGTGGCAACCTTCAGCCGGTCGCCGAGTTGCGCCAGCAATTGCTCTCGGAGTTGGCAGACATGGGCGAAATCAAACCAAAATTTGTTATTGGCGTGTGGAGTTGCCACAACGTGCGTGATGCCTTCGGCGATTGCTGTTTCCGCCATGGCCAGCGATTCTTCCATGGTATCGGGGCCATCATCGAGCCCCGGAAGGATGTGACAATGTACATCGACCATCGAATTCTCCGTCCCCTAGCGCCACCAGGCGCTGGCCGCCTGCCACGCGCCAAGTGCGAACAGGATGCCTGCAAATACCTGCCGCATCCGTCGAGGCTGGATATTTTTTGCCAGGATTCCACCTACGATCCCGCCCAGGAACACTCCGGGGATCAACAACAGGCCCGTCCTCCAGGAAACAAAGCCTTGCCGGGCGTATGCCATTAATGCCAGGGCTCCGGTGGGCGGGATCATTGCAACTAAGCTTGTTCCCTGGGCGCGGTGCTGGCTGAAGGAGAATAGCAACCCAAGCAGGGGCACGAGCAGGACTCCACCGCCGATGCCAAACATTCCTGAGGCCACTCCACACATACACGCGACCACGAATATTCCCGTGTCACGTCCAATCCCTTCAACCACGGGCCTGCTCCTTCCCGCCCGCAACGGCTCTACTCTCGATTTGCGCCTTTCTCCACAACAGAATTGCCGACAGTACAAGGAAGGAGCCAAACAATCCTTGGAGATTCCGGGAAGGCATGGGCAGCGCGAGCGAGCTCCCTCCATAGGCCCCAAGAAGAATTCCCAGCGCGCACAGTATCCCTGCTCGCAAATCAACCTGGCCCTCCTTCCAGTATTCGCGCAGCGCACCCAGTCCAATGGGCGGCAACAGAATAAACAGCGAAGTGCCTTGCGCCAAGTGCTGGTCCATGCCTAGCACATAGACCATCGCTGGCACGAGCACGACCCCGCCGCCAATACCCATCAGGCCTACCAGCACCCCAACACCGAGTCCTAGCAAGAGAATGATCAAAGTCATCGTTATATGCGCGCAGCGTGCGAATCGTCGAGGCCGCTAGGCCGTGCCATGCCTATCTTCCCCTGTCCTGCAGCACACGGCAACCTCCGTTACACCTGCGGCAAGCTGCAAAAAGCCGAATATTTTTGTGTCTGCGCGGAACCTGCTATATTTACCTGTCTTTGCTGCATCAGCCGAGTGTCCTGTTGGGATTGACCGAGAATCAGGGCCGCAGGCGAAGCCGGATCCCCGAAAACGCGATTTCGCTGACTCCACGCCGCCCGGGGCAAGATCACGAGGAGTAAAAAGTAACAAATGGCCATTGACCGGAAACCTGAGTTTTTCAAAGGCGCACAGCTCAAAGTGGCAATCATCGGCTGCGGATACGTGGGCTTGCCGCTGGCGCTGCGCTTTGCCGAAGCAGGGCACAAAGTCACGGGATTTGATACGGACCCCAAGAAAGTGACCATGCTCAATGGTGGCAAGTCCTACATCGAACACATTCCTCGAAATAAGATCCAGCAGTTCGTCCATAGCCGGCACTTTAGCGCCACCACCGATTTCGCGGAGCTCAAAGAACTCGACGCCATCCTCATCTGTGTGCCCACGCCGCTCGACGAGCGCCGCGAACCGGATTTGACCTACATCCAACAAACGGCCCTTTCCATCTATCCGCATCTGCAAAAAGGACAGCTTGTGGTCCTCGAATCGACCACTTACCCAGGCACGACGGAAGAACTCGTCTTGCCGATTCTGGAGAAGAGTGGCCTGCACTGCCCGATTGCGGCGGGCCCGGAAAGCGAAAGCGTGGTCTGCGACTTCTGGCTGGCTTTTTCACCGGAGCGCGAAGATCCCGGAAACAAGCAGTTTGGCTTGGCCCTCATTCCCAAAGTCGTCGGCGGCTTGAATCCTCCCAGCGGCCGCGCCGCGCAGGCTCTCTACGCACAGGTCGTCGCCCGCGTCATTCCCGTCAGCTCCACGCGCACCGCGGAAATGGCCAAGCTGCTCGAAAACATCTTCCGCTGCGTGAACATCGCACTCGTCAACGAACTCAAGCAGCTCTGCTTGCGCATGAATATTGACATCTGGGAAGTCATCGATGCAGCCTCCACGAAACCTTTTGGCTTCATGCCGTTTTATCCCGGACCTGGTCTGGGCGGCCACTGCATTCCGGTGGACCCGTTTTATCTTTCCTGGAAAGCACGCGAGTATGACTTCTCGGCGCGTTTTATTGAACTGGCCGGTGAAGTTAACACGGGAATGCCTTACCACGTCGTGGACGCGATCGCCCGCGCGCTCAATGATCACAAGAAGAGCACGAAGGGCTCGAAGATTCTTGTGCTCGGTGTAGCCTACAAGAAAGACGTGGACGATTTGCGGGAATCTCCAACGCTGAAAATCATGCAGCTCTTAAAAGAGCGGGGCGCAATGCTGGACTATAACGATCCCTATTTCCCGCAACTCCACAAAATGCGGCACTACAATTACGAAAATATGAAGTCGGTGCCGCTCACTCCTCATTCATTGGGGAGCTACGATGCGGTGGTGATTGCGACAGACCATTCCAGCTACGATTACCCAACGATCGTGGACGCCGCGAAGCTGGTCATCGACACACGCAACGCTACACGCCGCGTCATCCGCCACCGCGAAAAGATCGTCCTCTGCTAGTGTCGTATTTCTCTGCCCTTCAACTTTTGACTGTGGACTCTCGACTCTTTACTTCACCTTCTCCAGCTCGACGCGCGCGGTGGCAAACGGCATCACCGCCTCGAGCAGCACCGGCGTCCGCGCAGCATTGTTTGCGAGATAGAGAACAAAGGACGCATCTTTCATCTCTGCGCCGTTCTCGAATACCCGGATGTCGACCCGTGAAGCGGCATATTCTCCTGCGGGAACGGATACATGCGCTGCCGTACCCGCAATTTTTGCTCGCACGTCGTAGAGTTTGTGCCCGTCATAGACCGGGCAGCGCGCGTTGGGCGTTTTGGTCCAGTCCACGTTGCGCAGGTACTGCATCATCCCGAGCGGGTCGCGCGTACCCGGCAGCACGCGAGCTTCGGTTGCATCGGGAGGCGCCGGTTCCTTGCCGGTGGCGGTCATGCGCTGGATGGATTCGACTTTCTGCCCGCGCTCGCTCAAGTGCATTTCATACTGCAGGCTCGCCATCGTCGCGGCGTCACTATAAGAGTCAAATTGATCATCCAGCTCAAACACCATGCGCAAAGGATTTTGCGTGTGCGCAGAAGCTTGTAAATGCCATGCGCTCTTGCCTGAAAAATTTCCTTTTCCAGCAACCTTCAGCCTCAGCGTTGCTACGTTGTTCAAGTTTGCGACATTCGCCGTGTAATCCAACACTTCTCCCGCTCTCAGGGACGGCTCGGCATCTCCGGGTGCCGGCAATTTCTTCGCACTTGCTTCAACGGAGCCCCTTGCGATGGGGGTACTTGCTGGTGGATTGGCGGGCACCGCCTCATGGAATCCCGGCGGCTCGGCGGAGACGACCTCGGGGAAGGCCTGCCCGTTCCGGCTATGCAGCCAATAAAATGCTCCCGCGGCGCAACTCAGCGCCACCAGGGTGCCGATCCCAATCATCGCCTTTGCGCTCATGCTCTTTGTTTGACGCTCATTGGAAACAGCCGTTTGCCCGCCGCACTTCTGTCGTACAATATCTCTCCGTACGCGGAAATCATCCGGCTCCCTTCGCCGGCTTGCCGCGAAATATGAGCGTATCAGAACGTGGGCCAGTCTTTCCCGGAATTGCGGCGGCCACGCACCGTTCGCCAACCTGATCGTCGGCCCATGGCGGGCCGCTAGAGCTAGTGCCGTTCCAACTTTTTTGGGCCAAATGAATTAGGAGCATCGATGAAATACTCCTATGTTCTGCTGAGCGAGAAAGATGGAGAGTTCTACATCGGTAGCACAGGTGATTTGCGAGTCCGCGTGGACCAACAACAAAGGATGTGTGCGCTCCACTGCTTATCGGTGGCCGATGAAATTGATCTACTATGAGGGGTGCCTGAGCCCGGACGACGCGCGCCGTCGTGAACGTTACTTGAAGACCGGGCGAGGGGGACGCTACCTTAAGCAGCGTCTCGCTTCCTGGCTTACTGAAATTCGCAGCCATAGTTGGAACGGCACTAGGAGGGTTTCCTGAATGCGCTACCTCGTTACGGGCGGCGCCGGTTTCATCGGCTCAAACACGGTGGACGAGCTCGTCCGCCGGGGCCATAGTGTCGTGGTTCTTGACGACTTCTCTGCGGGCAAGGAGGACAATCTTGCCGAGAGCCGCAACAAGATTACTCTCATCAAAGCCAGCATCACGGACATCGAGGCGGTGCGCAAGGCCATGCACGAAGCGGAATACGTGCTGCACTTGGCTGCTCGCACTTCCGTTCCTCGTTCTGTGAAAGATCCCATCGATACCAACCGCATCAATATCGAAGGCACGCTCAACGTTTTAGTGGCCGCGAAAGAGTTGAAGGTCAAGCGCGTGGTATTTGCCGCTTCCTCTGCGGCCTATGGCGAGACACCCACTCTCCCCAAAGTGGAAACGATGCAACCGCAACCCATTTCGCCTTACGGCGTGACTAAGTACGTTGGTGAGCTTTACGGACAAACCTTTGGCCGCTGTTACGGCTTGGAAAGCGTGTCGCTCCGCTATTTCAACATCTTTGGACCACGGCAGGATCCTGCTTCGCCCTATTCGGGCGTGCTGGCTAAATTTTGCACCGCCTTTCTAGAAGATACCCCGCCCGTCGTTTTCGGAGATGGCGAGCAAACCAGGGACTTCACGTACGTGGACAATGCCGTCCAGGCCAATCTCCTCGCTTGCGAAGCGCCGAACGTCGCCCGGAAGGTGTTCAACATTGGTTGCGGCGTGCGCGTTTCCCTCAACGAAGTCCTGCGCGCACTCACGAAAATCACCGGCAAGACCCTGGAAGCTAAGTATGACCCGCCGCGCGACGGAGATATTCGCGACTCCCAGGCCGATATTTCTCAGGCCAAGGAATTCCTCGGCTACGACCCGCAAATCGGCTTTGAGGAAGGTTTGGCGCGCACTTTCGAGTGGTATCGCGAGTCGCAGACAAGGACCGCGGCAAAAGCCGAAAAAGTGACGGGGGAACCCAATTCCGCCAGGTCGAACTGACCCGCAATCGCGGTGAAAAACGTCCGGGACCGCGTTCTGCAAAGTTATCCTTGACTTTCTGCTATCCCTTGCTATAATTGATGTTGTATAAAACTCTGTTTGGAGTGCGGCAGGCCTGCTGCCGCTTTTTCTTTTTCAGGGGCCAACTCTCCCCGACGGTGAAGTTTTGCACCCGAACGATCCAGGAAAATCCCTCAAAGTTGCACCATTTGGTGCAGGCTAACCCCTTTAGCAGCAACACTTATGAGGACCCCTCGCAAGTGTTCATTCTAAAGGGCTTACAGGATAAGCTAAGTCTTTTAGAATCCACACTTACATAAAAAAGGGGGAGGGGGGTAGGAGCACTCCTTTTCGTGCCCCCGTGCCCTACGGATCATCTCGGCGCTCAATTCAACTCGCAGTCACCTTCTCAAGGTTGTGCTGTCTTGCCGTAGCTCAGCGGCTCGCCCGCCTTCGGCGCGTCGTAATGGTTCCAGAAAAACAGCGGCTCCAGCTTCTTCTGCTCCGGCCAGACCTGATTCAGTGTATCGCCCTCGAAAAGCTCTCCGTTTTTCATCACCCAGTGGATGGTGTTCGTGTTGTGGATGTCGTCGAGCGGATTCTTGTCGAAGATCACCAGGTCTGCCAGCTTTCCGGCCTCGATGCTACCGATCTCTGCGGGACGCCCGACGATGTGCGCGCCGTTGACCGTGGCGCATTTCAGGACTTCCATCGGTGTCATTCCACCGGAGGCCAGCATCCACATCTCCCAGTGGTAGCCCAACCCCTGCAATTGACCGTGGCTCCCGACGCCAACCAGGCCCCCGGCGCGTTCCAGTTTGGCCATTTGCGCGGCCAGCTTGGGAAAGGCGTATTCATCCTTGCGGAACCAAGACGGGCGCCGTTTGGTCTTTTCGTCCAGGATACGGTGCGGTGTGAAGCGGTTAAGCTTGGCGTTGTCGTGAACTTCGCTGTATTCGTACCAGTAATTCTCGCCGAACGGCCCGCCATAATTCACGATGAGCGTCGGCGTCTCGGCAATTCCGGATTTCGCAAAGATTTGTAGCACGTCGTTATAAAGCGGCGTGATCGGCAGTGTGTGTTCGTTGCCGTGAAAGCCGTCGATGACGTGTGTCAGGTCCAGCTTGAGGTCGAGCGCCCCTTCGGTGGTCGGCATCATTTCCAGTTCTTTTGCAGCCTGCACCATGTATTGACGCTGTTTGCGATTGCCAACCAGGTAGCTCTTGATGTTATGCGTGCCGTAGTAGTTCCGGTATTTCGTCAGCACGCCTTTCACTTCCTGCGCCGACTTGAAATTGTTGTCCGAAAACACGCCCGGGCCGGTGGAATAAGCCCGCAATCCAATAATGTCGCCGGTGTCCACCAGATCCTGATAAGCGAACATGTCGTTCGTGCCCGTCTGAACATCCAGGCCGGCGGTCACCCCGTAAGCCAGGTTCGCGAGAAACGCAAAGTTTTGCGTATCCAGGATGCCGCGGCGAATCTCAAACCAGTGGGCATGCGTGTCCACGAAACCTGGAGTGATGGTCTTGCCGCTGACATCAAACACTTTGGCTCCCGCGGGCACGCTGCTTCTTGCGCCGACGCTCTTGATGCGGTTGTTTTCGACCACGATGTCGGCGTTCTTTAGCACCTGCTCGCTGTTCATGGTCACCACCGTCGCGCCGCGGAGAACGATTGTTCCCTTGGGGGTCTTTCTCGGCATTTCCAGATCGACCTTGATCTCCGCGACGTCTTTTTCCTGTTCCTTGAATTTTTCGGGCTTTTTCTCTTCCTTCTTTTCGTCCTTTTTCGCCTCTCCTGTCTGTGCAGCATCTTTCTTGCCCGTATCCTTGGCGTCTCCTTCTTTTGGTTCGCCGTCCTTCGGTTCCCCTTCTTTCTTTTCCTCCTTGGGTGGCTCGAGCTTGATCGACGCCAGCGGCTCGCGGAAATAACTGGAACCGACTGCCCAGGTGAGCGTCTTTCCACCGTCCGCCCAGCCATAGTAATCGGCGCCGACATCCGTCAGCCGCTTCACGGGCAAAGATGGGGTTGTGACATTCACCGTTGGCGCCTCGCCGGTTGCCGGTGGCAAGGGAAGCAGGTAAAGCTGGTTCATGACTTGCGCCATCGCCCATTGACCATCGGGGCTTGGTTTGATGTCGTCCGCGGGAATGGGTTCTTCGGCGTAATACGATCCCTGCCCCTTCACAATGAGGTGCGTGCGGCGGTCTGTGCCGTCGTAACGCAACGAAATCAATCCCTGCGGCGTGTACACGTAAATGCGGTCCTTTTCGCTGGCGAAATGCGGTCCGCCCGCACCCCGAGCCGGCAAGATGAGATTCGCATCGCCGCCCTCCGCGGGAATCCACACCAGGTCGGCGTTTGCGGTTTGCCCACCATCGAACACGCTGTTTTCCCTGTCGTAGGCGTTTCCGCGCAGCAGAACGATGCGCGTGCCATCCGGCGACCACACCGGGTTGCTATAGACCGCTAGCGACTTTGAAAGCTGCTGAGGTTGGCCGCCCGCGGCAGGAACCTTCCAGAGCTGGCCACCAGCGCTGTTCCAACTGACAAAAGCGATCCATTTGCCATCCGGCGACCACGCCGGCTGAAACTCTGTGGTATTGCTGCCGGTGAGGCGCTGCGGTTTTCCGCTTGGAAGATCGAGGGTGTAAAGATGCGTCATGGCGGAGAACGCCAATCTTTTTCCGTCGGGAGACTCCGTCGGGTCCATGATCAGGCGCACTTTGACGGGCCCGGAATCCTCTTTTTGAGGGAAGTCGAGTTTCGGTCCGAGTTCCTCCGAGATGTTCGCAGTAAAGGGAATCACCTGCTCCGCGCCCGTTTCCAGATTCAGGCGGCGAATCTTACCGTTCTGGTTGTAGACAATTTCCTTCGCGCCCGGAAGAAATGCATAGGAGGGAAAAAGGTCACGCGTAAAGAGTGCTTCTTGATCGTCGCGCGTGACCGGGTAACGCACCCAGTGATCCTCGCCGGTCTCCAAATTGCGGAGACGCAGGCCGGATTCGGTCTCATAGCGGCTGACGTACAACAGAAACTTGCCGTCGGGAGAAACCAGCGGGCGAAACGCGCTTTCCGGCTGTTCGATGATCACGTCTTCGTCGCCGGTCTTGCGGTCCTTGCGCTTAATCCGCCAAAGCGGAAACATGGAGTTGTAGGAGAAATCGCGGCGCCGCTCGGCGTAGTAGAGATACTTCCCATCGCTCGACGCGACGACTCCCATATCGTTCGTTTGGTCCTCGCGTTTCGTTGTCGGCGTTGGCTTCGATTTGGTGATCTGAACACCGGTACCGCCATCCACGTGGTACATCCAGATTTCCCGGGGCCCTATTCCAAAGTGGGTCTTACAAACGTAAATGTACTTGCCGCTGGCGTCCCAGCTTGGTGAGGCGAACTCGCTGTTGGAATCTTTGGATACTTGCTTCGGCTCGCTGCCGTCCGCGCGCATGATCCAGATGTTCTCTGTGCCTTCGCGATCCGAGAGGAAGGCAATCGACTTACCGTCAGGAGAGAATTTCGGCTGGCTGTCGAAAGCCATCCCCCCGTCGATCAGTTTGGCCTGGCCTCCTTCGATGGGCAGCGTATAAATGTCGCCGAGCAACTCGAAAACGATGGTTTTGACGTCCGGAGAAACGTCCAGCGAAAGCCAGGTACCCTCATCGGTGGTGAACTCAATCTTTCGGTCTGACTTGAGTGGCAAGCCTTTCTTCTCGTCCTTTTTCTCGTCCCTCTTTTCCTCTTTCCTCTCTTTTTCTTGCTCTGCCGCTTCCTGCCGTTGGGCGCTGGCTTTCGCCACCGCCGCACCTGCGAAAACAAACCCCAGAACCATTGCTCCTGTGACAATCGACACGGTCAGACCACGAAGGCTGCGCTCCAGCTCACTCATGCTCGTTCTCCTGTAGATCGACAGTGAACCGCCGAAATCACTTAGGCCAGGGCCGTCCCCGCAGAGTTTCCGAATCGGGCAGAACACGCCCTTTTGGAATCCTTAGACGCGGATTCCCCAAATCGTCGCGACGCCACAGCGCGTGAGTCTATCCAAATCTCTTCAAAAAACAACCATCGCAGGCCCTGGAGAGCGTTGATGTTACCGTTCCGATTCCACTTCCCCGCCGCGCTCGCCGCGCGGCTGCGGAGCAGGCACGATATGTGGAATTCCCGCGTCGTTCATCTTCTTGTTGAGCGCAGGCAGTTCCACTGCTGAGATATTCTTCACGGCAGCCGAAGCATCATTCACCAATGGCGTCAGTTCCGCCAGTTTTTCTTTCTCCTGACCGCCCGGCGCGGCTGCAAAGCCGTCCAGATCGTTCAGCAGGTTCTGCACCTGATTCGGCAGCGGATCAGCCTTCCATTCAAACGGCGGACCCGCGTTCCCCAGTCCCTGGCGTTCGCGGATGAATTTTTCCGCCACGGCGTCTACTTTCTTCTGGAGTTCGTCCGCCGCCTTGACAATCTCGTCTGGAATCTTCGGGGTGTTCGGTTTCCCCGCGTCCTTCTTCCACTGTTCCCGCGCGTTCTTTACGGCCGTCTGGATTCCTTCAATTGTCCTGCGGTCCTTGTCCGTGGTCTTGGCCATGGAGTAAAGCTTATCGATCGCTTCGTACCGTGCCGCTCGGTCCGCGGCCGAAATCGTAATCCGGTTGTCCTCTTCGACCGTGACTTTTTGTGTAGCTTCTTTATCCCCGGCCTTCAGCTTGATCGTGTATTCTCCAGGTTCGACGAGCGGCCCTCGCGGCCCGAAACCGAATCCCGCGGCGATAGCTTCCTGTTGCTCCGGTGTCGGCTCCGCCGGAGGATTCCACCGCAGATCCCAGTTCGTACGGTTCACGCCGGCTGCGCCGGGTCCGTCAAACTCCCGAACCGCTTTCCCGTCTTTATCGAGCACCGAGAATTTGACTTTGCCTTCTTTCTTTTCCGCCGCTTCCCCCGTACCTTCGGCCTTGGGCTTTTCCTCCGCCGCATCCTTTTTGTCCTTTTCGTCTTTCTCTTTCTTCGGCGCTTCCGGAGGAACGGCTTCCTTCAGGTAGTAGCTCAGCAGCGCGCCGTAAGCCGGATTCTTGGCCGTGAAGATTTTCTGGCCCGCGCTCCAGCGGCGCTGGCGAATGCTCCAGGTCGTAGCGGTTCGCGGCGGAAAAAAAGTGACCGGCGGGCCTGTTACATTCGCGTCCATCTTCTCGATAGGAGTCAGATCGTCAAAAATCCAGATTGAGCGGCCGTGCGTTGCCAGCACCAGGTCGTTTTCCCGGGCCTGGATTTCGATGTCGTCCACCGGTACAGTGGGAAAATTGTTTTTGAGTGCGGTCCAGTTGGCTCCGCGATCCCGCGAAACCCACAATCCGAATTCCGTCCCGGCGAACAGGAGATTCGTGTTGCGCGGATGCTCGCGCACCACGTGAACGCTTCCGGCCGAATCCGGTATGCCGTTGCGGATGGCTTTCCAGGTCTCGCCGTAATCCGTGGTCGAGAAAATATAAACGTTGTAATCGTCGCTGCGATGTCCATCAAACGTCACCAGCGCCGCGCCTTCTCCGGTCTTCGAAGCCACCACGCGGCTCACGTACGTTCCTTTTGGCACTCCCGGCACTTTCGCCGCTACATTTTTCCAGTTTTTTCCGCTGTCGCGCGTCACTTGCACGTTGCCGTCGTCGGTCCCCACCCACAATACATTTGCGGTGAGCGGCGATTCGCTCAACGTGGTGATCGTCGGGTATTCCTGCACGCCGTCGTGCCGCGATAACGTCTTCTTGTCCGGCGTCTTTCCGAAAATCTGCAGCTTGTTGCGGTCCACTCCGATCGTGAGGTCGCCTCCGAGCCGGATCCACGTATCCCCGCGGTCCGTCGATTTGAAAAGATAATTTCCGCCGTAATAAATCGTCGTATGTTCGTGCGTGGAAACCGCCACCGGCGAATTCCACTGGAAACGGTAATGCGGCTCGCCGGCTTTCGCTTCCGGGCGTATGGAGCGCTGCTGCCCGGTGCGCATATCACGGCGAGCGATAAAGCCATCCTGTGACTCCGTGTAAACAATCCATGGTTCGACGTTGTCGATCGCCGCATAAAAGCCGTCGCCGCCGTGAATCACTTGCCAGTCTTCGTTTACGATCCCGTCGCGAGTGAGCGTCTGACTTGGCCCGCACCAACTGCCGTTGTCCTGCAATCCGCCGCAGATGTGATAGGGCTTCTCGTTGTCCAGGCCCACTTCATAAAATTGGCCGATCGCAATCGTGTTGACGAAATCCCACGTTTTTCCGGCGTCGTAGCTCCAGTGAATCCCGCCATCGGAGCCGGTGAGCATGTGATTGGAATCGGCCGGGTCGATCCACATGGCGTGATAGTCGCCGTGAATCCCATGGACGCGCTGCGTGGAAAACGTCTTGCCGCCATCCTCGGAATAAAACATGGGTGCGCCGAGTTCCCAGATCCGCAGATCATTGTTGGGATCGATGCGGATTTGGCTGTAATAGGAGGGGCGTGGATCGGTATCGCCCATTTTCTTCCACGTTTCGCCTTTGTCTTCACTTCGAAAGGTGCCGCCTTTTTCGTGCTGCACAATGGCGTAGACGATATTCGGATCCTTGCGGTAAATATCCAGCCCGATGCGTCCCGTTTCGCCCCCGTTCTCGTACGGCAATCCCTTCGTCAATTTCTTCCAGGTCGCTCCGCCGTCGATGGTCTTGTAAATCGCGCTGTCCGGCCCGCCACCATTGAAACCGTAGGGAGTCCGCCGGCGCTCGTACGCCGCGGCGTACAAAATGTCCGGGCTCTCCGGATCCATGGCGATATCGCTCACGCCGGTATCGGCATTGATTTTCAGCACCCAGGACCACGTCTTGCCCCCGTCGCTGGTCTTGTAAACACCGCGCTCCGGGTTCGGTCCCCAAAGATGGCCCAGCGCTGCCACGTACACGATATCCGGATTCCTCGGATGAATAACGATTCGACCGATGTGATGCGTCACCTCCAGCCCCATCTTTTTCCAGGTCTTGCCGCCGTCGAGCGATTTGTAGACTCCGTCGCCCCACGATGAACTCTGGCGGTTATTGGGCTCGCCCGTCCCGACCCACACGACCGCCGGATCGGACGGCGCAATCGCGATGTCACCGATCGTCGAAACGCCTTCTTTGTCGAAAACCGGCTCCCAAGTCGTCCCGTTATTCGTCGTTTTCCAAACGCCGCCGGAGGCGGTGCCCACATAGACGATCTTCGGATTGCTTTCGACCACGGCGAAGTCATCGATGCGCCCGCCCATGACCGCAGGGCCAATCTCGCGAAATTCCAGGTTCTTGAATTTATCGGTGGAATTCTGCTGCTCGCCAGGCGCTGCCAGCGCGCTCCCGCTAAACGCGCCCAGGAAGGCCACAGCAATCAGAGTCGTGCGCAGAGCACTCAACAAATATTTCATTTCCATCCCCCATGCGCAAGGTCCGGCATCTTACCCCTGCCGGCTGGCGTCACGCATCACATTTATTTGGAAGGGCCAACCAACCCTGTGCAGAGACAGACGCGCCGCACCCCTGCGGCGTTTCACGCACCCGCAATTCCGGCAGCTCCATTCTGCGCCGCCGCATGCAACTTCCTCGGTGCACTTGCCTTCAAATCTCTGCGACCCCATGCTAGGCTATGCACCTGCTTCCCTTGACCGCATGCTCCGCGTGACTCGTCATTTCTGTGCACGGACTCTCTCCGCGCCGCGTTTACGTTTTTTCTCGGCTGTGCTTTTCGCCGCTCTGGGATGCCAATACGGTGGCTCCGCCCAAGCTCAACAGGTTCGCGCGCCCGCGGGCAAGGAAGCGGTCGCGGCGCTGGAAGCGAAAACGCAAAGCCGCAAAGGGGACATCACCACAGCCGACGGTGAAGTAGACATTCACTATGCGGACACGCGTCTCCGCGCGGACCACGTCGAATACAACGACAAAACCCAGGAAGCGGTCGCTACCGGTCACGTTCAGCTCGACTACCGGGGCGAGCATCTCGAAGCCGCCGAAGCGCACTACAACGTCAGTACCGGCCACGGCCTATTTCGCGAAGTCCGCGGCACCTTCAAGGTCGAACGGCAGCCCAATGCGGAAATTCTTCTTACCGAGAATCCCCTGTACTTCGAGGCGCGCAGCGTGGAACGTTTTGCCGGCGACCTGTACCTGGTTCACCGCGCCTGGATCACCATCTGCGACCCTTCCCACCCCAAGTGGCAGTTCTATGCTCCGGATGCCAGGATTCACGTTGATCGAACGGTCGCGCTCATCAACGCCAACTTTCGATTATTCCGGGTTCCGCTTATCTGGCTGCCCTACGCTACGGCGCCGGCCGGCCGCAAAGTCCGCGAGTCCGGATTCCTCATTCCCGATATCGGCCAAAGTTCGCGCAAAGGATTCATCCTAGGTGACGCTTTTTATCTGGCTCCTGTGCCGTGGCTGGATGCAACTTTCGGGGGGCAGTACATGAGCCGGCGCGGTTTTCAGGAGCGTGGCTCCTTCCGCGCCAAGCCGTTCGAGAATACTTCGGTCGAATACACGTATTTTGGCGTCGACGACCGCGGCTTCTTGAACCCCGACGGCACGCGCTCTCCGCAGGGCGGCGAGCAGCAGCGCCTCGAACTACAATCCTTGCTTCCGCGCGGCTGGCGCTTTGTCACCGATTACAACCAGCTCTCGTCGCTCACTTTCCGTCTCGCCTTCGCAGACACCTTCGGCGAAGCGGTGAATTCCGAGGTCCGCAGTGCTGTCTTTTTCAGCAACAATTTCCGGGGCTTCAGCTTGAACTTCGCGGGACTCAATGACAAAAGCTTCCTCACGCTGCCCGTCGCCGCGACCTCCACCACGCCCGCTATTCCCGCAACGAGTGTCACGCTTCGCAATCTCCCCGAGGCGCGTTTCGGCAGCGTCGAACAATCGCCCTGGCGGAGTGTGCCGCTCTACTTCTCGTTCGACAGCTTTGTCGGCGCGGTGCATCGCTCCGACATGCAGATCGACACCCCCTTGAGCGTCTCGCGCGAGGAATTCACTCCTCGCGTTACCGTCCCCGTGCACTTCGGTCCCTGGTTCGGCGTGACGGCTTCCGCCGCGTTTCGCTCGACACGCTACGGCGATTCCCTTGATTCTGCCGGCCTGGTCAGCGGAACAGCCATTACCAGCAACACGGGCGAATTTACCGTCGAACTTCGCCCGCCCGCGTTCGAACGCTTTTTCGAGCGTGCCCCAAACAAGGATAAGCCGCGGCGAAAGTATAAGCACGTCATCGAACCAGCGGTCGCTTACCGCTACGTCACCGGACTGAACCATTTTGCCGATTTCATTCGCTTCGATAGCGACGCCACGCTTACCGACACCAACGAAGTCGAATATGGCTTTACCCAGCGCCTCTATCGAAAAGACGGCGACAACCAGCCCCAGGAACTCATCTCCTGGCGCTTTGTGCAAAAGCACTATTTCGATCCCACCTTTGGCGGCGCCATCGTCAACGGCCAGCGCAATGTTTTCCAGGCGCTGGATTCCATCTCGCCCTTCGCGTTTGCCTTCGGTCCGCGCAATTGGTCTCCGATCGTCAGCGATTTCAAGATCACTCCGGGCGAACACTACGATTTGGAACAGATTCTCCAGTACGATCCTCAGATTCAACGGCTCGTCACCATCGGCACGCTTTTGAAAGTAAAGCCCTACCGGGAGTTCTTCGCTACCGTCGCTCACTTCCGCCTGAACGACAATCCCGCCCTTAGCGACCTGCCGGCCCGGCCGCCGCCCCAGCTTCCTCTTTTTCAGCAGCCGCTTTCGAACCAGATCCGCGCGCTAGCTGGCTACGGCAATGAAACTCGCAAGGGATTCAACTTCACAGGGGGCGTCGGCTACGACTTCACGAACAAAACGCTGCAAAACCAGATCGTCCAGGTCAGTTATAATGGCGCCTGCTGCGGCCTCGCGGTCGAATATCGCCGCATCAACCTGGGGCAGGTCCGCACGGAGAATCAGTTTCGCGTCGCCTTCATCGTGGCGAATATCGGCACTTTTGGGAATCTCCGCCACAGAGACAAAATCTTCTGAGGCGCCTGCTGATACCTAGTTGAACTCAACCTCAGAAGGCGCCACACATTGCGCCAGGCCTTCGCGCACCGACGGCACCCTTACTGGCATCCTAATCCGTGGTCTAATGTGACGCCTATGAACGATGCCGGTCTGGCTTTCGCGTCCATCGACGAAATCGGAAAGCTTTTCCGCACGCGCAAACTCTCTCCTGTCGAACTCACCAAGCTCATGCTCGACCGCATCGAGCAGCTTAATCCAAAAGTGAATGCTTATCTCACGGTCACTGCCGAACTCGCCCTCGCTCAGGCCAAAGAAGCTGAATCCGAGCTATACGCCCCGCGCGGCCGCAAAAGCCATCGCGACCGCGGCCCTCTCCACGGCATCCCCATTTCGCTCAAGGACAATATCTACACGGCAGGCATTCGAACGACAGCTGGCTCAAAGATCCTCAAAGATTTCATTCCCCAACACGACGCCCAAGTCGTCGCACAGCTCAAAGAAGCCGGTGTGATCCTCCTTGGCAAAACCAACATGCACGAATTCGCCTACGGCGTCACTTCCAACAATCCCCACTTCGGTCCTGTTCGCAATCCCTGGGATCTCTCGCGCATTCCCGGCGGCTCCAGTGGTGGCTCTGCGGCCGCCGTCGCTGCGGGCCTCTGCTATGGCAGCATCGGCACGGACACCGGCGGCTCCATCCGCATCCCCGCCGCGCTCTGCGGCATCGTCGGCCTCAAGCCCACCTTCGGCCGAGTCTCCGTTGCCGGCGTGATTCCGCTCTCTCCCCGCCTCGATTGCGTCGGCCCCTTGGCCCGCTCCGCCGCTGACGCGGCTTTGTTGCTCGACCCCATTTTCGTCCGTGGCAAAAACGGACCGTCATTGCAAACCGCAACAAAATCGCGCTTGCGCCAGCATTTCCGCTTGGGCTTACCTGAGGACTTTCTCTCCGAGTGGTTTTCATCGGAAGTGGAATTCGCTTTCGACAAAGCGCTTCGCGTTTTTCGCAAAATGGGCGGGAGTCTGAGAAGAGTCTCTGTGCCTCTCCTTCGCGAAACCGAGGATGCCGGTAATCAAATCGCCTGGGCCGAAGCTACGCATTACCATCAGCAGGCCGGCTGGTTTCCCGCGCGGGCAGCCGATTACGGCGAAGATGTCCGCGAGCGCCTGGAACTTGGCGTCAAGGTTCCCGCCACGTCGTATTTGAGCGCCTTAGAGCAGCGCGAATCTTTCCTTCGCGGTCTTCTCGCGGTGATGCGTGATGCCAATCTCGACGCACTCGCCCTTCCTACGACTCCCATTCCGGCCCCTCTCATCGGCGAAGAGACAACCGCTCTGGACAGCCATGGTTCAGGTTTCAGTCGCCGTGCGAATCATCCCACGCGCGCCTTGCTCCTGCGCAACAATCGCCCCGCCAACCTCGCCGCCCTTCCCGCCATCTCCATCCCCTGCGGTCTTACGCCGGACGGCCTCCCCGTTGGTTTGCAACTCATCGGCTCGGTCACCGATGAAGCTCTTCTCCTCCGCATCGCCCATGCCTTCGAGCGCGTCCGCCCTCCCCTCCCCCACCCTCCGTTAACAGCCTAATGGCGCCAGCAACTGCAAAACACTCGCTCCTCCGTTCTGCTGTTACAATGCGGCCACCATGGATTGCTTAACGGCCATTCCCGATGGGGTCGCAGCAGTCGCTTGCAGACGAGGGAGGTGCGATGCCGCTTCATTACACAATCAACGTGAGTAAAGACCACGCGCAGGTAACCGCAACCTGGGACATCACGGTGGACATGTCCGATACCGAATTGATCTCGAGTTTTGTGCTCACCGTCGAGGGCAAAGCTCTGAACACCCAGTGTTCCGGCGGCAACAAGGCGTGCGAAAGCGCTGCCTACGCCACCCTCTCCAATCCAAGCTTGGATTGTCCGGTGACCTTCGTCATCACCACGAACAAGCCCGATGTACGAAAGGACAGCGATGTCCTTCGCGGAGAGAAGTTCTACGACGACGTCGACTTCTCCGGCTGATCCCTCGCCGCAAAACGCAGAAACCCGGCAAGCCGTATCCCTCCCCAGTCACCAGTCGCCAATAACCGGTCACTCTCTCCATTTCGCAATCCAGGCTTATCATGTTCGTGCCCGTCTGAAGGGAAAGGCAAAACCATCAATGCAGAAAATCACACCATTCTTGTGGTTCAACGGCCAAGCCGAAGAGGCCGCGAACTTCTACACCTCTATTTTCAAAAACTCCAAGATCGTCAGCGTCACTCGTTATGGCGAAGGCGGCCCCGGCCCCAAGGGCACGGTCATGTCCGTGACCTTTCAGCTCGAAGGACAACAATTCATGGCCCTCAACGCTGGCCCGCAATTCTCTTTCACGCCCGCCATTTCCTTCTACGTCAACTGCCAGACCCAAGAAGAAGTCGATGACTGGTGGGAAAAGCTCTCCGCGGGCGGCAAAAAAGAACGCTGCGGCTGGCTCAAGGATAAATTTGGCCTTTCCTGGCAGATCATCCCCGCCGCTCTCGGCGAACTGTTGGGCAACAAGGATCCCGAAAAATCGAAACGCGCCATGCAGGCCATGCTTCAAATGGACAAAATTGACATCGCCAAGCTCCAACAAGCCTCCGCGCAACGCTAACGCTTTTTCTTTTGTAGCGTCGGCAGATCCAACTAGGGATTCCACCCATCATTCAATAAAAGGCTATCGAGCGGTTGGCGAGGACTCCACGACGGCGTCAATTTTTGCTCCGCGACTTCCCTGAAAGACCCAGCGCCCCACGAAGTATCCCAACGTTCCCGTCACCAGCCCTCCGAGCACATCGGCCACATAGTGGTTTCGTACGTACACGGTCGAAGCGCACATGCACGTCACGAATGGAAGGAAAGTCCAAAACAACCAACGCCGGTGCCGCCACGCGCCCCACAGCGCGGCCATCGCTCCCGCCACATGCTCAGAAGGGAAGGCCGCGCCATGCACGCGCCCGAGTTTCTCGATGACGTTGATGAGCGTGGTGAAAGGCCCGCCGGTCAGTTCCCCGTGCCACTGGCCTGCCAGCGTGAACCACGGGCTCTGCACCGGAAAGACCATTGCGATGATATAGCCGAGCACGTATCCGGCGGCCGAATACGTCATCACCGCCCAATAACTTTTGAAATCGCGCTGGTAATACAGAATTGCGCCGAGAATCAACAAATAAACAAAATAGGTGAAATACGCGAACTGCATGAATTCGTTCAGCGCCGGATGCGCGAAACGCTCGAGCCACAGGGGCGGGTTCACCCCCGTCAGCCAGCGATCAATGGCGATCAATTTCGCGTCTTCCCATCCGGGATTTACCAGGTGCACGAGTTTTCCAAGTTCCTCGAAGCAAAAAAGAAAAAACAGGTGTGGATACCAATGCCGCCAGAAGTGCCAGAACTTCGAAGTAAGCGTCTCACCGGTTTGCCCCGCGCGCTTTGCGGAGCTTGCACCAACTCGACACAAGCTCAAAATCAAGGCCGCAGCCAGAATCTGCATTCCGATCAACCTGCCTGGATGCGTCAGGTTTTCCGCAAACAAGGCAATCAGCGCGCTGGAAAGTGCCAGGTATCCCAAAGCGATACACTCAAACGCTCCGCACCCCGCCCACGTCGCTGCAAACTCTGGGGCGATTCGCGCTGGAATTCCATTTCTCGGCGCGTCGAATATATCTGCGCTCGCTGGTGCACCCAGGTCCGTGCGCCATGGGATCACCGCTTCGCTCCCTCCCCTACTCGATCTTTCTCTTCGATTCATCCCGCGCTCTCCGACCTCACTGCTGCCGCCAGTTGGTTTACGGGTCGCTCGCCGCAAATCTCTCCAAGCGCATCGTTACGTGTTGCATTCTCGCGCTCTCTCGCAGCAGTGTCTCCGATTCTTGGATCTTGTGTTCTCTGCGTGAAATTCCTTCTTTCCATCCATCGCTGCACTAGCCATCCGCGCCTGTTAGCAAGGCGTGCAAATTTCTTCGAAGGATTCACCACCACTCCATTCCCCACGGCCGCCAGCATCCATCGATCGTTCACGCTGTCGCCATACGCCCAGCATAGCGCCAGGTCCAGGTGCATTTCCTCCGCCAACCGCTTCACTGCGCGCGCTTTCGCCTTTCCAAACATCGCTTCCCCAGGAATCCGCCCCGTCCATTTGCCATCGATTTGTTCCAGTCTCGTCGCATGCACTAGGATCTTCGCGGCACATCCTCGAGCCGCAAGTTCCGCTTCCAGGGCCCGCGCTGCGGCTCTCGCCAGTGGCTCCAGCGTTCCACTCACAATGACAATGGCGTGCCCCTGCGTCGCATGCCACGCCGCTTGTTCCACTGCCCCTCGGAAAAAAGGAGGGACAGGCCATCGCGGATTGCGCCGCGCCCTTTTTGAAGAAGGGGCCGGGATCTGTCCCTGGTGGCGGCTCTTGGGCCCGGGAGAATCGCTGCCGTTCTCCCTGTCACTCTCGTCCAGAATTTGCACACCTTTCAGATACATTTTGTTTGACTGCGTTATTGCGTTGATCCCGCGCGGCAGCAGCCGCACCGCTTCCTTCAGCCAGAGGAGATAGTTTTTTGCGGGGATTGCTTTCCGGTATCGCAATACGCGGAAAAATCTCTCCTCCAGCGAAGGCAGCAGGATCAGCGTTCCATCCAAATCGAAAAACACCGCAATGCTTCGATTCTTTTCCCTCATTGCCGGGACTTCCCTTCTCTCCATGATTTCTCTCACGCCGCTAATTGCGTTGCGCGCTTCACCTCGCGAGTTGGCCCAACACTTCCCGCGAAGTACTTCCAGCCCTCCACAAACACAGGCAGTCCACGCGCCAGGCAAAATGCCGCAGTCGCCCAAGTCAATACCTGCGCTCCCGTTCGAATGGTCGTGCTCACATCCCCGCCAAGTCCGCTCACCAATGCGACCGGCCCGCGCGTCAGCGCCAGCTCCAAACCCAAATAACAGAAGCACAGGCACTTCATGGCGGCGTACAATCCCCGGCTCCAACGCGAGGCCACCAGCATCCGGCCCCACCAAGTTTCGAGCATGGCATTCGCACCCCAGCCGGAGCGTCCTGCCTTCATCGCCAGACCGCGCAGGAAATCCGTCGCCGCCCCCCGCGCAAAAAACAAAATCGGCAGCCACAGAGAAACCATACCGATGACCGCAAAATAGGTGAAATACACGTTCTCAATCATGCGGTCGCCGAGAATGTCCAATTGTGCGCCCATCGGCGTGGCCATTTTTTTCTTGCGAGCGATGTGCCCGTCCAGGGCATCCAGTGCGATCGACGCCACGGTCAAGGCTACCGCCAGGAGATTCGCCCACGCTCCCCGCCCGAAAAGGCTCACCGCCGCGAATCCCACTGCCACTCGCAAAAGGGTCACCTTGTTGGGGGTCCAGTGCATACTCACGGGTCCTATCGGCCACCGCACTGGACCATGGCATCCATCCTGCCAATCGACTTCCCTGCAAACCATTTGACATCAATTCTTTACGAACATTCTAGGCCGGGGGCTCGCTACCTTGCGCCAGACAATTCTTTCATCTGTCGTTCTTTGGCCGTCAGAACCGTTTGAACTGGATTGGGCGTCTAATCGTTTGAAGGCCCCGGCACCCGGCGCCCGCCTGCTCAAGAACAACTCGCCAAGTCGAGACGCCGATCCTCGCCTTCACCAGAGTCTCTTAGAGCAAACCGGGAGCAGCCACGTGATTTGTGGGAGAATGAGAAAGACGACAAGGAGCTACGATGCGGACGCAGCAAGATATCTTTGCGCTAGGCATTGATTCCGGCATAAATTTTCCGCTCCTGTAGTCTTGGACTAAGGACTACCGGCAACAGGAAAGCGCAAGTTTTGAGGACAAAGTTCGAATGACTGACGTTTCACTCGCAGGAGCTTTTCTCGCGGGGCTCGTTTCGTTTCTTTCGCCCTGCGTTCTCCCGCTCGTTCCCGGCTACATTTCGATGCTATCGGGCATCGGCATGGAGCAACTCCGCAAAGGAGAAATGCCGCGCACCGGCCTGTTCGCTTCTTCGCTGGCATTCGTCGCCGGTTTTTCCGTGGTGTTCATTTCTTTTGGCGCTTCCGCCAGCGCGGTCGGCTCGTTCCTCAAACAAAACCGCAATCTTCTTGCCCCGGTTGCCGGCGCACTGATTCTTCTCTTCGGCCTGCATTTGCTCGGCGCGCTCACAAAACTCAAGGTTCGCATCGGCATCATCCTTGGCGTCCTCCTTGCCGCACTTGGCGTGGCGTCGCTTGTTCGCCAGGCCCCGCTCTTTGCGGGGCTCCGCGCGATGCACTTTTTCTCGCTTGCGCTCATTGGTTTCTTCGGTCCCCCGATGGCGCGCTGGCTTAATCGCGATGTGCACTTACGCAGCAGCGTGGCGCAACCCGGCGTTTGGAGCGGCTTTCTGCTCGGCTTCGCGTTCGCTTTCGGCTGGACCCCGTGCATCGGCCCAATCCTCGCCACCGTTCTTGCACTGGCCGCAGCGAGCGACACCATCGCCCGTGGTGTTCTTCTGCTCGCGGTGTATTCCGCGGGGCTTGCGATTCCGTTTTTGCTCACAGCCCTGGGCATCAGCCAGTTCATGGCTTTCTACAAAAATTTTCGCAGATATCTCCACGCCGTGGAACTGTTCAGCGGCGCCTTGCTTTTGTTCGTCGGCGGGCTGGTCTTCTTCAACAAGCTGACCTGGCTCTCGAGCAAGCTGACTTTTTTGAACCGTTTTTCACTCTGAAGGGGCGCGTTTGACGACGCTGTAAAATTCAAAATGAAAAAAATTCTTTTGATTATTGGGACCGTGGTCGTGCTCATCGGTGTGACCGTTTACGCGGACAGGGTGACGCGGCTTCCCAAGGGCGCGGGCAAATCCCTGAAGGTGGACGTCAGCGGCAAAGATGCTGGCGCACCCGAACCCGAGGTGACGTTCAAGGATCTCGATGACCAGGAAGTGCCGTTGAGCCAGTACAAAGGCAAAGTCGTGCTGGTCAATTTCTGGGCCACCTGGTGCGAACCCTGCCAGATCGAAATTCCCTGGCTGATTGAAATGCAAGAGAAGTATTCGTCGAGGGGCTTTACCGTTCTCGGCGTGGACGTGGATGACGAAGGCAAGAAGGCTGTCGCTCCCTTCGTGGCCAAGGAGCGCTTCAACGTGAACGGCCAGAAACTGGCGATGAACTATCCGATCTTGCTGGGCAACGATGCGGTGGCTGATAAATTCGGCGGCTTGCTCGGCTACCCGACGAGCTTCTTGATCTCACGCGACGGAAAAATCGTGAAAAAGGTGCAGGGCTTGATCAGCTACGAAGAAATTACGCAGGCCATCGAATCCCAGTTGTAAAGTAGCACAAGGTAAACTTCGTTAGACTCGCGGGGACGAGTACGCAACCTTTTGGGCGCGGCGGGGTTTAATGGGGTAAACGTCTGCTCTAACCGGATGAGTCAAAAGGACTTGATAGGCTTCGGAAGAGAGCGGAGCGTTAAGAAGGGACCCAGAAAATGCGATACCTAAGGTTCGCAGCTTTACTCGGCATTTGCCTCTTTTGCGCTTCGTTTGCGAGCGCGCAGAGAGTGATTGTGGGCGTGGGAATGGGCCCGGCTTATGTTGGCCCAGCGCCCGTATGTGCCTACGGCTACTATGATTATTACCCCTACGCTTGTGCGCCATATGGCTACTACAGCCCGGAATGGTTCGTCGGTGGCGTGTTCATCGGCGCAGGCCCGTGGTATCACGGGTTTTATGGACGTCCTGGCTTTTACGGTCGTGGCTACTATGGCCGCGGCTATTACGAAGGCCGGGACTTCGGCCGGCGTGGCTGGGACCATGACGGTTTCCGTGGTGGAGGAGGGTTCCACGGCCGCGGTGACGGATTCCGTAGTGGTGGATTCCATGGTGACCGCGGATTTCACGGTGGTGGCCACGGTGGCGAGTTTCATGGTGGCGGCCACGGCGGGCATGGCGGGCACCGATAACTGACGCGGATTCGGCATCTGAACGTTCTCGAAAAAGAGAAACTTGGGGACGGCTGGCGGTCAAGACTGCCAGCCGTTCTTCTGTTTGAGCTAAGTGGTAGGTCATGGTCAATTTCTCCGCATTTCTGAATTCCACATCAGAAATTGAAGCGATAGCCGAGGATCATTTTGGCAATCAGATGATCCGTCGAGTGCGTTATGCCCACACCGAGGCCGAAATTCACTTCCCATTTCGGCGAAAGGTTCAAGTCGATGGCCGGAAAAATTTGGTGTTGCTGCTGACCCGTGGGAAGAAAATCCGTTGCGGGACCGACGGCGCCGTAGTACTCGAAACCACCAGTGATTTTTTTCGTGAAGTCGTAGCTGAATTTGAAATCCGGAGAAAACGTGACTCCTTGATGGACAGAGTCCCCGTGAAAAGAGCGATCAAATGCGGGATTGAAGGAGAGATACCAGCGGCCAATTTGCTTGTCGATGATCGGGCGCATCTCCCAGGTCCACGTGTCGGTAGAAAATTGCCGGCGCTGGTAGCCGATCTCGTTGGAAAGACTGAGACCCACGGGCCAATTCCATTTTTTGGGGACGCGGACGCGAGGCCGAATGTGGTCGCCTACCCAATCCCAGCCCTGTCCATTTTGTGTGGAAGTAAAAATGTAGAAACCGGTCTCGAACCAGTCGGTGAAGCCATGCGTGATCTCAATGGTTTCATGCCACTGGTGATTGGTGGGGAGCAGACCGTTTTCCACCGTCTTCGAGCCTTGAAACGTGAAATTGCTGTGCAGCTCGATCATGGTGTGGCGCGGCTCGACCGTCTCGTAGCCGTAGACCTGGATCTCGTAATTGTCTTGTGCCCGCGCGGGACAGGACAGACTTGCGCTCAGCAACACAAGAAAACCGCAAACGGCGGCGACGCGCACGTTCATTCTCCTTGAGAAGCTACTTAGGGTATCTCAGGACCGTTTTCAGGCAAACACGGTGAGATGCAGAAACTACGCGTGCGGGTGCGTCTTGTCGTAAACCTCCATCAACTGGCGGATGGAAGCGTGCGTATATTTCTGCGTGGTGGAGAGCGACTGGTGGCCGAGCAGCTCCTGAATGGCGCGAAGATCAGCGCCATCCGCGAGCAGATGCGTGGCGAAAGCGTGGCGCAGCGAATGCGGGTGCAGGTCCCAGTTGACGTTAACCAGCCGGACGTATTTCTTGACGATGCGTCCCACCGATCGCTGCGTCAGGCGCTTGCCCGCATAATTCAGAAAAACAGCTTGCATCTGCGGGTCTTCCCTGCCATCCGACGCGTTCGATTGTTTCAAGAGCTGTTCGCGCATGGGCCAGTATTTCTCCAGCGCTTCCTGGGCTTTCGCGCCGTAGGGAACGATCCGTTCTTTGTTGCCTTTTCCACGCACGCGCAGGATGCGCTCCTTCTGCTCGATATCCATCAGGTTAAGGCCTGTCAACTCGCTCACGCGCAGGCCCGCGGCGTACAGAAGCTCAAGCAATGCCCGGTCACGGCGCAAGAGCAGGCCTTCTTCGAAACTCGCCGGCCGGCCCGGGCTCCTTTGCTTTTCGGCGGATGGCGTGCGCACGGATGACGCAGGCTTTTTCGAGGACGGCGCGTTATCGAGCGACGGCTGAGCCATTCGCGCGAGCTGATTCAAAAAACCGTTCATCTCTTCCGCAGAGAGCACCGAAGGGATGCGTTTCGGCAGCTTTGGCGTGGGAACCAGGCGCGCGGGACTTTCCTTCAGATGACCTTCGCGCACGCAGTACTTAAAAAAGGAACGCAAGGCAGCCAGCTTTCGTGCGATCGAGCTTTTCTCCAGACCGTGGTCATGCAGGTGGGCGACAAACTCACGAATCATGCCGTGCTTGACCGCGGCAAGCGTGGGCGCCGCCGCACCAGGAGGCGAAAGGAAAACAAGGAATTGATCGAGATCTTTTCCGTAGTTCACAACCGTGTGCGGCGAGGAATTTTTCACCATCTGGAGATATTCGAGGTACTTGGTGATCGCTTTTTTCATTCCCGCCTGCAACTCCGTAGAAGAAACCCAGAAACAGTATAGGCGTGCTCGCAGCCGCGGAACGCGGAATTGAGGACTTGTTTCCTTGGCTGCAGGCGGATCAGGATTTGGCTGCTACCGGCACCGGAGCTTCTTCCCGCTGCGCTTGCAGTTGCGTTTCCGGGATCAGCAATTCCCAATCACAGCCTCCCTTCAAGCAGGAGCGCACCGTTCCGATTTTGGTTCGCTTCTCGACGATGAACGGCGCGCCGCACTTCGGGCAGGGTTCGGCAATCGGCCTGTGAGCCGTCGTAAAGGTGCAATCCGGGTAGCGCGAGCAGCCGTAGAAAACTCGCGGGCGCCCGCGGCCGCCTTTCCCGGCGCTGCCCCGACGGACGAATTCCCCTTCGTTGCACTTCGGGCATTTGATGCCCAGGGTGATCGGCCGCGTGTACTTGCACTTCGGATAGCCCGAGCAGCCGATGAATTCGCCGAAGCGTCCATGCTTTTTTACCAGGCCGTTGCCACACAGCGCGCACTTTTCATCCAGAGGCTCATCCGGCTGATGTGCGATGCGCGTGCCCTGGACGAGCCTCCGCGTGGTCCTGCAGTCCGGGTACCCGGTGCAAGCCAGAAATGTGCCGAAGCGCCCGCGCTTGATGGCCATTTCCTTGCCGCAATTGTCGCAGTACTCGACCTTATTCTCGTCGTCGGCTTCCGGCAGGCTCGGCGAAAGATCTTCGATGAAGTCACAGTCGGGATAGCGGGAGCAGCCCAAGAAGAAGCCGTGGCGGCTAATGCGTTCCAGCAGCTCGCCCTGCCCGCACTTTTCGCATTTCCTGCCCGTGGGAATGCCCGCTTTGTAGGACAGCATTTCCTCATCGGCCTTATCGAGATCAATGACAAATTTCTCCCAGAACTCTTTCACGGCTTCCCGCCAAGGGCGCTTGCCTTCCTCGATTTCGTCAAGCTCTTCTTCCATGCGGGCGGTGAATTTCAGATCGAAGATATCCTCGAAGCTCTTCACCAGCAGTTTGCTGACGCGCTCCCCGAGCATGGTGGGCGAGAATCGCCCCTGATGCTTGGTGACATATTCGCGCTCGACAAGTGTCGAAATGATCGAAGCGTAGGTCGAGGGCCGCCCGATGCCATCCTCTTCCAGTTCCTTCACCAACGTGGCGTCGTTGTAGCGTGGCGGCGGTTCGGTGAAATGCTGGTCCGGACGAATCGTGTCCAGTCGCAACGTCTGGCCCTCCGAAACCTGAGGCAGGGCGCGACCTTCTCCCTCTTCGTCCTTTTCGTCGTCTTCCCGATCGGCAATCGATGCGGGCATCTGGTAAACGCGGAGATACCCGTCGAACTTCTGCACTGAGCCGTTGGCGCGGAAGGTATATTCACCGGCGCTGATATCGATCGATGTTTGATCCAGAATTGCCGGGAGCATCTGCGAGGCCACGAAACGCTGCCAGATCAACTGGTAAAGCTTGAAGAGATCATCGTCCAGATACTTGCGCACGTCTTCCGGCGTGCGCATGACGTCGGTCGGGCGCACCGCTTCGTGCGCTTCCTGCGCGTCTTTCTTGGACTTGTAGTAGTTCGGCTTTTCCGGCAGGTAGTTCGGACCAAAGCGTTCTGGGATTAGCTCGCGGACCTGCGCCAGCGCGTCATTGGAGACGTGCACGGAATCCGTGCGCATGTAGGTTATTAGGGCCACCGAACCTTCATCGCTGAGCTCCACGCCTTCGTACAGTTTCTGCGCCAAGGACATGGTGCGCTTGGCCGTGTAGCGCAGCCGGTTGTACGCGGCTTGCTGCAATTTCGAAGTCGTGAACGGTGGCGGGGGGTTGCGCCTCTTTTCCTTTTGCGTTACCGCAGCAACCTGCCACGTGGCCTTGCTTACCGCCGCGACAATCTTCTCCGCGGCTTCTTGATTCTTGACTTCGATATCCGCATCGTTGTGTTTGACGAGCTTGGCTTCGAAGAGCGGCGGCTGCCCGTCATCCAGCATCGCGTGAATGGTCCAATACTCTTGCGGCACGAACCCGCGGATTTCCGCCTCCCGCTCGACGATCAGACGCAGGGCTACGGTCTGCACGCGTCCCGCGGAAAGTCCCCGGCGGACCTTGTTCCACAGAATCGGAGAAATTTTGTAACCCACCAGCCGGTCCAGGACCCGGCGCGCCTGCTGCGCGTCCACCAGATTCGCGTCCACGGCCCTGGGGTGCTCGAAAGCGGCTCGAATGGCCTTGGGAGTGATTTCGTTAAAGGTTACACGGAAAATTTTCTTGGGGTCTGTCGCGGGAATATCGGTCGCCAAATCCCCATTGTTCTGCGCCCGTTTTCCGGTGTTGGCTTTCGCCGGTTCTTTCTCCTCGGCACCCTTGCCGTCCGGCTTTGCCGGCAAATCGGCCTCTACATAGCGGTTCGGCTTGGAAAGTACCAGCGCCAGGTGCGCGGAAATTGCCTCTCCCTCACGGTCCGGGTCAGGAGCGAGATAAACGGCTTGTGCGGTGTGTGCCGCCTTCCGCAGGTCATGAATGACTTTGCCCTTACCGGCGATGATTTGCAGCGTGGGCTCAAAAATTTTTTCGTCATCCAGGGTGATGGTAATCGGCTTCTTGGCGTTCTTCTGTTCCCTTTTGTTGTCGTTCTTCGCGCCCTTTTTCTTCTTTCTTTTTTTTCTCCCGGAAGGATCTTCCCCGGGCAGACGAATGCCAATGGTTTTCTTAGGCAAGTCCATGACATGGCCGATGGACGCCTTGACGGTATAGTTCCGTCCCAAATACTTATTGATGGTCTTCGCCTTCGCAGGCGATTCGACAATTACCAGCGAACGAGCCATGTGCCTTTGTAACTCCGTAACGCATTTCGGGAAGGGCGGACCGCGGGGCGTGTGTCCTTCTCGCTACCGTTGGCGAATCTCCCCGGATAGGTCCGGGCCTACCATCAGATGCAGCGGAGCGCCTTGCGGGTGCCTTTTGTCTATTGGCTTTTCGCGCCCCGAGGAGCGATTTGGCCGCTATCTCCCTCTATAACAAGACTTTGCAGAACTGTTTTCCGGGCAACTGCCGGACGATCCCTTTCATCTCCAGGTTAAAAAGCGTAGCCAGAACGTCAGAAGAGTTCAAACCGGAGCGCTCCACGATATCGTCGATGGGTACGGGTTCCTCCGCGTTGAGCAGCTCGTAGAGCTTTTTCTCTGAACCATTCAGGGCAGCGCCAACTAACAGGTTCCGCTGCTCGGCCTCCGGTTGCTCGGCTTGCACGAGAGCCGCCCGAACAGGCGTGGGAAGTTCTTCTATCACATCCTCCGCGCAAGTGACCAGCTTCGCGCCCTGCTTAATCAGTTGATTCGGCGCGAAACTCACCGGCTGTGTCACGTTTCCGGGCACCCCAAAAACCTCTCTGCCGAATTCCATCGCCAGGCGGGCGGTGATGAGCGACCCGCTGTATTGCGCTCCCTCGACGACCACCACGCCCAGGGGCAAGCCTGCGACGATCCGGTTACGCACGGGGAAATTCTCCGGTGCGGGATGCGTCCGCAAGGGAAGTTCACTGATGATGGCGCCCCGTTCCAGCACTTTTTCGTAGAGTTTCTTGTTTTCCTTGGGATAGCAGACATCAATGCCCGTACCCAGTATTCCGATGGCCCGGCCGTGAGCATCCATGGCACCTTGATGCCCGATGGCGTCGATTCCGCGGGCCAGCCCGCTCACGATGACTAAGCCGCGCGCCGCCAGATCCCGCCCCAGCCGCTGTGCCATTTGCGTGCCGTAGAGGGTCGGCTTGCGCGTGCCCACAATGCTGAGGCTGGGCAAGTTCAACACCTGCAGGTCGCCACGCACGTATAACAGAACGGGAGGATCGTAGATTTGCAGCAGCGTCTGGGGATATTCCGGCTCGGTCCAATTCAGCAGCATGCATCCCGCGATTTTTCGAACGCCCGCCAGCTCCTTCTCCGCCCGAGGGAAGGCGGCCTTCTTGAGAATGGCCTGCGCGGTCTCCGCCGGCAGGTGGCAGGCTTCCAAATCTGGCGGGGAAGCGCGAAATACGCCCTCTGGTGAGCCGAACTGTCGCAGCAGACGGGCAGACAGGCGCGCCGCCAGACCGGGTGTCAGCGCCAGCGCGAGCCAGGAGAGGGAATGATCCAGCTGCATCGCCACGCCAGCCTATGGGTATAGTAACCGGGATGTCAAGTCCCCCTAATTAAACTAGCTGACAGCAGCGGGCTTGCGTGATGACTGGCCCCATGCTCGATCTATACGTTCACTTTCTGCCGACGAAGCGCACTCGCAATGTGGTGGCGCGTCCTTGTCCGCCGGCAAAAGCGCCATAATTAGGAGCGTCAACGTTGTTCACTACCGTATCCGGATTCTGCCGGCCAAGAATGTTGACCGCCTCGATTCGCGCCGCCCACAAATACCCGCGGAAGCCAAATTTCCTCTCCAGGCCCAAATTCAAGCTGGCGTAAGCGGGAAAACGTATAGAATTCGGCGGACCAACGAGTTGCTGCTGAAGATTGACGGCGCTGAAGGGATATCCCGTTCTGTACTCGAGGAAATAACTCAATTGCGTACTCCAGACGTGCGTCGGCGTCCAACCCCAGGTGACCAGCCGGTTGGGCGTGTCCCAGGCCAGCGGGCCGGGTTGCTGCGGGGCATAAAAAATGGAACCAAGGGCAGGGTTCAGGACCTCGTCCGAATGCGCACGCGACCGCATATAGGCGCCGTACAATTCGGTACTCGCCGAGAACACGTGGCGCACCGAGAAGGTGGCCGCGCGGTAGCGGTCCTTGCGATGATCTTGTAGTAGAAAAATTCCGCCCGGCTGCGACGGCTGTTGGTCAACGAAAGCGAAACCGTGTAAGCCGTTGCGCGCGAGGAGCTCGAGGCTAACGAGGGTGTTGCGTCCAAATTTCTCCTGCCAACCAGCGCTCGAAATCGTAAAGCGCGGCTGCTGCAGACCGTTCGCAGGCAACGCGAATTGGCTGACGATAGGCCCTGGAGCAACGACGTTGCCGGCGGAGTCGTAGAAGGTGTCAACTTGCCGCTGGTCCAAGATCTGACTGATGAGTGCGAGATTGAGAGGCGCGTTGTAAATACCCCATCCGAATGAGAGTTTCGCGCGGTCATCGCCGAAGGGCAGTACGTTGGCGGACACACGAGGTTCAGCCACGGCGCTTTGCGTGAACCGGTCCCAATCCGTTCGCAAGCCCGTTTGCAATATGAACCGCTTCGAAATCGACCAGGTATCCTGGGCATAGCCACCGGCTTGCGTGTTCGAAAGATGCGGAGTTGCCGCTCCTGCAAAGGTGGAGCGGCGCACCAAACATCCAACCGTGGGCGAGACGCAGGCCGTTCCATCCATTGGATTCGTCGCCCGGAGCGCATCAATCCCCCCCCGCTGCGCTGACTGATGGAACAACAGCCCCGCGACATTGAGGCCCGCAGCGAGCTGATGCGTGCCGTGCCAGTGGCGAGAGGTAGTCACCATGTTCGCCACGGCCTGCAAGCGGTGACCACGCTGGCGCAAATGCTGGAAATAGTTGCCGCTCGTGCCGGCAATGAGCAGAACGAAGGGTTGCGAGCCTTGCGGCGTGTAATCGAGTACGCCGCTGTCGGCGGCGACTCCGAGTTCAAAGAGCGTGCCGTGAAGCCATATCTGATCTTTCAGAGAAACGAAAGCGCGGCGTTGATCGGCGGTAACCGTGGTGGATTGTGGATCGAGCGCGTCCAAGCCAAGATTGCTATCGTTGGCGCGATTGTAAAGGAAACTTGTGTGCAAAATCTGTTTTGGCGTGACGTTGTATTGCAGCCGCAGAAGATTATCGCCGGCCCATTCCTCAAAGGTGTTCGCGCCCGCAGGCTGCTGCTTGACGACACCGAAGGTGTGTTGAACGGCAATCGAATTGGAAAACCAGAAGCGCCCGCGCTCGATTGGTCCGGAGAAGGTGAACCGCGGATACCAGTTTCCGAGATGCGTGCCTTCTTGAATGTTGATGCCGGGAGCGGGGTTGGTGGTCCCGAATCGCCACCGGTCATCGCCGTCGGGAGTTTCAAGATTCAATATGCCTGCTCCCGAGTGCGCATAGCCTGACCCGATCCGCCCCGTCTGCACCTCGACCGCTCGGGTGGCATCCACATTGAACCGCGACGTCAGCGCCCCGCTTACCGGGTCTCCAATCTCAAATCCATCGAGCAAATATTGCGTCTCGCCCGATCGCGCTCCGGCCACGTGCAGATTATCCTGATGGTCCTGCACAATCTCCGGCAGGGCGACCAGACTCTGCTGAAGAATATGGGTATTCGGCACCGGAATGTCGCGAATGTCCCGCGCGGAAAGCGAGGATCGCTGCGACGTGTCCTGCGTATCGATCTGATTCGAGGGCGCCGTGACTTGTACCTGCTCGTGAATCTCGTGCTCGTGATTCAAGACCAGGGAGAGCTCGTTGGCCCCGGCGTGGAGGGTGACCACCTGGCCGGTAAGCACGAAGAAGCCTTCCTTGCGAACTTCCGCGTTGTAGTCCCCGGGGGAAAGATCGTGGAGAGCGAAATGCCCTGTTCTGTCCGTCTCCGTTCGATAGGCGTGCCCAGCGGCATCCTCAAGCTTGACTTGTGCTGCTCCGACCGGGACGGCATTTTCGTCCAACACCGCACCCGTGCAATCGGTGGAGTCCGCCGCTTGCATTCTCCCAGAAGCAAAAATGGTGGAAGAAACCAATACCGCAGTAAACAGGCGAGCAGGCCACATGCAACACCATCCCAACTGCCCCATCTCTGATTAAACTACAGTTTTTGCCAGCTTGTTTCTAATTCTTGAGCGGATGTTAGGACCGCGTTCTGGTCAAACGTTGAGGTTCGGCGCGATTTGAGCGAAAGAAAAACTGAACCTCAACGTCGCGGTTGTGCCGCATCTTCTTGAAGGACTGCATCGAGAGTCTTTATGAAGAGGTCCGCGTCTGCTTCCGTGAACACCAGCGGCGGGCGCAGCTTAATCACGTTGTGATGCGGGCCGTCCGTGCCCGTGAGGATCCCGCATTCCCGAAGCCGGTTCACTACATACGACGCTTGCAGCGGTGCAGCTTCGCGCGTCTCCCGGTCCAGCACCAGGTCGAGGCCCAAAAACAATCCCGATCCACGCACATCTCCGATCAGCGCGTGCCGCTCTTGCAGCGCATGTAATCCATTCATGAGATGCGTGCCCACGCGCAGAGCTTGCTCCTGTAACCTTTGGTCTTCCAGAACATCGAGAACCGCCAGCCCCGCCGCGCACGCCACTGGATTGCCGCCAAAGGTGCTGAAAAATTCCATCCCGTTTGCAAACGAATCCGCGATTTCCTTCGTGGTGACCACCGCGGCCAGCGGAAACCCGTTCCCGATCGGTTTTCCCAGAACCACAATGTCCGGCACCACACCTTGCGTTTCGAATCCCCAGAAGTGCGTCCCCAGGCGCCCGAAGCCGACCTGCACTTCATCCGCGATGCACACTGCCCCTGCCGCGCGCACGTGCCGGTAAACTTCCCGGAGATATCCCGGCGGAAAAACAATCTGCCCTCCAACACTTGGCAAAGTTTCGGCGATGTACGCTGCGACGCTCCGTCCCTCGGCGCGCGTGCGGTCCAGGATGTCCGCCACGTGCCGCGCGTACTTCGCGCCTGCTTCTTTGTTGTTGCGCCGATACAAGCCACGATAGTCATCCGCCAGCGGCGCGACGTGCACCCACGGCTTCTTGCCGTGCCCACCAGGTCCGTCAAATTTGTAGGGGCTGATATCAATCAGCGTGCTTGTGTGACCGTGGTATGCATGCTCCACCACGATCACATCTTCGCGGCCTGTGTGCGCGCGCGCCAGCCGCAGCGCCAGCTCGTTCGCCTCGCTCCCGGAATTCACGAAGAAGCACACGCGCAGCGGCTCGGGCAGCTTGCGCGTCAGCCGCTCGGCATAGCGATTCACATTGTCGTGCAAATAGCGAGTGTTGGTATTGAGCAGCCCAAGCTGCTCCTGCGCGGCCCGCACTACCCGCGGGTGGCTGTGCCCTACGAGCGGCACATTGTTGTACACGTCGAGGAAAGCGCGTCCTGTGTCCTCATACAGATACTGCATCCACCCGCGAACAATTTTGAGCGGATGTTCATACGAAATGCTGAAGTTTTTTCCTAACAGAGCTTGGCGCGTTTTCAAAGTTTCGTTGAAATCAGCTTCTTTTGTTGGAAAGTGCTCCAACGGAATCCCCAGCAAAATATTCGGATCTGGAGACAGGCTTGTCCACACCGCACGCTGCGAAGCGTACGCCACCCCCGGAAAATCCGCTCCGAGATCCAGCAAATCGAGAATGATCTGGAAATGAAGATGCGAAGCCCAACCGCCGTTTTCCGCGGATGTTCCCACGCGGGCAAATTCCTGACCGCGCGCCACGCGCTGACCGACTTCGAGTCCGTCGAGCGTCTGAGTGGTCAAATGTCCGTAGAGCGTGAAAAATTCCGAGCCGTCCCCGATTTCGTGCCGCAAAATCACCAGTGGACCATAATCCTGCGGGGCAGCATTGTTCGCGAGAATTTGCACGACGCCATCGAGTGGCGCACGCAACGCCGTGCCCGGCGCAACGAAAAGATCAATGCCCAGGTGGATTGTCCGGCGTTCTGCTGTCGGGTTGTCTCCGCCTCCAAAAAGCGGGGAATTGTAGAGTGGCCGCGCTTCGTCATACCGCCCGATGCCCACGCGGACGCCGGTTCGTTTCATCTCCCCCAATATCTTTTCTGTAAGAGCAGGGGTTTCAGCGGCGGCAGGATCGGCTCCGAGAAAAGTACTTCCCACGCTCAAATCAAAAACAAGACTCGGCGCTGTTCTCAAATCTGCGTCAAGGATGGAACTGGCCGATTTTGCGTTGGTTTGCAGCCAGCGCTGCATCGTCACTGCATGGGGAAGCGGCTTCATTCCACAGACGGCGCGAAAAGTGTAGTGGGCAAAGCGCGGATGAATTTTGGAAAGCTGCTCCAGCGCATCCCAGGCTGCCGATTCGCTGATGGTCACGTAAGCATCTTCCGGGATCGTTTTTTTGCGGTGCGCCGAATTTGTCACGCTGACCGCCAGCCGTGCCGCCATCAGTCCAAAAAGAACCGCGACCTCTTCTTCCTGCAGCGGAAACACACCTTGATAGCCCGTAACAACTTCTGCCGCCGCCTTTAGCGGGTCCGTCTTCCCGAGGATCGCGTAGGCGGCCGCGATGGCGGGTTCCGAAATCGTCAACCCGTGGTGCATGTCGCCAAAATCAATTACGCCAGCCACTTTGCGCGGCTGCGGCCAGGGGTCGCTCACCAACACATTATGGTCGTTCGCGTCGCCGTAAATCACACTGCGGCGCAGTCGCGGCAATCTCGGCACAACTTCCGTTTCATAAATTGCCAGGAATTTCTCGACCAGCGCGCGCCGCCCGGTGTTCTCGATCTCCGGCACGTACGCTTTGATCCAACCGGCGCGCGATGAATCCCATTTCAGCTCGCGATGGGCGGCGGGATGCTCGAAAGATTCGAGCGCCCTATCCATCTCCCCCAAAAACCACCCAAGATCACGGAGAAGTTCCGGTGGGTGCGGGCGGACTTCGGCCAGAACTGTTCCCTTGAGGAAGCTCAAAAGCCAAACCAGCCGCTTCGAACCATCAGGACTTGTAATTTCCGTGAAACGTTCGCCGCGGTGATTCGGCAGCACTCGCGGCAAAGGCAACTGCGGCGCGCGCTCCGCCAAATGCACCAATGCCTGGCATTGGAAATCAATGAACGACGGCTCTCGCGCCGGGTGCATCACTTTCAGCACAAACGCGCGGCCGTCCGCAGCGCTCAAATGAAAATTGTCGTCGTATTCACCCGATAGCGCCCGCGCTGAAGCTTCCAATCCATAGATTTCCCGGGCCAGACGAGTGGCTTCGGCCTCAGTTACCCGGTTTGCGACGCGTGCTTCCAAGAGCATGCGCCAAATCTTATCTGCAATTGCCGAACGGCGTCTATCTCACCGCGAAGATTCAGGATAAGTTCGCTAATCCCAATTCAGGTTTATTCCCGCCCCTGCTCGACCGATACGGGACCGTTCACCGTAGAGAGATGCAGCACCATGGGCGCAGAACCGTATTCGATCCGCCGGTGCTCATCATCCCAGGTCTTGCGCGCGCTATCGCAAACGCTCGCGCGGCAGCTCACGGGCGCGTAATTCGTCGATTCCACCACAAAGCTGGACTGGAATCCGCTCGGCACTCTCAAAGTTACCGGACCGTTTTTCGCGTCGGCTGAGAGTCCGCTGCCGCTCCAGGTTTTTCCTTTCAAGTCCACGGAGATTGGGCCATTCTCCGTTCGAATCCGCACGTTCCCGCTGCTTCCCTCCAGGCTAATCGGGCCATTCAAGGCGCTGATGTCCGCATCTCCGGAAAAGTTTTTCAAGCTGATCGGCCCGTTGTGCGCGTGGGCTGTCAGTTTGCCATCGACGTCATACAAGGAAATGGGCCCGTTCATCGTATCGAGGTCGATCGCCGCCGATTTCGGCGCTCGGATGAGCAGGTAAACTGTCCAGTCGTCCTCACCCGCCGGTCCTTTGGTCGACACGGTGCCGTTTTCAATCTGCGTCGTAATCTGTGAAAGCATGCGCTCGGCCGCATCTCCCCGAAGAACTGCTTTGCAAGCCCTCACGGAATAGTTCTCCTTGTCCCAACCTACCACCTGCACGCCGCCGTTCGCATGCGGGCGCACTTTCAGTACCGGAGCTTCCGCCTTTGTCACCGCGCGTTCTTCGGAACGCACCACGGCATCCTGGTCGTCAAATTGAATGTGAAGATTGGAGCAATCAACAATCGGGCGTTTGTGGCCATCGGAGATATTCACTGAGTGATGGCGCGAGGCCGCTCGTGCGGGTGAAAGACCAATGGCAAGCAAGGCCGGGGCGAAAATCAGGCAAAAGATGGTGGGTGGAGGCATGGGGCCCTCCTCGCAGCTATAGACGACAGAAGGGCCTGTTAGTCACGCAGGGTCGGGGTGAAAATCACTCCTGTTCGTCCCAATCGTCGACCGCACCCATCGGCGGCGTCAGGGAGAATAAGGACCAGCTTGAGAACTTCAACATTTTCGAAACCTCCAAAGGCGACGAATGGTTTTACAACAAAATAGGATTGGCGCAGAGAGAAATCCTGTCTGTTATACTGGGTCTTCTTCGAGAGTTCGAACCGTGGCCAAACTTCGCATCTCCATCGTTCAGTACCTGAACACCGCTCCGCTCGTCTGGAGCTTCACCAACGGCCCGCTCCAGGGGAAGTACGAGCTGTCCTTTACGGTGCCCTCGCAGTGCGCGGAAGATTTGCGCTGCGGCCGGGCGGACATTGCCATCATTCCGGCCATTGAATACCAGCGCATTCCAGGACTGGCGATTTTACCGGACATAGCCATCGCGTCGAAAAATCAGGTCCGCAGTTTGCTCATCGTTGCCAAGAAGCCGATCGAGCAAGTGCAGTCGTTTGCGCTGGACAGTAGCTCCCGCAGCACGCAAGTTCTGACGCGTATTTTGTGCGCGGAAAAATGGCGCATCGCGCCCCAATTTTTTGAAGCGCTTCCTGATCTGCCGGAAATGTTGCAACAAGCCGACGCGGCGCTGCTGATCGGCGATCCGGCTCTGCGTATCTCCATTGGAATCGAAAAAGACAGCCGGCCTGGCGAGCCCGGTCAGACGGTGTGCCAAACGGCCACGCTGGGAATTCCGAGTTCCGAGTTGCTCTATGTTTATGACGTTGTCGGTGAATGGTGCGCCCTGACGGGGCTGCCTGCCGTCCTGGCAGTCTGGGCGTGCCGGCGTGAAATTGCCACACCGGAATTAAGCGCGGATTTCATGGCCTCGCGCGATTTCGGCCTGTCGCGCGTCGGCGAAATCAGTTACGAGGCCGCTCAAGATTTGGAATTGCCCCAGCGCGCGCTCGAATCCTACTTGCGGCAGAACATAGATTATTCACTTGGCGCGGAGAATCGCCGCGGCCTCGAACTCTATTTTCATTACGCCGCAAAACTCGGCCTCATCCCGCAAGCAGGCGCGATGGAATGGGCCGCTGTGAAGTCGGAAGCCGTGAAGTTGTAGGGGCGCGGTTTAGCGCGTCCCCAGTGATGTCAAGAACGACGGGTACAGGACAAGAGAAGGATAGATCTTGGCACTGACCAAACAACAAGCTCTCGACCTGTTGGAGTCCGACGACCTCGTCGGCATCGGCATGGAAGCTCATCAATTGCGCCTGAAGAAGAACGATCCAAGTGTCGCCACTTATCAGATCGATCGAAATATCAATTACACGAATTTCTGCACGGAGTACTGTTCCTTCTGCGCTTTTTACCGGCCCCTCGGCGCGAAAGACGGTTACATTCTCCCCTTCGAGACGATTTACCAGAAAATCGACGAGATGCTTGCGCTCGGGGGCACTGGAATTCTGCTGCAGGGCGGACTTCATCCGGATTTGCAGATCGGCTACTACGAAAATCTACTGCGTTCGTTGAAAGCACGTTATCCACAGGTCCACTTGCACTGCTTTTCCGCGCCGGAAATTCTGTGCATCGCGGAAGTTTCCGAAATCAGCATTCGCGAAACCATTCAACGTTTGATGGACGCGGGGCTGCAATCCATTCCCGGCGGCGGCGCAGAAATTTTGGACGACGAAGTTCGCGCCAGAATTGCCCGCCTCAAGTGCACCAGCGACGAGTGGGAGGAAGTCCACCGTATCGCCCATTCGCTCGGCCTCCGCACCACTGCCACGATGATGTTCGGTTGCGGCGAAGAACTGCGCCATCGCGTCAATCACCTCGAACGCGTCCGCAGCATTCAAGAAGAGACTGGGGGCTTCACCGCCTTCATTCCCTGGATGTTCGCTGCGGAAAATACGGCGCTGGGCAAAAAAGTGCAGGAAACCACCGCCGTCGATTATTTGAAGACGCTGGCCGTCAGCCGCCTTTATCTCGACAATATTGATCACATCCAGTCGAGCTGGCTCACGCCGGGCATCAAAGTCTGCCAGATCGGTTTGCAGTTCGGCGCCGACGATGTGGGAAGCATCCTTATCGAAGAAAACGTGGTCTTCGCCGCTGGCGTGAAAAACCGCACCAACGAGGCCGAACTACGCCACATCATCTCCGATGCTGGCTTCGTTCCCGCCCAACGCGACACGCTCTATCGCAGCTATGTCCTGAAGTAGGTTTCCTTCAGGGTTTTTGGAGTGGGAAAATCGAAACTTCGACGACCGTGCCATCCGGCAGTTCAACATCTTCAAGAAGATAAAGAATACCGCCGCGGAATCGCGCGCGAATCCGTCGCGGCCCAACATTTGCGGCCGGTTCGGATCGTAAGGCTGGTCGCGCCGCTTTGCCTTCGGTTTCATCCAGCACTTCATTGGCGAGAGCGTCGGCCTCGCGGTTCTGTTCGCGATAAACGTGGTCAATGCGGAGGGATTCGAACGACTGTGACATTTTCTTTGCGCGTTCGAAGAGCGGCTGGAGGTCCGCGCTCTTCACTTTGTACAGGCCGCGCATCTGTTTCACCAGCAACTCGGAGTCGCTCTCCACTCGAACCGCGCGGACGCCGTGCGACTGCGCGTAGTCCATGGCCGCGATGAGGCCATAGTATTCCGCGACGTTGTTGGTCGCCCGCCCGATGTATTTCTTCAGCCGCGCCACGATTTCGCCGTGCCCGTCGCGAATGACCACGCCATAGGCCGCAGGACCCGGATTGCCACGCGATCCACCGTCAATGTTTGCGCGATACGCCGCCGCGGCCGGTTTCGGCTCTGGAGCAGCATCGCCGAAGAGGGTCTTCCCTTTGGCAGTTGGACGGCGGCGCGGCATTAGGAATTTGTGGATGCAGAAGAAGCGGCATTCGCGGAGCCATTGGGGGAATTGGCGAATGGAATCGGTTCCAGTGTGTACAGAATGAGGCCGCAGCTCTCGCAGCGATAGACTTCTTCGTTCGTTTCCGTACGCAGTTGCTGCAAGATGTGCGGCAGGACGCGCATGCCGCAGCCGCGGCACTGGTCGTCGCGGACCTGGGCCATGGCGGTGCCGTTATGGCGCTTGGCGATGCGCGAGTAAAGCTCACGCAACTCCTCCGGCACTGGTGCGATAATTTTTTCATGCTCGGCGACTGCGGTTTCGAGCTGTTTCTTTATTTTTCCAGCTTGCGCTTCGATGGTTTTTCGTTCTGCTGCGAGACTCTGTTCCGCCTCCTTCAGCCGCGATTCGGTGAGGTTCACGCGGCGTTCCGCTTCTTCGGCTTTCATCATGACTTCCAATTGACGGTCTTCCGCTTTCGCAACTTCGGCTTCGGCATTGGCAATTTCATGCTGGAGAGCGCGGTAGGCTTCGTTGGTTTTGACTGCGCCGCTCTGGTCGCGGTATTTTCGTGCGCGGTCCTTCCACTCCTGGCCTTCGAATTCAAACTTCTTGCGTTCGGCGTTGATCTGCGCGAGCGCTTCTTTTCCGGCGGCAATTTCCGCGCGTGCGCTGCTTAGCTTCGCATCCGCGCCCCGGAGGCGCTTCGGGAACGATTCCAGCTCCGCGCGCAGGGCAGCAATCTCGTGATCGACGCGTTGCAGCTCCACCAGGTGAGGAATCGCTGGATGCATGGGTAGCTAATTCTAGCACAGGGACGCGGCGGGCTTTGCGGATACCATTGCGCCGGATAGAATGCCTGAGTTTTGCATGCAAGATATCGGGAATCGCTCGTTCTACGGAGGCCACATGCCGCACGTGCAAATAACCTGGGTCGAGGGCCGGACGCCGGAGCAAAAACGGAAAATCGCGGAACGCGTCACGAGCGTGCTGATCGAGGAGGGCAAGGCCAAACGCGAGAATATTCACGTCTCGTTTCACGATGTTTCCTCGACGAATTACGCCGAAGCCGGCGTGCTGGTCGCAGACCAGAAGCGCACACCGTAAGTTTCCGCGCCGCGGCGAGGCGCGCTTCTTTCCCGAATCCGGCGCGCCGGGCTGGTTGAAGCAGTATCCATGAAGAGGAGGACTTCAAGTGGCAAATCCCATTGATAAACAGCTCGAGCGTTGGATTTCCGCCGGAGTCGTGGATGCGGGCACGGCGGCGCGCATTCGAACGTTCGAAGAATCGCAAGGATCGAGCGAGCGTTTGCGATGGCCGGTGCTGCTGGCGGTGGCGCTGGGCGGCGTGCTGCTTTGCGCCGGAGTCTTGCTGTTTGTGGCCGCTCATTGGGACGAACTCTCACCGGCCTGGCGTTTCACGCTGGTCCTTATTCTCGTGGCAGTCTTTCCTCTCGCCGGGGCTCTGACGGAGAAGCGGTTCTCCGCACTGTCAACGACGTTCTACGCGATCGGAACGATTTGCGTTGGCGCGGGAATTTTTCTGACGGCGCAAATTTTCAATCTGCAGGAGCACTGGCCGAGCGGGATCCTGATGTGGGCCATCGGCGCGCTGGCGGGCTGGCTTCTTTTACGGCATTGGACACAAGCAGCGCTGCTGGCGCTGCTTGTGCCGGCGTGGCTGGCCGGAGAGTGGGAAGTTCGTACCGAGGGTTTTGCCGTCAGCAATCGGCTGCTCACCGAAGGATTGCTGCTGATGGCGATTACCTACTTGTGCGCAAGAACAGGCGCAGAAGATTCTGCGGCGCGGCGGGCGCTGGCGTGGATTGGCGGAATCGCCCTGTTGCCCATCGGCGTATTGGCTTTTACCGAGGGGCGCGCAAACTGGGGATGGTGGGGCTGGCAGAATCGGCCGGGCATTTCAGCTATGCTGCGCATCACCGGCTGGGCGATAGCAATTTGCGCGCCGCTGGCGCTGGCCTTCGTGCTGCGAAAGAGCGCGGCGTGGACAAATGCGATCGCGGCGGTCTGGGTTCTGGTGATCGGAACGTTCCGCGCCACGCATGATAATACGGGTGGAAATCTGCCTCTATTTGCGTGGAATTCGCTCGGCCCATATTTTTGGGCCGGAGCCGGAGCGCTAGCGATGGTGGGGTGGGGATTGCTGGAGCGGCGGCGCGAGCGCATCAACCTGGGAGTCGCCGGCTTTGCGCTCACCGTGATCATTTTCTATTTCTCGGACGTCATGGATAAGCTGGGCCGTTCGGCGAGCCTGATTGGTCTCGGAGTATTGTTCTTGTTCGGTGGATGGGCGCTGGAGCGGATGCGGCGGCAGCTGGTCGCGCGAGTCGCGGGAGGACCGCAATGAGTGCATCTCGAAAGGGAATCATCCTGACGGTGCTGCAGTTGGCAATTGTCACAAGCCTGGCCGCGAAATATGCAATCGACCGCGCGCGCTTTCCGCGCGTTTGGACGCGGACAGCGGTGTACGATCCCAATCTGCCGATTCGCGGCCGGTATTTGAGCGTGCAGTTGCGCGTCAATGCTGATCGCGTCTACGACAGTGCGGAACTGCCAAAAGGCAATCAAATCAATTTTTGGAGTGAGCAGAGGGACATATATTTGCACGCCGAGAACGGCCACCTCGTTGCGAGTCCCGCTCCCACGCCAACAGGATTGCGCGTGACGCGATGGAAGACACGCACTGGAGAAGTGGTAACGGCCCTCAGCGAGCCAGTGGATTTCTTTTTGCCGGAGCACGCTGTCGATCCTTCGTGGCGCAAGGCGGGTGAGGAATTATGGATCGAGGTAACCGTCCCGAAAAAGGGGCCGCCGCGGCCCATCCGCCTGGCGGTGAAGCGCGGAGACACGTTTACACCGCTCGAAATCAGATGAAATGCGGACCGGCTCTTCACAAGAAACGCAAGGACCAATCGGCCTTTTTTCTTAGGAACGCTCGCTGACCTCTTTGTGCTCAGGCGCGGACGTCGCGATGAATCAACTTCCAATCAAAGAAATAGCCGATGCCCACGGCCAGCGGAATAATTCCAAGCGCCGCGGCCGTCCAAACATCGCGATTCGCCTGGATTTGGGCGATCAATCCGAACGCGGCGATATAGCCGATGGCGCCACTAACCAGCAGGATGCCCATGCGGCGGGAACGCGCCGCCTGATTCAATTCCGGCTCCATGGGAATCGCAACTCCTCGCTCGATGGCCGCGAGGCGCTCTTCGCTGCGCAGCTTTCGAACGCGGTAATATGTGTAAAGCGCGCCAAGGGGAATGCCCATCCCCAGAATCACGGCTACCAATCCAATCAATTCTCCGTCCATACTTTGCTCCTTCTTTTCTGGATGCGCCCATCAGGCGCAGTGTGTTGTGGGAACCGTTTGCACTAGAAGGTACGGAGGAGCGTTTGGGAAAGTTCCCTGAAATTCATCTACCAATGAAGCTTCAGCCCGAATTGCACCTGCCGCGCAGTCGTGGACGTGCTGGTGATCGCTCCGGCAGTGCCGGATATCCCGGAGGGCGTGAAAACGATCAGATTAGGCATATTGAAATTGGCGCGGTTCAAGAGGTTGAAGATTTCCGCACGAAACTGCAGGCCTAAGCCTTCCCGAAAGGCGATGTCTTTCAGGACCGAGAAATCCCAGGTGGCGAGCCCCGGCCCGATGAACGTATCTCTGCCGAGATCACCATAGAATCCGCTGTTGAGTGGCGGTGCCAGAAAAGCGCCGGGGTTAAACCACTGAGAGGGTTTTCCTAAAATTGCGGGGCCTGTGAAATTGGGGTTCAGAAAAGGCCGCACCGGATTTCGCGTGTCGCCATTATTGGACGGGTTGTAGCTCAACTGGGGAGTGAATGGGAAACCGGACTGCGCCGTGAAAATGCCGGCCACCGACCAGCCGCTCACCAATGCGTTGCCCCATTCACTGAGGTGATTTGCGAATCTTGTTCCACGCCCGAACGGCAAGGTATAAAGCGTATTAACGACTGCCAAATGTTTCACGTGGAACGTAGCGAGGCCCTTGTCGGCGGACAAGTTAAATGGATTGGAAGCGAGTCCGGGAGCGTTTCCGGCGGTTGTCTGGTTCAGTGAGTCCCCGTCGTCAAGGGTCTTCGAAAAGGTATACACACTGCGAAAAGTGAGTCCATGGCTGAAACGTCGCCGGATTTCCGCCTGCAACGCCTGGTAAGAACTGTCGCCGCGCGAGAACCAGGTCCAGGTGTTTGCCAAGGAAGGATTCGCCTTCGGCGTGCCCGCAGGAATGTAATACGTTCCTGCCGGAATTGGCGACCCGGCAAGGGGTGCAGGAAAATTTGCCGGGTAGACAGCAGGGCAGGGAGAAGCCGGACAAATCGTAGGGGTGGGCTCATTCGCGTCGCCGCCGATCAATTCGTGGTAGCCATGGGAACCCACATAGCCAATCGTGAGCGCGGTATTCGGAGAGATCTCGCGCTCGAACCGTAACGACCAGGAGATCAGCGTCGGAGTTTTCATGTCTGGTTGAACTCCTCCGGGCACCAATTTCGCATTCGCCGGCACCGTGGCGGAAGGATCGATCGGCAACTGCGAAACCGGCAGCGCCGCAATGCTATAGGCTGGGTTGAAAGGTGCGTTCTGGTCCGCGCGGTAACCGAGAGCGTCTTGAAGGTCGTTGTATATCCCGAAACCGGCACGAAATACCGTCTTAGGATTGAATGGGCTCCAGGCAGCGCTGATGCGCGGTTGCGGCAGGAACTTGGCGTTGTTGACGATAAAGAGAGAACTTCCGATGTGAGGTTGCGTGGAAATCACGCCGCCGCTGAAGGTGTAATTCGCCGCCCGGCCGTGAGCTTCATTCCATCCCGTGGAGAATTCGTCGCGGAAGCCGAGAGAGAGCGTGAACCGCGGGCTCAGTCGAATCATGTCTTCGGCATAAAACGCGGCAAACAGCGAGCGCCAGTTCATCTCCGTGGGAGCCGGATCGAAAAGAAACGTAGAGATAGTTCCTTGGAGGAAGGACTGGAGACTCGCGAAGGTAGCCTGTCCGAACTGGCTGAGGGCGAGGGTCTCATTGGATTGGAAGCGCTGGAACCAGGCGCCGAAGCTAAGCTGATGGCGTCCGCGTGTCAGGCTGACCCTGTCTTCATAGGTGAACAAATTCCGCGCGATTCGTAGATTACTGCCGTTGTTGCTTCCCGCCAAGCCGATCGCGGCTTGTGGATTGGACGCCGCGCTTCCCCCGACCACCACGGCGCCAACGGGCCTGCCCAGCAGAAAACCGGGCACGGAAGCAGCGGGAGTTCCCGGCGTCGGTTCGCCAGTGAAAAAATAGCCAGCGCGCGAAAAGCCGACACGTGCCGTATTTACCCACGCCGGAGAGAATATGCGTGTTTCTTCCACGCTGAGAACCTGCTCGCGCAGGGTGACGATGTCCGAGCTGAGCGGGTCGAGCGGCGTAGCGGTAAAGTCGTTGCCGTCATCTACGGTGTAGACGGCCGCAAGCGAATCCTCCTGCGAAAAGAGGTGATCGAGCCGCGTGGTTCCAAAATCCTCGCCAATGGTTTGCAATGGACTGCTGAAGACTTCTGAAATGCCATTGAAATCCCGAGCACCGGGGACAGGTGTAGGCCACAAATTCAGGAGCGGCTGAACGCTGGCCGCAGCCGCGGCCCGCGAGGCCGCACTGGGAACGAACGCCTCAGAGGTTTGGTGCAGTTTCTGGCGAAAGCCCTCGTAGTTTGCGAACAGAAACGTCTTATCCACCTGGAAAGGTCCGCCAAGAGACGCCCCAAACTGATTGCGTTGAAATGGTGGAGCAGTGCCCTGATCGAAGAAATTGGGAGCGTCGAGGACATTGTTACGCAAAAATTCAAATGCGGAGCCGTGCCACTGATTGCTTCCGGAGCGCGTGGCGATGAGCACCTGACCGCCGGGCCGCTTGCCGAATTCCGCAGAATAGCTCTCCCGCTGCACGTTGAATTCGCGCACGGCTTCCACGCCCAGGAGCATCCCACTCGTCCCGCCGGGCTGCATGTTGTTTTCTGCCGCGCCCGTGTACTCGATTCCATTGAGCAAGAAGAGATTCTGCTGAGGGCGGTTGCCGGAAACAGCGAAATTGTTGGCGGTGGACGAATTCGAAATCCCCGTGCCGCCGGTCTTTTGCGAAGTGAAATTCACTACGCCCGGATTCAAGGGCAGAAGCAGATCGTAGCTGCGCCCGTTCAGAGGGAGCTCCTTCACCTGTTGTTCTCCAACAACGCCGGAGATGTTTCGAGTCGAGGTAGTTATCATCGGAGCATCACCCGTGACCTTGATTTCCGAGTTCAATGAACCGACCTGCAGGTGAAAATCGATGCTCGCCTCCTGGCCGAGAGCGAGTTCAACCCCGGTTCGAAGAGAGTCCTCGAAACCTGGTTTGGTGGCCTTGATTTCGTAGCGTCCCACGGGCAGTGACAAGATCTCATAACGTCCATTTTCGTTTGTCGTTACGCTGCGGGCAGCTCCAGTTTCGAGGTTTCTCGCGGATACCTGGACCGCAAGCACGGGTGCGCCGGAGGGATCGGAGACCATCCCGGTGATGCTTGACGACGCCTGGGCGTGGGCCAGCGAGGAGAGAGCGAACGTCATTAAGAGCCCAGGCAGCAGAGGATTGAGATGCGAAGTTTGAAGATACCCGCGGAATCGCTTCATAGGTTTAAGAAAATCGTTGCGTGCTTCCTGCAGCAGCTTAACAATTCAATACGCTTCGCATCGTTATGTCAATTCGACTTAACCCGAATAGCCGACGAATGAAAATATACGGATTCCGCCTTCTCGAATCGCAATAGAGGAGAGCACGCTCAGGTTGCCGTTTAGGATTGCCGCGTTAGCAGCATATTAATCAATTTCACCGATCTGCATGTGGGCGTCGATGGCCAGATTGGGGTAGCGGATAGGGGAGCCCTCGGGCGCAGGCAGGTGGCGTGCGCTGGCCGTGAATTCCCCGCCCGAGCATTCGACCGCGTAGGTGTATCCGTCGCGTCCAGTGCGGGGCACGGAGAGGGAATTCGTGGAAATAAGCTCGTCAAGAGAAGCACAGTGGCCGTTCAACGCGATGTAGCCGCGTTCCGCTTGAGCGATTTGCAGCAAATCGCTTCGTACGCCAGTCAAACTGATAGCCTGCGTCGGGGCTGTGCCTTCGTCGGTAACCGGCATCTTCTTGAAATAGTAGTGGTAGACACCGAAGAGTACGGCAGCAGCGACAAGAATTACGGCCAGGCCTCGCATACCGCAATTGTCAGTCTCTGTGAACGCCCCTGCAAGAGGAACCGAGCCGATCGTGCATTACGAAACAACATCCTCTCCGCTTTTCTGCCCCAGCACCTCGTGCTCTGTTAGACTCTTTTCTAGCACCGAACAACTCCCTCTCCCGGTGTAACGCTCCCCCTTCGGACGGACGAATGCATACGACTGTTCCGCTGCTGGACTTGCAAGCCCAGGAAAAACGAAGAGAAGAGGAACTGGAAGAGGCTCGTGCGATTCAAAGCGTAATGATGCCCGAGGAATCGCTGCATGCCGGCCCGGTTATCATCTCGCATGAGTTCCAGCCAATGGCTGCCGTGGGGGGCGACTTTCTGGATTATTTTGAGTTGTCAAACGGAAACATCGGCCTGTACCTTGGCGATGTTTGTGGCAAAGGATTACCTGCGGCCCTTTATGCAGCTCTGGCTGTGGGGACGGTACGAGGCGTACATAAAACGGGAACCGCA
>Ga0209377_1000017_pt1 | contig 79016 bp, 61 predicted proteins | sample GraSoiAngelo_141_FD_185898 | JGI IMG/M metagenome (GOLD analysis project Ga0209377, IMG submission 185898) | Grasslands soil microbial communities from the Angelo Coastal Reserve, California, USA - 14_0929_12_40cm (SPAdes) (version 2) | ecosystem: Environmental > Terrestrial > Soil > Grasslands ...
GTCGTCGGTATCGCACTCCGCCTGGTCACCGGTGCCGCCCTCGCGGGCGTGTATCCGCCAGGGATGAAGATCGTGGCAGGCTGGTTTCGCGAGGGCCGCGGCTGGGCGATCGGGATCATGGTCGGCGCGCTAACGCTTGGCTCGGCGTTGCCTCATCTAGCGCGTTGGCTCGTGCCCGCGGCCCTGTGGCGCCCGGTGCTCGGTGCGGCGGGCCTCGCTGCGTTCGCGGGGAGTGCGTTGATGGCGTTGGTGCCGCACGACGGTCCCTTCGCGGCATTGGCGCCCAACTTCAGCTGGAACGCCGTACCGCGCATTCTCCGAGAGCGCGCCGTGACCTTGGCAAACCTCGGGTACTGCGGCCACATGTGGGAGCTGTACGCAATGTGGACGTGGATCGCGGTATTCGTCGCGGAGAGCGAGCGCGCTCGCACGCACACCGATCCCGCGGCCGGGCTGCCGGCGCTGGTGACCTTTGCAGTCGTGGGGAGTGGGGCGATCGGCTGCTGGCTCGGAGGGAAGTACGCCGATCGGTGGGGCCGCACGCTCGTCACGAGCGGCGCGATGGCGCTGTCGGGCATCTGTGCGCTCGTGGTCGGGATGCTGTTCGGGCGCCCGCTCGTCGTGCTGCTGCCGCTGCTGCTCGCGTGGGGTGTGACGGTGGTGGCCGACTCGGCTCAGTTCTCCGCCTCGGTGAGCGAGCTCGCGCCGCGGGAGCTCGTGGGCACGGCGCTCACGCTGCAGACCAGCCTGGGGTTCCTGCTCACCTGTCTGACGATCTATCTGTTGCCGTGGGTCGCGCAGCGCATCGGGTGGCGCTGGAGTATGAGCCTGCTCGCCTTGGGGCCGGCGGGCGGGGTGTGGGCAATGCTGACGTTGCGGCGGCGCCCGGAGGCGACCGCGTTGGCGGGCGGGCGGCGCTAGGGGACTACGAAGATCCCGACGCCGCTGCCGTAGTCGTCCGGCGCCCGCGTCGTTCCGGCCGGCACAATCCACGCCGTGCCGTCGATCCGTACGTTGATGCGGTGCACGCCGCTCACGATCGGTATGACGGCTTCCCACTCGCCGGGGCCCGTGCTGGTGAGCGCGAGTGGCTCCCAATCGGTGAAGTCGCCGGCGAGCTCGACCCGTGTGGCGTCGGCGACGTGCACCACGATGCGCACCGGCCCGCCGCGCACGGCCAGCACCTGGAGACGGGCCGCGGGCAGGGAGGTGCCGTCATCGGCACTGGCGCCGCGAGGCGCAGCGCGCGGGGGGGGGAACGCGACGCGTCGAGGGGTTATCGCGCGAACGCGAACTGCGAGGGTGAGATAGCGACCGGCCACGCTGCCGCGGATCGGGTCGGTGGGGTAGCGACCGCCCCCGATCATGAGGGCCGTGCGGGGGCCGAGGGAGATCGCAGCGCTTGCTTCGCCGTACGAGCCGCGACCGCCACCGCGGCTCCACAACCGCGCGCCCAAGGTGCCTTCGAGCACGACCGGCCCCGGCTCCGCGCGCGCCGAGGATTGGAGATCGGTGTACGTCGTGTCGCCGATGTGAGAATGGTTGACGGATAGCTGCACGGTGAACTGGGCCAGTCGCAGCCACGCGCCGGCGCCGCCGGCTGCCACGGTTCGCGGGCCGGTCCCGTAGGACGTCGTCCCCGCGGTGCCGCTGATCCAGGCGCCGCGGCCCCCCTCCAGCAGGTGCAGCCGCGCCGCCGCGACGGCGTGCCAGAAGCTCGCGAAGTCGACGTAGCGGCTGGCGCCCACACCGGCCGCGAGCTCCCCGCGCCAGCGCGTCGCCGCACGGGGTGCGAAGAGCGAGCCCGTCACATCCCCTTGCAGGCTGCGATGGCCGCTCTCGAACCGAAGGTAGGTGCCGCGAGCGCTGATCCCGACGCCGGGGCGCTCCCATCGTAGGGCGGGCGTGGCCGTGACGGCCCCGGAGGGAAGAAAGCCGTCATAGCGTACGGTTGAAATGCCGACGTCGAGGGTGCCCGCCGTCTGAGCGGGGGCGCTCGCGACGAGGAGAGACCATCCCGCCGCGAGTGACGCGGCCCGAGCGTGCGTCCCGGCCGTCACCGCGGTGCGGTGTTAGGGCCGGCTGGGACGGGACTGACGGGCGCCGGCGTCGAGCTGCAGGCCCTGGGCGCCGTACGCGGCGGACGCGGCGGTCGACACGGCCATCCCGGGCGGCGCGCCGAGCGCGATGTCGCGCTCGACGGCGCGGCGGAACTCGACCAAGTCCGCGTCCCGCGTCGTGCTCGCGAGGGCGAGGACGGCGGCGGCGGCGCTGTCCACCGGCACGCCGCTCGCTACAAGATCGGCGAGGACGGCGAGCGGAACGGTGATGGTCTGGGAACGAGCTCGGCGCAGTTTCGCCAGCACCGCGGGGCCGGCACCCGCCCGGAGGGCCGCGGCCCCAGCCGCGAGCTCGGGGGGCGTGGTGCCCGGTCCGAGGGCGCTGCGGGCCTCCCCCAGATCGGCCACGAGGCGCTGGACCGCGCCCACGATGACCTCGCCCGGCGCCCCTTTGGTTGCTCCCTCGAGCGCTCGCTGCACGAGCGGCTCCGTGGGCAGCCCGGCGGCGCGCGCCGAGTCGATGACACTCGCTACCAACGGACGGACACTTGGGTCGAGTCGGTCGAGCCGTTGGTCTTGTGCGGCGGCCGCCGTCGCGATGAGTGTCGCGCCGAGCAGGCTCGTGGACGTGGTGCGGAGCAGGTGCATCGTTACGAACCGCCCACTGTGACGACGGAGCTCGGCGTTCCGAACTCGTCATCGCGCGCGGCGGGTGCCGCGGGATCCGCCAGCCAACGGGAGCCGTCCACGAGGAAAGCGTAGCGATAGCGCCCCGGGGACAGTGGCACGACCGCGGTCCACACGGGGCCACCGCGTTGGGAAGGTCGCATCGGGGTGCGTGCGGCGTCCCAGTCGTTGAAGTCGCCGACCAGCGCCACCCGCGCGGCGCGTGGAGCGACGACGACGAACTGAAACGCGCGCGTCGCGGTCTCGGCGGGCGGCGCTTCGTGCGGCCGTCGGCCGGGCAGGATCAGGACGAGCGCCCCGAGTCCCGCCGCGATAGCCAGTCCGCCGAGCGGCGAGAGCGCGATGTGCCGAGGGCGGGTCAGCCAGTGCCAAGCGGCGCTGGCCCCGCCGCTCACACGTGGCGTCGGGCCGCCCGCGATCTCCTCCATCACGCGGCTGTCGACCGCCGGATCAATCTGCACCGGCCGGCGTAGGTGAGCGACGATGCGCTCGATCACGTTTTCGGAATGCTCAAACACGCTCCGCCTCCCGGAAAATGAGCTGCAGCTGCTCGCGGGCGCGCTTGACTCGCATCTTCAACGCCGAGATGCCCGCCCCCGTCAGCCGCGCCATTTCGTCGTACTCGAGGTCCTCGATGTGCTTGAGGAGGAACGCCTCGCGGTATTCCGGCGCGAGTCGGGCGAGCGCCCGGCGGACGGTGTCGTCCCACTCCGCGCGCTCGGCCGGGCTGGGAAGCGGAGCGCGGGTGAGGGCCGCGTCGTCCCGCACGAACAGCCGCCCGCGCCGCGCCGCACGCGCGCCGGCGGTCCGGCACCGGTTGACCAGGATACCGTACAGCCACGCGCCGAACCGCTCCGGATCGTCGCAGCGGGCGAGCGAGCGATACCCGCGAACGAAGGCGTCCTGCAATGCCTCCTCCGCGTCTTCGCGATCTCCGAGCATGTGCACGGCGTAGCGGCCCAGACGGTCGCGGTAGCGTGCGACGAGCGCAGTGTACGCACCGGTGTCGCCGGCGCGGACCCGGCGCACCAGCTCTCCGTCGCTCGCCCCCACGTGGTGTATACCCAGCGACTGAGCCATGACGTCACAGTACCCCGATCCTGTGACGCCGGCCAGCGGAGCCGGGGTATTTGGGGCAGAGCCGCCCACGATCGCCCGAGGAGCCAGATGTCGAAACGCCTGATCCCACCCGCCTTGGCGGCGGCCCTGCTGGCCGGCGGGGCCTGCTACCAGGACGATACAGTTCCATCTGCGCCGCAGAGCGTAAAGTCGCTCACCAGAGTGCTGCTTACCGACGCGCCCTTCCCGTACGACTCGGTGGCGAGCGTGAACCTGCACGTGGTGCGGATCGAGGCGAACACGCTGGCCGACACGACTGGGAGCAGCGCTTGGGCCCTCATCGCTGAGCCGAAGAAGAGCTTCGATGTGCTGGCGCTGCAACAGGGCGCGACCGCGCTGGTGGGGCAGGGGGCGCTGTCGGCGGGCGCGTACCACGCCATCCGGATGACGATCGACACGAGCCGGTCCTCGGTCGTCTGGAAGAACGGGAGCCAGGCTCGCGTGAACTGGCAGAACTGGTCGGGCTCGGACGAGGAGCCCCTGTACGCCCTGGTCGAGTATCCGGTCAATGTTTCCACCCAGGGCGCGGAGATCATCATCGATTTCGACGTCGGTCGCAGTTTCCTGTACAACTTTTACGGCGCCAAAGAGTTCATCCTGATGCCGCAGATCCGCGCGATCAACTCCGCGGCCACGGGGACGATCGCGGGCAGTGTGACGAGCGACTACACGGGCGCGACGCGTCCCATCGCGAACGCCAACGTCACGCTGTGCGGCGGCGCTGCGTGCGAGCCACCGAACGCGTACATCGTGGCGACGAGCCGGAGTGATTCGGCGGGGCGCTACGCGGTCGCGTTCGTGCGCGCCGGCTCCTACACCGTCCGGGTCGAGCAGCCCGACTATCCATTCCTCAATCCCGTGATCGTGGCCAATGTGACCGTCAGCGCGGGCGACACGACGCGGCTCGCGGTGTCGCTCCCCAAAGCGGGATCGGGCGGCGGCGCGTACGTGCGTATCTCTGGACCTACGTCGGTCGGCGTCGGCGGCACGATCAGCCTCAAGGCTGCCGTGGGCGATGCGGGCGGCAACCCGGTCGTAAATCCCGCGGTGTCGTGGGCGAGCAGCAACAGCGCCATCGCGCAGGTGACGGGGGTGGGCGACACGGCGTCCGTGATAGGTCGCGCGGCCGGTTACGCCACGATCACCGCGGCGAGCGGCCAGCTGTCCGATACACTCGGGGTCCAGGTATTGGGCTCGGCGGCGCCGGTGGCGTCCGTCACCGTCGTGCCCGCGAGCGCCAGCCTCGCGGTCGGGGACAGCGTCGGCTTCCGCGCGGAGCTTCGCGACGCGGCGGGCGCCTTGCTCACTGATCGCGCGGTGTCGTGGTTCTCCAGCGACAGCACAGTGATCAGCGTTTATCCCTACGGCCCACAGGCGCTCGTGCGGCCGCGGGCCGCCGGAGGCGCCTTGCTGCGCGCCACGAGCGAGGGCAAGACGGGCCAGGCGACGATCACGGTGCACTGACCCTCGGAACGGGCGAGCGGGGCGAGCGCGGTGGCATTGCCGCGCTCTCCACCTTAGCTTTCGCGGCCCGTGACAGCACCGCACCACCGCCCCGGCGGCGGATTTCGCAACCCGTGGGCCAACGCGGGCGCGCCGGCGTTCGGCAGCTTCCTCAAGTGGGTCCTGGTGCAGCGCGCGACGCAGCGGCGGCCGGCGGATCCCCCGCATTCAACATTTCTCAGGCTCGACCCGAAGCTCGCGATGCCCCGCGCCCCGCGGGATGCGCTGCTCGTGACCTGGGTCGGACACTCGAGTTTCTTGATCCAGGTAGGCGGGCTCAACGTCCTCACCGATCCGATGTGGAGCAGCCGCGCGTCTCCCGTCCGGTTCGCGGGCCCGAGGCGCTGGGTCGAGCCCGGAATCGAGTTCGCTGCGCTGCCTCCGGTGGACCTCGTGCTGTTGTCGCACAACCACTACGACCACCTGGACGATCACACGGTGCGCCGGCTCGCCGCGCGGCACCCGCGCGCCACCTGGCTCGTGCCGCTCGGCTTGGCGCGCTTCGTCCGGGCGCGCGGCGCGCGGGACGTGCGGGAGCACGATTGGTGGCAGGAGACCACCGTCCAATCGGCGCTCATCGGCTGCACCCCGGCGCAGCACTTCAGCTCGCGCGGCATCCGCGACCGTGGAGACACACTGTGGTGCGGCTGGTCGGTGCGGACCGATGTGCACCGCGTGTTCTTCGCAGGCGACAGCGGCTACCACCCCGAGTTCGGGCGCATCGCCGAGCGCTACGGGCCCTTCGACGTGGCGCTGCTGCCGATCGGCGGCTACGAGCCCCGCTGGTTCATGCAGCCGGTGCACATGAATCCCGAGGAAGCGGTGCGCGCGTTCCGCGACCTCGGGGGCGGAGCCCATGGGTCGGTGATGATTCCCATGCACTGGGGAACGTTCAAGCTCACCGACGAAGCGATGGACGAGCCCCCGGTCCGGGCCCGCGCCGCCTGGGAAGCGGCGGGGCTCGAGCCCGAGCGGTTCTGGGTGTTGGCGCACGGGGAGACGCGCGCGCTGTGAGGGCGTGGGGACTCGCTGCGCGCGCCGCCGGCCCGTAGTTTCCGCCGTCCTGACGTCTCTTCTCCGGAGGCTTTCGTGCGTCGTCACACGGCGGTGGGTCTCTGCCTGCTGCTTTTCGCGGGCTGCGTGCGGCATCCCCCGCCTTCGCTCATCGGTCCATCCTCCCAGCCTGTCTTTCTTCCCCCGCAGTTGTTCCGCGAGACCGTCCCCAAGGGCGACGCGGAGTGGCGGGCCGTGGGGCAGGAGGCGGCGACGCTGCTGTCGCAGTACATCGCCATCAACACGACGAACCCCCCCGGAAACGAGATCAACGCGGCGCGCTGGCTCAAGACAGTGCTCGCGCGGGAAGGGATCGAGGCGCAGCTGTTCGAGCCCAGGCCCGGCAAGGCAAACCTGTACGCCCGGGTGAGAGGGGACGGGACCGCGCGGCCGCTGATCTTTCTCAACCACATGGACGTGGTGCTCGCCAGTCCCGAGTACTGGAAGGTCGACCCGTTCGGCGGTGTGGTGAAAGACGGCTACGTCTGGGGGCGCGGCGCGCTCGACATGAAGGGTGAGGCGATCGCCCAGCTGATGACGCTGATCATCCTGAAGCGCGCCGCGGTGCCGCTCAAGCGCGACATCATCTTCCTCGCGACATCGGACGAGGAGATCGGCGCGGGCGTGGGGGCGGGGTGGTTTGTGGACACGCACGCCGACCTGATCCGGGACGCCGAGTTCCTGATCACCGAAGGCGGCACGATCCGCGCCGACGCGCGCGGGCGGATCGAGTACTATGGAATCGGTACCACCGAGAAGTCACCGTTCTGGCTCGACGTGACGGCGAGGGGGACGTCGGGGCACGGCTCGCGTCCCACACCGGACAACCCGGTCCACCGGCTGACGCGCGCCCTGTACCGAATTGCCAACTGGCAGACGCCCCTCGCGGTGACGCCGACGGTGGAGCGCTACTTCCGTGACCTGTCGACGATCGAATCCGACGCCACCCGCCGGGCTTGGCTCGCGGATGTGCGCGCGGCACTGCGCGATTCGGGCGCGATCCGTGGGCTCACGGCAGACCTCACCTACAATGCGCTGCTGCGCAATACCATCTCGATCACGGGCCTGAAGGGGAGCGACAAGACGAATGTCATCCCTCCGGTCGCGTCGGCGGCGCTCGACGTTCGGCTCCTGCCAGGGCAGGAGCCGGCGGCGTTCCTCACCGAGCTGCTGCGGGTGGTGAACGACAGCGCCGTCACCATCACACCCCAAGGGCCGAGCTGGCCGGCGACCGAGAGCTCGACCGAGACGGAGCTGTTTCGGGCGATCGCGTCCGCGGCGCACGCGCGCGATCCCGGCGCGCTCGTCACGACGCCGCCGCTCACCGGTTTCACGGACAGCCACTATTTCCGTCGTCTCGGGATCGTGAGCTACGGCCTATCGCCGTTCCCTCTCAACCAGGCCGAGTCGCGTGGCGTGCACGGCAACGACGAGCGAGTGAGCCTCGACGACCTGACCTTCGGTGTCCATTTCATGTACGACGCCGTGTCACACGTCGTGGCGAGGTGATCGGGCCCCTCTTCCATCCCCGGCGTTACCCGCCCAGCCGCGACCGGCGCGCGCCTACCTTCGAGCGCGCGGTGAAAGTGCCGATCGGCTGGGTGGTGGAGCACCTGTGCGCGCCGCTGGCGCGTTGGAATGGGCGGTTGCTCCTGACGCCCGAGATCGGCGTCCCGATCGCCGGCCTGCTGCCGGAGCTGGACGGCTACCGCATCGCGCTCGCCACGGATCTCCACCGCGGCCCGGTGGTGCCGGCCTCCTGGCTGGCGCGTGTGGCGGACCGCATCAGCGAGCTCGTGCCTGACCTCGTCGCGCTCGGTGGGGATTTCGTGAGCCACGTGAAGCGTGACCTCGACGGCCTCGCGTCCGTGCTGTCTCGGTTCCGCGCGCGCGACGGTGTGGTGGCTGTGCTCGGCAATCACGACCACTGGGTGGGGCCGGACGCGGTCAGTGCCGTGCTCGAGCGCGCCAGCGTTACGTTACTCACCAACCGCCACGTCCTCGTGCGGCGCGGCGCGGCTACCCTGGCCGTCGCCGGAGTGGATGACTTCACACACGGCGCGATCCGTCCCGACGAGGCGCTCGCCGGTGTCGCGCCCGAGACCCCCCGCGTCCTGCTGTCTCATAATCCCGATCTCATCGAGTACCTCCCCGCCGGACTGAGGGTGGACGTGATGCTGTCGGGGCACACGCACAACGGTCAGCTCCACCTGCCGTTGCTGGGCCCGCTCCTGGTGCCGTCGCAGTTCGGGGGGCGCTACATACACGGCCTCAAGCGGGTCGGCGAGACGTGGCTGTACGTGTCGGCGGGGGTGGGGACGGCGGCGATCCCGATGAGATGGGGAAATCCACCCGAGTTACCGGTGATCAGGTTGGAGAGAACAGGATAAGCCGCAGCTAGACGCGCAGACGCACAGCGGTGAACAGTTCGAGTGAGCGGGCCCTTCCTGTTCACTACCACTGTTCACCGCTGTGCGTCTGTGCGTTTAGTCTGCCTGTCCTGAAACCGCATTCCTGCTCCCTACCTACTTCAGGGACACCACGAACCTCACCGTCACGCACTCCGCCGTCTGCGGCGACACGCTACAGAACGAGTCGTGCGGCAACAGGCGCTTGACGCCCAGCACTTCCGCTTCGGCGATGCCGGGCACGTCGCGGTAGGTGATCTCGAGACTCGTGCCGTCGATGACCCGATAGTGCACCGGCCGGCCGATCAAGCGGTGGTGGGGATCGATCTTGGCGAGCCCGTCCGCCAGGCAACGCTGGATTTGGTCGATCTCCTGGGTCTCTCGACTCACGTGGTCTTCCCGGCGCGTGCGGCGGCGGCGTTGCGGCGCATGCCCTCACGGCCCGGCCGCTCGAATGGCGTGTCGCCGTAGCGGCGCGCAAACGTTTCCTCGTCCAACGCTAAGAACTCCCGCGCGTCGGGTGCGGCGAGCTCCGACCGCGGCGCGAGCTCTGGATCGGCGGTCGCCTGAGCGAAGCTCACGTTCCACGGGCAGACGTCCTGGCACACGTCGCAGCCGAACAGCCAGTCGCTGACCAGCGATTGCTGGTGAGGCGTGAAGTCGCCGTGGTGCTCGATGGTGAGGTAGGAGATGCAGCGCGGCGCGTCCAGCACGCGCGGCTCGACGAACGCGTTCGTGGGGCAGGCCTCCAGGCAGCGGCGACACGTGCCGCACCGATCCGCTGCGAAGGGGAGATCGGGAGCGAGCGGGGCATCGGTGAGGACGACGCCGATGAAGGTGAACGAGCCCAGCGCCGGGTGGATGAGCATCATGTTCTTGCCGATCCAGCCGAGGCCCGCCCGCTGGGCCAGCTCGCGCTCGGGGACGGGCCCTGCGTCCACGTAGCAGCGCGTCTTCGCTCCGGGCGCAACCTCACGGATCTCCCCGGCGAGCCGCTCCAATCGGCGGCCGAGCACGCGATGATAGTCGGCGGACTGGGCGTATTGGGCGACGCGCGGCTGACCCCGGGCCGGCGGCCCGGGGTCATGGAAATAGTTGGTGAGCGTGACGACCGCGACTTTGGCCCCCGGCATGATCCGAGCCGGCTGCTTCCGCTTGGCCGACTGGCGGTGCAGGTACGTCATCGTGCCGGCGTAGCCCGCGGCCAGCCAGCGGTCGAGTTCGGCGGCGTGCGCGTTCGGCTCGAGCGCAGCCACTCCGACGGCGTCGAACCCCATCTGGAGCGCACGACGCTTCAGCTCGACGGTCTCGCGTGCTGTCTCCGCCGGATGCCTGTGCGCGACTTCGTTCGTGGTCATACGTGCATCGTCTCGCGTCGCCAACGAGCGAACCGCACGACGTCCTCGACCGGCGGCACGGCGGCTTCATCGCCGTACGCGGTGAGCATGCGCCAGCGCAGGTAGTCGCGGGGTGGCAGCGGGAGGAACGGGGGGCGGCGGTACCAGTCACGCGCCCGGAAGCTCCACGTGAGGCGCAGCAGGTCGAGCGCGAGGCGCGGGTGAGCGGCGGCTCGGAGCGCGAGGCGCACGAACAGCGTCGACCAGGTGGCGGGAGGCGACATGCGACTCAATCTACCCCGAGACGTGTCGACCGTGCTTTTCCTCCTGTATATTGACCGCCTATGACGCTCGCAAGCGGCCTGAAGACCGGCCACCAGACCGCGGCGCATCGGCTCGCCCGCTACCGCAGCGAGTTCCCGATCTTCCGGGACCAGATCTACCTCAATACTTGCTCGCTCGGCGCGCTGGGCGACCGCACGCGCAGGAAGGCCACGGAGTTTCTCGACCTGTGGCAGGCCCGGGGGGCAGCCGCGTGGTACGACGTCTGGTGGGCCGCGCTCTCGGAGCTGCGGGAGCGCTACGGCCGGGTGATCGGTGCGGGGCCACAGGAAATCGCGCTCGCGCCCAGCGTCTCGGTGGCCCTGTCGGTCGTCGCGGAGTCGCTCGACTATGCGCGTCGGCCCAAGGTGGTGGTGACGTCGCTCGATTTCCCGACGATCGCCTACCAGTGGCTCGCCAAGCGGCCCCGCGGCATCGAGCTCGTGGTGGTCGAGAGCCCCGACCAGGTGTCCGTGCCGGTCGAGGCGCTCGCTCGCGCCGTGGACGCCCGGACCGCGCTGGTCGCGACCTCTCACGTGTATTTCACGAGTGGCGCGATCCAGGATATCCGCGCGGTGGCGGCCGCGGCCCATGCGCAGGGCGCCCTCTGCCTGATCGACGCCTACCAATCCGTGGGACAGGTACCGGTCGACGTACGGGCGACGGAGGTGGACTTCCTCACCGCCGGCGGGCTCAAGTGGCTGCTGGGCGGCCCCGGCATCGTGCTGCTGTACGCGCGGGCCGAGCTCGCCCGGTCCCTCACGCCGGCGATCGCCGGCTGGTTCGGCCACAAGCGGCAGTTCGCCTTCGAGCCGCGATCGCTCGAGTGGCACGACGACGCCCGGCGCTTCGAACTCGGCACGCCGTCCCTCGCCGCGATCTACGCGCAGCTCGGCGGACTGGACTACATCGAGGAGATCGGCGTGCCCGCGATCCGCGAGGTGACGGCGGCGCTCACCGAGGACCTGATCGCGCGCGCCCGGGCGATGGGGTTGCGGCCCAAGGTGGCGGCCCGGGCGGAGGACCGCTCGGCGATCGTGATGCTCCCCGCCGACGATCCGGCGGATCGGGTGCGCCACCTCACAGCCGCGGCGATCATCGCGGACGCGCGGCCCGGCCACGTCCGCCTCTCCCCATTCTTCTACAACGTGCAGGACGACCATGTCGCAGCACTCGAGCGGCTCGCAGCGCCAAGCGGTCACTGAGGATGAGCGGCTCCTCACGCAGCTCCCGCGCGAGCGCCGCGCGTTCACAAAGACCGACTCCTGGCGCGTGCTCCGCATCATGGGAGAGTTCGTCGAGGGGTTCGACACGCTGTCCGACGTGTACAATGCCGTGACGATCTTTGGCTCGGCACGCACGCCGCCGGACGATCCCTACTATCAGAAAGCCGTCGAAACGGGCCGCCTGCTGGCCGAGGACGGGTTCCCCATCATCACGGGGGGCGGCCCCGGCATCATGGAGGCGGCCAACCGGGGCTGCCAGGAGGGGAACGGCCTGTCGATCGGATGCAACATCGAGCTGCCGTTCGAGCAGGGCCTCAACCCCTACGTCGAGCGCGCGATCAATTTCCGGTATTTCTTCGTACGCAAGACGATGTTCGTGAAGTACTCGACGGCGTTCGTGGTTTTCCCCGGCGGCTTCGGCACGATGGACGAGCTGTTCGAGGCGCTGACCCTGATCCAGACCGGCAAGGTCCGTCATTTTCCTGTGATCCTGTTCGGCGCGGCGTACTGGAAGGGGATGACGGACTGGCTGCGTGAGCGCGTCGTAGGCGAAGGGAAGATCGCCAGCACGGACCTCGCCCTGCTTCACACGACCGACACCGCGCACGAGGCGGTCTCCGTCATCCGGCAGGCGCGGGAGCGCCGTACCCGGGAGCTGCCGGCGCTCGACCGCGACGGGTGACGCCATGACCACACGCAAAGACTTCTTGCGCGGCCCGCGCATCGATCCGAAGCCGCTCACCGGCCGGGAGACGATCCCCGAGCTGGTGGACAACGCCTTTCTGGCCTACAACGCTGGCCGGCTCGCCGAGGGTTGTCGGCTGTTCACCGAGCGGATGCTCGAGGATGACGTGACGGTGGGGATGAGCCTCACCGGCGCGATGACGCCGGCCGGCCTCGGCATGTCCACGATCATCCCCCTGATCGAAGCGGGGTTCATCGACTGGATCGTCTCGACCGGTGCGAATCTCTATCACGACGCGCACTTCGGCCTCGGGCTCTCGATGCACCGCGGCACGCCGTTCGCCGACGACGTGGAGCTGCGCGAGGAAGGCGTCGTTCGGATCTACGACATCTTCTTCGACTACGAAGTGCTGCTCTCCACCGACGCCTACATCCGGGAGGTATCGGCGGGCCCCGAGTTCCAGCGGTCGATGAGCACCGCCGAGTACCATTACCTGCTGGGCGGGTACGTCCTGCAGCGCGAGCAGGCACTCGGGATCTCACGGAAATCGGTGCTGGGCGTGGCGCATCAGTGCGCCGTCCCGATCTACACCTCCTCGCCCGGCGATTCCTCGATTGGCATGAACGTGGCGGAGCAGGCCCTGACGGGTTCGCAGCTGCGGCTCGACTCGAGCGCCGACGTCAACGAGACGTCCGCGGTCGTGTTTCACGCCAAGACGCACGGCGGCAAGAGCGGCGTCCTGATCATCGGTGGCGGCAGTCCCAAGAACTTCGTGCTCCAGACCGAGCCGCAGATCCAGGAGGTGCTCGGCATCAGCGAGAAGGGGCACGACTACTACCTCCAGATGACGGACGCCCGCCCCGACACGGGTGGCCTCTCCGGGGCCACGCCCGCAGAGGCGGTGAGCTGGGGCAAGGTGGACCCCGACAAGCTGCCGGACACGGTGGTCTGCTACCTCGACAACACGGTCGCTTTCCCGATCCTCGCCGCGTACGCGCTCGCCCGGCGAAAGCCACGACGCCTGAAGCGGCTGTATGACCAGCGGCCCGACATGATGCGGGCGTTGACCCAAGCGTACCAGGAGGCGAAGGCGGACCGCGACGCGCGCGCGGAGGCGGCCACTGCCGGGCGCCGGCGCTAGCGGGGCGGCAGCGGCGGCGCGGCGCGCGCCCGACGGCGCCGGGGCGTACGCGGCCTACGCCCTCGGACTGCTCACGCTCATCAATCTCCTCAACTACACCGACCGCAACGTCATCTTCGCGCTGTTCGAGCACATCAAACGCGAGCTCACGCTCTCCGACCAGCAGCTCGGCTGGCTTGGCTCGGCCTACGTCATCGTGCTGTCGCTCGCCGCCCTGCCGCTCGGCGTCATCGGCGATCTGCGCTCGCGCCGCGCGGTGATCGCGTTCGGGGTGGGTCTGTGGAGCGCCTTCACCGCCTTGGGGGCCACGGTCACCCGATTTTGGCAGCTGCTCGTCTGCCGCTCCCTCGTGGGTGTGGGTGAAGCCGGCTACGGGCCGGCGGCGCAAGCGCTGATCGCCGAGGTCTACCAGGGGCGGCGGCGCGCGTTCGCGATCGGGATCTACTCGGTGGGGATGGCGTTTGGTGGTGTGCTGGGCATCTGGCTGGGCGGAGTGCTCGCCGAGCGCTACGGCTGGCGGGTGGCGTTCGTGGTGATGGGTGTGCCCGGTTTCTTTCTCGCGATCCTTGCCTCGCGGCTGCGCGAGCCTCGGCAGCGGCCGCCGGCGCCGATCGCCACGACCGTGCGGCGGTGGCTGGAGCGGGGGTGGCGACAGGCGATGCAGTACGGCAAACCGCTGATCGGGCTCGCGCTCGTCGGGGCGGTGCTGAGCGGCCTACTGGACCTCTTCGCGGGCCTGCCGCCCGGGATCGAAACCGCGGTGTTCGCGGCGTGTGTGAGCGCCGGGATCGTCTGGACGGTCGTGCGCCTCGTGCCCGCCGCCGTGCGGCGTACCACCGAGGCGACGGAGGTGGCGGCGACCGCGTTCGGTGAGTTTCTCCAGGCCGCCGCGACCGTGCTCCGCACCCCGACGCTGATCTGGATGTTCCTGGGCGGCGCGCTCGTGACGTTCGCCGTGAATGGCCTCATCGCCTGGGCGCCCAGTTTCATGCAACGGGCACACGGTCTGTCGGTCGCGGTCGTGGGCCGGCAGTTCGGCATATGGGGGCTGGCGGGCGGTGCGCTCGGGGGGCTGTTCGGGGGCCGGGTCGGGGACGCGCTGCTCGCGCGCTGGAGTGGGGGACGCGTGGTCGTGTCCGGGGCGGGGTTCGTGCTCGGCGGCCCGGTCTGCGCCGCGCTGCTGCTGGTCGACGAGCTACAGCTGTTCGTGCCGCTGCTGTTCGCGACGTTCTTCCTCTATACGTGGTACAACGGACCCCTGTCCGCGGTGATCCTGGACGTGGTGCCGCCGGCCGTGCGGGCGTCGGTCATCGGCGCTTACGTGCTGTTCTCGCACCTCGCGGGCGACGCCATCGCGCCGCCGCTCATCGGCTACCTGTCCGACCACTTCGGCCTCCGGCCGGCGATGCTGCTGCTCCCATCCGCGGGAGCGGTGGGGGGATTGTTGATCCTCATTGCGCTGACCACGGTGGGGCGGGATATGCAGCGGGTGCGGGCGTGATTGCGGATTTCGGATTGCGGATTGCGGATTCTTGCGAGCGACGCTCGTGCCCTCAAGTCCGCAATCCGCAATCCGCAATCCGCAATCGGAGGCGGGGGGTGGTGCGGTGAAAATCGCCGTCCTCTTCGACACCCTCCACCCTGACTGGGAGGACGCCGACTACAAGCAGGCGGTCGAGGCCAAAGTCGAAGAGGCGGAGTACGACGTGGCTCGCGCCTTGATGGCGAAGGGGCACGACGTCCTGATGGTCGGGGTCGCCGAGACGCTCGAGCCGGTGCTCGAGCGGCTCGCGAAGTTCCAGCCGAAGGTCGTCTTCAACGGCTGCGAGGCATTCCGAGGGCACGCGCGGCACGAGTACGGCCTCGCCGCGGTGCTCGAGATGCATGGGTACCGCTACACCGGCTCCTCGCCCACCGCCCTGCTGGTCGCCCGGAACAAGTCGCTCACCAAGAAGATCCTCGCGTACCACGGGATCCGGGTCCCGACGTTCGCCGAGTGCCATCAGGGGGAGAAGCCCATACGCCCCTCGGAGCTCCGGTTCCCGCTGATCGTGAAGCCACTGCTCGAGGATGCGTCGGTGGGGATCGCCCAGGCGTCCGTCGTGGAGAATGACGAGGACCTGGCCGAGCGCGTGAAGTTCGTCCACGAGAAATTCCGCCAGGCGGCGATCGTCGAGGAGCTGATCGAGGGCCGAGAGCTGTACGTGGGCTTAGTCGGGAACGAGAAGGTCCAGCTGCTGCCGATCATCGAAATGACGTTCGGCGAAGCGGAAGATGGGGAGCACCGCATCGCCACCTACAAGGCGAAGTGGGACGAGGAGTACCGCAAGCGCAAGAAGATCAAGAACGTGTTCGCCAAAGGTCTGTCCGACGAGTTGACGGCGAAGATCGGGGACATCTGCACCAGCGCGTTTCACGCGCTGTGGCTGCAAGACTACGGGCGTGTCGACCTGCGTTTGACCCATGACGACGAGGTCTACGTGCTCGAGGTGAATCCCAATCCGTTCGTCGCGTTCGAGCACGAGATGGCCAACGCGGCTGAGAAGGCCGGGATGGGCTACGACGACTTTATCCAGCGGATCGTGGACGAGGCGCTGGAGCGCGATCATGGCTAAGCCGGCGGCGCGGCGGCGCCGGGAGGTGCCGACACCGGAGCTGCGCTGCCCGACCTGCGCCGCCGAGCTGGAGCGCTTCTGGGCATACTGCTCGAACTGCGGCCGCCGGCTGGAGTGGCGGGACACCACGAAGCAGACGGGGGCCGAGTGCTACTACTGCGGCTGGGTGGTCTCGGGCCGCTTCTCGTTCTGTCCCTGGTGCGGGCGCGACATCGCGGACCGGGAGTCGAGCCCCGAGCCGCTCAAGGCGCCGAAGGGGTTCAGCTATCATCGGCGCTGTCGCTGGGGCTGCGGCGGCGGCGTGATGTATCCCATGCGATTCTGCCCCTGGTGCGGCCGTCCCCAGAAGTGGCGCTACTGGGAATTCCAGAACGTCTGTCCGCACTGCAGCAAAGGTGTCAACGATTGGATGGAGGTCTGTCCGTGGTGCGGGGAGGACGCCACCGGGCGCGACCTGATCCGACAAGCGCTGCGCCGAGTACGCCAGCTCTTGGTGGTGGGGCGCCTCAAGGACTGGAACTACCGCGTGCTGCTGCGGCCCGGCGTGTCCGGTGTGACCCATCGCACGCCCAAGATCATCGAGATCGAGCGGCGCTACGTCACGGGCAAACGGCGGCGCGACGAGATCTCGTGGAACATGCTGACCGGGCTGATCCTGCACGAGCTGGGCCACTCGTTTCTCTATCACAACTGGTCGGTCACGCGCACGGGACGCTTCCGTCGCGCCTTCGGCGAGGTGCGCAAGGCGTACCGCGTGGCGGACTCGAAGTGGGTCGACTTCGAGCGCCGCGGCGTGACCACCACGCTGCCGGATTTCGTGACCGCCTACGCGGCCACGCACCCACAGGAGGACTTCGCGGAAACGTTCCGGTTCTACGTCGCCCGGCGTGGCCGGTTGCGGGAGTTGTTCGCCGAGTTCGGGCGCAAGCGCAAGGGCGTGCCGGTGTTCGAGAAATTTCTGGTGATACACGATTACATCAGGAGCCTGAGGGGGTGGCGCTGACCAGGCCCGCTGCGCCACTGCAACCTTTCGGCCCGCCCATACATCCCACTCCGTAGCGCCCGGTTCTCATCCCTCACTGTTTCCGTCTCCCGAGGTCCCTATGTCCCGCTGGCTGGCCGTCTTCCTTCTCATGGCGACAGGGCTCGCCGCGCAACAGCCGCCGAGCGCCCCGATGGACTCAGGCGCGGTCGCACGCGTTCTCGCCCTCCTCAAGACTTCCGACTCCACTGTCTGCGAGCTTGCGGGACAGGCCATCAGCAACTCGTGGGGCTTCCCCTGGGAGCCGAGACTGTTGCCGACGCCCATGCCGATGCCCATGCCCACACCCATGCCGATGCCGATGGCGAGGCGCGTGGGGATCAGGGTGCCCCACATTCATGTACACGTGCACCACCCAGGGGACTGGCGTCGCGAGGACGCGACTATGTTGGGCGCGTTCCGCGCAGTGCTGCGCGACGACAGCAGGTGCGTGCGGCACATCGCCGCGCGGGTGCTCGGCCGGGCGCGCTCGCCGGGGAGCTACGACGCGTTCCTCGCGCTATTGCGCGAGGCGAGCCCGGGCCTGCGAGAGACCGGAGCGCTCGGCCTCAGCGAGCTCGAGGACCGGCGCGCGCTGAGACCGCTCCAGGAGGCGCTGCGCGACCGGGATCCCGGCGTCCGCGCGATGGCGGCGCGCGGTGTGGGGGAAATCGCGGACTCGAGCTCGATTGCTGCGCTCGGCAAGCTGCTGGCGGACGACGCGATCCCGGTGCGGGAGGCCGCCGCGTGGGCGCTGGGCGAGATCGCAGGCACGCAGGCGATCGCGCCCCTGAGCCAGGCGCTGCGCGACCGCTCGCCGGAGGTGCGAGCGATGGCGGCCTGGGCGCTGGGCCAGATCGAGAGCCCGCGCTCCGTATCCGCGCTGGGCGACGCGCTGCGTGATCCCTCCCCCCGGGTGCGGCGCGCGACCGTCTGGGCGCTGGGACAAATCGCGGACGGGGACGCGGTCGACTTGTTGTTACCGCTGCTGCGTGACTCCGATTCAGACGTCAGAATGGCCGCCACGCACGCCCTGGGAGAAATCGGGAGCCAGCGGGCGGTGCGCGGCCTCGGCACCCTGGTGCACGACGCGTCGCCTGAAGTCAGGCGCGCCGCGATCTGGGCGCTCGGCGACATTGGGGACGGCAGCGCGCTCGAGGCATTGCAGGCCGCCCTCAAGGACGTCGACTCCGAGACCCGACAACTCGCTGCGTGGGCGCTGGGTGAGATCGGCAACGCCGACGCGGTGGATCCCCTGGCGGCAGCCCTCAAGGACCGCGACGCAGAGGTGCGAGTGGCTGCGGCGTGGGGCCTGGGGCAGATCGAGAGCACCCGCGCGCGGGAGCCGCTCCGAGCGGCCCTCAACGACGAGGCCGGTGATGTGCAGGACGCCGCTCGCTGGGCGCTCGACCAGATGGGTGACGATGACGAGCGGCCGCTCGTGAAGACGCGGCCGCGCGTGCGGCTGAAGAGGCGGATCTGAAGCGCCTCCGCCGTCAGCCGGCGAAGCAGTAGGCGCAACCCTTCTCCTGGGCGCGGTTCACCGCAATTACGCCCGAGGGCACGACCACGACACCGGGGAGCAGGTTCGCTACCCATTCCTTCTTGATGGCATCGGCCTGCATTCCCATGTCCTTCGCCAACCGCATGCTGTTGAAGGTGAGGGCGATGTTGCACACCCCGATGAGCACGCCCTTGGCGAGCAGCTCGTCGGCGCCGATGCCGGGGATCGGCACCTCGCCTGGCTTGAGATGGAGCAGGGGATGGCGCACGGCAGGCCCTTTCGTGGCCCCGTCCGTGATCTTGAACGCCTCCCCGAACCGGTACTTCGACCACATGGTGTTCTCCATCGCGAACGGAATCCCCGAGTGTCGCAGCACGATCACGACGGTGTTGTCTGCATCCGTGGTGCCGTAGGTCTCGTTCGTGGTGTTGAGGAACACGCGCGCCCACCAGAATGCGAAGCCGTCGTTCGGCTCGGGGACGTCGTAGATCATCTTGTGCTTCCCGGTGATCTTGTTTAGCCACGCTTCGAACTCGGGGTTTCCGGCCGCGCCGGAAGTCGCGGACCGCGGCGTTGCCACAGCGGCGGATGGGGCTGCGAGGCCGCCTAGACCGAAGGCGGCGGCCCCGGCGGCGAGGCGTCCCAGGAATCCGCGGCGATGCGTCGTGTCGTTGGTCAGGTCTAACATGATCTGCCTCCTGTCGATGAGGTTAGCCGTAACGGCCTACGGCGATGTCTTGCGCCGGGCCGCTTGTGTCGGGTACGCCACGTCCGGCGGCGCGTCGCCGTTCGGCCAGTCGTGGATCTTGTCGGGGAAATCGGGCCGGGGGTGCCCGTTGACGTAAGCAGCCACGTCGAACGCCTGCTGGTCCGTGAGCGTGCCGGGCTGGTCGAAGGGCATGTTCTCTCGGATGAACGCCGCGGCCGTGCGGACGCGCGTCATACCCGCACCCACGTTGTACGATTGACGTCCCCACAACGGCGGCCCGACCGCCGTCCCCTGACCGTCCGGGCCGTGGCACTTCGCGCAGGTGGCGGTATACACCGCAGTGCCCGCCGCGGTGTCGGCCCTGAACGCCGCCCACTTCTGGAGGCGATTCCCCCCTTGCGGGGGCGCGATCGGCACGTCGCGCGACAAGAACCAGAGGTACGCCACCATGTCCCGCATCTCGACTCCATCGACCGCGAGCGGCTTCCCGTTCATGCTGCGCCGGAAGCAATCGTTGATACGGTATTCGATGGTCTCGACCGTCGCGCTGCGTGGGCGGTACTGCGGGTAGCGCGCGTATACGCCTACCCACGAGCCGGTCGCCTGACGGCGCCCCTCCTCGAGATGGCAGCTCACGCAGCGCAGGCCGTTGCCTACGTGGCCCGGCAGGCTGTCGCGCGTCGCGACGAGCAGGGCGCGGCCGCGGCGGATCGCAGCGCCGAGCGGGCCGGCTGGGATGAGGGAGTCAGTGGGGCCCGGCCGGGTGACGGAGGGCGCACCCGGCGGGTCGCGCGGCGGGGAGGCCGCGCGTTCGCGCGCGCAACCTCCCAGCAGCCAGAGGCCGACGCTCACAATCCGCACGACCGGGGAGCCGCGACGCCGCACCACGTGCCCGAAACCCATCTCTGGGCGGGAGATAGTACCGGAGGTAGCGGGGGTTGGCAAGCATCACCCGATCTGTGTGTTCGGCCGCAGGGGTTCGGCGAGGAACGCCCGCGAGCGCTCAGCCAGCGTCTGGTAGTCCGCGAGCTCATGGGCGAGGCGCGCCGCGTCCCATCCGAGCAGCCCTGCCATCTTCTCGGCGACGGGCCGCGCCGCGCCGGTGGCGTGAGCGTTCGCCTCGTAGAACAGGTGCAACCTTCGCACGAGCACATCGGTGAGCCGCAGCGCCATCTCGCGCTCGACGGCGTGCACCAGTTCGGCCCAGATCTCGGGGCGCCCGCCAATTATGGGTCCGCCCAGGGCGTGGTCGCGGTCCACCAGATTCATGACGGCCGCCCACTCGCTTCCATAGCTCCTGACGAGGTGCCGAGCCGTCGACTCGAGCGCCCCGCGCGCTTTCCCAGCCTCGACCAACACTTCCAGGTCGGCGGTCTCGCCACCGGGGAGTGGCAGGCGATCGGTCGGGGGTGCCCCAGCCCGGGGCCGGCCGTCGAGCTGGCTTAGCCGGGCGGCAACCCGGTTCGCCACGTCCCGACCCATCACCCGGTACGTGGTAAGCTTGCCGCCCGCGATCGTGATCAGACCGCTCGGGCTCTCGATCACGCGGTGCTCGCGTGAGGCATCGGACGCCGAGACGTTGCGCGCCGGAGCGAGCAGCGGCCGGAGCCCGGCCCAGGTGGCGACGACGTCCTGGGGCGCGAGGCGGGCCTGGGGAAACAGCGCGTTCGCCGAGCGCAGCAGATAGGTCACGTCGGCGGCGGTGGCGTACACGTCGTCGGGCGAGACGTCCTCGTCGGTGTCGGTGGTTCCGATGTAGCTCAGGTCCTCCCACGGCAGGACGAACATCACGCGCCCGTCCACCGCTGAGGTGAGCGTCACGGCGTGCGCGTGGCCGAGACGCTGGCGGGGCACCACCACGTGCGCACCTTTGGTGAGGCGCAGCAGCGGCTCGGCGCGGGGGTCGTCGAGCTGCCGCACGCGGTCGACCCACGGTCCTGTGGCGTTCACGACAACGAGCGCGCGTACGGTGTACGTCACCCCGGTCAGCATGTCCCGCAGCGTCGCCCCGCGCACCAGGCCGTCCGGCTTGAGGAGACTCGACACCTCGGCGTAGCTCGCGACCCGTGCCCCCGCCAGCGCGGCGCTCCGCATGGTGGCGAGGACCAACCGCGCGTCGTCGGTCTGGGCGTCGTAATACAACCCCGCGCCCCGTAGGTCTCGCTCGCGCAAGCCAGGCTCGATCCGCAGCACGGCCTTCCGCCCGAGCCAGCGGTGCCCCCGGGCGTTTTGGAAGGCAGCGAGCAGGTCGTACAGCCACAGGCCTGCCCGGAGCTGCCACGCCGGAACGCGGGCACCGCGATACGCGGGGAAGAGAAACGGCAGCGGGCGGACGAGGTGCGGGGCGATCGTGAGCAGCACGCGCCGCTCGCGGCTCGCTTCGCGCACCAGTCGGAAGGCGCCTTGCTCGAGATACCGCAATCCCCCGTGCACCAAGCGCGAGGAGTGGGAGGACGTCCCACTGCCGAAGTCGCCTTTGTCCACCAGGGCCGTGCGGATGCCACGTAGGGCCGCATCGCGCGCGATGCCGGCGCCCGTGATGCCGCCGCCGATGACGAGCAGATCCACCGGCTCCGCGGCCATCGACTGGAGCGCCGCCGCCCGAGCGCGGTGCGAGAATTCGGTTTCCATTGACACGCAGTGTCTTGGCCGGCCGGCGGAGCCTGTGGTAGGTTTCGTCCGTATTGTCCCAGCTTCAGCGTGTGGATCTCGGGAGGAAAATGTAATGCCTGGTGGAAACGGACGGCGGGTCGCGATCGTCGCCGGATGTCGCACGCCGTTCTGCAAGTCAGGGACTGCGCTGAAGGACATACGCGCCGTCGATCTCGCCCGCCATGTCGCCCGCGAGCTGCTCGAGCGTACCAACCTGGACGGTGCGGAGGTGAACGAGGTGGTCTTCGGGCAGGTAGTCCCGTCGGCGCTGGTGCCGAACGTCGCTCGCGAAGTGAGCCTCCTCCCTCAGTTTCCGAAAGAGGTCCCCGCCTACTCCCTCAATCGCGCCTGCGCCTCCAGCGGTCAGGCGGTCTCGAACGCGTGCGATCAAATCACGCTTGGCAACGCGAACGTCGTGATGGCCGGCGGGGTGGAGTCGCTCTCCGACATCCCGATCCTCGCGTCCCGCCGCCTCGCCGACATCCTGGTCGAGGCCAGCCGGGCGCGCACGCTCCCCGCGAGGCTCAGAACCTTCACCCGCATCCGCCCGCGCGACCTCGTTCCGGTCTCCCCGGCGATCGCCGAGCCCTCGACCGGGGAGAGCATGGGCCAGTCGGCCGAGAAGATGGCGAAGGAAAACCACATCACGCGCGCGGCGCAGGACGCCTGGGCGCTGCGGAGCCACCAGCGTGCCGCCGCGGGCACCGACGATGGCCGGGTCACCGCCGAAATCGTGCCGTGGTTCCCGGCCCGGTCGCAGGAGCCCGTCATCACTCAGGACAACGGCATCCGGCGCGACACGTCGCTCGAGCAGATGGCGAAGCTCAAGCCCGTGTTCGACCGTCGCTACGGCACGGTGACGGCCGCGAATTCCTCGCCGCTCACCGATGGTGCCTCGGCGGTCCTGCTCATGAGCGACGCCGCGGCGCGGGCGCTCGGGTACACGCCGCTGGCGTACATCCGGGCGTACGCGGTCGCGGCGGTCGATCCCGGCTGGCAACTGCTGCAAGCCCCGATCTTCGCGGTGCCGAAGGCGCTCGAGCGCGCCGGGATCGAGTGGCGGGATCTCGGTCTCGTGGAGGTGCACGAAGCGTTCGCGGCCCAGGTGCTCTCGAACTTCCAGGGTTGGGCCGCCAAGGGCTGGGAGGTCAACGAGGAAGTCATCAACGTGATGGGCGGCTCGATAGCGATCGGGCATCCGTTCGGCGCAACCGGCGGCCGCGTCGTCACCACGCTCGCCAACGAGATGGCCCGCCGCGATGTGCAGTTCGGGTTGCTGTCGATCTGCGCGCAGGGCGGCATGGGCTTCGCGATGGTGCTGGAGCGCCGCTGATGCCGGGGTCCGCCCTCACCTGGGAGCTGGTCGACGGGATCGCGGTCGTCGCGCTCGACTTGAAAGGCGAGCCGGTCAACAAGATCTCGCGTGCGGTGAAGAACGACTTTCTCGGCACGTTCGAGTCGCTCGAGCGGGAGCGCGCGGTGCAGGCCGTCGCGTTCTTTTCCGGGAAACCCGACAACTTCATTGCGGGCGCGGATATCGAGGAATTCGTCGCGCTCACGACCGCCGCCGAGGCGGAGCGCCTGGTGGCAGACGGTCAGGAGCTGCTCGAGCGCGTGGCGCGCTTCCCCAAGCCCGTCGCCGTCGGGATCCACGGCGCCTGCCTGGGTGGCGGCCTCGAGTTCGCGCTGGCGTGCCACTATCGCGTCGCCTCCGACCACCCCAAGACCCAGCTGGGTCTGCCCGAAGTGCAACTCGGCATCTTGCCGGCCGCGGGCGGGTGCCAGCGGCTGCCACGGTTGATCGGCGCCCGGGCGGCGCTCGACATCATCCTCGCAGGCAAGGTGGAGCGGGCGCAAAAGGCCTTCCGGCTGGGGATCGTGGACGAACTGGTGCACCCCGCCATCCTTCGAGACATCACCCTCGCCGCCGCCACTCGGATGGCCGGTGGGTGGCGCCCCAAGCACCGCCGGCCGGGCGGCTTCGTGACGTTCCTGCTGGACGGGAATCCACTGGGGCGGCGGCTCGTCTTCCGTACGGCGCGGAAGCAGGTACTCAAGCAGACGAAGGGCAACTATCCGGCGCCGCTGGCCGCGCTCGAGGCGGTCGAGTACGGCTTTCGGCGCGGCCTCACGGCAGGACTGAAGCGCGAGGCCCAGCTGTTCGGCCAGCTGGCCGTCACCGACGTCTCCCGTAAGCTCGTCCAGATCTTCTTCGCCACGACCCAGCTCAAGAAGGACTTCGGCGTCCCGAATGCTCCGCCTCCCGCCGACGTACGGCGGCTCGGCATCGTGGGCTCCGGGTTCATGGGATCGGGCATCGCGGGTACGGCGGTCGTGCAGGCCGGCGTGGATGTGCGGATGAAGGACGCCGACCTGCCGCGCGTGGCGAAGGGGCTCGCGGCCGCCCGGGAGATCCTGGACGACCGGCTGAAGCGCCGCCGGATCACCAAGTACGAGCACGCCCGGCTCGTCGCGTTGCTCTCCGGCGGCGACACCTACGCGGGGTTCGGCCGTGCCGACTTGGTCATCGAAGCGGTGTTCGAGGACCTGGCCGTCAAGCAGCAGGTGCTGCGCGAGGTGGAGTCGGCCACGCCCGATCGGACCGTGTTCGCATCCAACACGTCCACTATCCCCATTGGGAGCATCACCGAAGCGTCCCGACGGCCCGAGCAGGTGATCGGGATGCATTTCTTCTCGCCCGTCGCACGCATGCCCCTGCTCGAGGTGATCCCGTCCCGGCGGACCGCGCCGGGCGTCGTCAGCACGGCGGTGGCGTTCGGACGCCGTATGGGGAAGACCGCCGTCGTGGTGAAAGACAGCCCCGGGTTCTGGGTCAACCGGATCCTCACGCCGTACATGAACGAAGCGGGCCACCTGCTGGCGGAAGGGATGGCGATCGAGGAGCTGGACGACCTGATGGTGCAGTTCGGCTTTCCGGTGGGGCCGATCACGCTGTTGGACGAGGTCGGCATGGACGTCGCGGAGAAGGTCGCAGGCGTGATGCACGCGGCCTTCGGTGACCGGTTTGCCCCGTCGCCGGGCTTCGCCGAGCTGGTGAAAGCCGGGCGGCTCGGCCGCAAGGCCGGAAAGGGGTTCTATACGTACGCACGGGGGAAAAAGGGAGGCGTGGACGCCACCGTGTACCAGCTCATCGGGACGCAGCCCAACGGGGGCCCGCGTCCGGCGGAGGCCATCCAGCGGCTGGTCCTAACGATGCTCAACGAGGCGGCGCGCGCCGTGGGAGAGGGCATCGTCTCCCGCCCGCGCGACGGCGACATCGCCGCCGTGTTCGGCTTCGGGTTTCCGCCGTTCCGCGGCGGCCCGCTCCGCCACGCCGACGACCTCGGCGCGGCGCGCGTGGTCGGGGAGCTCGAGCGCCTCGCCGAGCGGCTCGGTCCCCGCTTCGCGCCCTGCGAGCTGCTGCGGGCGCAGGCCGTGAGCGGCGCCCAGTTCTACACCTGATGGTGCTGCGCGCCGCTCTCCTGTGGCTGAGCGAGCAGCGAGGAATCTTCAGCTTCATTCGGGGGAACCGACTCGCCCGGCGCTTCGCCGCGCGCTTCGTCGCGGGCGAGACGGTCGAGGCTGCCGTGGCCGCTCTCGCGGAGCTGAACGCCGCGGGCATCTCCGCGAGCCTCGATCTGCTGGGCGAGTCGGTGACGAGCGCCGCGGAGGCAGGCGCCGCCCGGGACACGTACCGGGAGACGTTGGACCGCATCCGCCAGACTGGCGCCGCCTCGAACGTCTCGGTGAAGCTCACCCAGATGGGGCTCGACCTCGACGAGCGACTGTGCGTCGAAAACATGCGGGCGATCATCGCCAAGGCGCGGAGTTACGGGTCGTTCGTGCGGATCGACATGGAGCAGTCGGCCTACACGGACACGACGCTGCGGCTGTTTCGGCGGACGTTCCATCCGGAGTTCGGAAGCACGGTGGGCGTCGTGCTGCAATCGTACCTGCGGCGCACACAGCAGGACCTCGAGGAGATGATCGCGCTCGGGGCCCGCGTGCGGCTCTGCAAGGGTGCCTACAAAGAGCCGCCCGACGTCGCATTCCCGGACAAACGCGACGTGGATGCGAATTACGTCCGCTGCATGGAGCGGCTGCTCGAACGCGGCAATTATCCTGGGATCGCCACGCACGACACCAAGATCATCGCGCACGCGAAGGACTTCGCCCGCCGTGGGGGCGTGGCACCGCAACGCTTCGAATTCCAGATGCTGTACGGTGTACGGCGCGACCTGCAGCAGGGGCTGCGCCGGGCAGGCTACAACGTGCGCGTCTACGTCCCGTTCGGCAGCCACTGGTATCCGTACCTCATGCGCCGGCTCGCCGAGCGGCCTGCGAACATCGCATTCCTGCTCGGCAACGTCGTGAGGGAGTCGTTACGGCGGAGCTGAACGACGGCACGCTGGGCGGTTACCAGCGGGTGCACGAGCGGGCGCCAGCGTTCAGCGGCAAGGACGGTCAGGCGTACTCCGTCGCCACGTTCGTCGACGATGCGCCGGATCCGACCGGACGCTACGGCGCGGCTCTCCTCTTCGTGCGCTGGTCCGAGGCGGGCGATCGCCCGGTGGGCCACGTCGAGACCGAGTACCTCGCCTGGGGGAAGACGCCCGCTGAGGCGTTGGCTCAGGTGCTCGCGCTGACGCTCCAGGTGGTGAAGCAGCACCTCGACCGCTGCATCGACGCGACCGGCGCGGCAGGTGGGGGGGAGGACGGGCGATGGCCCTGACCACCGGGGTCGTGCTCGCGCGGGTCGGCTCCACCTACCGCGTGCACGCGGACCGGGGCGAGGTGACGGCCGTGCTGCGCGGCAGACTGAAGCGGCGGGACGACGACCGGGTGGTCGCCGGGGACGTGGTCGAGCTCGAGCTGCAGCCGGACGGTCCGGCGACGATATCGGCGGTGCGCCCGCGGCGCTCGGTGCTCGCGCGCCGGGCCGCGGGCGAACGCAGCCCGCGGGCGCAGCCGCTCGCCGCGAACGTGGACCAGGTCGTGGTGGTCGCCGCGGCGCGCGATCCCGAGCCCAACCTCCGCATGCTGGACCGCTTCCTGGTCGTCGCCGAAGGGAACGGCATCCCACCGGTCATCGTCCTCAACAAGATCGAGCTGGAGCGGAGCGCCGAGCAGGCGTTTCAGCGGCGGTTCGGGCCCGCGGGCTATCAGGTGCTGGCGACCTCCGTGAAGGCGGTGACCGGGTTACCCGCGCTGCGCGATCTGCTGCGCGGCCGGGCGTCGGTGCTCACGGGTGGATCGGGAGTGGGGAAGTCGAGCCTCATGAACGCGCTCCACCCCGGGTTGAATCTTCGCATCGGCGAGATCAGCGCGTACTGGGGGAAGGGAACGCACACGACGCGCGCCGCTTTGCTCGTGCCCCTCCCGGAGCGCGGCTACGTCGTGGATACGCCGGGGTTGCGCGAGATCGGGACATGGGGCGTGGACCCGGACGCGCTCGGCGGCTGCTTCCCCGAGTTCCGCCCCTTCCTCGACGGATGCCGCTTCGACAACTGTCGGCATCTCACGGAGCCGGGCTGCGCGGTCCGGCGGGCGGCGCAGGCAGGGAGCTTCGACCCCGACCGGCTGGTCTCCTACGAGCGCATCTACGCGGAGGTCAGCGTTCCTTCTTGGTCCAGCGCTCGGCGTCGCGGGCGCTGACCTTCTGCATCATCGCCCCGAAGGCCTGATCGAGATCTATGCCCTGTGAGTTAGCGATGCACACCACGACGAACAGAATATCCGCGAGCTCCAGCGCCAGCGAGCCCTCGGCCTCATCCTTCCTTTTGGTCTTTTCTCCGAACCGGTGGTTGATCTCACGCGCCAGCTCGCCGACTTCTTCCGCCAGCCGGGCCAGGTTCGTGAGCGGCGAGAAGTATCCTTCTTTATATTGGCCGATCCAGCGATCGACCATCAGTTGGGTTTCGCGCAAGGACAAGAGAGGCTCCGGGCAATCGTGAGTGTCGACCTGCCGCCGCTCGTGCTCCCGTTCCGCGGCGAGCGGTATGCCGCGACGGATCGGCTGAATGCGCTCATCGCACCGCCGTACGACGTGATCTCACGGGCGGAGCGCGTGGGCTACGGCGCTCGGGACCCCCACAATATCGTCCACCTCATCCTGCCGGAAGCGTCGGCCGCCCTGGACCCGTACGCCAGCGCCGCCGAGCGACTGGCCGCGTGGCGGCGCGAGGGCGTGCTCCGGCCGGACCCGGCGGACGGCGTATACGTCGTCGCGCAGGACTACGCGCTGCCTTCTGGCGAGCGCCGCACTCGACTGGGGATGTTCGCCGCGGTGCGGGCGGAGCCGTTCGCGACGCGCCGGGTGCGACCCCACGAGCAGACGCACTCCGCCCCCAAGGCCGACCGGCTCGCGCTCCTACGGGCGACGCGCACCGGTCTCGAGTCCATCTTTCTGCTCGCTCCCGACGCCGACCGCGCGCTCGCGCAGGCGCTCGCGCAGGCGGCGCGTGGCGTGCCGGCCGCGCGCGCCGAGCTCGATGGGGTGGGCATCCGGCTGTGGCACGTGGGCGGAGCCAAGGCGGGCGAGCTCGCGGCCCTGGCGGGCCGGGCGCAGCTCTACATCGCAGACGGCCATCACCGCTACGAGACCGCGGTCGCATTCGCGCAGGAGGACCCCCGGGCCGACCGGGTGCTCTCGTTCATCGTCTCCCGCGCCGACGCCGGGCTGGCGATCCTCCCAACGCACCGCATCGTGTTCGGAGCCGGTCGGGACGCCGCGAAGCTGATCGAGCTGTGGCGCGAGTGGTTCGAGGTAGGGCGTGTGGCGCCCTGCATGGACCGGATCGAGCGACTCGCCGAGTTGGGCCGCGATCGCACCGCGTGCATCGTCGCGTTCCCCGAGGACTACGACGTCACCCTCGTCTTGAGAAAAGACGTGGCGCTCGACCGCATCCCGACGTTGGGCCGGACGCCTGCGGTGCGCACGCTCGATGTGGCCCGGATCGAGACGCTCGTGGTGCAGTACATCCTGGGCGCGGGGACCGCCACCCCGTCGTTGGCGTACACGCCGGACCCGCGGGCTGCCTTCGACGCAGTGCGTCACGGGAAGGCGGCGGCCGCGGTCTTGCTCAACCCGCCGAAGGTGGAGCAGGTGTTCGCGGTGGCGGATGCGGGCGACGTCATGCCCCCCAAGTCCACCTACTTCGTGCCGAAGGTGCCTGCCGGACTAGTCTTGCGGCCGCTGGCGTAAGGCAGCGATGAGGGCCCGGCAGAAGTGCGGCAGGTCGGCCGGCGTGCGCGACGAGATCAGGTTGCCGTCCACGACCACGGGTGAGTCCTCCCATATCACGCCGGCATTCTCCATGTCGTCCTTGATGGCTCGCACGCTCGTCGCGCGCTTCCCTTTGAGGATCTTCGCCGAAATCGGCACCCACCCGGCGTGACAGATGAACGCGAGCGGCTTGCCCGCCCGGTAGATCTCCCGCGTGATCTGTAACACCTTGTCGTAACGACGCAATTGGTCGGGTGCGAAACCGCCGGGGATGACGAGCGCATCGAAGCGTCCGGCATCCACCTGATCGACGTCCGTGTCCACCGTGACGGGATAGCCTCGCTTTCCCTGGTAGGTCCTCTCGCCCAATCCGGCGACTGTTGCCGCGGCGCCTTCTTCTTCCAGCCGGATCTTCGGGTACCACAGCTCGAGGTCCTCGTACAGCGGGCCGGCGAAGAACAGCACGTGCTTGCCTTTGAGGCTCACGTCGCCAAGCTATATCTTTCCCGACCATGAGTCCACGCCCCCGCGAGCGCGTCCTCGCCAATCTCGAGTCGATCTATCGCGAAGCCTACGAGCGCGCCAAGGCGGCGGGCGACCAGGCGCGCATGGCCGACCTCGACGCGGCCTATCAACGCGAGCAGCTCCTCCTCGAAGTGCTGCTCGACGTTCGCGACGCGCTGGCGGCGCGGCCCGCGGATGTTGCGGCGGGCCCAGAGAAGAGCTCCGGGGCAGACGCGGTCGCCGCGCTCGAGACCATCCACCGCATCACCAAACTGCGCTGAGAGAATCGTATGAGCCGATGCCTCGGGGTGGGACTGTTGTGTCTCTCGCTCACCGCCTGCGGCCAGACCGCCGACCTCGTCATCCAGGGGGGCGCGGTGTGGACCGGACTCTCGTCCGGCGCCCCGCAACCCGGTGCCGTGGCGATCGGCGGGGGCAAGGTCCTGGCCGTGGGTGACTCGGCGGCGGTGGCCCGCTATCTCGGCGCGCGCACCCGCGTGATGCGTGCGGACGGCGGCCTCGTGATGCCGGGATTCGCGGACGGCCACACGCATTTCATCGGCGGTGGCTTCCAGCTCGCCTCCGTCGACCTGCGTGGCGCCGCCACCCCCCAGGAGTTCATTCGCCGCCTCAAGGAATACGCGCGAGCTCACAAGCCCGGGGAATGGATCACGGGCGGGGATTGGGACCACACCCGCTGGGCCGGGCAGCCGCTGCCCCGACACGAGTGGATCGATTCCGTGACCCCCGACAACCCCGTGTTCGTCAGCCGACTCGACGGGCACGAGGCGCTTGCGAACGCGGCCGCCATGAGGGCCGCCGGCATCACCAAGGACACGCCTACGCCGCCGGGCGGCGAGGTCCTGCGCGATGCCAGGACCGGCGAGCCGATCGGGATCTTCAAGGACCAGGCGCTCGACCTGATCGGCCGGGTCGAGCCCGAGCCATCGGCGGAGCAGCGCGACTCGGCGCTGGCGCGGGCCCTGGCGCACGCCGCGTCGTTGGGCGTCACCGCCACGGCGCACATGTCGGCGTCCTGGGCCGACCTCGCGAGCTATCGTCGTCTCGAGCATGCCGGCCGGCTGACGCTGCGCGCGACGCTGTACCTGCCGCTCGAGCACTGGCGCGACGTGGCTGACACGCTCCGGCGAGCGGGGCGGGGGGACGACTGGGTGAAGATCGGCGGGCTCAAGGGCTACATGGATGGGTCGGCCGGCTCGCGCACCGCGTATTTCGTCGATCCGTACGCCGATTCGGCGGGTTATCGCGGCCTGATGCAGAATCCCGAGCGCGACATGCGTAGCTGGGTCGGGAACGCCGACTCGGCGGGCCTGCAGGTGACGGTGCACGCGATCGGCGACCACGCCAACGCGCTGCTCCTCTCGATCTACGACAGCGTGATGCGTGCTCACGGGCCGCGCGACCGGCGCTTCCGCGTGGAGCACGCCCAGCACCTCCGGCCGCAGGACATTCCGCTGTTTGGCAAGCTCGGCGTGATTCCATCGATGCAGCCCTACCACGCCATCGACGACGGCCGCTGGGTCGAGCAACGCATCGGTCCGGTGCGCATCAAGACGACCTACGCCTTCCGCACACTGCTCGACACCGGGGCAAAGCTCGCCTTCGGGTCAGACTGGACCGTCGCGCCGCTCGATCCTATCTCGGGGGTGTACGCGGCCGTCACACGCCGTACCCTCGACGGCAAGAACCCGAATGGCTGGGTGCCCGAGCAGAAGATCAGTGTGGGGGAAGCGCTGCGCGCCTACACCGCCGGCAACGCCTATGCGACGTTCGACCAGCAAAAGTGGGGCGCGCTCGCTCCCGGATACTACGCGGATGTGGTCGTGATCGACCGTAACCTCTTCACGATGGCGCCCGACTCGCTCGACCAGGCGAAGGTGCGCGTCACGATCGTGGACGGGAAAGTCGTCTACGAGCGGCCCTAGCCCGAGTACTTGAACCCCGCCTCCGCGAGCGTGAGCGGCTGGCCGTCGTGCTCCACACCGGCTTCGATCACTTCGCCGAGCACGAGCGTGTGATCGCCTGCCGGGAGGGTTGCCACGACGCGGCACTCCACCCAGCCCAGGGCATCGGTGAGGATCGGCGCTCCGGAGACCGGCGCCGGCTTCGTCTTGATCCCCTTGAGCTTCTGCGGGGTGCTGGCGGACGAGCGACCCAGCTTGCCGGCGAGCTCACGCTGGCCTTCCAGGAACACGTTGACGGCGAAGTGGTGGGCGTCGCGGATCATACTGATCGTCTTCGACGTGTTCTCCACGGCCACGGCGACCATCGGTGGGTCGAATGAGGTTTGGGTGACCCAGTTTGCGGTCATGCCGTGCTCTTCCCCCCCGTGCTTGACCGTGAGGGCGTAGAGCCCGTAAGGGAAGTGCCGAAGCACAGTCTTCTTGGCGGCTTCGTCCATCGCGCTGCGCTCACGTCAGGTTCGGAGCTGAAATATCGAGCCGGGGTGGACCCGTCGCCAACCTCTTCCCGAGCTTCTGGCCGGTCCAAAGTGAGCTATCTTTGTCCCAGAGACATGGCGACCCGGACTCAAGCCCGCTCCAAGGCCGCTAAGGCCCTCACGAAGTCCGATCTCCTCGACATCTACCGGGTGATGCTGCTGTCGCGCCGGATCGACGACAAGGAGATCCAGCTTAAACGGCAGAACCGGATCTTTTTCCAGATCTCGGGCGCCGGCCACGAAGCCGTCCTCGCCGCCGCGGGACGGGTGCTCCGCCCCGCGTATGACTGGTTCTACCCCTACTATCGCGACCGCGCGCTCTGCCTCACGCTCGGCATGACGCCCACCGAGATGCTGCTCGCGGCGGTGGGGGCGGCGGAGGATCCCAACTCGGGCGGCCGGCAGATGCCGTCTCACTGGGGTCACAAGGCGCTCAACATCGTCAGCCAGTCGAGCCCCACCGGGACCCAGCTGCTGCAGGCGGTCGGTTGCGCCGAGGCGTTGCTGCGCTACGCGCGCATCGACGCCATCACCGACAAGCCGATCAAGGGTGACGAGCTCGTCTACGTCTCGGCCGGCGACGGCACGACAAGCGAGGGCGAGTTTTGGGAGGCGCTCAACAGCGCCAGCAACCTCAAGCTGCCGGTGCTGTTCCTCATCGAGGACAACAAGTACGCGATCTCGGTGCCGGTCGAGGTGCAGACCGCGGGCGGCTCGGTGTCGAAGCTGGTCCGCAACTTCCCCGACCTCCTGGTCGAAGAGGTGGACGGCTGTGATCCGGTCGCATCCTACGAAGTGCTGCTCCGGGCGTCCGAATACTGTCGCCAGCGCAAGGGGCCCGCCCTCGTGCATGCGCACGTCACTCGGCCCTACTCGCACTCGCTGTCGGACGATGAGGTGTTGTACAAGCCGCCCACGGAGCGGGAGGAGGAGGCAAAGCGGGATTCCACGCTCACCTTCCCCAAGCGGCTGATCGCCGAGGGCGTCGCCACCGCGGCGGAGATCGAGCAGATCCGGGGGCAGGTGGAGGAGGAAGTGGGTGTCGCGGCCGACATGGCGCTGGCCTCTCCCCAGCCGCGGCCCGAGACAGCGCTGTTGTACGTCTACTCGCCGGACGTCGACCCGACCTCCGAGCAGTTCGACACCGAGGACGACCCCCAGTTTTCGGGCGATCCCACGACCATGGTGGATCTGTTGAACGCGTGCCTCAAGGACGAGATGGCACGCGACCCGCGCATCGTGGTGTTCGGCGAAGACGTGGCCGACGTGAGCCGTGCGCAGTACATCAAGGAGGTGAAGGGGAAGGGCGGCGTCTTCAAGGTCACCTGGGGGCTGCAGCGCCAGTTCGGCAGCGACCGCGTGTACAACTCCCCGCTCGCCGAGGCGAATATCGTCGGACGCGCCATCGGCCTGGCGACTCGCGGGCTCAAGCCGGTCGTGGAGATCCAGTTCTTCGATTACATCTGGCCTGCCTATCACCAACTCCGTAACGAGCTGGCCACGATCCGCTGGCGCTCGAGCAATGCGTTCAGCGCCCCGGCCGTGGTGCGGGTCACCTACGGCGGCTATCTGAAGGGCGGCTCGATCTACCACTCGCAAACCGGCGCCGTGGTGTTCACCGCGATTCCTGGGCTGCGCGTCGTGTGCCCCAGCACCGCCCTCGACGCGAACGGCCTGTTGCGCACGGCGATCCGCTGCGACGACCCCGTCCTCTTCCTCGAGCACAAGCACCTCTACCGCCAGACGTACAACAAGGCGCCGAACCCCGGCCCCAACTTCATGATCCCGTTCGGCAAGGCGCGCGTCGTGAAGCAGGGCACGGACCTGACCGTGGTGACGTACGGCGCCGTCGTGCAGCGCTCCCTCGTCGCGGCCAAGGAGCTCGAGGAGAAGGAGGGCGTGAGCGTGGAGGTGATCGACCTCCGCAGCCTCTCGCCGGTCGACTGGGATACGATCAGCGCATCGGTGAAGCGGACCAACAAGGTGCTCGTGGCCTACGAGGATGCGCTGTCCTGGGGTTACGGCGCCGAGATCGCGGCGCGGTTAGGGGACGAATGCTTCCCCTGGCTCGACGCGCCGGTGAAGCGCGTGGCGTCGACCGACACGTTCGTAGGCTACGCTCCCTCGCTCGAAGACTTCATCCTGCCCCAGGTGGACGATCTCGCCCAGGCGATGCGCGAGCTGCATGCGCTCTAGCGCCGCCCGCGCCTACAGCCTTCTCTTCTTTTTGTCAGGGGCGACAGGGCTCATCTACGAGCTCCTTTGGGTGCGCCTCCTCTATCAAGCGTTCGGGTCCACCATCCAGTCCGTCACGACCGTGGTGGCTGCGTACATGGGCGGGCTCGGCCTGGGCGCGTGGTTGCTGGGCCGTCGCGCCGACCGGCATCCACGCCCGGCCGCGCTGTACGGCTGGCTTGAGTTGGCGGTCGGCGGCTTCGCGCTGCTTTCGCCGCTCCTGCTCGCGCTGGTGCACCGGGCCTACGTCAGCGCCGCGGGCGCATGGCAATTAGGCGGCGGGGCGAGCGTCGCGCTCCGGTTCGCATTGGCGGCGCTCGTGTTGCTTGTGCCCACCACGCTTATGGGGGGCACCCTCCCCGTCCTCACGCGGGCATTCATGGGAGCGGATCGCGGTGAATTGCCGGCGTCGCTGGGTCGGCTGTACGGTCTGAACACCTTGGGCGCCGTGCTGGGAACTGCACTCGCCGGCTTCTTCCTGATCGAGTATGTAGGCGTCCGGGCGAGCCTCTGGACCACCGCCGCCGTCAACGTCGGGCTCGGTGCCGCGGCGCTCGCGCTGGCGCGGCGGCTCGAGCCCCTATCCGCATCGCCCGCATCCCCTGCCTCCCCCGCCGTGCCGCCCGTCCCCCCCTCCGAGCCAGTGCCCGGGTCGCTGCGGGGGCTGGCCATCGCGCTGCTCGCGCTCACCGCGTTCGCGTCGCTGCTCGACGAGATCGCCTGGACCCGCGTGCTCGCGATGATTGTCGGCGGCTCGACCTACGCCTTCACCCTGGTGCTGCTCGTCTTCTTGCTCGGGATCGGCGTGGGCAGCGCCGTCGTGGCGCGGCGCAGCGCCGCCGCGTCCGAGACCGCGGCGGACGCCGCGTTCGCGCAGGCGGTGACGGCGGCCGGTGCCGGAGCGCTGTTCGTTTTGTTCGGGCTGTTGCCGCGCTACATCATCAGCATCTTCCAGATGCAGTCGCTCGGCGCGGTCGAGCGGCTCCTCGCGATGGGCTTCGGCGTCGGCGCCGTGGTGCTGATCCCGGCGCTCGGTATGGGAATGACGTTCCCCCTCCTCACGGACCTCGTCGCGCCCCGGGATAGCGCGCGCGGCGCCGCCGTGGGCCGCGCCTACGCGCTCAATACGCTCGGCAGCATCGTTGGTGCGGTCCTCACGGGATTCGTGCTGGTGGTCACGCTCGGTACCGACCTCACGCTGCGCCTGGGCGTGGCGATCAATGCTGCCGCGGCCCTGGCGCTGGCTGTGGTGGCCGCGCAGGGCGTCACCGAAGGCTCCGAGACCCACCGCCGATTGCGACTGCGGGTGCTCGGCGCCGGGGCCCTGGCGAGCGTGGGGCTCGCCTTCGCGCTCGCGGCCCCGCGCTGGAGCACCCGGCTCATCGACCTGGGCCCCAGTATCTACGCCCGCCAGCCGATGAGCGCCGTGGCGGTGCAGCAATTCCTCGAGCACCGCGGCGTGCGGCAGCTGGCTTACCGAGAGGGCTGGAACGCTACGGTCTCGGTGTGGGAGAGCGGGCCGGGTCGCACGCTCAAGGTCAACGGGAAGGCCGACGCCTCTGACCACGGCGACATGGACACGGAGATCCTGCTGGGCCTCGCCCCCGTCGCAGCGCGCCCGGGCGCCGCCACGGCGCTGGTGATCGGCTACGGCAGCGGTGTGACCACCCGCACGCTCGCCGACGTCCCCGGAATGCGGGGCGTGCGCGTGGTCGAGATCGAGCCCGCCGTGCTGCAGATGAGCCGGTTCTTCCAGCACGTGAACGACACCGTCCTCGCCCGTCCCAACGTCTCCGTGGTGGTGGACGACGCGCGCAGCGCGCTCCAGATCGACCGGGCGCGTTACGACGTGATCGTCTCCGAGCCCTCCAATCCCTGGCTCGCGGGCGTCGCCACGCTCTACACGCCGGAGTTCTTCCGGATCGTCCGCGACCGCCTCACCGACGGCGGCGTCTTCTCTCAATGGGTGCAGCTGTACCAGTTGCCGACGCCCGTCGTGGCGGGCATCGTGCGTAACCTCGCAGCCGTGTTCCCGCACGTGCAGATCTGGTTCAGCTCGCCGGGCGACGTGATCGTGCTCGGCTCCACCCAACCGCTACGGTATGACCGGACGTGGCTCGAGCGACTGGTGGGCCCGCGGGGTGCGCTGGGTGAGCTCGGCCGGGAATACCTCGGCGTGGACCAGCTCGACGATTACTTCGGGCACCTGCTCCTCGGGACGGCGGGCGTCGGCCAGCTCTTGGCGCGGCCGAGCGTGGTGCACCGCGACGACCGGCCACGGCTCGAGTTCGTGGCCGCCCGACGCTTCATCGACAGCCGCGGCACCGAGGGAACGTTCGATTCCCTCGCCGCCATCCGTGCGGCCACGGAGCAGCGGGACAATCTCTCGCCTTTCCTGTTCGCGAAGGCGCTCACGGTCCGTCGCGGGGACCCCGCCGCGCTGCGCTACATCGACCGTGCGCGGCGTGCGCGCCCCGGCGAGCCGACGTGGGCGGCCCACACCGCGGCGATCCTGCTCTCGCTCGGCGACACCGCCTTCGCGGACTCCGCGCTCCCCCGCCTCGTCAGAGGGGGGCGGGATCCGGTAGCGTGGACCCTGAGCGGGCTCTTGGCCTTGCGGCGCGGCGACACCGCGCGGGCCCGCCCGCTTCTCTCCGGGGCGTTGGCCGCGGGCGCGGATACCTCGGAGGTCCGCGCCGCTCTCGCGGCGGTTGCCGCCCGTGAAAAACGGTGGGCGGACGCCGCGGCGCAGGTGCGAGCGGCCGTCGCCGCCTCGCGGGCCACGCTGCGCCACCCTTACCCGCGCGAGGAGTTATCCGATGCGCTCACGCGGTTCGCGCTGGAAGGTCCGCGGCAGGTGGCGGACACGCTCATGCAGGAGGCGACGGAGCGGCGCGACGGCTGGTCGAAGCTGCACGAGCTCAGCGCCATCGCGGCCCTGCGGGCGGGCCGCTGCGAGGAAGCGGTGCGGCAGTTCATCCTGCTGCTCGAGTTCGGGATCGAGCGTGACGACGGCCCGCCGCTCGTCGCGCGGTGCCGCCGCGGCGAGGCGCTCTAGGCGCCCGCCTCCCCCAGCAGTTCCTTGATCTCCCCCGCCGCCGCGATCGCGTGATCGACGTCGCGTGACAGGGCGCGGGCCTGCTGGGTGGCGTGGGTGAGATCGTCCAGCACCGCCGCCACGCCTGCCGAGCGGAGCCGCAACAGGTCGAACCGTACGTTCTGCATCGCGAGCACGCACGATTCGATCTGATCCTCGACGAGCTGGCGGCGCGTCACCAGGTCGGTCAACGCCTGGCGCTGCCGCTGCAGCAGGTTGAGCTGGCGCTCTCGCTCGGGACTCTCCGGCTCGCGTTTGATCACTTCGATCTTGTCCTCGAGCCGAGCGAGTGCCCGCGGGTCGACATCGCCGCTCATCGCATGCGACGTCCGCGCCAGGTTCTCGGCGCGTTTCAGCAGCCCGTCGACCGTGGCGATCACGTCGGGAAGCAGCTTTCGCTCGGACTTCGGCACTCGCTCCATGATCTTCAGGATGGCCTTGCGGTCGTTCCGGGCTTGCTGTACCTCCGTCGCCTGGCGCCCGAACTCTTCCGCGGTGGCGGGTGGGAGGTCGAGCGGTCGGGACCCCGCCGCCGCGAGCTGCGCTTCGGCGGACTCGGGCGCCGCCGGTCGGCGCAGCACATCACGCCACGAGTAGCCCGCGCTCCACAGCTTCATGTACAGCGGCAGTAGCCCGAACGCGCCCCACGGCACGGCCACGAACAGCGACCACCCGTGCCACCCGGTCGCCGCGTCGAACAGCAGACACCCCCCCGCCACCGATGCCCACGACACGAAGCTCGAGCGCATCTTGCGGACGATGTCGGCCTCGCCCCCGGGCGCGAGTTGCGGCAGCTCGCGCGGTCGCCGGGTCGGGCGACGGCTGACGACGTCGGGGCTTCGGGGGACCGAGAGTGCGGGCGGGGCGGGCGCCCGCGGCGCACGTGGCCCCGGCCCGGGGGACGGGCGCCGCGATCGGTACATCGTGGCGCTGCGGGCCTCGAGCGCGCGCCGCAGCGCGTCCGCGGTGGGCCAGCGGTCCTCCGGGTCCTTTTCCAGGGATCGCATCACGCACGCCGCCAGGTCCTCGGGACACTCGCGACACTTGTCCGTGACGAGCGGTGCCCGCTCCGTGATGTGCTTCATCAGAATCCCCGGCACGGTCGGCGCGTGGAACGGCAGCTCCCCCGTCAGCATCTGGTAGCTCACGACGCCCAGGCTGTAGATGTCGGAGCGCCCATCGATCTCGCGATCGCCGGCCGCCTGCTCGGGGCTCATGTAATGCGGTGTGCCGATCGCGACGCCCGTCGCGGTAAGCGTGGCCGGCCCGGTGGTCGAGGAGAGCGCTTTCGCGATCCCGAAGTCCGTCACGACGACGCGGCCACGGCTGCCCTCTAGCAGGATGTTGTCCGGCTTCACGTCCCGGTGGATGATGCCGAGCGCGTGCGCGGCGCCGAGCGCGTCCGCCGTCTCCAGCATGACACGGCGCGCCTCTTCGGGGGGCAGCCGGCCGCGGCGCGACAGCTTGCCCGCGACCGACTCGCCGTCCACGAAAGCCATGACAAAGTAGACGAGCCCGTCGGGCGCTTCGCCCACGGAGTGAATCGGCACGATATGCGGGTGCGACAGCCGCGCCGCGGTCTCTGCTTCGCGCAGGAAGCGGATGCGGATCTCTTCTCGGAAGCCGAGCTCGGGCGGCAGCACCTTGATCGCCACCTGGCGCTTCAACCGCTCGTCACGGGCTTTGTACACGACGCCCATCCCACCGCGACCGAGCTCCCCCTCGACGGTGTAGGAGCTTCCCAGCGCCTTGACCAGGCGCGCGGCGAGTGACTTATCGGCCTCGTTCATCGGGGTGCGATGGGTGTACGCGCCTAGATTTAGCCGTGTCGGTGCGGCGGTGCAACCAGCCAATCGGTTTGAACTTAGGGGCTGCAGCGGGACCTCCAGGCGCCAAGCTGACGGACCAGCGGCGAAACGCGGTGGCTAATCGGCAGTTGCTGCCTTATTGGCCGCTACCGGTCGGAACGCGCATGGCGGCGGAGGCGTTTTCTTGTGGCACGGTCGATGCTTAGGCCTCCCAGGACCATGTTGCCTCTAGTTCCTCTTAGCAGGATGAGACTATGTCTGAGCGATTGACGCTTCCGGTGCTCCCACTGCGGGAGATCGTGTTGTTTCCTGGCGTCTCCACGCCGATCGGCGCGGGTCGCCCGTCCACCTTGCGCGCCATCGAGGCGGCGTTGAAGAGCGAGTCCCGCCTGATCTTCGCTGTTTCTCAGCGCGATAACGTCGAGCACGTCACCCCGGCTGCGCTGTATACGACCGGGACACTCGCCAAGATCAGCCAGATCCAGCGCGGCCTGGGCGGGGTGCAGCTGTTATTGCACGGCGAGAAGCGAGGTGCCGCGCTCCATTACCTCGAGATCCAGGGGCACCTCCAGGCGGTCGTGCGGGAGGTGGAGGATCTGCCGCCGCTTCGTCCGGAGGATCCTGCCTTCGTCGCCCTGCACCGTGAAGCGCGCGAGCGCGCTGCGGAGCTGGGCCAGAAGGCCGGGCTGCCCGAAGAGGTTGTCCGGCAGGTGCTCGAGGGGGTGCCCGAGCCGGGGCGGCTCGCCGACCTCGTGGCCGGTTACCTCGAGATCGAGCCTGCCGAGCGCCAGGCGCTGCTGGAAACGCTCGCGGTCGAGGACCGGTTGCGCCGTGTGCTGGTTCACGTCCAGCGGCAGATCGGCGTGCTCGACGCCCAGGAGCAGATCAAGTCCCAGGTCCAGGAGGAGCTGGGGGAGCGGCAGCGCGAGCTGTTCCTGCGGGAGCAAATGAAGGCGATTCGCAAGGAGCTGGGCGAGGGAGACGAAGCGACGGAGGTGGAGGAGCTGCGCAAGCGCTTCGCGGCGCTCGAGCTCCCCGAGGCCGCGCGGAAGGAAGTGGACCGCGAGCTGTCGCGCCTGGAGCGCGCCAGCAAGGACTCGACCGAAGCTCAGGTGATCCGCACCTATCTCGAGACGATGGCCGAGCTCCCGTGGAACAAGCGGGCGGAGGAGTCGCTCGACCTGAAGCGCGCGGCCACCATCCTCGAGGAGGACCACTACGGCCTGAAGGACGTCAAGGACGAAGTGCTCGAGTTTCTCTCGGTGCGCCAGCTGCGGCAACGCACGCCGCCGAGCGAAGCCCCGGGCAATGAGGACGACAAGCAGTCGAAAGGCTCGATCCTGCTGTTCGTCGGGCCGCCGGGTGTGGGCAAGACCTCGATCGCCCAGTCGATCGCCCGGGCGATGGGCCGGCCGTACGTGCGCATCTCGTTGGGCGGCGCGCGCGACGAGGCGGACATCCGCGGCCATCGCCGCACCTATGTGGGTGCGATGCCGGGTCGCATCATCCAGGGGATGAAGCAGGCCGGGGCGAAGAACCCGGTGTTCCTGCTCGATGAGGTCGACAAGCTGGGCGTCTCGTTCCAGGGCGACCCCGCGGCCGCGCTGCTCGAGGTGCTCGACCCGGCGCAAAACGACTCGTTCACCGACCACTACCTCGGCGTCCCGTTCGACCTGTCCGAGGTGCTGTTCATCGCGACCGCCAACTTCATCCAGAGCATCCCGGCGCCGTTGCTCGACCGGCTCGAGACCGTGACCTTCGCGGGCTACACTGAGCGCGAGAAGCTCGAGATCGCAAAGCGCTACCTCGTACCGCGCCAAGTGCGCGCGAACGGGCTGGCGCCTGAGCAGCTTACGGTCACCGACGCGGCTCTGAGCGAGATCATCACGAGCTACACGCGCGAGGCGGGCGTGCGGCAGCTCGAGCGCGAGATCGGCAAGCTGGCGCGCAAGGTCGCGCGCAAGGTCGCCGTGAGTGAGGTGGAGCGCCTGACCGTCGACGCGCGGGAGATCAACGATCTCATCGGCCGTCCCAAGGTCCACCCGGAGCGCAAGGCGGGCGAAGATCAGATCGGCGTCGCCACCGGGATGTACTACACCCCGGTCGGCGGTGACATCATGTTCGTAGAGGCGAGCGTGATGCAGGGCAAAGGCGAGCTGGTTCTCACCGGCCAGTTGGGCGACGTGATGAAGGAGTCGGCGCGCGCCGCGCTCACCTACGCGAAGAGCCACGCCGACCAGCTCGGCATCCCGGAGGAGGAGGCGTTGGCCGAGACCGACGTGCACATCCACGTCCCGGCCGGCGCCATCCCGAAGGACGGTCCCTCGGCGGGGGTGACGATGGCCACCGCGCTGGTGTCCGCGCTGTCCCGGCGGCCGGCGCGCCACGACCTCGCCATGACCGGCGAGATCACGCTGCGGGGCAGGGTGTTGCCGATCGGTGGCGTCAAGGAGAAGGTGCTCGGCGCGGTACGCGCGGGGATCCGCACCATTGTGCTCCCCAAGGAGAACGCGCGCGACCTGGAAGATCTCCCGGCGGACGTGCGCCAGTCGCTCGAGGTGCATCTCGTCGAGGAGCTGGGCGAGGTGCTGAGCCTGGCGCTCCGCGGCGCTCGCTTCGAGGCCGGCCATCTCGTGTTCGAGGGCGAGGTGCCGCTCGAGCCGAGCCTCGTGGCGAAGCAGAACTAGCCGCGCCGACCGGTCGAACAGGGCCCCTGGGGCGTGTCCCCGGGGGCCTCTGTTTTTTTGACTCCTGCAACCTTTTCGCTGGGGTGAGCGTCTAACTCGCGGTACCCCTCACAAGGGTCGGGTATGCCAGCCGTCCCCCTGCTCGCCGTCATAGTCGTCGTCCAGGCGTACAGCGGCCCCCCCGCGCAGGCCGGCAAGGCTCCGTCGCCCACCGCCACGACGGTCGTGGCCCGGCGAGCCGTCCACGCGGTGGTCATAGACGGGAAGGACGACGACGAGGTGTGGCGCGAGGCGCCGGCGATCACGGCGTTTCGCGAGTTCTCGCCGCGCGAGGACGGGCCCCCCCGATTCCCCACGGAAGCCAAGGTCGCCTACGACGATCGCAACTTCTACGCCTTCATCCGAGCCTTCGATCCCCATCCCGACAGCATTCTAAAGATCCTGGCGCGCCGCGACGTGCGCGCGCCGACGGACCAGCTCAAGATCGTGATCGACTCTTATCACGACCGGCGTACCGGTTTCGAGTTCGCGGTGAACCCTGCCGGGGTGAAGCGCGATTACGCGATCTACAACGACAACAACGAGGATGATGCCTGGGACGGTGTCTGGGAGGTGGCGACCACGGTCGACTCACTCGGCTGGACGGCAGAGTTCCGAATTCCGCTCTCGCAGCTGCGGTACGCGCACGCCGACACCAACACCTTCGGCTTCGCCGTGTGGCGCGACATCCAGCGCTACACCGAACGGGTCAGCTGGCCTGTGTACCGGCAATCGCAATCCGGGTTCGCCTCCCAGCTCGGGGACGTGACCGGTCTGGTGGGGCTCCCGGCACCGCGGCGACTCGAAGTGGCGCCATATATGGTGACCAAAAACGTTTCGGTTCCCGCTGGCCCAGGCTTCGACCGTTCCCAGAAGCTCACCGCGGGCGCCGATTTGAAGTACGGGCTCACGTCCAACCTGACGCTCGACGCCACGGTCAACCCCGACTTCGGTCAGGTGGAGGCGGATCCCGCGGTCTTGAACCTCACGGCCTTCGAGACCTTCTTCCAGGAACGTCGCCCCTTCTTCGTGGCGGGAACCGGGGTCTTCCGCTTCGACGTGAACTGCAGTCAGGTGAACTGCAACGGCGAGCGGTTGTTCTACTCGCGTCGCATCGGGCGGGCGCCGCAGCTCCCTGGGAACGACGCAGGTTCGCCCATCGCCACCACGATCTACAGCGCGGCCAAGTTGACCGGCCGGCTGCCGGGCGGTCAGACCGTTGGCCTGCTCGACGCCATTACGCAGCGCGCCACCGGCAGCGCGGACCGCACCACCGAGCCAGCCACCAACTATGCGGTGCTGCGCGGGCAGCAAGACTTCCGTAAGGGTGAGAGCGGCATCGGCGTGATGGTCACCGCAGTGAACCGCAGCCTCGACCCGTTGACCGACGCCGCGCTGCGCCACAGCGCCTACGTAGGTGCGCTCGACTTTCGGCATCGGTTCCTGGGGAGCCGCTATCAGCTCTCCGGCTCGCTCGACGTGAGCCAGGTGGCTGGCACGGCGCCGGCCATCACGGCCACCCAGCGGGATCCCGTGCACTACTACCAGCGGCCCGACGCGGGGCTTCCGTTGGACTCGACCCGAACGTCGCTGTCGGGCGATGCGGAACAGCTGCTGTTCGGCAAGGTGGGCGGCGGGATCACGCGGTTCGAGACGAGCTACCAGCGCCGCTCGCCGGGCTTCGAGGTGAACGATCTCGGCTTCCTGCTACGCGCCGACCAGCAGAGCTGGAACAACTGGTTCGGGGTGCAGTCACTGCACCCGTCTCGGGTGTATCAAACCGCGTTCTGGAACTTCAACTGGTGGCAGTATTGGACGGTCGGAGGACTGCCGGTCGAGCGCGCCGCCAACACCAACGTGCACGTGCAGCTCAACAACCGCTGGTGGCTCCACGCCGGTACGACGCTGGGCCACCTCGGCACGACGTTCGACGACCGCCGCGCGCGCGGTGGCCCGGCCGTGCGGGTCGATCCCATTCTCTCCTCCTGGGCGGAATGGGATGGCGACAGCCGGCCGGCCGTGGTGCCGGCGGTGTGGACGAACTATTGGCGTGGGGACGGCGGCCGGTCGGAGTCGGTCAACCTGGGCTCGCAGCTGTCGGTCCGGGTCGCATCGCAGGTGAATACCACGATCAGCATCAGCGTCACCCACAACATCGACGACGCGCAGCCGTTCTCCCCCGTCACGGACTCGACCGGCGTCACGCACTACCCCCTGGCGCACCTGGACCAGAAGACGCTGTCGCTGACGGGCCGAGTGGACTACACGATCACTCCGGAGCTCACGCTCCAGGTCTACGCCCAGCCGTTCGTCAGCAAGGGCGGCTATTCAAACCCTCGCGAGCTCGCCAACCCCCGCGCGGCCGCGTACCCGGACCGCTTCCAGCCGTACACCGGCACCACGTTCGGCGGCTTCAACTTCAAGCAGTTCAACTCCAACCTGGTGTTGCGCTGGGAGTACCGCCCCGGGTCGACCCTGTTCGTCGTGTGGACGCAGGGGCGGAACGACTTCCTTGGGGCGACGGGAACGCGGTCCTTCGCCGGTGACTTCCGCGACATGTTCAGCCTCCACCCGAACAACACGTTCCTCGTCAAAGCGTCGTACTGGCTGAACTGGTGACCCGCGGCTAGCGTGCCGCGACGCCCTCGAGCACCAGCTTCACCGCTGAATCCTTCCACCGCTCCCGCAGCGCCGGCTCGTCCGCGCCGAGCGGCGGCGCGCTGGCGGCGATGAGGGACTCGAGATCGAGATACGCCACCATCAGGACGAGCGCTTGCGCCGCGGCGACGTGTGGGTCCAGGTCGTCGCGGACCTGCCCGAGGCCCTGGCCCTCGGCGAGCAGGATGACTAACCGCTTGATCGCGGGCGCGAACGGCCGCGCGTCCGAGCGACCGGCTTGCGTAAGCAGCGTCACGAGGTCCGGATGGTCCGCGAGGAAATCGAACTGTCCGACGAGGGTCTGCTGGATGCGGGCGAGCGGTCCGCCCCCCCCGTGGGCGAGGGAAGCAAGTGCCTGTTCCAGCTCTGCGGCGCCGCGGGTCAGCACGGCGTTGAACAACCCGCGCTTGGAGTGGAAGTAGTAGAACAACAGTTGCTTGTTGACGCCGGCCCGCCGCGCGATCTGGTCCACGCGAGCACCCTCGAACCCACGCCGCGCGAACTCGTCCTGGGCGGCGGCGATGATTCGTAACGCTCTGGTGTTACCTAGTTTGGGCTTCAGAGAGTACTATCTCAACTAGACGGTTGAGGAAATCTAGTGCGCTGCCGTGGCTGCGCCAGTGCGCCAGCCCTGCCCAGCGAGGTTCTCGGGGACGCGGGGCAGGCCGTTGTTGAGGAACTTGAGCAACAGGCGGTTCACTTCATCGGGCACCTCTTCCTGCACCGAATGCCCGGCGTGCGCCACGGTCAGGAAGGCGGAGCGCGCGAGCTCGGCGGCGAGCGCGCGGCCCACGGCCGGCGGCACCCAGCGATCCTCTTCTCCCCACAGCACCAGCGTCGGGGCCTGAATCGCGCCCGTGCGCCCGCGCAGTCCGTCGAACCGGAACTCGCGCAGCACGCCCCGCAGCGCCCGACCGTAATCGGGCTCGGCGACCGGGGCGTAGTACTGATCCACGTCCGCCTCGCGCACTTTCCGAGGGTCGGCGTAGGTGGACTTGAGCAGCCGCTCCACGAGGCTCCGGTTGCGAAACGCGAGCATGACCGGGCCGACTATCGGCCATCGGGCCACCCGGAAGAGGGCCGGCTCGCGCGTGCCGAACCCCGCCGCCCCGAGTAGGACGAGCGCGCGCACGCGCTTCGGGGCAGCGATGGCTACCTCCGCCGCGATCTCACCGCCCATCGAGTGCCCCACCACAACGGCGTCGGGGAGATGCAGTGAGTCGAGCAACGCGACGGCGAGGCGGGCATAGTCCGCGTTCGTGTAGCCGTGCGCGGGTTTGTCGGACGAGCCGAATCCGCGATTGTCGAACGCCACGACCCGAAACCCCGCCGCCAGCACGGGAGCGAGATTGTTCCGCCAGGTGTACATCGACGCCCCGAGGCCGTGGATGAAGACCACGGCCAGTCCTTGCCCGGCATCGATGTAACGGATTCTCGTGCCCTCGATCCGGAGCAGCCGCGCCGTGAATTGGGTGCCTGCGGGAAACCGCTGACTGTCTGGAATCGGCGCCGCGCGGCACGCGGCGGCAAGCGTCACGAGCAACCCGATCGACAGCCGGCGCATCAGGTGAGGTTCCGCAGGGCGGAGCGCGCGAGGGTGGCGATCAGCGGATGGGAGCTCCACAGGGCCGTCACTTGATCGCCCCCGCCGGTCGCGGTCAGCACCTGCGCGTCGTCGATCAGGAGGAGAGTAGGGGTGCCCGGGTCGACCGCTCCCTTCGCGATGCCCTCGGTGTCCGTGGCTTCCCCCGCAAGACGGACATCGACCGCGGCCCGGGTCATGGCTCGCCGCCACGCCGGCAGGGTAGGGCGCCACAGGTCGGCGGCTAGGATGCCCTGCACCGTGTGGTCGGCTCGAGCGACGAGTTGCTGGATCAGGTTGGCCACGGCGCGGGCCCCAGCGATCACCCGGGTCTCGGGTTCCGCGGGGTGGCTCGCATCGCTGAGCGCGTGGCTCAAGCGGTCGAGTGCCTCCCCCTGCTCGGCGGCGAGGCGAGCGAGCAGCGCCTGGGGGTCAGCGGGACGGTATTGAATCGGGCGGCCGCTCGTCCGCTGCGCCGCCCCGCGCGTGACGAGCCCCTCGAGCGCGGCATACGCGTTGGCGCGCGCCAGCCGGGTGGCGCGGCCGATGCCGTAACCGGTGGACGGGCCTAGCCGCAACAGCGCCGAGTACACTACGGACTCAGTAGGCGTGAAGCGGAAGGGCGTAAGGTCAATTTCAGTCATCCGTAGTAGTATATACTACTACGGAGCTCGCGTCACACCACCTCGATCGGGATTGCCATCAGTCGCGCAATCAACGCCAGCCGGAACGTCACGTCCGTCTGCCGCTGCGCCGGGCTCTTCCCGGGTCCCTCGAGCGGGAAGTAGTGGGCCGTGACAGGATTCGTCGCTTTGGGCATGGCCCGTAGGCTCCGCGGGCTCCAGATCCCCGACTCGTCGCACTCGCTGTAGAGGCGCGCGAGCACCCTGCTAGCGCTGGGAATGTGGCGTGCCAGGCCGAGCCGGGCCAGGAGCTCGAGCCAGTACACGGCGAACGGTATGTCGCTTACGTGACCCTGCGCGTCCGAGCGCAGGGGGTCCCCCAACAGCTCGAAGACCGGCTTGAGCAGCTTCTGGCCGGCCAGGATGGAGAACGCGCGGCGCGGCGCCGGCGCGGAAAAATAGTTCCCCAGCCGTTCGATGAACCCGGCACGCTCACGCTGCACCGGAGGCAGGAAGGCGAGCATCTCGATCGCGAAGACCGTCGGCGGGTAGGCCGCGGGTTCGAGCACCGTCTTGCCGTGCGCCTTCTTGAACGGTTTCGCGGCGAGCTCGCTGCGCAGGTACTGGGAGATGTTGCTCGCGATGGTGTGTGCGGTTCCCCGCACCCGGGGATCATCGATGTGGCCGCCCCGCGCGAGGGCGCACGCAGCCGCCTCGCGTCCCAGGCGCCGAGCGTAGCGACCGAGCCCGGGATCGTTCTTGGCCGCTCGATGGAACTCGACGAGCAGCTCCTGGGCTCGCTGGGCGACCACCCGGTCAGGGTCATCGGGCTCGATGCGCGACAGCAGCTGAAACAGCACCCGGTCGGCGAGCCGGAACGGCCGCTCGGTCGGCGGCCAACCCAGCTCGAGCAGGCGCCGGTACTGATAAACGGTCCCCGGCTCGCTCCAGCCATAGGCCTTCGAGGCGACCGGCGCGAGCAGGTTCCCCCCCCAGAGGCCTGTGGCTTTCTGCTTGCGAGCGATCGCCTGAGCGACCTTATACTCGAGCACCGCCTGGCGCAGGGCGGCCAAGCGTTCAGGATCGCGGTCGCTCTCACGGACGACCTCGGCATACGCCCGATACTGGAGCGGAGCACTCGCCGCCTCGAGCAGCCAGGACAGTGGCAACCGATGGGATGTCGGGAGTTCCAGGTGCTCGCTCCGCAGTGAGGAGTGCGGGAGATGCGCGAGTGTCAAAAAGCGGCGCAAACTTATTCGGCCGCGTCACAATCGGCCAGAGGGACTTCGCGCTGCACCGAGACCAGGCCCTAACTGGTTCTCTGGCAGCACGATAGTCGCACTGCAACGAACTGCACAGAGGGCGTGAGCGGGCAAATCGTCTTGCTCGGCCCGCGCAAGGGGTTCAATTTTCGCACATGCTGCGGACGTTACAGTCCCGCCGTGTCGAGCGACTTCCCGAGCTGGTGCGGTTGCAGGGGCGCATCCTGTTCCTCGCCGCAGACGCCGCGCTAGTACGCAGCCAGCTCGAGGGGCAGGACCTGGCCTGGAACCCCGCCATCGGGTTGCGCGACAACATCTCGACCGACGAGATCACGCCGGCCTACATCTGCTACTACTACGACGAAACGCTGGGCGACTTCCCGTACTTGGGCTTGAAGTGCGGTGAAGAGTTTCCGATCACGCGCGCGTCGGTGAAGCGCGGCGGCTTCGTCGCCTCGGTGAGCGGCAAGCGACGCGGCAAGGGCTCGTCGCGCGAGCAGTCCCCCTATGCGGAGATGTGCGCGGGGATCAAGCTGGTCATCGCCGAGAACATCGAGCGCATCTACCGCGAGAACTGTCAGAATCTGGGAGTCCTCACGACCACCGACTTCTCCATCATCGAGCGGGTGCAGCGCGGCGAGGCGATCCCACTCGCGGCCTTCACCCAGGGCGAAGGGGAGATCACGCGCGGCATCATCGAGTACGGGGGCCTGTTCAACTTCAACGTCGCTCGTCTCCAGGGCAAAGTCATCCTCGCGCGGCCGGATACTGCGCCTCGGCCGATGACGCTGGGCGAGAAGATCCTCGCCCGCCACTGGGTGGTGGACCCGGCTCAGGGAAAGGTGGGCGTGCCCGCCGTCAAGCCGGGGGACGAGGGGTTCGTCGTCACCGACATCCGGTTCAGCCACGAGTACGTCACTCCCATGGCGGCGATTTTTTTCGAGCAGCTCGTGGGGAAGGACGAGCAGGTGTCCGATCCGGCCTCGATCCTCATGTTCCGCGATCACCTCACCTTCCTCCCCGAGGCGATGACGCCCGAGCGCGTGAAGGAGGGGTTGCTCGACGTCGCACTCCAGCTCGAGAAGAAGCAGCGCGCGTTCGCCGCCAAGCAGGGGATCAAGCTGTATGGCGAGCTGCGGCTGGGCCACCACGGCTCGGAGGCGATTTGTCACTCGAAGATCCTCGAAGGCCACGCCGAGCCGGGGATGGTGATCATCGGCTCGGATTCCCACACTCCGCACGCCGGCGCGGTCGGGTGCGTGGCATTCGGCGTGGGCACGACGGCGATCTTCAACTCCTGGATCACGAAGGACGTCCGGCTCACCGTGCCCGAGACCGTCAAGGTGGTAGTGCGTGGGAGCAAGCCGGACAACGTGACAGCAAAGGACTTCATGCTCGAGGTGCTGCGCCACCCGTATGTGAAGAGCGGCCAGGCGATCGGCAAGCTGGTGGAATACTGCGGGGACGCCGTCGAGTCTCTCTCGGTGGATGAGCGCGCCACGATGACCAACATGACCGCCGAGGTGGGCGGGTTCACCGGCTACGTGGCCCCGGATGCGAAAACGGTCGAGTATCTGGTGGAATACCGTGGGATGTCGCGCGCCGAGGCGGCGCGGCGCTGCGCCGGGCTCGCCAGCGACCGCGACGCCGAGTACTGCGAAGTGATCGAGCTCGACGCGGGCGCGATCCGGCCGATGATGGCGCTGCCGGGCGATCCGGGCAACGGCCAGGATATCGGTACGGCGGCGCAGCGGATCCGCGTGGATATCGCGTACGCGGGCTCCTGCACGGCGGGGAAGAAGGAAGACATGGACATGTACGCACGGGTGCTCGCGGAGGCGGCGGAGCGGGGGGCGCGGGTCGCGCCGTGGGTGCGGTTCTACATCCAGTGCGGCTCCCAGGACGTGAAGCGCTATTGTGAAGAGCGGGGCTACCTCGAGCTGTTCCAGAAGGTCGGCGCGACCTTCCTCGAGCCATCGTGCGGGGCCTGCATCAACGCGGGCCCCGGGGTATCGAAGACGCGCGACGAAGTGACGATAAGCGCGATCAATCGCAACTTCCCGGGCCGGTCGGGACCGGGGCAGCTGTATCTCGCCAACCCCTACACCGTCGCCGCGTCGGCCATCACGGGCTACATCACCGAATGGCAAGCGGGGATGGCGCTGGCTCCTGCTGAATGAAACGGCGGCCCTAGCGGCCGCCGGTAGTGTTGGAGAGTTCTCGCTCTGCGTGCGGGGTCGCGTCCTTCTTCGGCCGGAGCGCGTCCCGCTGGTACACGCTGCGCGGGTTCCACAAGACCCATGAGGTGATGCCGAGGTCTTCTGCCGCGCGGATTTGGTCGCGGATCTCGGACGCGGTGTAGCGGGGGCGCCGCCGGCCGAGCGTGAACGCCTGCAGGAACGGGCGGATCTCGGCGGCGGCGGGGTGCAGGCGCGAGCGCTCGAGGGCGTCCCGCAGGGCGAAGCGAACCACGCGATAGGGCTCGCCATTCGGCCATGCCAGCCCGAAGGCGCCGCGGTAGTAGTGGCTGGGATACACCATCGGCAGCACGACGTCCGCGATGTTGATGAAGTCCTCCCACACCTGCCCGATGCCGAGGTCCCCCGTCGTGGCCGAGGCGGTGAGGCCGAAGATGTCGAAGGTGACCGGGACGCCGAGCGGTCTCAGGCGGTTCCGCAGCAGGGTGATGTGGGCGCGCACCGCCTCGCGCTGCGTTTCCCCGTGGTGGGCCGGGAAAATCGCGGTCGCCATGCGCTCGCGCGGCTCGTCCGGGAAGCGCACGTAGTCGAACTGCACCTCGTTGAACCCCAAGCGTACCGCCTCGGCGGCCAGCTGCGCCGAGTAGATCCACACCGAGTCGTTGTAGGCGTCTACCCAGGCGCTGTTGATCCGGTCGCGCCACAGGCCGCCGGTGTTGCGGTCCTTGACCGACCAGGTGTGCTTGTGCTCGGCGAGCAACGGGTCCTTCGCGACCACGATGCGCGCGATCGTGTAGATCCGGTGCGCCGCCAGCGTGTCGAGCCGCGCCTTGGCGTCCTTCGCGCGGACGCACGCATTCGCGCCGATCTGCTCCGCGGTAGGCACCGCCGAGGGATACAGGAGACAGCCGGTGTCGTCCTTCACGTCGACGACGAAGGCGTTGATCTCGGTCTCGTCGGCGAGTCGCACCAGCTGCCACAGTTTGTGCGAGCCGAACGCCCACGCGTTCACGTACAACCCCTTCACCGCCGAGGTCTGCGGCACGAGCAGCGTCTCCTGCTGCACGTAGCGGAGCTCGGTCGGCCGCAGCGTCACGTGCGCCTGATCGGCAGGCGCGGTCGGAAGCACGTGCTGCGCGTCCGGTGTGGCGGACTCGGTGGGAGCAGGCGGAGCGGGTGGGGGAGGCACGCTATCCTGTGCAAAAAGGCCGCGACTCGTGAAGAGCGCGGCCAGCAAGAGGGCACCTACCTGCCGGACCGGAACCATTGGGGGGCTACACGATAGGAGCGAGGCGAGAATCGGACAAGGCCAAGCATCACCCTATGGTTTGGCCAGTTGTAAGCTGTTGAACAGCAAGGGGTAAGTGGCGATGCTCTGACCGCGGTACTGCGGCCGGAACCCGAACAGCACCACTCGGCCGGCCCCCTGTTTCACTTCGACCAGGGCAGCCCTCCCCGCCACGCGCTCGGGGTGGAGCACCCAACCGGAGAGGAGCACCTTGTCGGCATCGGCGGGGTAGCGGCCAATCACTCGCACGGCGCTCGAGTCGAGCACCTCGAACGCCGGGCCGCTTTCGTACCAGGCGACGCTCTGCGCCGGCATGCCGCGCGCGACCGGATCTGCAGTGTCGAGCTCGAGCCGGAAGATCGAGCCAGGCGCGTAGAACTCGTCGTCGGCCACGCCTTCCAGGACATTGCGCACGGGGAGCAGCAACTGCTCGGCAGCGAACCGCGAGGCGTCGTTGAGCGCGACGAGCGTGCCGCCCTCCTGCACAAACGCCCGCAGCGCCCTGACGCCCTGATCCCCCAGTCCTCCCGGGTACGGCGCCGGATAGTCGCGCGGCAGGCCACTGAGCAGTTCATTGGGCGATTGATCGGGGAGCACGAGCACGTCGAACCGCTCGTTGAGCTTGCCGGCGCGCACCACGGAGTCGACGACCGACACGTACGGCACGTGCCACGTGTCGAATACCCAGCGGGTCCAACCCTCGTCGAGCGGAGCGTCGTACGACCGGTACAGCCCGACACGCCGGGCATCCGGCCCGACGGCTCCTCCGTAGGCGGGGGTCGCGACGGGCGGCTCGACCGGGGCCGAGAGGCCGATCCGCAGCGAGTCGCGCGCGGCCACCGCCGTGACGCCCATGAGGAGGGGCAGCGTGTGCGCCGTCACGTCGTAGGGCGGCAACGGTGGCCCCCCTGGGTAGAGCCGCAGGTCGGGGTAGCGCTGCGGCTCGAGCAGCGCCTTGGCGAAGGCCGCGTACGGCTGCCGCAGGACCACGACGTAGCTCCCCGCGGCGTACCGCTGCCCGCCCAGCGCGATGGGGTGCAAGGCCGTGCGGATCTCGACCTGTCCGCGGTGCAAGATGCCGAGCAGTGTCGCGAGCCCCACGGTGTCCCGTTGCTGGCGGGGCAGGACGTACGCGTACGGCCAACTGTGCCAGCCCCGCACCGCGCGGCCTTCGACTGTGAGGAAGTTGGCAAGCCAGATGTCGCGGTAGCGGGCCGCGTGCTCGAGCAGGGCGTAGGCGGCGTCGGTCTGGTAAGACACGATGTCGCGCAGCGTCCAGCGGCCGCCGGGCCACGGGTTGGTGAAGTTCCAGGAGCGCTCGCGCGGGTTGAAGCCACGCCCGCGGGTCGCAAGGTGATCGAACGGGACATCGATCGGCGAGGCGAGGTTGGCGCTCGCCGCCTCGGAGAGGATGCGCACGCCACCGTGATAGTGCTGGTAGGCGCGCGCCGGGGTCCACGCGTCGTAGATGGCGTTGATGGCGATGCCCGTCTTCCCTTGGCCGGCGAGCGTCCATGCCATCGCGCTGCCCAGCGCGTTCACGCCGTCCACCAGCAGCGGGTCCACGTTCGGCTCGACCGGGTCGAGGTAGGGCGGCAGGAAGAGCCGCGAGCCGTCCGAGTCCTGCTGGTGGATATCGTGCACGATCTCGGGATGCCACACGTTGTACAGCGAATCCACCACGAGCTGTGTCTCGACCTGGGTGAACGCGTACCAGTCGCGGTTGTTGTCGTGCCCGGTGTAGTGGTGGTACAGCTCAGGGGGGTCGGAGCCCTCGGCGGGCGTGCCGAGGGTGCGGTTGTACCAGCGCGTGACGATCGAGACGCCGTCGGGGTTGAGCGACGGGACGAGCAGCAGGATCACGCTGTCGAGAATCGCGCGCGTGGCGGCGCCCGTATCGCTGGCGAGGCGGTACGCGAGGATCGCGGGCGTGAGATGACCACCGACTTCGTTCGAGTGGATGCCCGACGTGATGAGGACGATCGTGCGGCCGCGCTGCAGCGCCTCCTGCGTCTCGCGGGTGGTGCGAGCGGTGCGGGGATCGGCGAGCCTGGCGTTGAGCCGCCGGTAGTAGTCCAGGCGCTTCAGGTTCTGCGGGCTTGACAGCACGAGCGCCACGAGCGGCGCGCCGAGCGTGGTCTTGCCGAGCGCGTGGTAGCGCACGCGGTCGCTGGCCCTGGCGAGGACTTGATAGTAGCGCAGCAGCGCCGGCCACTCCGGGAGGCGACGGTCTTCCCCCGGCTCGAAGCCGAGCACGGACTTGGGGGTCGGGATGCGGGCGAGGGCTGTCGTCGCGCGCGGCGGCCGCGGCGCCGGGCGGCGGCGCTGCTGGGCGCCGAGGGTCGGCGGTGCGGCGAGCAGCCCCCCCCCCGCGACGAGAGCGACGAGGGCGCGCAGCGTCACGGGTTAGTGCAGCGTGCTGGCGGCCGGCGGGGCCTCGCCCGCGCCAAGCCAGTGCGCGAACCAGGTGCGGACGCGCTCCAGTCGGTCAACGAGGAGCCACGGCGGGCCCGTGCGGGAGAGGCCGTGGTAGGATCGCGGATAGCGCACGAATTCCGCGGGCACGCCGCGCTTGCGCAGCATCACGAACAGCTGCTCGCCATCCGTGATCGGGGTGCGCCGGTCGTCCTCGCTGTGCACGATGAGCAAGGGCGTGCGGATGCTCCGAGCGTACGCCATGGGCGACAACACGCGGTACAGCGAGTCCGAGTCCCAGGGCGGCCCGTAAAACTCGTAGTCGGTGAGGCCCTGGGCGTCCGAGGAGCCGTACCAGGAGTACCAGTCGTAGATGGACCGGTCAGTCTCGGCGGCCGCGAAGCGGTGTGTGTGCCCTACCACCCAGTTGGTCATGAAGCCGCCATAGGAACCGCCGGCGACGCCCAGACGGGTCGTGTCCACGCCGCCCCGGGCGATCGCGACGTCCACCGCTTTCATCAAGTCCTGGTAGTCCTCCATGCCCCACCGCCCGCGCGTCGCGAACGTGAAGCCGTGCCCGTAGCCGGTCGAGCCACGCGGATTCACGAGCAGCACCCAGTACCCCTGCCCGGCGAGCAGCTGCATCTCCGGGAAGAAGACGTTCCCGTAGTTCCAGTGGGGGCCGCCGTGAATGTACAGGATCAAGGGGTGACTCTTCCCTGCGCGGTAGCCGTAGGGCCGCATCAGGAACGCCTCGATGCGCAGACCCCCGACGCTCGTGAACCACAACGTATCCGCCGGGATCGTCACGACCTGCGCCAGCAGCGAGTCGTTGAATGACGTCAGCCGCTTGTCGGGTGCGGCGCCGGCGCGCCCGAGCGGCGCCACGAACAGCTCTGCCGGATGGGTCGCGTCGCTTGCGGTGTACGTCACCCACTTACCGTCGTGCGTGACGGTGGGACCGCCGAGCTGACGCTCGCCCGTCGTAATCTGGCGGACGTCCCCCCCCGCTCCCCCCGCCACGGGCGCGGCAAACAGATGGATGTTGCCGCGCGTCTCGGCGCTGAAGTAGACGGTCTTCGAGTCCGGGGACCAGGACGGGCTGGCCGGGTCCAAGTCCCACGTGCTCGTGAGATTCCGAACGGTCCCGCCCGCCGCGGGCATCACGCAGACGTCGTTCTCCTGGCCGCGACCTTTGGAGCAGATGAACGCAATGGTGCCGCCGTCCGGCGACCAGGCGGGCTCGAAGTTCTCGAGGTAGGGCGTCGCCAGCCGGCGCACCGCGCCGTCCGCCACGGTGAGGACGTAGAGCTGCGGCCGGACCTGATCTCGCACCTCGCTCGTATCAGTCGAGTCCTGCACGAAAACGATCGCCCTGCCATCGGGAGACCAGTCCGGCGCACGTTGGCTCAGGGCGCCGCTGGTGAGCTGCTTCGGCTCGCCGCCGCCGACGGGCACGCGATACAGATGACTGGGCCGCCGGGTTTCGCGCGGCGGCACGAGCCCGCGCTCGTCCTCCACGAACGGCAGCGACGTGTACACCCGGCCGTCGAACCGCTTCGGGTCCGGCCCCCGCGTGATCGCGCTCGGCGAGAGCCGCGTGCGCCAGGCGTCCTTCTTGAGGCTATCCGGCTCGGGACCGCGCCAGCCGTACAGCAACCATTTGCCGTCGTCCGAGAAGAGCGGCGCGGCGTGCACGCCGGAGATCTGGAACGCTTCGCCCCCCGGCGGCGTGGTCCGCAGGAACCAGACGTCGTCGTCGAAGCCCTCGCGCTTGCTCGTAAAGGCGAGCAGCGACCCGTCTGGGGACCACGTTGGGCTCGCGGCTTCGCTGGCGGGGCTCGTGTAGCGGAACGCGGGCGTCGAGCCATCGGTCGGCACCATCCAGATCTCGGAGTGGCGCCGGTCCTTGTCCTCGACCACCGTCGTCACCACGAACGCGATGCGCCGCCCGTCCGGGGCGACGCGCGGCTCGCCGACGCTCGTGAGCTTGTAATAGTCGGTTGCCTGGAAGGGATGTGTTGACGTCTGGGCGGAGAGGCGGACAGACAGACCGGCCAGGAGACCGATCGCGACCAGAGGCAGCCAGCGGGCGCTCATGTGGTGCTCAGGCGGTTTCGGGACGGAGAAAACTACGCGCTCGGACCCAGTGACGCGACGGGCGGTCAGCGTTGCCGACCGCCCGTCCGCCAGTTCACCGGGGCACCGCCGTTACGGCAGCTTATGGAGCTCCACACGCCGGTTTTGCGCCCGGCCCGCCGTTGTGGTGTTGGGCGCGATGAAGCCGCTCGCCCCATACCCCTTCGCCACCATCCGTCCCGGCGCCACGCCCTTGCGCGCCAGGTAAGCGCGGACCGAGGCTGCCCGAGCCTGGGACAGGCGGACGTTGAGCGCCGCCGCCCCCGTATTGTCGGTGTAACCCGCGATCTCGATGCGGATCTCCGGGTTGGCGACCAGCGATCCGGCCACCTGGTCGAGCACCGCGTAGGAGCTTCCCGTCAGGGCAGACCGCCCCCACTCGAAGTTGACCCCGCGCAGAATCAGCGTGGGCCGCGGGGCACCCGGTGCGGCGGGCCCGGCCTCCGGCTGGAACAGGATGATGCAGCCGTTCGCGTCCACTTTCGAGCCCGGCGGCGTGTTGGGACACTTGTCGCGGTCGTCCGGCACGCCGTCGCCGTCCGAGTCGCGGATCACCTGCTTGGGCAGCGGGCAGCCGGTGGCGTCGACCGGTGTGCCGGCCGGGGTGTTGGGACACTTGTCAATGCCGTCCGGGACGCCGTCCAGGTCCGAGTCCATCGGGCAACCCTTGGCGTCCACCAGGGCGCCGGCCGGCGTGTTGGGGCATTGGTCGATGCCATCGGGTACGCCGTCCTTGTCGGAGTCCGCGGGGCAACCCATGGCGTCCACCGTCGCGCCGGGCGGCGTGTTGGGGCACTGATCGATGCCGTCCGGCACACCGTCACCATCCGAGTCGACGGGACAGCCCTTTGCGTCCACGTGCACGCCGGCGGGGGTGTTGGGGCATTGATCGATGCCGTCCGGCACGCCGTCCGAGTCGGCGTCGCTGGGACAGCCGTTAGCGTCCACCGTGGCCCCGGCCGGTGTATTGGGACACTTGTCGAGTCCGTCGTACACGCCGTCGTGGTCGGAGTCGGTGGGGCAGCCGTGCGCGTCGACGGTCGCGCCCAGCGGCGTGTTGGGGCAGGCGTCCAGCTTGTCGGGCACCCCGTCCTTGTCGGAGTCCTTGGCGGGCCCCCCGAGGTGGAACACCGAGAGGCCGACAGTTGCGACGGCATGTGTCGCGGTCGTCTTGGTTCCGAAGGCGGACTTCGTGCTGGGCACGTAGATGCCGCGGCCTTCGACGCGCAGGGCGACGCGCTCGGTGAGAAAGATCCGCACGCCGGCGCCGCCGTGCATGCCGTTGTCGGTGAAGTGGTACGGCGCCCGCGAACCGAAGTCGAGCAGCGAGTAGCCGCCGAGCAGGAAGAGCATCAGGCGGCTGCCATGGACGGGGTTGACGACTACGCTGGCGCTGCCGATGAGCGGTTGCAGGGTGGTGGGCGTCCCTGCGCTCGAGACGGTGTACTCGGGCTGGAACACTACGTCCGCCTCGAGCCCGACCAGGTCGCCCAGGAAGTAGCCGAGCCGGCCGCCGCCACCGAGCTTGTTGGCAAGGCCGAAGGCGGCGTCGTACCGCGTATAGGAGCCGAATGCGCCGGCCTCGAACTGGCTGGCGTGTTGGGCTGCGAGCCTTCCTGTCGGCAGCACCACGACGGCCAGCAGCCACCTGAGCTTCGTCATGTCAGCTCCTACGCTGGTTGCGCGTCTGGAGGCGTCTCTCGCGGTCGGCCCTACGGTAATAACTCCGAGCCTCGTTAGAAACCCCAGACGCCCGATTTCCGCAGGCCCGTGCTCAAATCAATACCCCCGATCACCAGGCCGCGCCGTGATCCATCCGACTCGCGCCAGGTGACGCTCGCCGGGCCCACGAGGGTGCCGCCGTTCTGCCCGGCGATCGTGTTGGCGCCGACCGGCCCGGAAAAGAGGCCGAGCGAGTCTCCGATCACCCCCGCCGCGAGCGTTTCCGCGCTGTTCGTCGCGGCGCCGCCGTACATGCCGCCGACCACCAGGACGACGTCGCCCAGGTCGAGTGTGGCGAACTGCGATCGGGGGGCCGGCAGCAGCGCGATCCCCGGGGCCCACGGGCCGGCGAAGAAGCCCGAGACGAGACTCACCGGGGCCGTATCGCTCGAGGCGAGCCGCGTGGTCGCGGCGTCGAGTCCGCCGCCTGGCGGCACGCTGTCGGCCACGCCGCCGAACGCGATCGCGCGATCGTCGAGCACCACGCCGCCGCCGTACGCCCGAGCGGAGGTGAGCAGCGGCTGTCGGTACCAGCCGTCGATGTGGCCGTCGAGGCCGACACGTCCGACGAACACGGAGCGCTGCGGGTGCCCCACGGAGTCCGCGCCGCCCAGCACGTAGATTCGCCCGCGCCGCACCACCGCCGCCGCGCCCGCCACCGGCGCGGGAAGCGGCTCGATCGGCGCGAAAGGCCCGGCGACGCCGTCCGGGGTGACGTCGGCGGCCAGCACCGACGCCTGCGCCCGGCCCGACGGGTCGATGCCGCCGATCACGTAGAGCGCGCTGCCGGTGAAGTGAGAGTTGTACCGAGTGGCCACGGCGACGGCGGCGAACGCCCGCGGCGCCGGCAGGGCCCGGCTCTTGAGCGGGTCAGGGCTGTCGGGCTGGCGGGCCCAAGCAGCGACGGCGCCGCCCGCTTGCGCGCGCGCCACGAACACGCCGCTGTCCGGGACGAGACGCGATCCGACGAGCTCCGAGCCCCCAGCGGCGTACAGCGTGGTGGCGACCAGGTCCCCGGCGGGGACCTCGGCCGCGGCGACCCCGACGCCGACCGGCGCGCTCGGGAACGGGGACCGCGGGGTCCAGCGCAGCGTGTCCCGACTGAACGGGACGCGAGGGATCACGTGCACGGTGGCCGTGAGCCGCAGCCCGGTCGCCGTCATCACGGTAAGCGTTCCCGACACGGCGTTGTCGGGCAGCGTGACGCGGATGGCCAAATCGCTCCACCCGCTGGCGCCGGCCACAGGCGCGGCCACGGTACCGCCGCCCGCAGCGGCGAGCGTGACGCCCCCCGCGCCTTGTGTCGCACCGAACCCGAAGCCCTCGATCACAGCGGCCCGGCCGCGCGCCACAATCGGCTCGACCGCGCCATCGACGTAGTCGATGCGAGGTGATGCCGGCGCGGGCGGTCCGCTCGTCCCGCCGCAAGCGGCGAGCAGGGCCACCAGGACCGGGGCGGGCCTAGCGCCGACCGTTTTCCCCTCGGACGAAGCGCACGGCCTTGGCGAGGTTTTCGGCGAGCTGCGCCAGCTCGGTGGCGCCGTGGGCGAGGTCTTCGATGGCCTTGAGCTGCTCCGCCGCGGCGGCGGCCACGGCATCGGCCTCGGCGGTCGAGGACTGAGCGCCCCCCTTCGCCTGCTCGAGGGACGTGCCGATCCGCCCAGACAGCGCCGCGATGCCGCGCGCCAGTTCCGCGACGCGCTTGCCGGCGCGGGCCGTGCCGGAGGCCGCCTCCGCGATGCGGCTCAAATCCGCCACCCACTCGGCCGACCCCTGCGCGACCTCGGTCAAGTCCGTCCGGATCCGCTCGAGCAACTGCGCCGCGCGATCGAGGGCCCGGCGGGTTTCCTGCGCCGACTTGCCGACGGCTCGGGCTTCGCGGCCGCTCGCTTCGGCGAGCTTATGCACCTCGTCGGCCACGACGGCGAAGCCGCGCCCGTGCACGCCCGCCCGCGCGGCCTCGATGGTGGCGTTGAGAGCGAGGAGGTTGGTCTGATTCGCGATGAACCCGATGGTCTCCGAGAACTTCTCCACCTGCTCGGCCACGTCGCGCAGCCGGCGCACCTCAGACGCGCTCTCCTCGGTGGTGACGCCCAGGTCCTTGAGGCGGCGGACGGCGGTCTCGGTCGCGACGCGCACCTTATCGGTGGTCTGTTCCATCTGCGCGCCTGCCTCGCGGGTCTGGTCGCCGGCGGCGGCGACCTCGCTGGCGTGTTGCTTGAGTTGGTCTGCCTCGCGCGCCACCGCGCTCACGAGGCTCGCGGCCTGCTTCGCGCCGTGGCTGGCGCGCTGCGCCGCCGCCGCCACCTCCTGGCTCGAGGCGTGGATCTCCTCGGTCGTGGCGGTAAGCGTCTCGATGTACGTGGTCGTTCGCTCGGATGCGCCGACGACGGGCTGTACCGACGCCTCGATTGCAAGCAGCAGGGCGAGCTGCGGCGCGAGCAGCGCGAGCATCTCGCCGTCCGTCTCGCGGTACATGAGGGGATCCGAGTGACGCACGCTCCAGAGCCCGACGAGCTGGCCGGCGTGATACAGCGGCACCAGCACCTCCGCGCCGGGTCGCTCCTCTCCCGGGACGACGACCTGGTCGGGCCGCAGGGCGTGTGCCACGACGGGGCGACGCAACCGCACCGCCTCGCCGGTCAGTCCCGCGTTGGCGTCGAAGCGGAACTGCGTCTGCCCGCCCGCGGCGGTGTCGGCGACCAGCTCCATCTCGTTGGTGCGGGAATCGTACCGCGCGAAGCCCATCTGCTCCCACGGCACGAGGCGCCGGGTGAGCTCCTGGATACGGGTGAAGCTGCGCGCCAGCGAGATGTCCGCCGCGATGACCTGGGACAGTCCTTGGACCAGCGCGAGCTCGTCGGCGCGCACGCCCAGCCGGATGACGTGGGCGCTCGTCGCCGTCGCCGCGGCGAGGACCGCACCCACTGCGAGCATTTCGACCGGGCCGAGCCCCGCGTGGACGAGGCGCAGCCAGGCGAGCGCCAGCGCGGCGGAGCAGCCGTACACGATCGTCTCCCACCGCGCCGTGAGCCACGCGTCCACCCAGGCGAGCGTGCGGCCGAGCGAGAGCTCGAGATAGAAGGTGGAGTTGACGACGACGGGCAGGAGCACGAGCAAGACGGCGAGTGCCGGAAGGTTCGCCGCTGTGAGCGCGTCGCCGCCGCCGGCGCCGCCCAACCGCTCGTACGCGGCGCCGACGACCGCCGTACCGGCCGTGAGATGGGCGGCGTTGCCCAGCGCCGCTCGCGCCGGCAATCGCCGCAACACCAGGTCGCCGGCTCCCATCGCCACGGGGGCCACCAGGGCCGCGCACGGCCACCCGCGGTCGAGCACGGCGAAAACCATGACGCCGAGGATGTAGGAGGCGAAGCCGTTCCCCGGGAGCGCGATCCCGTAGCGGCGCGTCAGCGCGCCTACCACGACGAGCGCCACGAACTCGGGTCCGAGGCCCGGGCCGAGGGCGGCCGGGTCGCGCACGTACGCGACGACCGCCGCGACGATGGCAACGATGGCGCCGAGGGAGACGAGCGCCCGCACGAGCACGCCCGGCGGCGTCTTGGAGCGAGGAGGGAGACTCATGCCGGCCGGTCCTGGTCCTCGGGGGGGTAGATGCCGCGCAAGCTCGGGACTGTAGCGTGGCGTGTCAAGCGCGACTATCCTTACGCAACCACTCCATGCCACTCACACCCGCTATGCGCGTCACCATCGAATACTGTGTCGTCTGAAACTATGAGCCTCGGGCCGCCGGTCTGGCGGCCGAGATCCGCAAGGCCTACGCGCACGCGGACGTGAAGCTGATCCAGTCCTCGGGCGGCGTGTTCGAGGTCGAAGTCGACGGCCGGCGCGTGTTCTCCAAGAAGACGCTCGGCCGCCACGCCCAGCCGGGGGAAGTGCTGCGCCTGATTCAGCAGATGGCTCCGCCGGCGCGTTGAGAATCGCCATCTCCACCGGCGGCGGCGACGCCCCGGGGTTGAACGCGGTGATCCGGGGCGCCGTGCTCGCCGCGATCCACCGCGGCTGGGAGTGTGTCGGCATCCGGCGCGGCTACGACGGCCTGCTGGACGAGGACCGCGTCGTGGCGCTCGACGCCGGCGCCGTCCGCGGCATCACCCACCTCGGCGGCACCATCCTCGGCACGACCAACCGCGGCGATCCATTCCGGTGGCGCGAGACGCGCCCCGACGGCAGCGTGATCGAACATGACCGGGCCGACGAGCTCGTCGCGGCCTTTCGAAGAAAGGGCATCGACGCCCTCATCGCGATCGGGGGCGACGGCTCGCTCCGCATCGCGCAGCGGCTGTTCCGCGAGAAGGGGATTCCGGTCGTGGGCGTCCCGAAGACCATCGACAACGACGTCGGCGGGACCCAGCTCACGTTCGGGTTCGATACGGCCGTCCAGACAGCGACCGAGGCGATCGACAAGGTTCACTCCACCGCCGAGAGCCACGAGCGCGTCATGGTCGTGGAGGTGATGGGCCGCCACGCCGGATGGATCGCGCTGCACTCCGGCATCTCCGGCTCCGCCGACGTGATCCTGATTCCCGAGATCCCGTTCGACATGGAAAAGGTGTGCGAGAAGATCCGTCATCGCGAGGCGGAGGGGCGCCATTTCAGCATCGTCGTTGTGGCGGAGGGGGCGGCTCCCCGGGGCGGCAGCGTCTCGCTCATCGACCCCGAGCACGAGCGCCTCGGCGGGATCGGCGATAAGGTCGCGCACTCGATCCAGGAGATGACCGGCAAGGAGACGCGCACGCTGGTGCTCGGCCACTTGCAACGCGGCGGCAGCCCCACGACGTTCGATCGCTTGCTGGGTCTGCGGTTCGGCGCCGCGGCGGTGCGCGTCATCGCCGACGGAAAGTTCGGAACGATGGTGGCGCTGCGTCCCCCCACGATCGCCCCGATCCCGATCGACGAAGCCCTCGCCGCGCCCAAGCTCGTACCGCTCGACTCCGACACGATCGCGACTGCCCGCGACATCGGCATCAGCTTGGGAGACTGAGTACGGTCCGAGCAGGTGACCGCTCGGGGTGACACCGAGTGCCCCGAGGGCGCGCGGCGCCGAGGGCCCTAAGTGCCTTCGACGGCGGCTCTTATCGGATGAGCCTCGGCTGTGGCACGGCGCTTCCACCAGGCTCGCCGCGACGGAGGTGACCTATGAAACAGTGGGTTGTGGCATTCGGACTGTTGCTCGTGCTCACGGCGGTCGCCGCCCCCACCCCCGCACAGACGCGAGTCAGCGTGGCGGTCGGGTTCGGCGTTCCGCGGCCTTACGTGTCGGGAGTCGTCGTCGTGGGACGGCCGTACTTCTATCGCCCGTACTTCTATCGGCGGCCGGTGGTCATCGTCGTACCCCCGCCCAATCCGGCTCACCCGCTGTTCGTGGATCGTGCGGTCGTGGTCCGGACGTGGGGCCGCCGCCATCATCATCACCACCATCACTTCCATTCTGATGACGACGATGAGTGATCGTCGCGCGTGGTTCGCGAGCCGTACCACTCGGAGCGGGAGCGTGCGGATGTGGCCGATGCGGAACCCGCTGCCCTAGGCGGGTCGCACGGTACGGTGGTCAAGCGGGAGGCGTCGCACGCACGCCTCCCGCTTTCTTCATTCCGGCCCCTCTATATTGCGGGCGTGCGAGTTTCGCGCGACCATTTTCTTCCTCCCGATCCCCAGGCCTTCCTCGCCGCCGAGCCCTCCACGGGGCGGGTGGTCGTCATCGCCCCGACCCGCGCGGCCTGCGAGACGATCGAGCTGGCGCTGGGGCTGAACATCGACACGGTGCTCGAGCGCGAGCACGGCGGCGACATCCGCCGTCTGGCGGCCTCGGGACGTGGCTTCGGCGTCGTGGCGGGCACCGGCACGGGAAAGACCCTCGCCATCCGCTCGATCGCGGAGACCATCCTGCGGGCGCCGCTCAAGGTCGGCGTCGTGAACCGCGAGCGCGAAGCGACGCCCGAAACGCCCACTTGGAACGTCGTGATCGTCACGACCGGGATCGCGCGCCGCTGGTTCGAGGATGGCTTGATCACCGAACGCGACACGCTCGTGGTGGACGAGATCCACCAGACGTCGGCTGAGCTCGAGCTCTGCCTCGCGCTGGGCAAGCGGGCGCGCTGCCGCTTCATCTGGCTGTCGGCGACGGTGGATCCCACGTTCTACGCCCACTACCTCGGCTCGGTCGAGGTGCTCGAGACCCGCGCCTTCGATCCGGCGAGGGCGGCGGCGGTGCGCGTGCTGCCCCAGAAACCGCTCGAGTTCCTGAATGAGCGCTTCATCAAACGAGTGATGGCGCAGCGCCGCGGCGTCGCGGTGTTCGTGCCGACGCGGGCGGAGGTCGAACAGATCGCCCGGGAGCTGGGAGATCGCTGGCAGGCCTTGCCCACCGCCTTCTATCACGGGGGCGAGCCGATTCGCGTGATCCGGCCCTTCCTCGACGGAGAGGTGCGACGCCCGTTCCTGCTCGCCATGACCGCCGCCGGCCAGTCCGCCCTGAACATCCGCGGGCTCGACACCGTGGTGATCTACGACGCGCGCTACACCAACGTGGTGGAGCGCGGCCGGAACGTGCTGACACGGCTCTACCTCGGCGCAAACGAGATCCTCCAGATGGCCGGCCGAGTGCACGGCCGGGTCGAAGCAGGCGAGGTGTACATCCTCAGCGACCGGGATCTGGATTTCGCGGGGCTCGAGCCGACGCCCCCGGAGTTCCAGCTCGCGGGCGACGCGGAGCGCGTGGCAATCACTTGCGCCGCGTTGGGCGTCGATGCACGCGACCTCGACCTGCCCGTCCCGCTCGATCGCCGAGCCTATCGCGATGCCATGCAGCTCCTCACGGAGCGGGGTCTCATCGAGCATGGCCGACTCACGCGCTACGGACGCGAGGTCGAGGCGATGCCGGTCGAGCGGCCGTGGGGCGAGCTGTTGTATCACGCCGATGCCGAGTTAATCCCGATAGTCGCGGTCGCGGCCAACATCGAATCGCTGCACCGCATGACCCGTGAGGAGCGGGAGCTGAAGGGGCTCATCGTGTCGGGCAGCGATCACCTCACCGCCTACAACGTGTACGCCGAGGCGGTCAACAAGCACGGCTATCTGGGCGAGGTGTACGGCCTGCCGCGCCACCTGTTCCGCGAAAGCGTCGATCAGTGGGCGGAGGGGCGCGGGGTGCTGGTCAAGGCCATCGAGGACGTGGCCCTCGGTACCGCGTCGGTGTACCGCCAGCTGGAGCTCGCGCTGCCGGACAAGCTGCCCTACGCCGGCGAGAAGACGCTCGCAGCGTTCGCCGAGCTGGTGGCCAGGATCATGCCGTTCGACTTGGTGATCGACGAGGAGACCGCTGACGGACGGGAGGCGCGGGTGAGCCGCGGCTCGGTGTGCGGGAGCTGGGGGGCGATCGCAGGTACGCTCCGCTACTTCGCCGACCGTTTTGGAGTGCCCCGGGCAAGTATCGAGGGGACACAGCTCCCGGAACGGGCGCTGCGGCGCTACGCCCGGCGTGGGGCGCCGACCGTGACGTTCGAGCGGCACCGCCGGCGCGAAGGCCTCATGGCGGTACGGACCGTCGAGTATTTCGGGTTCGTGCTCGAGCGGGACAGCGAGCCGCTGGGAAGCCCGTTCCCACCCGACCTCGCCGCCGCGGCCCGGGCGGCACTCGTCCAGGCCGTGCTCGCGGGGGAGACGCCACACCCCGACCAGGGGCGCGTCCGGCGGGCCCTCGAGCGGTTCGGCTTCTACTGGCGGCGCTCGGGCGGGCAGCTCACGGAGGCTGGGACGGAGCCGCTGACCGCCCGGCTCGCGCAACAGCTTGCAGCAGTGGCCTCGTGGGACGACTTCATCAACACCCGTCTCACGCTCGACGTAGAAGAAGTGATCCCCGCGGAGGTGCGCCACCAGCTCGACGCGCTGCCCGCTTCGATCCATTTGTACGGTGACCGCGTCCCGCTGGACTACGAAGTGGAGCAGGGCGGGGGCGTCATCAGGCTTCGCCTGAGGGAGGGGCAGGCGCGCCGCCTCCAGCCCCGAGACGTGCCGGCGCTGGACCGTCCCGTGCGCTTTACGGTGCTGCGCGGCAAGCGGGAGGCGGTGCGCGCCGCGAGTGTGGAGGAGCTCCACCGGCAGCTCAGCGGCCTCTCGCGCGAGGAGCGCGCCCGCCTGGTTCGTGGAGGACGCCGGCGGCGCCGCTAGGGACCCGCTTCGAATTGTGACGTCGTCATGATCCGGGGGTCCTCTCTATGATGTCCTGTGCGGCTTGAAACTCTTACCCTGTATCCGAGTATCCAATTCGTATGCCTCAGCGAGAGAAGATGCAAACCGCCCCGCCTCCGTCCGGCTTCGCACCGCTCGGCCAGGCAGTTATGGAGTCGTTCGCCGAAGGGATCGTGGTGTTCGACCCCTACGGCAGAGTGATCTACGCCAACCAGCGTGCGCGGAAGGTGCTGGACGGCTTGGGCGACCCGGCGTTCCTACGCGGCGGCGCGCTGCGAGAGCGGTTGGTCGGGTTGGGGGGCCGCGCCCGCGCGTTGAAGCAGGGTTCGCTGGAGCTGGGCGAGGCGGTGTTCCTGCCCGACGGCGACGACGCGAAAACGCTCGCGGAGCGCGAGCGGCGGGCGATCCTCGACACCCTCGAGGCCACCCACGGCAAGCTGGCCGAGACGGCGCGGAGGCTCGGTATCAGCCGCACCACCCTGTGGCGGAGGCTGCGGGCTTACGGCCTTCGGACGGACGGGCGCAGCGCGCACCGGCCGACGGCGCGCACGTAACGGCCTCTACCCGCCCCTTCACCAGACTGCTGGCGTCGTCGTTTCGGGCCGTCTAGCTTCCCGCTCAGGCCACCGCCCGGGAAGCCATGCCCCCCACGCCGTACATCATCGAAGAATACGTCCGCTGGTCCGACGTGGATTTCGCAGGCATCATCTTCTACGGCTCCTACGTCCGATTTTTCGAGATCGCGGAGACCGAGCTGTTCCGCGCCTGCGGCCTCGCCTACGCCAAGATGTTCGATCGGTACGACGTGTTCCTCCCGCGCAAGGCGGTACACAGCGAGTTCTACTCGCCCGCCCGGCTGGACGACCGGCTGCGCGTCGCCACCTACGTCGGGCGGGTCGGCACGACCTCGATGACCCTCAACTTCGATGTGTTCCGGGGCGCCGCTCCGTCGTTCGTGGCGGCGGGCTGGATGGTGCTCGTGTGCGTGGACCGGAAGCGGTTGAAGCCCCGGCCGCTCCCGGCCGGGGTGATCGAGGCACTCGCGCCTCACACGTTGTCGCCCGAGTCGGCGCGCGCGCTGCTCGGCGCCCCCTCTCCCTGAACGCGCAGTCGCTGGCGCTGCTCGCGCTCGGCGTCATGGGGGCAGCGTGCGCGAGCCGGGAAGCGCCAGCGGGGCGGCTGCGCGCCCGGATCGCGCGGCCACCGCACGACACCGTGTCTTTCGAGGCGGCGGCCAGTTCACGCCGCTGCGGCCGCGCTCGGTTCCCCGGCCTGCTCCTCACCGGCACGGAGCGCGGCAACGGCGTGCTCGTCCTGCTCCGCCCGGGCGACTCGCTCGCGAGCGGCGAGTTGCCACTGCTCGCACGCGCCGACAGCACCTCAGAGCGCGGCGCCATCGTCGTGGCGCGCTACATGGTCGGCGAGTCGGCGCACGGCGTGATGCTCGACAGCGGGACGGTTTCGGTGAGCAAGGCCGGGGATGTGCTCACGGCGAGCGCCCGGGGAGCGGGCGCCGAGGTCGCCGGGGCGGGGCGCGTCGTGCTGGAGGCGTCGTTCGAGTCGGTGCGGGTGGGATCGGATACCGTGCCGTGCGAGGCGACGCCGTGACCGACCGGGACTAGGGTACGCGGACGGCGGCGCGCCGTTAGATTGCAACGCGTGGAGCAGACCTACTTCCGCAAAGGCTTCGGTCTCAAGGGGCGCATCGAGGCAGCCCTCACGGCGGACTACCACAGCCACGTCGTGGACCGAATCCGCCAGCAGGGGTTCGTGCTCGCGCTCGGTGATCTCACCTTCAAGCTGGCGGGTGAATTCGGGTTCTGCTACGGCGTGGACCGCGCGGTGGAGTACGCCTACGAAACCCGCAGCAAGTTTCCCGGCAAACGCATCTTCCTCGTGGGCGAGATCATCCATAACCCGCACGTCAACACGAAGCTGCGCGCGATGGGCGTGGAGTTCCTCGCCCGGCTCGAGGGTGGCGATTTCGACGTGGGCGCCGTCACCCCCAACGACGTCGTCATCCTCCCCGCCTTCGGCGTGACGGTGCGGGACTTCGAGCGGCTCCGGGCACTCGGCTGCGTGCTGGTGGACACAACCTGCGGCTCGGTGCTCAACGTGTGGAAGCGAGTCGATTCGTACGCGCGCGATGGTTTCACCGCGATTATTCACGGCAAGCACTACCACGAGGAGACCAAGGCGACCTCGAGCCAGGTGACCAAGTACGCCGGCGGGCACTACCTCGTGGTGCGCGACATGAGCGAGGCGCGCGAGGTCTGCACGTACATCGAGGGACGAGGGAGTCGGGAGCAGTTCTTGCCGCGGTTTGCGCACGAGATGTCGCCCGGATTCGACCCGGACCGGGACCTCGTGCGTGTCGGCGTGGCGAACCAGACAACGATGCTGTCGGGCGAATCGCTCGCGATTGCCGCCGAGGTCGGGAAGAGCATGGCGCAGCGATACGGAACAGCCGCGCTCGCCGAGCACTTCCGCACCTTCGACACGATCTGCTCGGCGACGCAGGACCGGCAGGATGCGGTGCTCAAGCTGATCGCGGAGCCGCTCGATCTCATGGTCGTGATCGGCGGCTACAACTCGAGCAACACGACCCACCTCGCCGCGATCTGCCAACAGAAGGTCCCGACCTACCACGTCGAGGACGCGGCGTGCATCGACGCCGAAGGCGGCACGATCCGGTTCCGCCCCGTGGACGCGCAGCAGGAGCAGCGCCGCAGCGGGTGGCTCCCGCCGGGGCCCCGGACCATCGGGATCACGGCTGGCGCCTCCACGCCCAACAACAAGATCGGGGAAACGATCGAGCGGATCGCCGCGGCGCGCGGCCTGACGCTGGACGGAGTCCTGAGTGGTTGACCCCGGGGCGCCGCCCCGGGGTTAGCCTCGGCATATTTCCGTTATGCCACTCTCCGGCTTCCACCCGGCCGTCGCCCGCTGGTTCGAGGCGCGGTTCCGCGAGCCTACGGAGCCACAGCGCCGCGCCTGGCCGGTCATTCAGGCGGGCCGGAACGCGCTGATCGCCGCGCCTACCGGCTCGGGTAAGACGTTCGCCGCCTTCCTGGCGGCCATCGACTCGCTGCTGCGACAGGGGCTCGACGGTACGCTGCGCGACGAGACGCAGGTGGTATACGTGTCGCCCCTGAAGGCGCTCTCCAACGACGTCCAGAAGAACCTCTCCGAGCCGCTCGCCGAGATCCGCCGCACGCTCGAAGCCATGTGCCTCCCGGACGTGGAGATCCGCCCGCTCGTGCGCACGGGCGACACGCCTGCGGCGGACCGCCAGCGGATGGTGCGGCGGCCGCCCCACATCCTCGTGACGACTCCCGAGTCACTGTACCTGGTCCTCACGTCCGAGCACGCGCGCGACATGCTCCGCAGCGTGCGAACGGTGATCGTGGACGAGATCCACGCGGTGGCGCGTGACAAGCGCGGCAGCCACCTCGCGCTGTCGCTCGAGCGGCTCGAGCACCTCGCGGGCCGGCGGCTGCAGCGCATCGGGCTTTCGGCGACACAAAAGCCCATCGAAGACATCGCTCAGTTCCTGGTCGGCGCCCACCGAGCCCCGGCACCCGAGTCCCGAGCCCCCACCATCATCGACTCGGGGCACGCCCGCGCGCTCGATCTCGCTATCGAGATTCCCTCCTCACCGCTCGAGGCGGTGATGGCGGGGGAGGTGTGGGACGAGCTGTACGACCGGCTGGCGCAGCTGATCGGCGAGCACCGCACCACGCTCGTGTTCGTGAACACCCGCCGTCTCGCGGAGCGGGTCACGCTGCATCTCTCCGAGCGTCTCGGGGCGGAGCACGTGACATCGCACCACGGGAGCCTCTCCAAGGAGAAGCGGCTCGCTGCCGAGACCCGCCTCAAACAGGGCCAGCTCAAGGCGCTCGTCGCGACGGCGTCGCTCGAGCTCGGGATCGACATCGGGACGGTGGACCTGGTGTGCCAGATCGGGTCGACGCGGTCGATCGCGACGTTGCTCCAACGAGTGGGTCGCGCCGGGCATCACCTCCAGGCGATCCCCAAGGGGCGACTGTTCCCGCTGTCGCGCGACGAGCTGGTCGAGTGCGCCGCGCTCGTGCGGGCGACCGCCGCGCGCCAGCTCGACCGGCTGATCATCCCCGACCACCCGCTCGACATCCTGGCCCAGCAAATCGTCGCGGCCGCGGCGGGCGACGAATGGGATGAGGAGGCGCTGTACGAGCTGCTCCACGGCGCCTACCCCTATCGCGAGCTGACGCGCCAGGACTTCGACGCCGTGGTGCAAATGCTGGCCGAAGGGTTCACGACGCGCCGCGGGCGTCGTGGAGCATACCTCCATTACGACGGGGTGAACCGCCGGCTGCGCGCGCGCCGCGGGGCCCGGCTCGCAGCGCTCACGTCGGGAGGCGCGATCCCCGACATCGGCGACTACCGCGTCATCCTCGACCCGACCGAGACGTTCGTCGGCACGGTGAACGAGGACTTCGCCATCGAGAGCATGCCGGGCGACATCTTCCAGCTCGGCAACACCTCCTACCTGATCAGCAAGGTCGAGTCGGGCCAGGTGCGGGTGGTGGACGCACAGGGCCAGCCGCCCAGCATTCCGTTTTGGCTGGGGGAAGCGCCGGCGCGGACGCCGGAGCTGTCGGAGGAGGTGTCCCGGCTGCGCCAGGACGTCGCAGACCGCCTGGGGGATCTGCCCGGCACCATCGCCTGGCTGGTCGGCGCGGTGCCCGGCCTTCCCGAGCCGGCCGCCCGCCAGATGGTGGAGTATCTGGATGCCGGGAAGAAGAGCCTTGGCGTCATCCCCACGCAACACACGCTCGTGCTGGAGCGCTTCTTCGACGAAGCGGGCGGGATGCAGCTGGTGCTGCACGCGCCGTTCGGTAGCCGCATCAACCGGGCGTGGGGCCTCGCCCTCCGCAAACGGTTCTGCCGCAGCTTCAACTTCGAGCTCCAGGCCGCGGCCACCGAAGACGCGATCGTCTTGTCGCTCGGTCCGCAACACAGCTTCCCGCTCGAAGATGTGTTCCACTACCTGAAGCCCGAGACCGCCGAGCACCTACTGGTGCAGGCGATGCTGGACGCGCCCATGTTCGGCTCGCGGTGGCGCTGGAACGCGACGCGCGCGCTCGCGGTGCTGCGCTCGCGCGGCGGCAAGAAGGTCCCGACGCCGTTGCAGCGGATGGAGGCCGAGGACCTGGTGGCGGCGGTGTTCCCGGATCAGCTGGCGTGCCCGGAAAACCTGGTTGGAGATCGTGAGATCCCCGACCATCCGCTGGTGAAGCAGACGATCGCGGACTGTCTACTCGAGGCGATGGACTTCCCGGGATTGAAGCGGGTGCTCGAAGCGATGGAGGCAGGCCGCTGCACCCTGATCGCGCGGGACACGCCCGAGCCGTCACCTTTGTCCCACGAGGTGCTCAACGCCAAGCCCTACGCGTTCCTGGACGACGCCCCGCTGGAAGAGCGCCGCACTCAGGCGGTGATCACGCGCCGCGGCCTCGACGTCAAGACGGCCGACGACCTCGGCAAACTCGACCAAAATGCGATCGATCGCGTGCGGGAAGAAGCGTGGCCGGAGGTCACGAGCGCGGACGAGCTGCATGACGCGTTGCTGGTGATGGGGGCCGTACCGATTGGCGATTGCGGATTGCGGAATGCGGATTGGCAGGGGCATTTCGAGGAGCTGGCAGGGCAACGCCGGGCGGGCCGGCTCCTGACGGAGCGCCCCCTGTGGATCGCGGCCGAGCGCGTACCGATGCTGGAGGCCGTGTTCTCCGGGGTTGCGTGCGAGCCGCCGCTCGCGCCGCCCGAGCGGGAACGGGCGAAGAGCTGGACGCGTGAAGACGCGCTGCGCGAGCTGGTGCGCGGGCGGCTCGAAACAGTGGGCCCCACCACGACCTCCGAGCTGGCGTGTGCCCTCGGCGTCCCCGTGCCGGACGTCGAGTTCGCGCTCGGCGCGCTCGAGCACGAAGGGTTCGTGCTGCGCGGCCGCTTTACCCCCGGCGTGGCCGTGCTGGAGTGGTGCGAGCGACGGCTGCTCGCCCGCATCCACCGCTACACCCTCGACCGCCTGCGCAAAGAGATCGAGCCGGTCACCGCGGCCGACTTCATGCGCTTCCTGTTCCGCTGGCAGCGCCTGGCAGAAGACACGCGAGCCGAGGGGCCTGAGGGGCTCGCTGCGGTGCTCGAGCTGCTCGACGGCTTCGAGCTGCCGGCGGGCGCGTGGGAGACGGATGTCCTGCCCGCCCGAGTCACGCAGTACGATCCCCTCTGGCTGGATGGTCTGTGCTTGTCGGGCGAGATCGCCTGGGGCAGGCTCAGCGCAACGCGGAATGCGGACGTCGGAACGCGGAACAGAAGGTCCGGTCCGATTCGCACGACGCCGGTGGCGCTGTTCCGGCGGGAGCGGGGAGCGGTCTGGCGGTCCCTCAACGCCCAGTCCGATCCCTCGGAGCTGCCACTCTCGCACTCCGGGCGGGCGCTGCTGGAAACGCTCGACGGGCGCGGAGCATCGTTCTTTGGCGATCTCGTCAATGCGACCGGCCTGTTGCGCAGTGAGGTCGAGAAAGGGCTGGGCGAGCTGGTGGCGTGGGGCTTGGTCACGTCGGACAGCTTCGCGGGGCTGCGCGCGCTGCTGATTCCGTCCGACCGCCGACGCCCCATCGGGGGCTTCCCGCGGCGCGGTCGGGTGGCGCCCTTCGGGGTCGAGACGGCAGGCCGCTGGTCGCGGGTGCGGCAGGCGTCGCTCCTGCCCGAAGACCAGCTCGCCGAGGCGGTCGCCTGGCAGCTGCTGCGACGCTACGGCGTCGTGTTCCGCCGGGTCGTGACACGCGAGACGCTGCTCGTTCCTTGGCGCGATCTGCTGCGGGTGTACCGCCGCCTGGAAGCACGGGGCGAGGTGCGCGGCGGCCGCTTCGTCGGGGGGTTCTCAGGGGAGCAGTACGCCCTGCCCGAGGCGGTGGGCCTGCTGCGCGCGGTGCGCCGCCAGGAGACGAGCGGCGCGCTGGTCACGGTGAGCGGCGCGGACCCGCTGAACCTGGTCGGGATCATCACGCCGGGAGACGCGCTGCCCGCGCTCGCGACAAACCGCGTGCTCTACCGCGACGGCATCCCAGTGGCGGTTAAAGAGGGAGAGGGGAGGGGGGAGAAGTTCCTGGCCGAAGTCGGGCCCGATGAAACAGCGTTGCTCCGCACTGCCCTAGTGCGGGGCCGTGCGGCGCCGCTGGTGAGAACGTACCTCGGCAAGACGCGAGCGGGCCGGTAGGCCGGCAGCTGCCGGTCACACCCGCAGTTGCTTGGCGGCGAGCGCGGTACCGGCGACGCGAGCGCGAATCTTCTCGAAGGCCGTTTCGCGCGAGGTCGAGGTGTCGTCGCCGAACGGAGCAAAGCCGCAGTCGTCGGTCGTCCCCAGTTGGTTCAAGGGGATGTATTCGGCGGCTTCCAGGACGCGGTCCCGCACTGCTTCCGGTGTCTCGACTCTCGCATCGATCGGATTGATCACGCCGACGAAGACGCTCTGGTCGGGCTTGACGTGGTCCCTCAGGATTCGTAGCACCTTCCCGCGGTCGCGCTCGCTGGCCAGCTGGATGTAGAAGTTGCCGACCTTCAGCTGGAAGAGGCCCGGCAGCAGCTCACCGTAGTCCACGTCGGCGCTGTGGGTGGAGTCCCGGTCGCCGCCGGGGCAGGTATGAACGCCGATGCGTCTCCGCTCCTCCGCTGAGAACCGGCTCAGGACGCGGTTGTTGAGCTCGATGAAGCTCTCGAGGAGCTGCTGTGACGGGTCGAGCTTAACGCACAGCCGTCCCTCGGTGAAGTCGATCTGAACGTCGTGCGCGCCCAGCTGCAAGCAACGCCGAATATCGGTCTCGGCCTCGCGAACGAGGTCCTCGAGGAACGCGGCTCTCGGATAGCCGTCAATGCCTTCTGGGGGATAGAGAAGGCTGAGGGCCGAGGCCGAGATCACGGCCTGCTTGAGGGGAACGCGGGTGTGCCGCTTCGCCTCCTCGAGATAGGACGACGCGTAGGTCCGGTACCGAAACGGGCCCGCGGTGAGCCGGGGCAACTGCCGGACGTGGCCGTCGGCGAAGGGGATCGTGATCCCGTCGGGAGCCAGGTTCTCGAGCCCATCGATCGGGTAGGTGGCAAACGACGGCTTGGCCTGTTCCCCGTCGGTGATGACCGGCGAGCCGGTCGCCTCGAAGCGTCGAACCGTTTCGCGAATCGCCTGCTCGGAGCGCGCGCGCAGCTGCTCGCGGGAAATCTTACCGGCGGCGAACTCCGTTACTGCCGCCAGGAGCTCAGGCGGCCGCGGAATGCTTCCGATGGGTTCGGTGGGAATCGGCATGGGCGCAACGCTACCCGCCGGAAGGCGTGGGTGCAATGCCCGGCGTTCGTTCAGGCGACAGACGCCCCTCACCTCCGACGGCCGTGAGTCGTGCATGGTTGCCCTTTCCGGTCGCGCCGCTCAGAATTCCTCAACCCGTCCGCTCATTCCCCCGCCACGGAGTCCCCCGTGCAACGTCGCGAAGGCCTCGCCAAGCTTACCGGCCGCGAGCGCTACGTCGACGACCTACCGCTCGAGAACTTCCTGTGGGGCATGACGGTCCGGAGTCCGGCTCCCCGGGGTCGCATCACCGCGGTGCGCTTCGGGAAGGACGTCGACTGGTCCGAGTTCGTGATCGTCGATCACCGGGATATCCCGGGCCCGAACGAGATCCTGCTCATCGAGCGCGACCAGCCGGTGCTCGCGGCGAGCCACGTGCGGCACGTGCACGAAGCGGTGCTGCTGGTGGCACATACCTCACGCGAGATGGCGCGGCGCGCGGCTCAGGCGGTCGAGATCGTGGTCGTGCCCGAGCCCGCGGCGCTGGACTTTCGCGTCGCCCCGCGCCCCGAGCAGATCCAGTACGGGGCGGACAACGTGCTCAAGCGGCTCAAGATCGAGAAGGGCGACGTGGAACGGGCGCTCGCCCACGCCCCCGTCGTGGTCGAGGGCGCGTACGAGACCGGCGCGCAGGAGCACGTCTACCTCGAGACCCAGGGGATGATCGCCTGGCTCGAGGAAGACGTGCTGGTGGTCAAAGGCTCGATGCAGTGCCCGTACTACGTACTCAACGCCCTGCAACACGCCCTCCGACGCGACGAGCGGCGGGTGCGCGTGATTCAGGCGCCCACCGGCGGCGGCTTCGGGGGCAAGGAGGAGTACCCCTCCACCATCGCGCTGCACGCGGCGCTACTCGCGCTCAAAGCCCGCCGCCCGGTCAAGCTGGTGTACGACCGCTCGGAGGACATGGCGGCGACGACCAAACGCCATCCGGCGTTGGTGCGCCACCGCACGGGACTCACCGAGGACGGGCGGCTCCTCGCCCAGGATATCGAGGTCATCCTCGACGGCGGTGCCTACGTGACGCTGTCCCCCGTGGTCCTGTCCCGCGGGATCATCCACGCGGCGGGGCCGTACGCCTGCGACCATGTCCGCATCGCCGGGCGCGCCATGTTTAGCAACGCGGTGCCCTTCGGGGCGTTCCGCGGGTTCGGCGCTCCGCAAACGCTGTTCGCGTGCGAGCGCCACATGGACGTGATCGCGCGGACGCTCCGCATGGATCCGGTGGAGCTGCGACGGAAGAACCTGATCCGTGACGGCCAACGCACTGCCACCGGCCAGGTGATCCAGGATGGGACCGACCGTGTGGCTGTGCTCGAGCGGGCCCTCGCGCTCTCCACATTCGAGGAAAAGCGGCGGGCGCACACCGCCTTCAATGCGGCGCAGCGGAGCAAACGGCGCGGCATCGGCCTCGCCACGTTCTACCACGGCGCCGGGTTCACGGGCGGGGGTGAAGTACACCTGAATTCCCGACTCCGCGTCGCGGGGCTGCCGGACGGCCGGATCGAGGTGTTGAGCGCGAACATCGAGATGGGACAGGGCACGCTGACCGTGTTCACACAAATCGCGGCGGAGCGGCTCGGGGTGACACCGGACGACGTCGTCATCGGCGAGCCGGATACCGCGCGCGTCCCGAACAGCGGGCCCACCGTCGCATCGCGCACCACCATGGTGGTCGGGCACCTGATCGAGCGCGCCGTCGACGACCTGCGAACCCGGGTCGGGCTCGACGACCGGGCGCGGGGCTCGGTGGTGAAGGACGCTATCGCGCACTGGTACGCGGCCCATCCCGGCGGTCGACTGGTGGGGGAGGCGGTGTACGAGGCTCCGCCGGGCATTTCCTGGGACGAGCAGCGCTACCAGGGCGACGCCTACGGGGCGTTTGCCTGGGCCGCCTACGTCGCCGAGGTCGAGGTGGATCTCCGAACCTGTGCGACGCGGGTGATCGACTTCGTGGCCGTGCAGGAGGTGGGCAAGGTGATCAACCCGACGTTGGCGCGGGGTCAGGTGCAGGGTGGTGTGGTGCAGGGTGTGGGCTGGGCGTTGATGGAGGAGTGCAAATTCAAGGACGGGGCGATGGTCAACAACCAGCTCACGAATTACTTGATCCCCACGAGCGACGACGTCCCGCCGATCCGCGTGGCGTTCGTCGAGAATCCCTACCCGCACGGGGCGCAGGGGGCGAAAGGACTGGGTGAGCTGCCCATCGACGGCCCCGCGCCCGCGATCCTGAACGCGGTGGCGGCGGCCACGGGGACGGAGCCGCGCGCGATCCCGCTGACGCCGGAACGGCTCATGGACTTGACGCGTTGATGTCGACTGTCCAGGTCGTCTTCACCCTCAACGGTGCCGCCGTCTCGCTCGACCTCGACCCCGCGGAGCGTCTGCTCGACACGCTGCGCTACCGCCTCGGGCTCACCGGCACGAAGGAAGGATGCGGTGAAGGCGAGTGCGGCGCCTGCACGGTATACCTGGACGGACTGCCCGTGAATTCCTGTCTCGTCCCGACCTACCAAGTGCGCGGCGCGCGGGTGGAGAGCGTCGAAGCCATTGCCGCCGAGCGGCTCGGTCCATTCCTCGCGCAGGGCGCGACGCAGTGCGGCGCCTGTACCCCCGGCGTGGTCATGACGGCGCTGTGGATCGGCGCGCATCCCGAGCTCCTCGAGACGCACACGATTCGCGAGCTCATGGCCGGCAACCTGTGCCGCTGCACCGGCTACGACGGGATCGTCGACGCCGTCAACACCGCCCTCGGCCACGGCGAGCCACCTGTGTGAAGCTGCTCCTTCCCGAGACAGTGCGCGACGCACTCGCGCACATGGCTGGGCGCGACGGCGTGACGACTCCCATCGCCGGGGGCACCGATCTCCTGGTTCACTGGCCGGTGCGGCTGGGCGAGCGCGATCGGACATACGTCGATCTCTGGCAGCTCCAGGAGCTGAAGCCGCTCCGCTGGACGGCGGACGCGCTGATCCTGGGCGGGCTCACCACCTATTGGGACGTGATCCGGGACCGGCGTGCCGGTGACGAGTTCCCTTTGTTGGTCGCGGCCGCTCGGCAGGTCGGGGCGATCCAGATCCAGGCGCGCGGTACGTGGGCCGGGAATATCGTGAACGCCTCGCCCGCAGCGGATGGCGTGCCCGCCCTCATGGCGTATGGTGCCGTCGTCGTCCTCGAATCACAGCGCGGGACAGAGGAAGTCCCGCTGGACGGTTTCTATACGGGGTACAAGGATATGCGGCGCCGGCCTGACCAGCTCATCGTGGCGGTCCGGATCCCGCGGCGCCGGTACTCATACCAGACGTTCGCGAAGGTCGGCTCGCGCCGGGCACAGTCCATCGCCAAGGTGGGGCTCGCCGTCACGCAATCGGACGACGGCTGGCGCGTCGTGGCGGCGAGCATGGCGCCTACGATCCGCCGCTGTCCCGCCATCGAGCGGCTGCTCCAGCAGGGGGCGGTGCTGCGCGACTCGGACGACCTGCTCCCCGCGATCGCGCGGGACGTTTCGCCCATAGACGACGTACGCTCCACGGCGGAGTACCGGCGCCGCGTGATGGCGCGGGTGCTGTACGACGAACTGCGGGAGACGTGCGGCTGGCGGTGAGGTCAGTCAGCGAAGCGGCACTTCGGCCACGAACAGATCGTAGCGCGCAGCGCCGTTCATGTTGGAGTTGAAGATCACCACCTTGCCATCCGGGCTGGGCGTGCCCCAAGGGATGGCCCAGTAGCTGGGCCCCGGATTGAGGGAGTAGTGGTGCAATAACAGACGCTGATCGCTTCCGTCGCTGCGTTGCACCCCGATCGCATGCTGCCAAAGGACCGAATTGGCCCACCGAGGGTCATCGTCATACCCGCTCAGGAACGACCACTGTCGGTTCAGATCTCCGCCCAGCTCGGCATCGGATTGCACCCAATTGCCGGCGTGGTGGACGAGCGTGCCAGCGCTTTGGTTCAGAATCTGCGTTTTGACCACGCTACCCCCGCTCACCGCATAACGGTCTTCGGCGAAAGGGGCGCTCACGTTCACGTCGGCGGTCACCCACCGACTACGGAGGCTCGCGTTGTGCGCGAACCAGAAGTTGATGCCCTCGTTCTGGGTGGGGCCGAACGAATTGTCGGACAGGTCCCAGAGACGAACCTGGCCTCCCCCGTTGGTGAGGACTACGTAGCGCCCGTCGCGCTCCAGACGTCCCTCGTCCAACCAGCTCTCGGAATGCGTGAAGTACTGATTCGTCTGGCCGTTCCACGCGAATGCCGTGGTGGCGTTCAACAACCCGACGAACCACACGTCGTTCCTGTCGTGCTGGAGCCAGGCGAACGCGTTCAAGGTGTGCGGGAAGTTTCCGGTGTTCTCCAGCTGCATCGTCTGCGTGTTGAACCGCAGCAGCACGCCGTTGTGGAGGACGTACGCGATGCGCGGCTGGCTCGCGAGGTTCGAGAA
>Ga0209377_1000019_pt1 | contig 77567 bp, 70 predicted proteins | sample GraSoiAngelo_141_FD_185898 | JGI IMG/M metagenome (GOLD analysis project Ga0209377, IMG submission 185898) | Grasslands soil microbial communities from the Angelo Coastal Reserve, California, USA - 14_0929_12_40cm (SPAdes) (version 2) | ecosystem: Environmental > Terrestrial > Soil > Grasslands ...
GTCGCTGAAGAAGTCGCAAAAGTGAATCCCGACCTCGTCTATCGCGATAACGAAGGGAAAATTTACTCGGTCCGCTACGAAGCCGTGAACGCGATGTTGCTCAATGAGTTCATCAAAGAGCATCGGATCATGGAGAAACAGCAAGCCACGATGGCCTCGCAGGAAGCGCAAATTAAATGGCTAACCGAAACCGTAAAGCAGCAGGCCACACAAATTCAGAAAGTCAGCGCTCAGGTTGAAATGATCAGGCCGACGCCACAAGTCGTGGAGAATCATTAAACGTAACGACAGTAGCGAACCATCTCCAATCACTGTAGCTGAGCGAAGCAGGCCGGTTGCCCGTCGGCCTGCGCTCAGCTTAGGTCCGCCCGGCTCGAGGTGTGGGTTCCGTGGCGGGCTGCAATGCGTTGCGTAGGAGCTAAGCGGCACGGCGCGCACACGAACGGTGCACCGCCATCACTTTCTTCTTTTCAAAAAGAGGATTTCTCAAAAAAGTTATTGACATTAAAAGCTCAAATTTGGTATACAGGTGGATAGTTCCAAAAAAGACGAAGAATTTTGCCCGGTAGATTCTTTGTCTTTTCGGAGCCCGTAAACAAGAAATCAAAACAAAACATGGACCGGGAAAAGAGGAAAACACATCTCATGTATTCACTGATTCGACTTAAAACATTAGCTTCATGCGTTCTGGTATGCTTTGCGTTTTTGCCGCAAATGCACGCAGCTCCAAACGCGTTACCCACACCGTTCCCCGGGACGAATCCGGACGGGTGCTATCCAGGATTTACGACCGCCGAAGGGTGCAATGCCCTTGCCGGCCTCACCAGTGGCGCCGGAAACACAGGAATCGGTTGGTACTCGCTCTCTTTCGCCGCAGGCTCTAGCTTCAGTACCGGCGTTGGTGCTGGGTCGCTGGTCCTCAATCACGCAGATTCAAACACTGCGGTAGGCGCCGCAGCGATGTTGCTCAACACTACCGGCCACGAGAATACGGCCGTGGGAGTGGACGCGATGGTCTATAACGACAGCGGCGAGTTCAACGGCGCCGTCGGCGGTTTCGCGCTCTTTAACAACACGGACGGGTTCAGCAACAACGCCATGGGCGATTCCGCGCTCTTTGAAAATATTCATGGCGCTCAGAACACAGCAGTTGGCGATCTGGCGCTCGCGAACAATGACGTCAGCGGAAATGGGCTTGGCAATAACAACACTGCAGTTGGTGCGCAGGCGCTCGTCAATAATGGTGATGGCAGTGAGAACACAGCCGTGGGTACAGGGGCAGGACCAAACGTGATCGATGGCTTCAATAACACTTACCTCGGCGACTTCGTTGGTTCCCTCACCGGGACGCCCGACGAAAGCAATACGATCCGCATCGGCGACCTCTCGAACGGGAACGGGGCAGGGTCCTTAGCCTGCTTCATCGGTGGTATCTTCAATAACCCCCAGCCTGTTGGCGGCAGCGTTGTTGAAGTTACTCTAGACCTTTCGAACGACAAGCTTGGCTGGGCTGTTGGCCCGAACACTCGTTTGCAGGTGCCTCAACGTGCCGTACCAGCGCCTCGTGGTCGAGTGCAACCTGCCGCGCACGCCGAACACCAAGCCATCAACAAGAAAGTTGACAAGTTGCAAGCAACGGTCGCGCAGCAACAGAGACAAATAGAGACTCTCACAGCCCAGCTCAGAGAGCAGGCCGCCCAAATCCAAAAAGTGAGTGCCCAGCTTGAGATGGTCAAGCCGGCGCCACAGATGGTAGAAAATCGATAAAACGTTTTCCGGGGAGCGCTGTTAGAGAAGTCAGCGCCTTCCCGCATACAATTGTAACAAACAGCCGCCGCGCGAAACTCCGCGGCGGCTGTTTTGTTTCTGGTAGCGACGCGCGTCGATTTCGATTCCCTCAGCCCGGCCCTTAAATATATTTTGCACAGGCCGCGCAAACTTTCATGCATCGTAGTACGAAGAAGAACACTGAACTCTTTACGCTGGGTCACTCTCCGGATCCCGACGATGCCTTCATGTTCTACGCAATGGCCGAAAACAAAATCGATCTTCGCGGTTATCGTTTCGATCATCGGCTGGAAGATATTCAGACGTTGAATGAGCGCGCGCGGCGCGGTGAGCTGCATATTTCCGCGATTTCCATCCACGCGTATGCCTACGTCGCCGACAAATACGCATTGCTGCCGTGCGGCGCGAGCATGGGCGATGGATACGGACCAGTTGTTGTCAGAAAATGCCGAAGCCCAAACGCCCGACGTCGAACATCGAATGCATCAATCCTACAAGTCTTCAATCCTTCAACGGCTGACGAAAGCGCTCGCGAGACATTACATGATTGTGTAATTGCAGTTCCCGGAAAACTAACGAGCGCGTTCCTGGCGCTACAGCTCTTTCTTGGCGAATTTGATTTCATCGTAGTTCCCTTTGATCGAATTTTCGACGCCATAAAAACCGGACAGGCTGACGCGGGTCTGATCATTCACGAAGGACAACTGACATATCAACAAACCGGTTTTGAAAAGATTGTCGATCTTGGCGAGTGGTGGAAACGCAAAACCAGCCTGCCATTGCCTCTTGGTGGAAATGTCGTGCGTAAAGACATTCCGCCCGCAGTCCTCCGCGATCTCAGCGGCATTGTTCGCCAAAGCATTGATTACGGCCTGGCGCATCGAGACGAGGCCGTGGGTCATTCACTTGCTTACGCTCGCGGCATGGGCGCGAAGCTAACCCGAAAATTCATTAGCATGTACGTGAATGAATTTACTCGCGACTACGGTGACAGTGGACGCTCGGCTATCCGCAAATTTCTGACCACGGCGTACGACAAAGGTTACATCACCGCGCCAATTCGAGTAGAATTTGTAGAATAATTCCGGAGCCACTGCCTTCTAGTCGTCGTGTCTCCATCACGCTTGGCGAAGCCCCCGTTTGTTCGATATTTTCTAGGGAATCTGACTTAAGAATTTTCTTGCTACATCATTCGCAAGCGACGTATCAATGATGTTTCGGTGAAGGCACTGCTGCCAGCCAGGGACGATCTTTTCCGTCTCGCCCGAGTCGGATCCTGCGTCATCGGCTGCGCGCTGCTCGGTTTTGCCGGCTGCTGGAAGACCGAGCCGATCGACGAAGCGAAGGCCGCCAGAAAAACAACCGCCGATTTTCCGCAGATTACGGCCGACATCTTCAAGCCGATGGATGGCGGCATCGATCTTTCGCCCGAGGAGATCATGGGGCGCAACACTTGGAATCTCTGGAGCGGTGGCAACCAGCACTTTTGGAATCATACCGCTCAGGACAGTTACGGATTGATGGACCTTTTGAAGATGCTCGACAACCGCAAATTTTCGCGCGGCGAGCGTTTCAAAATTCTCGGCCTAGTAAACGAGCCAGGATTTCGCGCCGCAAGTAAGCCGGATGAGTTTGGCTTGTGGCTAGATGAGCAAGTCGAACCGGAGCCGAAAGGCATCGACGAAACCGTTTACGGCAAGCCTTCGGGCGTGCTTGGCTTCCGGCTTTTCCCAAATCCGGAATTCAACGACGAAGCGCGCAAGAAATGGGACGGCAACCGCTTCATGAATGATCCGACGTATCACAACGACAACAAGCTCGTCCGTCCGTACCGCGTCGGCGTCGCGTGCGGCTCCTGCCACATCGCGCCGAATCCCAGCAATCCGCCGGATGACCCCGAAAATCCGCGATGGGAAAACCTCGCGTCGGCAATTGGCAATCAATACATCAACGAGGGAAAAGTCTTTGCCTGCAATGTCGAGAAGGGCGGCTTTTTTTACGAAATGCTCGCTGCACAGCCGCGCGGCACTTCCGACACCTCCCGCATTGCGACAGACCACATCAATAACCCGAATGCAATCAACGCGATCTTCTTGCTCGCTGAACGCGAACGGATTGCAGTGCCCGAGAAAATGGCTGGCGAAACGCTCGCTTTGCCAGGGGAAGCAGAATCAACTCCAGTACCCCATATTTTGAAGGATGGCGCCGATTCTATCGGTGTCCCCGGCGCAACGATTCGCGTTTACGTCAACATTGGAATGTTTTCCGAATATTGGTTGACACGCCACAACCGCTTGATTGGTCTGACAAAACAACAGCCGTTCGAAATTCCTTACGCCCGCGAGCATTCCGTTTTCTGGCGCGCAACCGAGGAGCGTCTTCCAATGATCGCAGCTTTTTTCCGGCGCCTGAAACCGTTTCATCTCGCGGACGCGCCCGGCGGAAAAGCTTACATCACGACGGATTCAGCTGTAATGACGCGCGGAAAAGAAGTGTTCGCCGAAAGCTGCGCGGCGTGTCACTCGAGCAAACAACCCCCGCCGAATGTTGATCCGCACTCGGGCGAAGGAAAGGGCTGGTTCCGTGCGGAGGTGATGAAGCCCGATTTCTTGGAGAATAATTTCTTGTCAAACGACAGACGGTATCCACTCACTAAGATCGAGACCAATTCCGCGCGCGCGTTCGCGACAAACGCCAAGGTTACTCACGTCTGGGATAACTTTTCCTCGCTTACCTACAAGGAGTTGTCGCCCGTGGACGAACTTGAATTCTTCAATCCCTTTGATGAGACGCATCCGATCAAATTCAAACCGAGGGAGAAAAATGTAGCGCCAGGATATTATCGCACCGCTTCTTTGGTCAGTGTCTGGAGTTCGGCACCGCTGTTGCACAACAACATGCTGGGCAAATTCAATGGCGATCCTTCCGTTGCGGGCCGCATGGATGCGTTCAATGATGCCATCGAAAAATTACTCTGGCCGGAGAAACGGCTGAATAAGGATTCAATCTGGCGCACACAGAACGATTGCTCGCTGCATTTGCGCAAGGAATTTGTACCGAGGACGCTGAGAGGACTCGCCGATCGCGATGGTTACATCAAGGTCGGAATGATTCCGAAAGGCACACCTATCAACCTGGTCGCCAATCTGGAACCGGACTTTCGACATCTCGACGTCTTTCTTAAAATCGCGAACAAGTTGATCAAGATTAAGACCACCGACGTTTCACGTGACGAAGCCGCCGACGAGTTCAACCAGCTCATTCCGGACCTGCTCGCGGCGAACAAGTGTCCCGACTTTGTTGAGGACAAGGGCCACTACTTCGGCACAGACTTGGCAGATACCGATAAGCGCGCGCTGATCGAATATCTGAAAACGTTTTAAGTGCACGTCTAAACGAAAGGAAACATATGGCAATTACAGTTGCAGAAATGTTGAAAATGTCGCAGGCGCAGCTGGACGAACTGTTTACGCAAAGTCCCGTCGGCGAAATTCCCAGCGGCGAAGCCAAAGGCACGGCGATCATCGCACCGGGAACGACTTACACACAGGACATGGCCAATTTCGTGAATCATTTTGCGTGGCAGGGAAAAATTTTCGATCCAGCTAAGGGAATTTTACGAAACAAAATTTTGCCCTTTGGACTCAATGCGATCATCGCAAAGGTGTACAAAGGTCCGAGCTGGCTGGATAACAAGGAGTGCATCGTCCTTGATTATTCGGAGACTTCGTTGGTGGCGCACTGGGTCCGTGACGAGATTCGCGAAGTCGCGCCGCACATTTATCTCGGCAAAGTTTATTTGGGCAAAAAGCGATTGATCGATTTCGCGCTTGAGTTTTCCGCGTCGGGATAATCGCATCTTGCGGCCATGGCCGATGCTCCAGATCAACCCGCAGAAAGCCGGCGCTGGAAGTGGCGCGTTGTTTTGCTGGTGATTGCCGCGCTCATCGCAATCGGCTTTTCATATCTGATCTGGCGTTTTACGCGTGACGATCCAGTCACGTATGCGGACCCGGACGAGCATTTCAAATACGGTTCGACCGGCGGCGAGCGCGAGTCGGGCATCCCCTACTGGGTTTGGAAGGTACTGCCAAAAATGTTCCCGGAATATTTGCCCGGAAAAACGTACACCCCGGGACGCGAGTACGCCTCTTTGGGTTTTCTCTACGAGCCCGGCAAAGATCTGCCGATTGGTGTTTCACGCCGCAACACCCAGGGCCTCGATCGAGTCTTTTTGAACTGCGCCATCTGTCACGGAGGTTCAGTGCGTGAAACGCCGCAAACTCGGCCTGCAATCTATGCTGGCATGCCGTCGAACACTGTCGATCTGGAAGGATTCGAACGTTTCATTTTTGCCTGCGCAACGGATCAACGGTTCAACGCTCCTCGGATGATGGCTGAGATGGAGTCGATTGGCGGCAAGTACGATTTCATCAACCGATTTCTCATGCGCTATTACGCGATCCCGTTCATGCGCGAACGCTTGCTCATGCTCAAAGATCATTTCCGTTTCGCTGATTGGGAACCGGACGCAGGCCCCGGCCGCACCGACACGTTTAACCCGGCCAAAACACTTCTCGAGTTTCCATTGGAAAAACTCGAAACGCGCGAGCTGGTTGGCCTTTGCGATTTTCCGTCCATCTGGCTGCAAGGACTGCGTAAACAGAAAAACCTTCACGCGCACTGGGACGGCAATAACAGTTTGATGGAGGAGCGCAACAAGAGCGCAGCATTCGGCACTGGCGCCTTCCCGCCCACAATCGACCTGAAGCAACTCGCGCGCGTAGAGCAATGGCTCCTTACAAAAGAGCCGCCCAAATATCCGTTTTCCATCGATGCGCAGCTCAGTGCGCAGGGCGAAAAAATATACGCGCAATACTGCGCGAACTGTCACGGACGCAATGGACGCGATTTCAATGGCGAATACGTCGGCGACATCGTGCCAATCGATAAAATCGGCACCGACCGGCACCGGCTTGATTCTTACACCGAAGAACTGGCCGTCGCGCAGAACACTCTCTATGCCGGTTATCCGTGGCGTTTCAGTCATTTCCGAAAAACTTTTGGATACGTAAATTTGCCGCTGGACGGCATTTGGCTGCGCGCGCCGTATCTGCATAACGGCTCGGTACCCACGTTGCGCGATCTGTTGAATCCAAGTATCCAAGATCCACGTACCAAAGATCCAATACGTCCCACAGTCTTTTATCGCGGCTACGATGTGTTCGACCAAGCGAAGGTCGGATTTGTTTCCGACGTCAGTCGATTCGACGACGAGGGGTGCAGCAAAGATGAACCCGAAAACCCCAGAAAATATTTCCGACTCGACACGCAAGTGAAACCGGGCGGCGCGACCCCGCGCGATCGGAACGAGGGAAATTCAAATGTCGGCCACGAAGGATCGGAATATGGAACAACGCTTTCTGCCCAGGAGAAAGACGCAATCGTGGAATATCTGAAAACATTTTGATCAACATTCGAGCAATGAACCAATGAGTCTTTCACCGAAAACAAAACGCGGCCTTTGGGTGTCAGCGATTGTGCTGGTGATTCTCATCGCATTGGGCGCTTGGTTTACATGGACGAAATTTTTCCGCGAAGAAAAAGAAGTCTTTGCGAACGAGGAAGAACATTTCAAATACGGTTCGCTCGGAGCAGAGGGTGAACGCGGCATCCCGTATTATCTCTGGCTGGTTTTGCCACGCGTCTTTCCCGATCTCATGCCCGGACCGGGCGGTTACAAATCGCTCGGTGTTGTCTGGGAAGAAGGACATGAAATTCCTGTCGGTTTTTCGAAAAAAGTGGTGGGGTTTGAGCGCATCACGAACAACTGCGCAGTGTGCCACACGGCGACCTATCGCTTGAGTGAGGACGAAGTGCCGCACGTTGTCGTCGCGGGTCCGGCTCACACGAACAATGTGCAAGCCATGTTGCGGTTTTTGTTTAAGGCCGCGCATGATCCCCGGTTCAATTCGGACATCATCATGAACGAAATCCGTCTGGTCAGCGCGAACAACTATGGAAACGGAGGGCTCTCATTTATCGATCGGCAGATTTACCATTATGTGTTGATCCCATTCACGAAGAAGGCGCTGCTCCAACAGGAAAAACAATTCACCTGGATGGAGCGCTATATCACGGGCGGCCATCCAAAGCCGGATTGGGCCCCGGGCCGCGACGATGCCATGAATCTGACAAAGTATTTCATGACCAGCATGCCGGAGGACGACACGTTTGGGCCGACGGATTTTCCGTCCATCTGGAACCTCGGCATCCGCAGTGGAAAAGATAACGCGGGGAAACAAATGTTGTTGAATTGGACCGGTGACACGCCGGCGGTGCGGTCGGTTTTAATCGATTCGGCGCTCGGTCTCGGCGCGCCGGCCAAACCGTGGTTCCTTCAGCGCATGGCCGACCTCGATCATTATCTGAGCAATTTGCCGCCTCCGAAGTGGCCATTTACCGAAATAAGTCCGGTCAACCAGCAGATGGTGAATGAAGGCCAGAAAATTTACGCGCGGGACTGCGCAGCGTGCCATGAACCGCGCGCTGAATTTACGAACAAGGTTATTCCAATCAGCGATATCAAAACCGATCCCGAGCGAATGTATTCGTGGTCGAAAGACGCGGCCGCGGAAGCAAACCGGCGCGTCAAAAAACTGGGCATCGATCGTCCGCCGATGGTGGAGACGCAGAACCCATACGGCTACGTGTCCCCGCCGTTGGACGGAATCTGGTTACGCGCTCCGTACCTTCACAATGGTTCGGTGCCGACACTGCGTGACTTGCTGAACCCGCCGAATGAACGTCCGCAGAGTTTTCATCGCGGTTATGATGTTCTTGATCCGGTGAACGTGGGATTCAAAGAGCCGCCGGCGCGATCGACCGGACCGAGCGGCGAACTAACACAACCTTACTTCCTGTTCGATACGCGAGAGAAAGGAAACGGCAACCAAGGTCACACGTACGGCACGCAGCTGTCGAACGAGGACAAAGGGAAATTGCTCGAATATCTGAAGACGCTTTAGGCCGACCGCTAAAGAGACGCGAAAAGCGGCGCCAAGTCGCCGCATTCAGGAACAGGAAGTTACCATCGTGCGCCTGAAGAGAGAGGTGGAGACGCTCATTGACCGCGTCAAAGAACACGACCCGAAAATCCACAGCGTGAGCGATCAAGTCGAGATAAATAAAGATTCACTGCAAGTGGTCAGGGGCGAGCAATAGGGAGAAAGCGCCGATCATCCGCTGAGGACAGCGGACACTACAGCACCACTATTGCCGGTGAGAGGTCGCCTCGCGAAAAGCGCTTGTGCGCGCGATGGTTCTCCGGCAGTTTCGTTCTGTAATGGCAGTAAATCGCAGACTGGGTTGTCTTAGTGTTTTTTTGTTTGTGGCGCTGTGCGCCAGTCTCTTCGTGAACTTCGTGTTGATGCTCGCTGCGTTTCAGCGCTTTGGCGGCATTCGCGAAGCCGAACCGATTCCGCGTTTCCGCGAAATTCTGCTGCAAAGAGGGACGCGACCCACGCTCGACAAAATCGCTGTTATTACCATGCGCGGCCTGATCAGTTCTTCGCTTCCAGGCACCGTAAGCGATTCAATGGTCGATGACATGCGCGCGGCGCTGCAACAGGCCCGCGACGATAGCCGCGTCAAAGCGATTGTGCTCGAGATCGACTCGCCCGGAGGTGAAGTAACGGCTTCCGATGAAATCTACAGCGCCGTCGTTAAGACGCGCGCAAGGAAACCGGTGGTCGTCTACATGGATTCATTAGCGGCTTCAGGCGGGTATTATGTCTCCTGCGGCGGCAGATTCCTGATGGCCAATGAAACGACCATCACCGGGAGCATTGGCGTGATCATTCAGACGCTGAATTACGAGCAATTGTTCAACAAGGTCGGACTCGCTTCCGTGGTTTTCAAAAGCGGCAAATTCAAAGACATGCTCAATGGCGCCCGGCCAATTACTCCGGAGGAGCGCGATCTTGTGCAGAACTTCATCATGAAAACCTACGACAAGTTTCTCGGCATCGTGGCGAAGGAGAGGAACCTGCCGGCCGATCTCCTGCGAAACACGATTGCCGATGGCCGAATTTTATCTGGTAAGGAAGCACTCGAACACAAACTGATCGATGGCGTTGGTGAATTGGACGACGCCTTTCGGAAAGCGAAAGAACTAGGCAACGCGCCGGATGCTAAAGTCGTGAAGTACGGTCCTCCTTTCAGCTTAAGCCGCTTCCTTCGCATCTTCGGAGAAGCAAATTCAAAAATCGAGCTTCAGCTTCCGAAGCAGCTCGTTCCGCAGCTGGAATCAGGCCGCGCGTATTTCCTGCCAAGCTACTATGCTCCGTGAGGATGACGAAATTGTGAATACATTTCGCGTATCTGCTAAGTGCTGTAGCGTCCGCTGTCCCCAGCGGACTATTCGGCGTGCGTGGGCATTTCATCCGCCCATGCGCTGAGGACAGCGCACACTACAGCAACGCTATCGATGCCATCTGACAGTGTCTTCGCGGCAATCGGGGCCGCGCCGGGCTTTTTTGTAAGCGTTCTGTCGGTTCTCTACATCCTTGCCAGTGCTTATGTGTATTTTTCGCTAATTCACCAGATCCGGTCACGCCCCCCGAACCCTGTCGATCCCGGCCACTCGTCGGAGCGAGCATTCGGGCTCCCTGAAGCAGTGCTCGCTGCAGTCTTGGTTCTGTTTCTTTTGCTCAACATTAGCGCGTCATTTTCGCAGCCGGCGATTGACTTCAGCGCTCGCAATCTTTTAGCGAATTTCCTTCTGATGGCTCTGCTGGTGTTATTCATAGTAAGTTTCCTGCAGCTTCGCCGATTCGATGTTATCGCGTTAGGAGGTTTTTTCAGAATCAGTTTTATCCGTACCCTCGGCATGGCAGCGGTCCTGCTATTTTTCGCTTATCCACTAATCTTGTTCTCTGATGTCGTTACGCAGCGGCTTTTTGGAGGTGGCTCGAGCAAGCAGAATATTGTCGAGTTCTTCAGTGGATCGCACACTATCGAGCAGCGAATCGTGATCATCGTGTTCGCCATAGCGATCGCGCCGGTAATCGAGGAGTTCGTGTTCCGATTTTTCATCTATGGCGTAGCGAGACGCTATTTTGGCCGTTTGATCGGCGTCACCTTTAGCGCGCTTTTGTTTGCCGCAGCGCACGCACATTTTCCCTCGTTTGTGCCATTGTTTATTCTCGGGAGCTGCTTTGCGATAGCGTACGAATGGAGCGGCTCCATTCTTGTGCCGATGACCATGCATTCATTGTTCAATGCAGTGACCCTCACGGCCCTCGCATTTCCTGAGATTTTTTCGCAATGAAACTCCATAATCTGGGCGAGGACCGACTGCTTAATCTGCTGTTGGCTGGTCTTTCGCTCGGAAAAGCAGTTGCCGCCGGGCCTGGAGATGACTGCGCTTTGGTGGCAATCCACGACCGCCGCAAGCTTCTTGTGCTCAAGGTCGATTGCGTTGTCGAAGGAGTGCATTTTCTTCGGAGAACGAGCGCGTCCGATGTGGGTTGGAAAGCAATGATGCGCCCGCTCAGTGATTTTGCTGCGACCTCGGCGGTGCCTCACTTCGCGCTAATTACCGTGATCGTCCCAGAACAAACAAAGGTCGCGTGGATAAAACAGCTTTATCGCGGCCTGCGCCGAGCTGCCAGACGATTCGACGTGAGCATCGTCGGAGGTGAAACGAGCAGCACGCCCGGGGAAATTGCTATTTCTACAAGCGTTATTGGATTCGTCGAAAAGCATCGCGCGGTATCGCGCCGCGGTGGCAAACCGGGCGATGATCTGTTTGTTACCGGCCGGCTTGGCGGTGCATTAAGACAAAAGCATCTGCAATTCATGCCGCGGATTGTGGAGTCGCGGTGGCTGACCGAGAATTTTTCCATCCACGCAATGATGGATTTAAGCGATGGACTGGGAGCCGATCTTCCCCGTTTGGCGCGCGCCAGCAAAGTCGGGTTCAAACTCGACACCGAAAACTTGCCGCTTACGGGTGGCGCAAAGATTAACGACGCGATTTCAGAAGGCGAAGATTACGAATTGCTCTTTGCCATTTCACCACGCGACCGAAATCGGCTGGAGCGAGCATGGAAAAAAAGATTCCCAAGATTGCCCCTGACCCCCATCGGTTCGCTCTCTCGACTCTCAACTAAAGACAATCAACTTCTCGCGCGTGGCTACGTTCATTTCCAACAGTCCGGTTGATACTGAGGCAATCGGGCGTCGATTTGCCGAGCATATTCATGCCGGATCGGTTTTGGCTCTCAAGGGAGATTTGGGGAGCGGTAAAACGTTGTTCGTCAAAGGTCTCGTCGCCGGGTTGGGTAGCAGCGTCAATGTGACGAGTCCCACCTTCACCATCCTGCATGAATATCGAGGAGGGCGACTGCCGGTGTATCACTTTGATTTTTTTCGCGTGGAAGATCGACTATCTGTCGCGCGACTTGGCCTCGATGATTACTTTTACGGCGACGGCGTCTCGGTGATCGAATGGGCAGACCGCTTCCCTGAATTTATTCCCGAACAAGCGCAGTGGCTTTTGTTCGAGATAAAATCGGAAGCTCAACGCGCAATTACCACCCAATGAAAATTCTTGCGCTCGAACTTTCCACAGCGCGCGGCAGCCTCGCGTGGCTCGATGGGAACCTCAAAAATGCGCGTGAATGGCCTAACGACCGGAAAAATTCTGCGGCATTCTTCCAGAATCTCGAAGCTGTGACGAGAAAGTCTCCTAGCCCCGAAATAATTATCGTCGGCCTTGGCCCGGGTTCTTACGCCGGTACGCGCATCGCTATTTCGGCTGCAATCGGATTACAGCTTTCCTCCGACGCGCGCCTGATCGGCCTCCCTTCCATCTGTGCCATGGAATGCGACACGCGCGAATACTGCATGATCGGGGACGCCCGCAGGAAATCCTTTTTCTTCGCGCGCGTTCGTGACCGCGCGCTCGCAGAAGGCCCAACGCTTTACTCTGAGGCAGAAATGAAAAAGAAACTCGATAAGACTGAATCAACGATTCCGATCTTCTGTTCGGAGTCCCTCCTGCAATTTCAGCGCGTAGTGATTCGTTATCCCTCGGCTGTCGTGCTGGGCAGAGTTGCGCAACAGGCCGGTCGCGGCTTTTTTTTGCCACCGCTAGAGCCGATTTACTTGCGCGAGCCGTACATCACCATGCCGAAATGAAGGAAACTTATCGTTGCTGGGCCGAAATTGATCGAAGCGCACTGCGGCACAACGCGAACGTCGTGCGGGATCGGATCGGGTCTGCTGAGATGCTGGCCGTAGTGAAAGCAAACGCTTACGGCCATGGGTTAGTCGGCGTGGCGCAAACGCTGGCCAATGATGCCCAACTCTTTGGCGTCGCCAATCTGGACGAGGCGCTCGCTCTGCGTGAAGTCGTTCCGCATCCAATCGTTATCCTCGGCCCGCCAACTCCAGAGGAGAGACCGTTAATCGCAGAGCGCGGATTTATTCCGACGATCTCCAGTTACGGAGAAGCGGAAGCATTCAATCGACTCGGGCCAACGGTAATCAATTTCAAGATCGATACTGGCATGGGACGAATGGGCGTAGTGGAAAATGAAGCGCTCGATGTTTTCAAACGCATAGCGGCGTTGCCAAACATCGAGGTTCACAGCATCTCGACCCATATGCCGGTATCGAACGAAGACGCGGAATACACGCGCGACCAACTTGTAAGATTCCGCAGGATAGTCGAGCAGATTCGCGCTGAATTTCCGGCCAGTTACAAGGCACACGTTTTACAAAGCGCAGGCATACTCGCGTTCCATCCGCAGACATTCGATCTGGTCCGTGCTGGCATCGTGCTCTACGGCATTTCGCCTATCTCGGAATTTCAGAAGCTGCTCAAGCCGGTGATGACATGGAAAACGCGCATTTCTTTGATTCGCGACATCCCGAAAGGAAGATCCATCAGTTACGGCCGGACATTTACCACTCCACGAAAAACGCGGATCGCAACGCTCTCGGCCGGTTACGCCGATGGCTACCCGTGGCATCTTTCAAATCGTGGCGCTGCCGCCCTGGTGCGCGGCCAGCGTTGCGCTCTAATCGGCCGGGTAACAATGGATTTGATGATGATTGACGTAACTGGCGTCGAGGGCGCGCAGGTAGGCGACGACGTTGTTCTAATGGGCCGCGATGGGAACGAAGACATTTCCTGCTCGGAGCTCGCCGAGAAGGCCGGCACAATTCCATGGGAAATTGTCACACGGATTGGCACGCGCGTCCGACGGGTTTATTTGTGAAACCAGCTAAATGATTACATCGTTACAACGTTAAAAGAGGCAGATTCCATCATCCGACCAAGCGAAACGATTTAACGTGGTACCAGTTTTAACATTTTAACTTCCCGACTGATGTTCCAGATCATCTTTAACGAGCTGAGCGCGGCCGAGATTTCAGCGCTGCCGAAGAAATTGCAACTCGAATTGCTGGCGCAGTTTCAAATATTGCCCGAGGACCTGGATCAGCTCGACTCGGAACGGTTCGGCGTCATAGAGCGCGATGGAAAAAAGCTGTATCGCTATCGGGCGAAAGATTACCGGATTTACTTCGCGAAGACCGATGAAGGTATCAAGGTCCATCGCGTTTTACACAAAAACACGCTTCGCGATTTCCTCTTCCGCAGCAAACTGCCTGTTTCAGAAGACGCGCAATTAGGCGAGACACGCGAGTTTTGGAAACTAATCGAGGAAGGCGAGCGAACGCGGAAGGTGTGATCGCCTAGGTCCCGTCCCACTGAGTCCGGCTCGTCAGACTAAGGACGCTCTATTTCATTAAGAGCACCGAGCGGCTGCGCTTGATCTCGCGCGTGATCTTGCGGTGCATGTATGCGGGCATGCCGGTCACGCGACGGGGAAGAATTTTGCCGCTCTCGCTTACGAATTTCTTCAACAGATCGGGGTTCTTGTAATCGAGTGCTTCCAGAGCAATATCGATCCGGCGCCGTGGCATGGGACGATTGGCGCGGCGGAACGCAGAACGGCGCTTTGGAGTTTTTGGCTGCATTAAGTCGCTACTTTGTTTCGCGGTGCAATGTGTGCCGCCCCAAAAAGGGATTGTATTTCTTTTTCTCGAGCCGATTCGGTGTCCGCGGACTTTTTTTGTTCCGCGTGGTCATGTAGCGCGACACGGGCTTCCCCAAGGCTCTCGCCTCAGTGCACTCCAAAATGACGATTTCCTGCGGCATCGGCGTCACTCCTTCACTTCCGTTGGCGTGACTTCCTCCTCCTCGCCGTCAGCTTTCTCCTCCTCAGTCAACCCGAACAATGAGGTGACAGATTGACGAACCCGGGAGGCTTTGCTCTGCTTTTCCAATCGTGATTGGCACTCCACAGTAAAACGCGCGAATGGGATTGCTTCGAGTCGCGCACGCGGGATCGGCTTCCCAGACATTTCGCACTTTCCATAGGTCCCCAGTTCGATGCGTTTGAGCGCCTCATCGATCTCATAAAGGGCATCCTGCTCCTGTGAAAGCAAACTCAACGCAAAATCGCGATCGTATGCGTCGGATCCGGCGTCCGCCTGATGCATGCCAAATGCCGAAGCTTCGCTGCCTTCCGCGCGGGAGCGAAGAGTACCCTGTGCTACGCCGGCCATTGAATCGACCACAGCATCCCGAAGCTGAAGCAGCTTTTGTTTTTGCTGCCGAATGAATGGATCGAGCTTCCTTTCGCGATGATTCAGGCCCAGCAGAATCGCAGGCGATTCCATGCTCTGTTGCCTTGATTTCGTCGAACGACGCGCGGGCTTGGTGCCGCGCGCGCTCCTTTTTGACGCAGCCTTCTTCGCGTGAACCTTGCGTGCCGGTCGCGGCTTCCGCGCAGCAGACTTCTTTGCAGAACTCTTCTTTTTCGTTCGTTTTGCCATAGCGTTCAAGCGCCCTCTAATCGACTGGCGTCGGAAAAATGGACGCTTAATTAAGAACATTTCGCTGATCGCGCAAGCGGATTCGGTGAGAAAATCGAGCTTTCTGTGACCAGACACTCTGCGCTGTAGCGTCCGCTGTCCTCAGCGAATAAGTGACGCGTTTGTAAGTCGTTGCGGTGAGGAGACCGCACACTAGAGCGATGTTCGCCTGCGTTGCTGGGCATCTACGAGCTGGCGCTGGAGTAATGCTGCAGAGCAAATCTCCAGAAGACGCGGGACAGCCAAAACACAACGGTTGATGCGACAACGAGGTGAACCATCAGCGGAAGCGGTTGCCCGAATGACTTGATGAGCAGTCGCGCAGGAATATTCGCGATGATCACAACAGGAATGATCCAGCCGAAAATTATGCGGAACAGTCGCGGGAAAATTGCGTCCGGATAACGCGCAATGTTCAGGAAATTAAAATAGCCGTAGACCAGTCCCTGAGCGCGCACGATCCAGAAACTCACCGCGGCCAAGCCCAGCATTATGGAATAATGCACCGCTATGCCAAAGCCGAGCGCGGTGATGTAAAGCAAGATCGATATAGGATTCGGGACCACTCCCAAGCGCGACAATGATATGCAGACCACAGCACCCCCGAGCCCGGCGTTGACGATGCTATCCAGCCCGAACTGTTTCGTGGATACCGCAAACTGGCTGTCGATCGGCAGCACAAGCAGCGAATCCAATTTTCCGGTGCGGACAAGTTCCGGAATGTTTGCGACGTTAACGAAGAAGAACGCCTGAAAAAGTTGGGCGATCATCTGGTGCGTACCGACCAGCAGCACGACCTCCCACTTTGTCCAATCGCCGATCCGATCCACATTGCCGAAGATGATGCTGAAAAAAACAATCTGTCCGCAGAACCAAAGTACTTCGACGATCATCCACAGGAGGAAGTTCGCCTTGAAACTCAGCTCGCGAATGAGCGAGTTGCGCAGCATGATTGAGTAAATTTCAATATAACGGCGCATTGCTTTTCCTGTCTCCTACTTATACGCGCAGTCAACCGCCGCTCACATGAAACGTTTTGTCCCCTGGATCGCCCTGATCATCGCGCTGCTCATTGTCGCCTCCGTGGTGCGCCAATGCCGCAATGATGGCGCCGCAAATTATCAAACTGCAAGTGTCACGCACGGAGCCATTACGCAGGCAGTGACCGCGACGGGCACGCTAAATCCCGTAGTCAACGTGCAGGTGGGCAGCCAGGTCTCAGGGAACATCGCAAAGTTGTTTGTCGATTTTAATTCCCAAGTCAAAGCCGGTCAGGTGGTTGCGCAAATTGATCCGGCCCTCTTTCAAGCAACGGTCACTCAGGCCGAGGGCGACCTGGCCAACGCGCAGGCCGCGCTGGAGCTCGCGAAAGTGAATGGCACGCGCACACAAGAACTTTTTGCCCGGAAAACATCTTCTCAGGCGGACCTCGATCAGGCGATGGCAAATCTTCATCAAGCGGAAGCCAATGTGAAAATCAAGCAAGGTGCGCTGGACAAAGCCAAAGCGGATCTTGAGCACTGCACAATCACCTCGCCAATCGATGGAGTGGTGATCTCGCGCAATGTCGATGTTGGCCAGACCGTCGCGGCTAGCTTGCAGGCGCCGGTGATTTTCCAAATTGCAAATGATCTGACCAAAATGCAGATCGACGCGAACGTCGCCGAGGCGGACGTCGGCGTTCTCGACGTGGGGCAGGACGTCGATTTCACCGTGGATGCTTTTCCCACGCGCACGTTCCACGGCAAGGTCGTCCAAGTGCGAAATGCTCCGATCACGGTGCAAAACGTGGTGACTTACGACACCGTGATCGGCGTAAGTAACCCCGATTTGAAACTGAAACCCGGAATGACGGCGAACGTCTCAATCATCGTCGCGCAAAAAGACAATGTGTTGCAGATCAAAAATGCGGCGTTGCGTTATCGACCCGCAGAAGGGGGCCCTGCAGAAATGAGTTCGGCCAAAGCCGCCAGTGGCGGATCGCCTTCGCGTACGCCAGGTGGTGCGCAACGCGGTGCCGGACGCGATCGCCGAACGAGTGACCGAACTGTCTACGTTTTATCCGGTGGTCGACCGCAACCGGTGCAGATTAAGACGGGAATCAGCGACGGCGTTGTGACCGAAGTCATCGAAGGGCTAAAAGAAGGGGATCGGGTCGTCACCGCCGAGTTGGCATCGAAATCTCCAGCGGCATCTCCACCGTCCAATCCATTCTCCGGCGGGGCGCGCCGGTTCCCGTAGTGTTTTTGTCATTCCGAGCGAAGTCGAGGAATCTCTGGATAAATCACTATGAATAACGGCGCGCTGGTTAGGCTCATCGACGTGCATAAGGTCTATCACACCGGCGAAATGGAAGTACCCGCCGTGCGCGGCGTGTCACTGGAAATCAAACGTGGCGAATTCGTCGCGCTGATGGGCGCGAGCGGCTCGGGGAAATCCACACTGATGAACATCCTCGGCTGTCTCGACCGGCCGAGTTCCGGCAGCTACTTCCTCAATGATGCCGATGTTTCTGGATTGGATCGCGATCGGCTTGCCGATATTCGGAATCGGAAAATCGGGTTCGTGTTTCAGAATTTTAATCTGCTGCCACGCACGTCGGCACGCGAAAACGCAGAATTGCCGCTCGTTTACAGCACACAGCGTTTGTCACACGCACAGCTTCGCGAAAAAGCAGATGGCGTCCTTGCATCGGTCGGGCTCACAGGTCGAGGAGATCATTATCCCAGCCAGCTTTCTGGTGGCCAGCAACAGCGTGTGGCTATTGCACGCGCGTTGATAAATGAGCCCGAGATCCTGCTTGCGGATGAGCCGACCGGAAATCTCGACAGCCGCACGAGCGTCGAGATTATGGCGATTTTTCAGCAACTGAACGAGCGCGGAATCACAATCATCATGGTGACACACGAGCAGGACATCGCCGCTTACGCGCGACGCAACATCAATATGCGCGACGGCCTGATCCTCGACGACCATGTCGTCTCAAAACGCACAAATGCAGCGACGCAGATTCAAAATCTGAGCGTTAACCCGACGCTTGTTGAGCCCATTTAAGGAATAGCATGCGAGTCGCCCCCACATTTAACGTTGCGCTCCGAGCGCTGCGCCGAAACAAAATGCGTTCGGTGCTGACTGCGCTCGGCATTATCATTGGTGTAGGCGCAGTCATTGCCATGGTCGGGATCGGCAACGGCGCCAAGGCGCAGGTCGAAGCGCAGATCGCCAGTCTCGGAGAAAATGTGATTCTGATTTTTTCGGGGAGCACTACTTCAAGCGGAATTCGCACCGGCTGGGGCGGCGCGGGCACGTTGAAGATTGAAGACGCTGAAGCGATTCGGCGGGAAGTACCCGGCGTTATCGGCGTGAGTGAGGAGGTCGTTTCAACTACACAGGTGGCTGCCGGAAATCAAAATTGGTTTACCCGAATTTTCGGGGAGTCAGCAGATTACTTTGACATTCGCCAATGGCCACTGGCGGACGGCGTGCCGTTTACCCCGCAGGACGTGCGCAGCGCGAACAAGGTTTGCGTCATAGGGCGCACAACCGCGACGCAGATATACGGCAACGAAAATCCGATCGGCCAGATTTTGCGAATCAAAAATGTACCGTTCACGATCACAGGCGTGCTCACTCCAAAAGGCTTGAGCCCGCAGGGGGTCGACCAGGACGACATTGTCGTTATGCCGTACACCAGCGCAATGAAACGCGTGATCGGCGGCACAACTCTGCGCAATATTAACGTGCAAATCGGGGATCCCGGCCAGATCCCAGCTGCGCAACAGCAAATTATCTCGTTGCTTCGACAACGCCACAACATACGGCCCGGTCGCGATGACGATTTCACCGTGCGCACCCAACAGGAAATCGCGGAAACCGCCACGGCCACTTCGCGCGTAATGACGGTGCTCCTTGGCGCAATCGCAGGCGTGTCGCTGTTAGTGGGCGGCATCGGGATCATGAACATCATGCTGGTCAGCGTCACCGAGCGGACACGCGAGATTGGTGTGCGCATGGCCGTCGGCGCGCGGGGCAACGACATTCTCACGCAATTTCTAATCGAAGCCGTTACGCTGAGTTCAGTTGGCGGCATCATCGGAATCGTCTGCGGCATTGGCGCCTCTAGCGTGCTCTCGATCTATGCACATTGGCCGACGCTGATCTCCGTCGCCTCAATCGCGATCGCGTTCTTGTTCAGCGCAGCCGTCGGTGTTTTCTTCGGATTTTATCCTGCGCGCAAAGCCGCCGCGCTCGACCCGATCGAAGCCCTGCGCTACGAGTAGAAGAAAAGTTTTAACCACGGATTACGCGGATAACGCGGATCATTTACTTTTATACATCCGTGCCATCGGTGTAATCCGTGGTTAAATTCGGATTATGGCTGAGCACGCGCGTTTCGAAAAGCTGGTCGCGGAAGCGAAAAAGAACATCACTGAGATCTTGCCACAAGATGCGGCGGAAAGATTGAAAAGCGGCGAAGCAGTGGTCGTTGATGTTCGCGACAAAGACGAATGGGACGAAGGCCACATTCCCGGCGCGCTGCACATGAGTCGCGGCACCATCGAGCTCGACATTGAAGAAAAAGTGCCCGACACGAACGCAATGATCATTTGCCATTGCGGCGGGGGCGGTCGGTCCGCGCTCGCTACCGAGAGCCTGCAAAAAATGGGCTACAAAAGCGTTCGCTCCATGGCCGGCGGTTTCAAAGCCTGGAAAGCTGCAGCTTTACCGACCGCAAAATAAACCCGCACTGCCTTAGCCAAAGAAAATGCCCAAGGCAAAACCTGATGAGCCTTTAGCCAAGCTCGGCTGATTGGAGTCAGCGTCAGCTTTGGGCAGAAGCGCGGGCGTGCGCCGGAACTTGAGTGTCACTAGCTGCAACGCAGTGGACGATAAGGGCTGCGACGATAAAGCCCGATAGGACACAAAGAACTGCTACAAATAGAATCAGACCGTTCGCCTTACTTTTCCCACTTCCGCCCGTAAATGATTTGAGAACGCTGCCAAAGGCTTTCGGAAAATTGTCGATCGCGTTAAAGGTGTTATGAATATTGGCGTAGGTGTTGTAGGCGGCTACGCCCATGTTGACTACCGAATGGTTACGGTAAGCGTTGGCCCAGCTTTGAAACATGATGGCGTATCCAGAAAATAGGAAGCCGGGAACCAACAAGACATACCCTACCTGAAAGAGAAGTGTTGCTTGATCGGGGGTGATCTTCCCGAACGAATGCAACAGGATTCCAACTAGAACGAGAATCTCCCAACTGAAACCCATCGAGGCCATGAGGTAGCCCATCCACGCCATGAAACGGTGCAAGCCGCGCGCGTGTTTAGCCTCGACCCAAACTTTCCCGGTTACATAGGCGTTCCAAATGCTGATGCCAAGGTTCAGACACCAAATGAAAAGATTCATTGCTTCTTGATGATGAGCGACCAGCTAAACCCATTTTACTGGCGGCGTCCACGACGAACCCGGCCGCGCAGCCCCTTATCGCCCACGGCGTAGTAATGACCGTGGCCAGGTTTCCACATCGCGCGTAATAACGGTGCGGATTCCCGATCACGCAGAGAGCGGGAGCGTTGTGTTTGCGTTGAGTGACCGTTAAGCTGGCGTGCGTTCCGGACTGACATGACCACGACCTCACTGGATTATTACGGCATCGAAGAACTTCTCACGGATGAGGAGCGCGCAGCGCGCGATCGGGCCCGGCTTTTTGTGCAGGAGGAGGTCTTGTCCGAGATCGTTCCGTGCCATCGAGCAGCGAAGTTTCCGGAACATCTCACGCCGCGAATGGGCGCACTAGGCTTCTACGCGCCATATCTGAAGGAAGACGGCTGTGCCGGTGTGAGTTACACCGCCTACGGGCTTATCATGCAAGAGCTTGAGCGAGCCGATTCCGGCCTGCGGTCGCTGGCGTCGGTGCAAGGCGCGCTCGTTATACAGGCAATCCATTCATTCGGTTCATCCGAGCAACACGCCCGCTGGCTGCCGGGATTGGTATCTGGAGAGCGGGTCGGTTGTTTTGCGCTCACGGAACATGGACATGGGTCGGATCCGGGCGGGATGGAAACGTACGCTACGCGCAATGGCGACCGTTACATTTTGAATGGCAGTAAATGCTGGATCGGCAACGCGTCGATTGCGGACGTCAAAGTTGTCTGGGCGAAAGATGACGATGGGCGCATCAGCGGATTTGTCGTGGAGAAAGATGCACCGGGATTTCGTGCGCGCGACATCGAAGGGAAATTCAGTTTGCGCATGTCGCGCACGTCGGAGTGCTGGTTCGAGAACTGCCGAATACCTGCGGAGAACCGATTGCCAAACGCATCTGGGCTTAAGGCACCGTTATCATGTCTATTGTACGCACGGACAGGTATCGCGTGGGGCGTGATCGGGGCAGCGATTGATTGCTATGAGACCGCGCTGGCTTACGCGAAATCGCGCGAACAATTCGGGCGTCCGATTGCTGGCTTTCAGTTAGTACAACAAAAACTTGTCTGGATGGCGCAGGAGATTACCAAGGCGCAGTTGCTGGCGCTGCGTCTCACGCGCCTGATGGAGACAGGCGCAGCGCGTCCTGCACAGATTTCGCTGGCCAAGCGCAACAATGTCTGGATGTCACTGCAATGCGCGCGCAAAGCACGCGACATACTTGGCGCTACAGGCATCACAGATAGTCACTCTGTGATTCGGCATCTCATGAACCTTGAAAGCGTCACTACTTACGAAGGCACACACGATATTCACACGTTGATCATCGGCCGTGACATCACAGGATTGAATGCGTTTGGTGGGTAAATTTGAAAATGTCATCCTGAGCGGAGCGAAGGATCTCACATAAGCTTATTAACCAAGCTGATTTGCCCTGCGTGTTTCAAAGCTTCGTTGGTGAGGTCCCTCGTCGTCTTCGCGACTCGGGATGACATAGCTTTGAGATTGGCTAAGGTACTAGTATGAGCGAGGCAGTTTACATTCTCGGCGGCGGACGGACGGATTTTAAGCGCAACCTGAAGAAGGAAGGGAAAGCAATCCGACACATCATCATCGAAGCCGGCAAAAAGGCGATCGAGGACGCGAAGATTGATCCGGCGGAAATTCAGGCCGGCGCAGTTGGTAATTTCAACGCGGGCCAGTTCACGAAACAATTGCAGCTCGGCGCGTTTATTCCGGAGATCGATCCGAAATTGCGCGGCATCCCAACGATGCACACCGAAGCAGCATGTGCGTCGGGAGCCCTCTCGGTGTTGCTTGGCGCGGAATGGATCATGGGTGGGTTTCATGATGTTGTGCTGGTCGTTGGTGCGGAACAACAGAAGACGATGTCATCGCTCGACGGGTCCGATGTGCTCGGCGCAGCCGCGGATTATCACAACGAAAAGCCCGAGTACGGCGATTTTATGTTCCCGAAATTATTCGGACGCATCGCGCAGATTTACATCGAGAAATATGGCGCGACCGAGGCGGATCTCGCTCGTGTCGCGTGGAAAAATTATGCGCACGCTAAATTGAATCCGCTGGCGCAAATGCGTGACGCAGATCTTACCTTCGATTGCGCATCACAAGTTTCCGATAAGAACCCAAGCGTCGCACCGCCCCTGAAGGTCTCCGATTGTTCCCAAATCACAGACGGCGCGGCATCGGTTGTCCTCGTTTCAGGAAAGTACCTGAACAAAATTGGACGAGACCAGAGCAAGATTGCCCGGCTGCTTGGCTACGGTCATACCACTGATTATTTGCCGCTCGACAAAAAAGATGCGCCAACGTTTTCGACGGCGCGGAAAGCAGCCGAGAAATCTTTCCGCATGGCGAACCTGACTCCGCGCGATCTGCAAGGCGCCGAGGTCCATGATTGCTTTTCTATTACGGAAATTGTCGCTTACGAAATCCTTGGCCTCGCAGAGCCCGGCAAAGGTGTGGAGCTTGTGAAAAATGGCGCAACGACGCTGCCGCAGGTGCGTCAGGAAAAATCCAAAGTGCCATTCGACATTCCGGTAAACGCGGGCGGCGGCCTCATCGGCGACGGTCACCCTGTCGGCGCGACGGGCGTCCGCCAAGTGTTCGAAGCGTATCAGCAGCTCACAGGACAAGCCGGCGCACGCCAGATCGAGAACGCGAAAAAATTTCTTACGTTTAACATGGGCGGAAGTCTTACGACTTCAGTCGCGATGATTTGGGGCCGCGATTGATCGCGTATTCTTCGCAGCCTGCGACATCTGACAGAGACGCCCTACAGAATTTGCGACGATGATTGTAGGGCGTTTGATTCGTTCGCTCCCGCTCTCTTCACCCTCTGGGTTTCCCGTCTGTCTCGCTGCGCTCCCGCGCGCTCGGCTCTGTGAAACGCATTGTTGATCAGCTGACCGTCCACTGAGGTTTTTTCAACGCTTCAAGTCCAAAATTCGGGCGGCGCACGTTTCCTAAGATGTGACCTCGCTTGCGATTGAAGAACTTCCCGCAATGATAAAGGAGGACGTAGAGGAATTCCTCGAAAACCATCCACGCAGTCCCGCCGCGCGGCTGCGGCCGCGGATGGGAATGGTGGGTGACATCTGGCTGGCGTTTATCGGACCGAAGGTGCGAACGGGCGCTAGTGGACTGGGCCACACGCCCCAAGGCGCGCTTGAAGATTTCAATCACCACTTCATGGAACCGCTCGTTTCTTCAAACGGCTCCGGACCGCACTAGGCCACCGCCTTAACGATTCACATGAAAGTCTCCTTCACGCTCGGGGAGGTTGGTCACTTTGGCCTGGCGGTGCGTGACCCGAAGAAGAGTGCGAAATGGTTCGAGCGGGCGCTGGGATTACGTAAGGAATTCGAGTTCGGCAATGGCGTCGCGGTCGGCAACGACTATGTCACGATCGCGTTGTTCGAAGGAAATCCGTCACCTGAAACGATTGATCACATGTCATTCCATTTGCCAGATATGGCGACGCTGCGAAAAGCGCTCGCACATTTGAAGAGCATCGGTGCAGATATAGAAGATCCAGGCGATGAAATCGGTCCTGAAGCTCCTGGCTCGAAAAACATGGGCCTTTGGTTTCACGATCCTGATGGTTATCGCTGGGAGCTGAGCGTGCTCGGCGGGAAATAGGCGCCCAAGGAGTGACGGCTTGAAAGCCGTCGTTCCTTGAAGAGAGATCGCGGATAGCCCAGTTTCCGTCGAGGGGACCCGGAATGAAATGCTCTTCAATCAGTGTCGCGCAGAGCAGTGCTTTCCTAACCGCGTTTGAGCTGCCGCCTACTGGCAGCGGCATGCTGGATGGATTGTGCTTTGCTGTTAAAGATGTAATCGATGTAGCAGGCTGGAAGACCGGTTGCGGCAATCCCACGTGGCGCGATTCGCATCCTCCCGCGATCGCAAATGCCGTGTGCGTTGAGCAACTCTTGCGGGCGGGCGCGCGCTGCGTCGGCAAAACCATTTCGGATGAACTGGCTTTCAGCCTTCTTGGTCAGAATCACTTTTACGGCACGCCTCTCAACCCACAGGCGGCTGATCGCGTGCCCGGTGGGTCGTCGAGTGGATCGGCTTCCGCCGTGGCTTGCGGTCTCGTGGATTTTGCTTTGGGAACGGACACGGGCGGCTCTACCCGCGTTCCTGCGAGCAATTGTGGGATCTGGGGCTTCCGGCCGTCGCACGGCTTTATATCACTCGCTGGAGTCAATCCATTGGCGCCGTCGTTTGACACTGTCGGCATCCTCGCGCAGAGCGCAGACGTGCTCGCAAGAGTGGGCCTCGTTTTGTTGACCTGCGCGCCGGTTCCCGCGAGTAAGCCCTGCAAAGTTCATTTGATCCACGAGGGTTTCGCGTTGGCCGATGCAGACGTGCAGCACGCGATGTTGGAGCCGGTGCGTCGGTTACGTGATTTCTTCGGCGAGCGAGTGCAGGAATTGTCGCTACGCGACTTGGCTGCGGATAAATCTGCGCGCAGCTTTGCGAGTTGGTCCGACACGTTCTGTGTGATTCAATGGGCTGAGATCAAGAGTTGCCTGGGTGCGTGGATCGCTGACGCAAAACCGGAGCTCGGCCCCGATGTAGCTGCCAGTTTTGAACTCGCGAACCAGCTCGATCGCCGATGTGTCGCCGAAGCATTGGAACGACGCGAACAATATTTTCGAAGTTTGCATGACTTTCTGGGACTGCACGATCTATTGTGCATTCCAACAACGCCCGCCCTCTCTCCCCGCAAAGGCGATGCACCCGCGCGCAGCTCGAGTGGCAGCGGGTACTATCCTCGCACGTCGGCAATGACGAGCGTTGGAGGCATTGGCCGGCTGCCGCAGGTGTCGCTTCCAGTAGCTCACGCCGGCGGTGTACCGGTGGGTTTGTCGCTGCTCGCAAGGCACGGGCAGGACACCTTGTTGCTGGAAGTGATGAAGAGCCTTGACCAGCAACAACTTTGTCACTGAAGCATCCGTAAAAACGGATTGTTCGCGGCTCCCGCCCGTTCATTCACGTGCGTAGCGCACAGCCGAGTGCCTGGATTGACACGATATTTAAGGGTCTTAACTTCCCCATCCACGACAAAAATGAACGCTTTTGCCTCTGGGAATGGGGATGGAAAAGAGTTCGCCTCACACGCGCCGGGTTATTGGTCCCGCGACGGCGGGACGCCGCAACTCTGGAACGACTGGAAATGGCAACTCAAAAACAGGGTCACTACCCTCGCGCAACTCGAGAAACACCTTACCCTTAATGAAGAGGAGCGCAGCGGCGTTTTGCTCTCGGGCGACAAGCTGGCGCTGGCGATCACGCCGCACTTTTTTAACCTGGTGCCGCCTAACAATCCGGAAGACCCAATCCGGCGTCAGATGATTCCACGAATCGAAGAGACGTGGACGTCCCCGTACGACATGGCAGACCCGTGCGGCGAGGATTCGCACATGCCGGTGCCGGGATTAGTCCATCGATATCCGGATCGTGTCCTGTTTTTGGTGACCGATCGTTGCGCGAGTTACTGCCGCTACTGCACCCGCAGCCGGGTAGTGAGCGGCGTCGGCGAACAGGAATTGCACACAAATTTCGAGGAGGCGTTTCGTTATCTCGAAAAACATACTGAAGTGCGCGACGTACTGTTAAGTGGCGGCGATGCTCTCATCTTCAGCGACGACAAAATCGACAAGCTGCTGTCGAGGCTGCGTGCGATTAAACACATCGAATTTGTCCGCATTGGCACGCGGGTTCCAATTTTTCTACCGCAACGCATTACGCCCGAATTATGCGCGGTGCTCTCGAAATATCATCCGCTCTGGATGAGTGTGCATGTCAATCATCCACGTGAACTGACTATCGAAGTGAAGGAAGCGCTCGAGCGTCTCGCAAATGCCGGCATTCCGCTCGGCAACCAGAGCGTGTTGCTCGCCGGTGTGAACGACGATCTCGAGACGATGAAAATTCTCGTGCACAAACTCCTGATATGCCGTGTGCGCCCTTATTACATTTACCAGTGCGATCTTATTAACGGCTCATCGCATCTGCGCACGTCGGTCGCGAAGGGCATCGAGATCATCGAAGGCCTGCGCGGTCACACCACGGGTTATGCTGTGCCGCAATTTGTCATCGACGCTCCCGGCGGCGGCGGGAAGGTGCCGATTAATCCTGGCTATATTCTCTATCACGACAACGAAAAAATCGTCATCCGCAATTACGAAGGCAAAATCTTCGAGTACCCAGAGCTTGGAAACGAGAACGTGCAGTTCGCGCCACAACGCGAATACCACGACGAATATCTGTACTCGTAATCGGTTGTCATTACCAGAGGAGATGTCTCGCCGTTGCCTCGTGGTGACTTTCTTCACGGCGCCGGCCTTGTAATTTCTTTTGCTACCGGCTGTTAGGTAAATTTTAAGCTTGCGTATTAAACATCGCGGCGTGTAAAGTCTCAAATCCCTCAAATCCCTTCGTTTTTCCCAACCAGCCTCCACCCTATGAACCAACGTTTAATATCCGAAATTGGCCGCACTCAGCGGCTTGAAATTATCAATTCCCTCAAGCGCACCAAAGGAATGTCCGTCAATGAGCTCGTCGACAAAATGAATATGAGCTACATGGGCATTAAACAGCATTGCATCACGCTACATCGCGATGGTTACCTCGACACCTGGCGGCGCCCGCAAAAAATGGGTCGACCGGAGATGGTCTATCGACTGACACGCCGGAGCCATGATCTTTTCCAGGCCGACAGCCATCAATTGACTCTCGATCTGTTGAAAGCGGCCGAGGAGATCTACGGAGCGAATGCGCCTGAGAAACTTCTTTATAGCATTTTCAAAAAGAAAACTGCGGCGGTCAAAGCCAAGGCAAAAGGCGAATCAGTCGCGGAGCGCGCCAAGTGGCTCGCTCACGTCCGCGATCAAGAAGGGCACATGTCCCAATTCATCACTGATAAGGACGGCCCCAAAATCCTTGAGTGTCATTCCCCTATCCTGAATCTGTTGGACCACTACCCGATCGTCGGTCGATTTGAACAGGAAATGTTCGAAGCCATTCTTGGCACCCGCGTACGCCGGCAGGTGACACGCAACTCGGGGCTATACGAGTGCGCGTTTCAGTTCGCGGGCTGAGCGGCATTTGAAAGAGTCGCGCGTCGGAAAACGGCCGTAGAGTCCGCTGTCTCATCGGACAGTGCCGAGTGCGCTGAGACAGCGCACGCTACAGCATTTGCTCTTTCGCTCGTTGTGAATCTCGGTTGATTGATCGGCATGGGGCGTCCGGCATTTCCATCCGTCGTCATCGAAAATGTGCAGCCGTTACTCGACGGTGGGCGCTATCCGATAAAGCGTATCGTAGGTGAAGATCTCGTCGTTGAAGCCGACATTTTTAAGGATGGACACGACGTGGTGGCAGCGGTTCTAAAGTGGCGCGTTCTCGGCAAACCTGCATGGCGGGAAACGCCAATGATTTTTGTCGACAATGATCGCTGGCGCGGCGTTTGCACGCTTTACGACGAGGACATTCATGAATACACCGTTGAAGCCTGGACAGACACCTTTCGGAGTTGGCAACAGGAGTTCATAAAAAAATTCGAGGGCGGCATTTCAGACCTTCGAAGCGAAGCACTGGAGGGCGCAGCGATAGTCGGGGCCGCAGCCGGGCAGGCGCGTGATCGAGCGGATCGGGAACGATTACTGGAGTTTTTCGAGCAAATCTCCACCTCCGCTAACTCAGAAATTTACGCGATCGCGCAGTCCGGCGAGCTGGAGGTGCTGATGGCGACGTATCCGGACCGATCGAATGCGGCGCAGTACGATCCGGCTCCGCGCGTTGTTGTCGATCGCTCGGCGGCGTTGTTCGGGGCGTGGTATGAATTCTTTCCCCGCTCAGCAGAAGGGCGCGGCGATCGCGGATCGACTTTCCGCGATTGCTTGCTCCGGGTGGACGACGCAAAAGCCATGGGCTTCGATGTCGTTTATTTTCCGCCGATCCATCCCATTGGTCACACCAACCGCAAGGGGCGGAACAATTCGATCACCTGCGAGCCGGATGATCCAGGGGTGCCGTGGGCGATCGGCAGCGAAGCCGGTGGGCATAAGGCGGTCGAGCCTGCGCTCGGAACGCTGGCCGATTTTGATTGGCTGCAAAAAGAGGTGCGCAAACGCGGGATGGAGATTGCGCTCGATTTCGCCATCAATTGCTCGCCCGATCATCCTTACGTCAAAGAACATCCCGATTGGTTCTACAAGCGGCCAGACGGCACGATCAAGTACGCGGAAAATCCGCCGAAAAAGTACGAGGACATTTATCCGTTAAACTTTCGCTGCGAAAACTGGCGCGAGCTGTGGGCCGAGATGAAGAGTATCGTGCTGTTTTGGGCCGAGCACGGTGTGCGCATTTTTCGCGTGGACAATCCGCACACCAAGCCAGTTGCTTTCTGGGAATATTTGATCAAAGGCGTCCGCGAAAAATATCCACACACAATTTTTCTATCCGAAGCATTCACCCGGCCAAAAATGATGAAGGCCCTCGCCAAAGCCGGCTTTAACCAGAGTTACACGTATTTTACATGGCGGAATTCAAAGCAGGAACTCATCGAATATTTCACGGAACTGACTCAAACTGAGATGAGCGAATATTTTCGTCCGAACCTCTGGGCAAACACGCCGGACATTCTGCCGTTTGTCCTTCAGGAGGGCGGGCGTCCCGCGTTCATGATTCGTGTTCTTTTGGCCGCGACGCTTTCCCCTCTTTACGGCATCTACAACGGCTACGAGCTGTGCGAGAATCAGGCGTTGCCCGGTCGCGAGGAGTATCTCGATTCTGAAAAATATCAGTTCAAGGAGCGCGACTGGAATGCGCCGGGAAATATCAAGGATTGGATTGCGCGACTAAACAAAATTCGGAAGCAAAACCGCGCGCTTCAGCTCTACACGAATTTGCGATTCTACCACGCCGAGAACGACGCCATTCTGTTTTACTGCAAAATGACCGCCGCGCGCGACAATATCATTCTCGTGGTGGTGAATCTCGATCCGTTCCGGAAACAGCATTCCTTTGTCGATGTTCCCATCGAACAGTTCGGGCAGATGGAAAGCGATGAGTATCGGGTAGTGGATTTACTAAGCGGCGCCACGTACACGTGGCGCGGTCGCCGCAATTACGTCGAGCTCGATCCGGCGATTCAACCGGCGCACATATTTCTGGTGCGCCGCTAAGCCGGCGGCAATGAGTTCGCTGAGGTGTGCGAAAGCAATTGGATCTCATGCTCGTGCTCGTAATCGTGATCGAGAGAAATCGAGCATGAGCACGATCATGAGTATGAGATTGGATAAAAATGAATTCGGTGCAAGGAAAGCGCAGGTTGTCAGAAACCCGCGAGCGTTATTTGTGTTTGATCTGCGTGCTGCATTTGCATCGGCTAATCGCTCCGCATATCATAACGAAATTTCTGGCATGAAGACTTGGGTCCTTCTGTTTGCCGCTCTGGCGAGCGCGTCACCTGTGGTTGCACAGGAACCTACGCCGCCACTGGTACCGCAGCACTCGCAGAGCATCATGGAGACGCTTTTCAAAGCCGGCCCCGTGATAATTCCGCTCCTCCTGCTGTCGATCTTTTTCGTGATGCTGGTGGTCGTTTACTTGATGACCATCCGGCGCGGGACGGTGGTTTCGAGCGGTTACATGGCGACGGCCGATGCGCTTTTGCGTAAACGCGATTATCTCGGATTGCTCGCTGTCTCAAATCGGCACGGAGAGGCCATCGCGCGGGTCGTGCAAAAGATGCTCGATTTTACGACGAAGAATCCGCACGCAGATTTCCAGCAGCTCCGCGAAATCGCCGAGACAGAGGGCACACGCGTCGCGGCCAGTCTGAACAACCGCGTCATTTACCTCGCGGACATAGGAATGATTGCGCCGCTGCTTGGCCTTTTAGGGACGGTGTTTGGAATTATCCATTCTTTCGGCGCGCTTGGAGCCGACATCGGATCGGCGCGTTACGTGGCGCTCTCCCGCGGAATCAGTGAGGCGCTTGTTAACACGGCTGCCGGGCTGGCGATCGGTATTCCAGCGATGATGTTCTACGCATTCTTTCGCGGCAGAGCGCAAAAACTCATATCGGAACTGGAAGCTGCTACCACGCATGTACTAGCTTTGCTTTCGTTGCAGTACGGCAAGCGCGCCGAGCGTACTCCGGTGCTGATCGAGGAGGAACTGTGATGCGGGATTCGATCCCAAACCCCGAATCGCGCATCGCGCATCTCGCTTCATGAACCTGCGTGGTCATGCGCCTTTGCATCATCCCGGTATTCAACTGGCGCCGTTGGTTGATGTGCTCTTGCTGCTGTTGATTTTTTTTCTGCTGACGTGGAACGCCGCGCGCAACGAGAACGAGCTTGACGTGAAGGTGCCGAAAGCGTCCGCTGCGAAGGAGAAAACTGCGCCGATAGGAGACGTTGTGGTCAACGTAAAAGCAGACGGCAACGTCGTGGTTAACCGCCGAACATTAACCGGCCCCGAGCTGACTGAACTGCTTAAGAGCCTGGTGCAATTGAACGCCGAGCAGTCTGTAGTGATCCGTGGCGACGAAGCGGGCGCGTACAAAAATATCGTCGGCGTACTGAACATTTGCACTGAAGCTGGAATAACCAACGTAGCCTTCGCGACAGCGAAATGAAAATAAGGCGCAGCGGTAGGGACGGCGCGCTGCGCTGTCCGGACGCCGCAGCGCGGCGTCGCTACCATTTTCTCGGGCTGGCGATGCTGCTCTGGTCAGCTAGCGTCGCCTCTGCTCAGGACGTGCGCCGTGCACGGCCAGTCGATGAACCGCCTGCACCTCGCGCCGCGCCTGCGCAAGAATCGGCCGACAAAACCTTGCGCTCGTTGGTGCAGGAGTTTTCAGGGACTCCAGCGAGTGAAACCGAGCGATCGGATCAGCGTCAGCTCGATTACGCCAACGCGCTCTTTACTCGCAAACTTTACGACTTGGCGATTCCAGAATACCAAAAATATCTCGACGACTATCCGGGACGTCCCGGTCGGGCGAACGCTTATTTCTCGCTTGGCGAGTGCTATCGAAATCTCAATCGCGTTTCGAGTGCTCGCACAAATTTGCAGAAAGTGCTCAACGATTACGGCGACAGCGAATTTGCCGCGCCTGCCGCGTATGCTCTCGCCGAGATCGCATTCGCGGACAAGGATTACGCGACGGCGCTTCCGCTGTTTCACCGTTCCGCCGGCAAATCAAAGGAGCCGGCGGTGGCGCTTTCCGCGCGTTATTTCGAAGCCCGTTGCCTTGAAGCTCTCGGACGCAAGGACGAAGCAGCAAATATTTATGCTGGAGTTGCCGAGTCCGGAAATCCAAATCCCTATCGCGAAGATGCGCGCGTGACTGCGGCATCGATCTTCGCAGCGCGCGGACGAAAAGTCGATGCGCTAAAGCAATACGAAGCGCTGGCGAATGAAGCACAAAAACCGGCTTTGAAAGCGGAGTCAGCCGTCCGCGGAGGCATGATCGCACTCGAGCTCATCCAGGCGGACAAAGGCAAACTCGACAAGTCGATGGTCGATAGAGCTACTGCGTTATTGCAAAAAGGCCGCACCATGCCCGAGGCGGGAAAATTCCGGGCGATCGCACAAGTCGGTTTGCGCCGATTGCAATACCAGACTGGCCAATACGCACAGTTACTGGCCGACTACAAAAAGGAACTGGGGACGCTTCCCGAGGCCGCACAGGCCGAGGTGTTACTGCTCGCAGCAAACAGCGAGCGGCAGCTCGGGCATTCAAAGGAAGCTGAAGCGCTTTATCGCGACATTATCGCGAAGTATCCAGATCGCGAAGAAGCAAAGGACGCTGCTTATCAACGCCTGATCAACGTTTATAACACGGACCCTTCAGCCTTGAACGCCGCAGTGGACGAATTCCTGGCAACCAATCCCACAGGCGAGCGCGCCGATCAGGCGAAGTTGTTAAAGGCCGAAGCACTTTACAAGCAGCAGAATTACACAGAGGCAGCGTCAATTTACGGAGAATTACGCGGATCTCAGCTTTCTCCAAAGCTGCGTGCCGAAGCGGCGTATAAACTTGGCTTGTGCCACGTGCAAACGAAGAACGTTACCGGCGTGATCGAAGCTTTTACGTATTACATTCAGACGTTCCCGGATAGTCCGGAAATTCCCGCAGCCATGGGTCAACGCGCGTTGGCATACGAGCAGAGCAAGAACTACACCGCCGCGCTCAACGAGTTAAACATAATCATCGCCAAGTATCCCAAAGCGCGGGAGCGCGAAGCGACCTTGCAACTAAAAGCTCTGATCCTGGGCCAACAGGAAAATACCAAGGGCATGGTCGACACGTTTCGCCAGCTGCTGAAGGAGTTCCCCAAGAGTTCTGTGGCGGCGCAGGCGCAATATTATATCGGCAAAGCTGCGTTCGAGGCGAAGGACTATAAGACTGCCCTGACTGCCCTTAACACCGCGCGGCAACTGAACAAGGAGCAGTATTACAATCTGGCGTCGCTTCGGATCATCCTGTGTCAGTTTTATTTGAAGGATCAGGCCGCGCTTACAAAGGAAGTCAACGATTTCATGGCGAGTAGCCCGAGCGCAAACGTGCCGCCGGAAGTTCTCGAGTGGCTCGGCATTCAGTATTACAACGAGAAAAATTTCCAGGCCGCAGAAAAATATCTTAGCGCCCTTCGTAAGGTCGACAACCCTGGCAAGGTTAAGCCCGATTACTTGTTTTACCTCGGCGACGCAGCCACGAAGCTAAAAAATATGGCTGAAGCCGAGGAGGCGTTCAGCAAATATTTGCAGACTGCCAAAGACCCGGCTGGAAAAGCGAAGGTGTTACTCGCGCTTGGCGCAGTTAAGATCAGCGCTCACAAACCCGACGACGCTCAGAAGATCGCCGAAGAAATCATGGTCCTGCAACCCGAGGGCCGGGTAAATGCGGAAGCGCGCCTGCTGGCAGGCGAAGTCCAGCTCGAGCGCGGAAACTTCGACGACGCCGGCAAAGCGTTCAAAGGCGTCGCTCTGCTTTACGACGATCCAGCCATAACTCCGCGCGCATTGAACAAAGCCGCGCTGGCGTATCGCCAAGCCGGCAAAGCCGAAGAAGCCGATCGCCTCTCGCGCGAGCTACGCGAGCGCTACCCGAATTACGCCGGCGGCTAGATAGCAAGGAGTGACGCCTGCCAAACCGTCACTTTCTGCAGTGGACGGCTCCCAAGCCGTCATTCCCTGGAAACAATTGCGATTCCCCAGGGGCCGTCGCCGACTTTGATCCGGCGCAATTCTTTGCGCGATTTGAGATCGACAACGGAGACATCGTTGGATGCGCCGTTGGCGGTATAGAGCTTTGATCCACTGGGATCGAGTGCAATGCCCCAGACGCGGTTTCCGACGGAAATTGTGGTCGCTACTTCGTTCTTTTGGGTGTCGATGACGGCAACGGCGTTTCCGCGACCTGTGGAGACGTAAAGCTCTTTTCCATCCTGGGAAACTGCAGTGCCCATCGGCAGCGAGCCAGTAGGCAATTGGATTTTTGACAATAATTTGTGCGACTTCGCATCGATCACGGCGACGTATCCGCCGTTCTCGCATGCGACGTACGCGCGTGAGCCGTCCGACGGGAATGCAACGGAACGCGGGCGTCCTCCGGTGTCGATTTTTGCTATTACTCGCTGTGCGTCTGGATCGATCGCGAACACTTCGCCTTTTTCTTCACAGGTCACGTATACTTCGCCACTCTCCGGATTTACGCCCACTCCTTCCGGCTCATCCGACACGTTTATTTTCCCACGAGATTGCCCTGAACCGAGATCGATGATCGAAGCGCTGGCGTCGTCCTCGTTCGCGATGAAGGCAAATTTTCCATCTTTGCTGATTGCGAATTGCTCAGGGTCTGAGCCGACATGCCAGCGATCGATCAACTTGCGCGCTGCCGGATCGATTACGCCGAGACCGTCAGCGGTTTTGTCCGCAGACGCACGATTTCCGTCGATGCCGGGCGCCATTCGTGGTGAACCGCTCAGCGTTACGAACAGTCGCCTTCCATCCGGTGCGGCGTGAATCCCGCGTGGCCGTTTGCCGACGCGAAAAGTCGCAACCATTTCGTCCGTCGCACCGTCAATCACTGTGACGTCGTCCGAGTGTTCATTGCTGACGAAAACGAGATAGCTCGGCGATTCCGCATTCACCACGATCGCGCCTGCCACAAGGACGCAAAAGACAAAAAAGGAACGCATGGGTGACGCGTTACATCTCAATGCTGTACTGATCAACCCCTTTCACAGCGAGCTTGCTCGCTGATGACAAGCGTTGGACTTTTGTCCATGCAAACACATGACAAGCTCTTTATTCCCGGCCCCGTCGAAGTGTCCGAAAAAACCTGGGCGGCGTTCACGCTGCCGTTGATTGGGCATCGGAGCGAAGATTTTAAGAATCTTTACTCTGCGATTCATCCGGGGCTTCAGAGATTGTTCGGAACAAAACAGCCCGTGTTCCTTTCAACCTCCTCGGCGTGGGGTGTGATGGAAGCTTCAATCCGGAACCTGGGTGATCGCGGCGTGCTTTGCTGCATGTGCGGCGCGTTCTCGGATAAATGGTTTGATGTTGCAAAGCGCTCCGGAAAAAATGCCGAGGCGCTCCAGGTCGATTGGGGAAAACACATTGATCCGAAAGCTGTCGACCGGCAATTAGCGACTGGAAAGTTCGATACGGTCACGTTGACGCACAGCGAAACCTCAACTGGTGTGATGAATCCGCTGGAGGAAATCTGCTCTGTTCTCGCGAAGTATCCCAATGTCGCGCTCATCGTCGATACGGTCTCGTCTTTCTCCGGTGTGAAAATCGACATGGACGCGCTCGGGATCGACGTGATGCTCACTGGCGCGCAAAAAGCGCTGGCGTTGCCGCCCGGCTTTGCGCTGTTCGCCGTTTCGGAGAAAGCGTTCGCACGCGCCGAAAAGATTCCGAACCGTGGATTTTATTTTGATTTCCTGGAGTTCAAAAAGGAGCAAGCGCAGTGGATGACGCCGAGCACGCCCAGCATCGGACACATACATGCGCTGCAATTCAAGCTTGAAGAAATTTTTGAAGAAGGTCTGGAGGCGCGCTTTGCTCGACACGCTCGCACGAACGCGCTGGTGCACGATTGGGTGCGCCGCACGGGATTTGATTTCTTCGCCGAGGAAGGATTCCGATCAAAAACACTGACCTGCGTGAAAAACAACAAAGGCATCGACGTGCTGGAGTTCGCAAGAAAACTTCGGGAGAAGCATCATTTGGTGATCGATCCCGGTTACGGGAAAATTCGCGGCCAAACTTTTCGCCTCTCAAACATGGGAGACGAAACGGAGGAAACCGTCTCGCATTTATTGGCGTGTCTGGATGACGTTCCGTAGCGGCGCCCCTCACCTCAGTCCTCCCCCCACAAAATGGGGAGAGGCGGAGCGCTTGAGCTCATCGTGTTGAAGGTTACGCGCCAGTGCATGATTGATCGCCTCGCCCTTTGGCAAAAGGAGAGGATTAAGGTAAGGGATTGTTTTCGAAACGCATCGGGGACCCCGGTGATTCAGCGCCGAGAAACATCTGGTGGTTAGCACGCGTGATTTTGCTCACGCAGCATCACCACGTAGCTTCATTAACGGTCTATGCCAGTGATTGAAGCTTCCCAATTGACGAAGGTCTACCGCACTTACCGCAAGGAGCGCGGACTCTGGGGGTCGATCAAAGGGTTGTTCAGACGGCGTTACGACGAAACGCGAGCGGCAGACCAGGTCTCCTTTCAAATCGAGGAAGGCGAGTTTGTCGGATTCCTCGGTCCGAACGGCGCGGGTAAAACCACTGTGCTCAAAATGCTCTCCGGATTGCTGAACCCAACATCGGGTGATGCCCGCGTGCTTGGTTTTGTTCCATGGGAAAGGCGCAACGAAATGAAGCGCCAGTTCAGTTTGCTCATGGGACAAAAGAATGCGCTGTGGTGGGACCTGCCCGCGCAGGAATCGCTTGAACTCAACCGCGCGATTTATGGGATCGACCGCGAGAGGTTTGAAAAGGTCGTAAACGGATTATCGGAACTCCTGGAAGTGCGAGACAAAATGAACGTGATGGTGCGCGAACTGTCCCTGGGCGAACGCATGAAGATGGAACTCATTGCTGCGCTCATTCACCAGCCGCGCGTGCTTTTTCTCGATGAACCGACGATCGGGCTGGATGTGGTCAGTCAAAAGCGCGTCCGCGAATTTCTGCGTATCTACAATGAGCAACATCACATCGTGACGCTGCTTACCAGCCATTACATGCAAGATATCGAAGAGTTGTGCCATCGGGTTCTGGTGATCGATCACGGCAAAATCTTCTTTGACGGACCGCTAGAAGAAATCGTCGATCGGTTTTCAGGATACAAAATTCTGAGTCTAACCTTTGAAAAAGAAGCAACGCGTGATCTTTCGCGCTTTGGTGAAGTGACCGAACAAACGCCGGTTTCGGTGCAGCTAAAAGTTCCGCGCGCAAAAGTCACGGAAACCTGCCGGGAACTTCTTGAGGCATGTGATGTTAGCGACATCAACGTCCAAGAGGTGCCCGTCGAAGAGGTAATTCGGCAGCTGTTCGGCGAACGACACGAGCAGCATGAGGCGGCCAGTCTCGCAGCGGCAGAAGCGGCGCAGGTGGGTTAGAGTAGCGTGAGCCTCTGGCTTGCGAGAGACGCAAGCGGGACGGATCCGCTACTTCAATGCAAAACTCGGCAGGATGCTCTTTTCCATCGCTTCGGCAAAAGTTGGATACTGCGGCGTCCACCCCAGGCGACGCAGCTTTGCGTTGCTAACACGTTTGTTGCTATTCCCGCGTTTGCGCTGCTCTTGCTCCAATTTGCCGATGGGCGGCAGCGGCCGATTCAACCTCTGCGCCAGCCAGCGGTAACATTCGCTTTGCAAAATCGATTCATCGTCGACGACGTTGAAAATCTGGGCGGTCTCGGTTTTTCCATTCAGCAAAAAGAAGAGCGCGGACGCGATGTCATCTCGATGGACCTGATTTACAAAGCGATCATTCTCCGGATCGATGATCGCCTTGCCCTCCAAGAATTTCGTCAGTAAGGCAGACCGTCCCGATCCATAGATTCCAGCGAGCCGCGCGACGATGCCGCCGTGATCGAGAACCAATGCTTCAGCTCCAAGCAGAATGCGGCTCGTGTCCCGCGTTGGTTTTGTCTCGCTTTCTTCCGTCACCCAAGCTCCATCGCGTTGCGCGTAAACGCTGGTACTGCTCGTGAAAAGCGTTTTCGATTTTGGAAATATGTCCAAAAGATTGCGTGCACCGTTCAGATAAAGCTGCCGATAGATACCGGCGTCGCCGCCGCGCGAACTCGCACAATGGATCACTGCATCGACTTCGGCCGCTGCCAGAGCCGATTGAGCGACCTCAGCGCATTTTGATATATCGACTCCGCGAACGGGATACGGCTTCGCTGCTAAACTCGCTGCGGATTCGGTAGAACGGGTCCAGGCTTCTACCGCCCAGCCGGCAGCATGAAATAAATCGGCCGCCGCTTCCCCAACATAACCACATCCGGCGATTAAAATTCGCGGCATGACCCTGTAGAGTCCGCGATCCTCAACGGGGAATCCAATGCTCGATTCCGTCCATGGCCGATGCGCTGAGGACAGCGCACGGTACAGCAGTCGCTGTGTGGCACGTCATCGTACGAGTGCAGGTATCGACATTCCCATGTCTCACGCTGTTGCACCTGCGATTTCGATTTCGTCAAAAATATTTCTCTGAGTGGCGCGAACTTGTTTCAGACGAATCAGCTCCAGAAGCGCGAGAAACGTTACGACTAATTCCACGCGCGATACAGCGGCGCCAAATAGATCAGAAAACCGGAGCGGAGTGCCAGTCGCCACGTGTTGCAGAATGGTGTCGATCTTTTCCGAAACGCTAAAACGCTCGCCAAGGATTTCCTGTACGTCCTGTCGCGCTTCGATCCTTTTGATCACCGTTTGGAACGCATTAATGAGTTGAAAAATTCCGACTTCGCCCAACCGCAGCGGCTCCTGTAATGCCAGAGAGGAGGCGCCTTCTCGGGCAAAAATCTTCTCTTGTTCCAACTCGCGCAGATGCAGTTCGGCTGCCGCTTCCTTAAACTTCTTATACTCGATCAGTTGCCGGATTAACTCCCAGCGCGGATCGTCTTCGCCCGCGTCTTCTTCTGGCGGCTGTTGGTCAATTGGCAAGAGGCTGCGGCTTTTCAGGTAAATGAGGTTGGCCGCCATCACGATAAATTCGCCGGTCAACTCGATGTTCAGCTCTTTGAACGCTTGGAGATACTCCAGGTACTGACTGGTGATGCGTTCGAGCGAGATATCGTAAATGTCGATCTCATCCTGTTTGATGAGATAAAGAAGGAGATCGAGCGGACCTTCGAAAACCTCGAGCTTGACCTTGTAATCGGCTTCCATGTGTCGCGCTCGATTCTAGACGACTGCACCTTAAAGTAAATTGTGCGGACGAGACGCGCAGCCATTGTGCGGCACGCCGCCCGGTATCGTGCGAGAACGGCTAGTTAAGCGGGAACTTTGCGGTGAATCCAAACGCTGTTCACCAGCCCGAGACCAAACATGATCATCAGCACAAAAGAGCCGCTGTAACTGATCAATGGAAGCGGCACGCCGGTGATTGGCAGCATGGCGATGGTCATCCCCATGTTTTGAAAAATATGCGTGAAGATGAGGGCTGTGATCCCCACCACCAGAAGCAGTCCCAGTTGATCACCGGCAAAAAACGCAACAAAAAGACATATCATCAAAAGCAACGCGAACCCGCCGATGAGAAGTACTCCCCCAACAAATCCCCATTGCTCTCCAATGGCGGAGAAAATGTAGTCGTTGTGCACAGCCGTCGCGGGAAGAAACCCAAGCTCGATCTGCGTATTTGGCGCCTTAAATCCTTTGCCGGACCAGCCACCTGAACCAATGGCAATGAGAGATTGATTAATTGCCCATGCAGAACCCTGCTTGTCGATATCGGGATGCGTGAAGGCCGTGATCCGTTGTTGCTGATACGGCTTGAGCCCGAAATTAATCGCGATCGGGATAAAGGCGATTCCGATGAGAATGATGCAAATCAAATAACGTAACGGCAGTCCTCCGACAAACCAGAGCGCCAGGAGCACCGGAATCCAAATGATAACCTCGCCCAAATCGGGTTGCAGCAGAATGAGCAGGCACGGCGCCCCGGCAATCGCACCAGACAGTAACAACCGCAGCATGGGGTGCATCTCGCGAAACTGAGTAAGGAATAGCGCCAACACCATGATCCCGGCGACAACAGCAAGTTGCGCCGGTTGAAAGTTGATTGGACCTATATGCAGCCAACTCCGCGCACCGTAGACCTTCGTGCCGATAAACTTTGTCAAAATCAGAAAGACGATGCCGCCTAAATACATCGGCAACGCGCCCCAACGGATCCAGCGGTAGTGAATCAAACTGGTCAGCATGAACGCAAACACACCGACAGCGACCCAATTCGCCTGCTTTCGCCAGAAGTCTGCTGCATATGGATCGGTCCGCGAGGACGTCGCGCTGTAGATTGCTATGACGCCAAAAATCGCGAGCGCGAGCATCGTTACCAGCAAAAGCCAGTTTTGGCCGAGCAACTTTCGCAGAAACGGCGTCATGCTACGTGATCCGCTAAACTCCCGATGCCTTCAACAGGAAATTTGGGAATGATTACGCGCAAGTTGCGACAGTAGCAAGACCTTCAGGCAAAAAACCCGAACTTCGCAGAACTGGCGAGGATGGTCAGTTCGCAAATTCAAGGGAGCGTCTGATTTGTGACTTACGGGTTTGCCTTCTGGTTTCACGTTGCAACCCGGCATTTTCGCATCTCCAAATAGCTGAAGGTAAGCGTTTTACAATAATTTTCGCACAAGATTGCCGGTTCGCTTGTCTCCAGATTTAGAGTCCACTAAAGTACTCTCCCCGTTGCACGTTTTGGAGGTTCCCCGTGGCCAAGAAAAAGAAAAACACGAAACGAAAGCTCGCTCATCCAAAGTTGCCGATGCAGCGCCAACTGAATTTGCGGCACGAGGGAACGCATTTCGATCTGCACGCCATCTTTGATGACTTAAACCACCGGTACTTTCGAGGGCGTCTTCGCAGGTACGAGGTCCTGTGGGGCCGGCGAAGGAGACATCGCCCAAGAGAGAATTTCGTTTTTGGCACGATCCAGGAGCAAGACCGCGTCATTCGAATCAATCCTGCGCTGGACCAGCCGTTCGTGCCGACCTGGTTTTTGCGTTACGTGCTTTATCACGAAATGCTGCACTCGGTGGTGCCCGATCAAACCCTATCGGGCAACCGCCGGCGAGTTCACACTGATGAATTCAACCGCCGGGAGCGCGAATTTCCTCAGTACCGACGCGCGCGGCGCTGGGAAGAAGAAAATCTCTCACGGTTTTTGCGTTAAACAGCGTCAGCGGCTTTGCGTAACTGGTGCCGGAGAGGGCCTCTCAGACAACGAGGGCGTCGTCGCTACGTTCTTTTTGATGAGATACCAAAGCGTCGTCGCGAGCAGGAGAGAGATCAACTTCGCGCGCCAGTTGTTCAGAATCAGTCTCTTCATATTTGCTGTGCAACAAAATTTCCGCGATCCGTTGCCGGAAGGTCTCCGGTGTGAAATTGCGCTCGATTCGGCGCCGGTGGCAAATGGAAATACCGCCGGTCTCTTCGGAGACGACCACCGCCACCGCGTCCGATTCCTCGGTAATCCCGAGCCCGGCGCGATGACGTAAGCCCAGGCTGCGGTCCAAGGTTTCTCGCTGGCTTACAGGAAAAATGCACGCTGCAGCTGCAATTCGTCCGTTGCGAAGGATCACTCCGCCGTCGTGCAATGCAGCCTTTGGATGAAAGATAGTGAGGATCAGCTCGACCGAGAACTCTCCATCGATTATCACGCCCGTTTCCTCGTAAACACGAATCGATGTGTCGCGCTCGATCGCGATGAGCGCGCCGAACTGTTTATTGGCCAACTGCGTCACTGCCTCGGCCAGATCATGGACGGTCTCTCGCTTCTCGCTCGTCAGCGAGAAAATTGGATGTCCGCCAAGCGCAGCCAGGCCACGCCGCAGCTCCGGCTGGAAAATGACGACTAAGGCGACTGCAAGAAAAACCGAGAAGCTTCGGATGAGCCAGCCAATCACAACCAAATTCAGCAGCGTCGAAATTAGCGTCAGCGTCAGAAAAACGATCGCCAAGCCTGTGAGTACTTTTGCCCCGCGAGTTCCCCGAAAGTAGAGGTAGCCGTAATAGATCGCCACGCTCAGCAGAATGATTTCGAACAGGCTGCGCCAGCCCCTGAACCAGAGATCGATGAGTTGATGAATCATCCTGTCCTCCCAAGGATTGCCTCCGTTACACGCAACGCACTCACATTTTCTTTAACAGCATGAACCCGGAACACGTCTGCGCCGCGCGCGCGCAGGAGCGCAGTCAACGCGACCGCAGGCGCTCCGCGGTCGTCCATGTCTTGCGACTCGATTAGTTTCCCCAAAAACGATTTGCGGGAAACGCCAATCACGAGTGGTCGGTCATGCGCGCGAAGCCGCTCCAGCTGCGCGAGCAATTCCAGATTGTGATCGAGCGTTTTCCCGAAACCAATGCCCGGATCAAACGCAATTGCCATGGGATCAATATTACAACCTATGGCGCACGCATATTGTTGTCGAAAAAAATCCGCCACTTCTGAAACAACTTCGTTATATCGGGGCTGCTTCTGCATCGTCCGCGGAGTTCCTTGCATATGCATGATAATCAAAGCGGATTTCGTTTCTGCAATCAGCGGCAGCATGCCTTCGTCGCCTCGTCCCCCGGTGACGTCATTCACAATCGAAGCGCCTGCCTGAATCGCCGCCAGCGCGACTTCTGTTTTCGACGTGTCTATTGAAATCGGAACGTCTATCTTCGTTCGTAACTTTTCGACCACTGGAATGACTCGACGTAATTCCTCGTCGGCGGCAATCGGTTCGGCGCCAGGTCGCGTCGATTCGCCACCGACATCAACGATGTCCGCTCCATCTGCGGCCATTTTCAGGCCGTGCTCGATGGCTTTCTCCGCTGCAAAAAATTTCCCGCCCTCGGAAAACGAATCCGGAGTGACATTCAACACGCCCATGATCAGTCCCTGGCGCGAAAGATCGAAGATGCGGTCGCCGATTTTCCAAAGTCTCCCACGCATCATGCGATGAGACTAACACGGGACGCGGATTATTCGAAAAATGCCGAAATCAGAATGGGAGAATCAACAATGACGGATGCCGAACGTCGAAGGAATGCCGATATATGAGTGACGGGGCAGCCACAGCTGAGCGCTCTTTCGTCATGTAATCATTCGAGCTCCCTTCGTCATTCGTGGTTCGTCATTTCTTCCTGGAATAGCGCCCCATCAATTCATCCTGAGCAATCACATGGCCTTTCATCGCAGCATCCAGCTGCCCTCGTCTTGCACCGGCCGGCAAATCCAACTCTCGATCCAGGGCGAAAATCTTGAAATAGTAGCGGTGCATGCCCGAAGGTGGACACGGTCCGCCGTAGCCCGATTTACCGAAGTCGTTTGTTCCCTGCACTCCTTTCGGCGTGCTTCCTTCTGCAACAGTGCTCGTCTGCGGCGAGATGTTCCAAACCACCCAATGCGTGAACAGTCCGCTCGGCGCGTCTGGATCATCGACGATCAACACGAGAGTTTTTGCTTCGGCAGGAATGCCCGAAATCTGCAAAGCCGGACTGGTGTTCGGGCCGTCGCACGTAAACTTTGATGGAATGTTGCCACCTTGCTGGAAGGCAGAACTTGTGATCTTCATTTTAGCTCCTCCTGCAGCAAACGTAGCGATCGCCGCTAGCAAAATGGCCGATGGACCGGCAAGAATCGCCTTTTGCATAGATAGACCTTCTGTTGAAATCGCGCTAAATCGACAAACCTGACCATATTGTTTCGCCCAAATGCCTGTCAACGGACGTAAGATTCGAGAACAAGTTCTGGCGCTCCTGGCCCGGAAAGATTATCGGCCGCTCAACAAGGTCGACATGGCGCGCGAACTTCGGTTGGCGGCCAGTGAACGAGTTGTCTTGCGCAAAACGCTGCGCCAGCTAGAGCGCGCAGGCGAAATCGCGCGCATCCGCAAAAACCAGTATGTCTTACCGGCCGAGGCGGATCTCGTAACCGGCAAACTGTCGATCCATCAGGTCGGCTACGGCTTTCTTTCACCGGAAACACCGGGCGAGCCCGATGTTTTCATTGCAGCGGAAAATATCGGAACAGCGATGCACGGCGACCGCGTCGTTGCTCGAATATCGCCTGATACGCCTTATGGGCGAATCAAAGGACGGCGCGAAGGACGTGTGATTCGAATCCTTGAACGCGCACACGATACGATCGTCGGCACGCTCCAGCGGTCGCAGAATTTTTACTACGTCGTGCCGGATGATCCGCGCTTCGTGCATGACATCTACGTCCACCCGGACCGAGATCAGCGACAACAGCCATCAGCGAATGTGGGCGACAAAGTCGTGGTTCGTCTGGATGCGTGGGAGTCGCGCCACGTCAATCCCGAAGGCGAAATCATCGAAGTGCTCGGGGCAGCGTCCGCACCGGGCGTCGACGTGCTCTCGATTATCCGCAAATTTCATCTGCGCGCAGAATTTCCAAAAGATGTTTTGAATCAGGCGGAGCGGATTTCCGAACAAATCGTGGCGCGACAACTCGAGGGACGCGAAGATTTGCGCAAAGAATTTGTCGTCACAATCGATCCCGATGACGCGCGGGATTTCGATGACGCGATTCAGGTCGAGAAGATCAAGAATGGTTGGCGCCTCGGCGTGCACATTGCCGATGTCGCCGCCTACGTGGAACCTGGCAGCCCCCTGGATCGCGAAGCGCGCCGGCGCGGGAATAGCGTATATTTGCCCGATCGCGTGATTCCAATGTTGCCGGAACGGTTGAGCAATGTTGTTTGCAGTCTCAACCCCGGAGTCGACCGGCTTACACATTCAGTGTTTATCCATTTCGATAAAAATGGCGTGGTGAGGAGTGCGCGCTTTGCACACAGTGTGATTCGCAGCGTGCACCGGCTTACATACAAACAAGCCTACGCGATCTTAACGTCCCCACTCCGTGACCAATTAGGCGAACGTCTGCATCTTGCCTGGGAACTTGCTGTGTTACTGCGCAAGAAACGATTCCAGCACGGCGCGCTCGACCTCGATTTTCCGGAAGTGAAAGTCTGGGTCGATAAACAGGGTCATCCGGTAAAATTAGAACGCGTTGAGAACGATGAATCGCACCAGTTAATCGAAGAGTTCATGCTCGCAGCCAACGAGGCTGTCGCGCGGGAGCTTAAGAAACGTGCGGTTCCCACCGTCTACCGCGTTCACGAAAATCCAGACCCGGAAAAGCTCGCAGAGTATCGCGAGTTTGTGCTTAGCTTTAACTACAGGGTGGGCGATCTGACCCATCGCGGTGAGTTGCAGCGATTACTCGAGTTGATCGGCGGAAAACCCGAAGAACAAGCTCTAAAGATCGCGCTGCTGAAGAGTTTGAAACGCGCGCGCTATTCTGCCCAACCGCTTGGCCATTATGGCTTGGCAAAAACAAATTATCTGCATTTCACGAGTCCAATTCGGCGTTATGCCGATCTGGTAGTGCATCGTTCTCTTGGTAGGGACGGCACTCCGTTGCCGCCCGCCTCCTCCCGAATTACCGAACGGCGTTCACGGAGTGACACGCCCTACCATTCGTCGGGTCCGTCGGGCAACGCAGCGCGCCGTCCCTACCATCCCGACATGGGCGAAATCGCTTCCATCGCGGAGCACCTTTCAACTACTGAACGAACCGCAGCCGATGCGGAGATCGATGCTGCGCAAATGAAGAAGCTCGAATTTTTTCAACGACAACTCGACGAACGCAATCCGCAGATTTTTCGCGCCGCAATTGTCGATGTCCGCAACTACGGGTTGATGGTGGAATTGCCGGATGCCCTGATTACCGGCCTTGTTCATGTCTCCTCACTGACCGACGATTTTTATTCGTTTGAACCCGCCAGACGGCAGCTCATTGGAAGACGCTCGCGCAAACGGTTCAGCGTCGGCGACCAATTATCCGTCTTCGTCGCTCGCGTCGACATCTTTAAACGGCAGGTGGATTTTGCGATTGCGCTGACTTCGGAAGCGCCGAGGAAACAGAGCCGCGCGAGACGGCGATCGAGCATTGCTCGTGGAGGGAGTTGAAAACCGATCACCTTTCTTCCGTTTGTTTAAGTCATGGCGGACAAACTAAACAAGCAGCCCGAGAATGCGCCCGGGCAGTGGTATGTGGACACGAGCTGCGCGTTGTGCCGGATGTGCCTTGAAGAAGCGCCGAATCTGATCACCTACAACCGCGACGAAACCGCGGTTCATTTTTTCAAGCAACCCGAAACGGCCGAGGAAACCGCTGCCGCGCAGCGAGCGATGGAAGTTTGTCCCACGCTCGCGATCGGAAATGACGGATGAATATTTGCGACGATTACAGATCGCCGCTACAAGATTTCCATGACTGAAGCTACTGCTGTTGCTGCTACGCCTGTCGCTGCCCTCGCGCGATACACGCGGGCAAACCCGTTTCCGGCGAAAATGCTGGTCAATCGCCGCCTGAGCGGGCCGGAATCTGGGAAGGATACGCGGCACTTCGAGCTCGATCTGACCGGATGGGGCTTGAGCTTTGAAGTTGGTGATTCATTGGCTGTTTATCCAACGAACGATCCTGAGTTAGTTGATGAAATCATCCGTACGCTCGGGGCGACTGGCGATGAACAAGTGCCGCGGCAGAAAGGTGAACCGACGACATTGCGCGAAGCGCTACTGCGCGATTACAGCATCAAGCAGCCAACCCCGAAATTTTTGAAGGCCATTGCCCAACGTGCCAGCGCAGCGCCAACGCTTGGTTATCTTCTCGCGCCAGACCGGAAACAGGATCTGGAGACGTATCTCTGGGGGATGGAAGTAATCGACTTCCTCGTCGAACATCCTTCCGTCCGCTTTACGCCATCGGAGTTTGTCGGCTTACTGACCAAATTACAGCCGCGGCTGTATTCAGTGGCCTCAAGTTTAAGAGCGTACACCGATCAGGTGCACTTCATCGTCGATGTCGTCACTTACGAAAGCAACGGTCGGCTGCGCAAAGGAGTTTGCTCATCTTTTCTCGCCGAACGCGCTGATGACGTTCCGGTGCCTGTCTTCCCCAGTGTGGCAAAACATTTTCATCTGCCCGAAGATCCAAACACGCCGATCATCATGGTCGGTCCCGGAACCGGTGTCGCGCCATTCCGCGCATACTTACAGGAACGACAAGTCGCCGGGGCCAAAGGAAAGAACTGGCTCTTCTTTGGCGCGCAGCATGAGAGCTGCGATTTTGCGTACGGAGACGAATTCACGGCGTATGTGCAACAGGGGCTTCTTGCACGGCTCGATTGCGCCTGGTCACGCGATCAAGCGCAGAAGGTCTACGTTCAGCACAAAATGACGGAAAATGCGGCCGAAATTTGGAAGTGGCTTGATGCCGAGGGCGCGCACTTTTTCGTGTGCGGCGATGCACGCCGTATGGCCAAGGACGTCGATGCGACACTGCGGAAAATTGTGCAGGAGCAAGGCGGCAAGACGGTCGAGCAAGCCAACGAATACGTGGAGAAACTCAAGAGCGACAAGCGCTACAAGCGCGATGTATATTAGTCCAATGATCCGTTGAATCGTGATCAAGGTACATCGGATTTGCGATTCGACGGTTTAACCGCTCAAGGCAGGCCAGGCACTGGTCTTTGTCGACATTTGTGGCATAATAAATTCAAACCCTCCGAGCCAGGAGAGGAGTTTGTTGCGTTCAAATATCTAGAGATTCCTCGACTTCGCTCGGAATGACAGAACAGAAAGCCATGTACGAGAACACTGAGTTCACATTGAGCCGGGATTGCGAGGCGATCCAGATTCCGAGCGGTCAGAAGACTACGATCCCCGCCGGCACGCAGGGAGCGATCACGCAAAGCCTCGGCGGAAGTTATACGATAGCGACTTACCAGGGTTTGGCGCGTGTCGCGGAGAAGGACCTCGATGCGCTCGGTCTGGAAAAACCGCAGACGCAGGAAGCCCAAAAAGTTGCACGCACAGACGGTGAAGCTTCAGAAGAAGACGTCTGGAATCAGTTGCGCCAATGCTACGATCCGGAGATCCCGGTCAACATCGTTGATCTCGGTCTGGTTTACGATTGCCGTTTGATTAAGAAAGAGGATGGCGGAACGCGGGTTGAAGTGAAAATGACCTTGACCGCGCCCGGTTGCGGCATGGGCCCGGCCATCGCTCACGATGCGCAGAGCAAAATCCTCAGTGTCGACGGCGTGGATGAAGCGGACGTCCAATTGGTTTGGGACCCGCCGTGGAACCAGAACATGATCAGCGAAGCCGGGCGGATGAAGCTCGGGATGATCTGACGCAGCGCAGGCTTTGCAGGACAGTGTCAGTTCCCTTTCGGAGTGTTTTTGTTGGCAATTTTCTGCCGTTGCGAAATTTTTTTGCGATTTTTCTATTCTCATATTGACAAGACCCATCCGAATTCTAAACTCGGCATCTCCGAAACGCCGCAAGTTGAAAAATTCTGAGCGCGTTTTAAAAAATTGATATGCCCCTGACGGAACTCATCCTGACTGAAAACGTGCCCGGACTCGGTGCTGAGGCCGACGTGGTGAAAGTGCGCCGTGGTTATGCGCGAAATTATCTTCTGCCACGCGGCAAAGCATACGAGGTCACGCCCGGCGCATTGCGCCAGCTCGATGCTCTGAAGCAAAAGCGTGCCGAGCGCGAAGCGCGCGAGCTGAACGAGGCGGAAGAATTAGCGCGCCGAATCGGCAAGGCGCGACTGGTCTTCACGCTAGAAACCGGCGAAACAGGAAAGGCGTTCGGGTCGGTTACTGCGCAAGACATCGTTAATCGGCTCAAGAACGAGCTTGGAGTAGAAATCGATCGACATAAAATCGTTTTGGAGCGGCCGATCAAAGATACCGGCGAGCACGAGGTCGCGATCAAATTGCATCATGATGCAACCGCACAACTTGTTTTTCAGGTGAAATCCGCAGAGGAACCGAAGCCGGAGGCAACGAGCGCTCCGGCAGAAGAACCGAAAAAGAAACACCGATTTTTCCACAGAAAAAAGGAAGAGAAAAAAGAAACGGAATAAATGGCGACTCAACCGTCCTCGCGGACCGCTGAGAAGCCTCGCAGAGAATCCGGGAACGGACCCGGCCGAGGCTGGCCGGAGAGAAGCGGCGAAAAAGTTGTTCCCATTTCGCCAACAGGTTCTGCGCAGGATATTCACCGTACCCCGCCGCACAGCGTGGAAGCGGAGCAGGGCGTTCTTGGGTCGATGCTGATCTCGCCGCGAGAAACGATCGCGGAATGCGTCGAGAAGATTAACGAAGAATACTTTTACGTTCCCGCGCACCGGACGATCTACAACGTTCTGGTCGATCTTTGGAACACGGGGCAGGCGATCGACCTGATCACGTTTACCCAGGTGCTTCGGGACCGGCATCTTCTGGACAGCGTGGGTGGCGCTGCCTTCGTGACGAGTCTATTCACTTTCGTTCCGACTGCGGCGAACGTTGGGTATTACCTCGAGATCGTCCGCGACAAATACATTCTGCGCGAAATCATTTCCGCCGCCACTGAGAGCGTGCGCCGCGCGTACGAGGAGCAGGACGAGGTGAACAATCTGCTCGATGAAGTCGAACAGAGAATCTTCGCGGTCGGCGAAGACCGTTTCAAAGGTGAGATGCTCTCGATGAAGGAACAAGTGATGAGCACTCTGGAATCAATTGAGAAGCTCTTTGAAAACAAAGGCGCGATTACCGGAGTTTCGACCGGCTTTCGCGATCTCGACAAGCTGACAAGCGGCTTGCATTCCTCAGAAATGATTGTGATCGCAGCGCGGCCGAGCATGGGAAAGACAGCGCTCGCAATGAACATTGCTGAGCATGCTGCCATCGAGGTGAAGCTGCCCGTTGCAATTTTCAGCTTGGAGATGAGCGCGCAGCAGCTTGTTCAGCGCATGCTTTGTTCACGAGCCCGCGTCAACCTAGCTAAAACGCGAGATGGATTTCTTGGGGAAGCCGACTTTCCAAAACTAACGCACGCAGCTTCGAAACTGGCGGAAGCGAAAATCTTCATCGACGACAGCGCCGGTCTCACGATTCTCGAATTGCGAGCAAAAGCCCGGCGGCTGAAGGCGCAGCAGAATGTCCAGCTTATCATCGTCGACTATTTGCAACTGCTTAGATCGACATCTCGCCGCGCGCAGGACAATCGGCAGCTGGAAATCTCCGAGATTTCCGCGGGGCTCAAAGGCTTGGCTAAGGAACTAAAGATACCGATCATTGTTGTGGCTCAGTTGAATCGCAATCCGGAGATCCGAACAGGCAGCGGCAAAGGAGTTCCCCGGCTGGCGGATCTGCGAGAATCAGGCTCAATCGAGCAGGATGCCGATCTTGTCGGTTTGCTTGTTCGGGAGGAATATTACGCCGATTCAGACGAGGAACGAACAGAGCTGGAAGGCAAGGCTGAGCTTATTATTGCCAAACAGAGAAATGGTCCGATCGGCCAAGTTAAACTTACTTTCCTGAAGGACTTCACGCGCTTTGAAGACCGCGCGGAAGAGGCGGCTGAGCCGGAGGAAGCGTTTTAGAGCGATTTTGCCGCATCGATAACGTGCTGCGCATCGATCCCGCGTTCTTTCATCACTTCTGCGCCGGGTGCGCTTAAGCCGAACTGGTGCAGCCCGATGACTTTCCCGTCGAGACCAACGTATTGATACCAAATCTCAGTCACCCCGGCCTCGATTGCGACGCGTTTCCTGCATTCATCAGGCAAAACTTCTTCGCGATATTCTGAAGGCTGACGATCAAACCGCTCAAAACACGGCAACGAAACGACGCGGACGCCGTCACCGAGCTCTTTTGCCGCCGCCAGTGCGTGCTGCAGTTCGCTCCCGCACGACATAATGATCAGGTCGAGTTTGCCTTTCTCTTTTTTCGCGATGTAACCGCCGCGCAACGCTCCTTCGCGACGCAGGTTCACATCGATGTCGTTCAAGATCGGAACGGTCTGCCGCGTGAGTGCGAGCAATGTCGGTCCCTCGACTCGCTGCATCGCAGCGACAAATGCGCCTGCGGTTTCCTCCGGATCGGCCGGGCGGATAACGTCGATATTCGGCATCAAACGCACCGAACTAACGGTCTCCACGGGTTCATGTGTCGGACCGTCTTCGCCCACTCCGATCGAGTCGTGCGTAAAAATGTAAATGTTCGGCAGCTTCGCCAGCGCAGCCAGACGAATTGCGGCTCGGCAATAATCGGTGAACACCATGAATGTTGCGCCCGATGCGCGAAAGAGACCGTGATACGAGATACCGTTGAGGATCGCGCACATCCCGTGCTCGCGAATGCCAAACCGGATATTGCGGCCGCCGGGTGTATCCCGCGTGAAGTCCCCGCCGTCCTTGATATAATTCATGGTCGATCCGTACAGATCGGCGCTGCCGCCAATCAACAACGGCATTGCTTGCGCGATCGGCTGCAACACTTCGCCACCGGCTTTGCGCGTGGCCAGTTTCGCATCCTTCGGAAAGTCTGGAATTTTCTCTAAAAGATTGGCTGGAACTTTTCGCGCGAAACCGTCATCGAGCACTTGCGCTTTATCAGGATTTTTCTTGCGCCATGCCCCATACGTCTCTTCCCAGCGATTGTAGTCCGCGAGCAGTTTCTTCTTGTGCTGGGCAAAATAGTCGTACACGTCCTTCGACACGAAGTAATGTTCGTCGGGCAACCCGAGCGCTTTCCGCGCGGCATCGACAAATTTTGCGCCCGCTTCGCCGTGCGCCTTGTATGTCCCTTCGACTTCGGGGATGCCTTTGCCGATGAGGGTGTGCGCGATGATGAACTGCGGTTTGCCGTTGTCGCGCCGCTTTGCCACATTGAATGCGTCGAGAAACTGCTGCATGTCCTGTCCCTCGATTTCCTGGACGTCGAAGCCATAAGCCTGCATGCGTTTGCCCGTATCCTCGCTTTGCGTCTCTTTTGCCGCGGCGTCGAGTGTGACCGCGTTCGAGTCGTAGATGAAGATCAGGTTGTCGAGGCCCCAGTGCGCAGCCAACGCGCACGCCTCAGAAGCTACTCCCTCCTGCATGTCGCCGTCGCTGCACAAACAGACCACGTGCTGATCAAAAATTTTGTGCTCGTCCGTGTTGAAACGCGCCGCTGCCATTTTTGTCGCCACGGAAATGCCAACTGAGTTGCCCACGCCCTGACCGAGCGGTCCCGTGGTGCATTCCAGTCCGGGCGTGTCGCCAAATTCCGGATGTCCCGGCGTTTTGGAATGCAACTGCCGGAACCGTTTGATTTCTGACATCGGCAAATCGTAGCCGCTCATATGCAGCCACGCGTAAAGAAACATGCTGCCGTGGCCGCCCGAGAGAACAAAGATGTCGCGGTTGATCCAGCGCGGCTGGTCCGGATTATATTTCAGCGCGTGACCGAAGAGCACTGCACCGATTTCCGCGCAGCCGAGTGGAAGCCCAAGATGTCCCGATTGCGACGCCTGCACGGCGTCCATGCACAAACCACGCGCCTGGTTTGCAGCTTTCGAAAGAATTTCAATGTTCAAACTCATACACGTTTTATAAACGCGGCACCGTCAAATTGAAAACGGCGAAATTCGCGCCTGTGCCTTTTCGCAAAATCGATGGCGCGGTAAATCGTTAAATCGCAAAATCCGGCGTAACGGTGTAACGGTTTGAAGTTGTAACTGAGCGAAGCCATGAATCATACGACTCTTCTTCAGATCGCTGAAAAGCTCGAACGTCTCGCGGGGCGGCTGCCCTCCAAAATTCAAAAGGCAGTTCTCAGCGAGCTTACACCGCTCAAGGAATTGTTTCTCCAACAGCGGCCACCGCGGTTCCTCTTAATCGGATCGAGCACAATTCCGACGCCCCGAATCCTCAACGCACTTTTTTCGCCCGATGCACATGAGCGAATGAATGTCGCGGTGATGCCGGTGCATCGGTGGGTCGACTGGGACATATCAGGCCATGGAACGATTTCAGTCCTCGATGCGCGTGATGCAGACGCCTCCGCCGCTGCTCAGGTGGAGGACGACCTCAAACGTCAGCCTCCCGACATCGTTTTCGTTTTCGATGATGGGGAACCGAAAATCGAGAAAGCATCCGACCATAACTCCACCGAGTTGGCCCTGCGTGTACAACATGATTTCGGCGGCAGCTTCGGCGGCGCCAAAGTCATCGGCATCGCGTTTGGATCGAACATGCGCGCTGCGCAATTCGAAGAAGCGCTCAAGGCGCAGCCGGCGCTGCGAGGTCGTTTGCTGAAGGTCATCGTGTTCAGCGACGTGCATGACGCTGAAACGCGCGCTTTGTTGTCGCTTCTCGCACGCGAACTGCCAAACCAATCGAAGATCGAAATCATTCGAATTTCGCGGGACCGCGAAGCGCAGCAGCACGTGGCCCAGCTGTTGATCAAATCGACTACCGCGATTTGCACCGCGATCGGTGCGCAACCCATCCCGCTGGCGGACTTGCCGATTTTGACCTCACTCCAGGTGATGATGGTCTCCGGAATCATGTACGTCAGTGGTCGGGAACGAAGCTTGCGTGCGGCAGCCGAATTCATCACCGCCCTCGGCGCAAACGTCGGCGCAGGAATGCTTCTACGCGAAGGTGCGCGTGCGATCCTGAAGTTTTTCCCCGGTTGGGGCAATATCGTCTGCGGCATGGTCGCAGGCGCCGGCACGTACGCAATTGGTCGCGCCGCCACCGCGTTTTTTATCGGTGGCATGTCACTCAAAGATGCGCGACGAAAATATCTCGCTGATCGCAAGAAGGCTCAGCAGAAGCGGCATTGGTTAGATGGCTCGGTGAGGGCCTCCAGGTCCATCGAATAACTTGTGAATAACTTCCCGGCTCCCTTGTATTTTGTTCACACACTTGTGTGAACAGAGATATCAATTCCCAAGGCTACATTGTGCGGCGCGCAAGGTTCTCATGAAGTTGTCGGACATACGAACCGCGCTTCGAGAACTCCGCCTCTCGCCAGCCAAAACGCTCGGGCAAAATTTTCTGCACGACCAAAATCTTGCTCGCTGGATTGTCGATCAGGCGCAGATCACTGCAGATGATTATGTTGTCGAGATTGGACCCGGACTCGGCGCGCTGACCTGCTTTGTTCTTGAGAAAGGCGCGCGCGTTCTTGCGATCGAAAAGGACACGCGATTGGCCAATTTTTTGCGCGCGCGTTTCACCCATCGACGGTTTGAAGTGCTCAACATCGACGCGCTGAAATTCGATCCGCGCTCTCTATTTGCGCATCGCCGCGTGAAACTCGTAGGTAATCTTCCTTACAATATTTCGAGCGCATTGCTATTAAAATTCCTGGAACCGCCAAGTGCTATCTCATTGGGGCTGTTCACATTACAAAAGGAGATGGCGATGCGCCTTTCAGCGTCACCATCTACTCATGACTACGGGGCGTTGACGTTGCGCGTGCAACTCCATCAGCGCGTAAAATATTTGCGGACTATTCATGCCACTGTTTTCTTTCCACGACCTGAAGTCGATTCCGCAGTGGTGCGACTCCTGCCACGCGACGCGCTCGAGTTGCCTCAGCGCGATGATCAGTTGCTGTTGAAATTGATCCGAGCGGGGTTTTCTCAGCGAAGAAAACAGTCGAGAAAATTGCTACGAGAATACGTGAGTGACTGGGACACGGCCTCCCGCCATCTGAACATCGATCCAAACGTTCGCGCGGAAGAGCTATCATTGCTGCAATGGATTGCTCTGGCGAATTTCATCGCGCCGCCGCCATCCCCTGACGCACGTCTGGCACAGAACGAGCAGTTTCCAGTCGTCGATAAAAATGATCGAATACTGCGACACGCAAGCCGCTCCGAAGTGCATGGGAATAACTTGCGGCATCGGGCCGTTCACATCCTGATATTCAACCAAGCGGGCGAAGTTTATTTGCAGCAACGCTCGCGTTGGAAAGATCGGCATCCTTTAAAATGGGACTCAAGCGCTGCAGGGCATGTCGCGGACGGGGAACGTTACGACGATACAGCGCAACGGGAATTGAACGAGGAACTCGGTGTGAGGGTTGCTCTTCAGAAAATTGCAAAACTCCCAGCTTCGCAATACACCGATCAGGAGTTTATCTGGGTTTATCGCGGCAGCATTTCGGGCGATCTCGTACCGAACAAGTCTGAAATCGAGCAAGGCGCGTTTTTGCCACCAAGTGTTATTGACGGCTGGACTTCGTCACGACCGGAAGATTTCGCGCCGGGATTTTTAGAGTGCTGGGAAGCTTATCGGCGGAAAACGCAGCCCGGCAGCTCCTAGCGTAGCGTGCGCTGTTCTGAGCGCATTGCTTTGAGCCGCGGAAAATCCGCTGAGGATAGCGGACACTACAGCATCAAGGTTGTGCGTGAGCACCGCTGCTGCGGTTCAGCGTTTCTGGCGGCGGAAGGTTCCAAGAGCGCCATTTCCTGTCGTATTCGACTGCTGGCAACAATGCGTAACATGGATGGCCTTTCACTCGCAGCCAGGTAATCATCTTTACCAAATTCTCCTTCGCCATCGTTGTGCAGCCTGTGGTTGGCCGATTCACGCCGCGCCGAATATGAAAGAAAATTGCGCTCCCTGCGCCAGGCACGGGCGGATCGGAATTGTGCCTGATCTCAACCAGCCAATGGTAGGCGAAGTCACCCGAACGCATTTTTTCATGCGTGTAATTATCTGGCGGATTCTTCGGATCAATCACGATGTGCCGATTGTAATTGGGTGAGCGTGGATCATCGCTCCAAACGTCTGCTTCAGTGACTTGATGATATAGATAGTCACCGCCCGGAGGCAGTTGCCGATCGTATCCAAAGACCTGGCCAATTTCGAAAATTCCGGCAGGCGCGCGGCCATCTCGCTCCTGTTTTCGAAGACCCGACTCGTTTTGCCCCGCCACACCGGTGCCCCAGGCTAGACCGTTCTTTCCAAACAGCACCGGAAAAGGTCCAGCCACAGTAGTCCACTGTCCGTCGCGTGGTCGCTCAAACAGTCGCAGCTCCCCACTCATCGAGTTCCAAGTCGGCGCGACTCCGAAAATCAGCTGCGTGCAATTATCGGGAACGCCCTCGGCCCAAACGTTGGCACCTAGCAACAAACAAATCACGACAGTGCGCAGGATCCACATAGGCTTCTACAAGGAAGTCATTTTCGTCGGTTCGCCAGTTGTTTCACATCCACGGCAACGACGTGGAGCGATTTTTTTGTAGGCTGCATCAGATCGAGCCCAAACCCAGGCTCCCGGATGGAAGCCAACCTCTATCGCTTATGAAGACATTATTCTCACTCGGAGCCATGAACATCATTCTGGGTTTGGCCGTGGCTTCCACATTCGCCCAAACCCAGACCACAACTACCAGCAGCACCACTTACATCCAAGCCACCAAGCTCGTCGGCACGAAAGTGAAATCGTCCCAGGGAGAAGAAATCGGTACGGTCAAAGACGTCGTGCTCGACCGCAATACCGGCTGCCTGGCCTATACGGTTCTCTCGACGGGCGGAGGCGGCGCGGGCGTTACAGGCGGTGGCAAAATGGTTGCAGTTCCCTGGGCGGTGTATTCTCCAACATCAAATATTAGCGAGCTCACGGTAACCGTGGATCGGGAGCGGATCTATAACGCGCCTGTGTTCGATTATGCTAGGATCGAAGAATATTCCAGGCCGGAGTACATTACGAATGTCTATAGCTATTACGGCGTAAGTGCGGGCGCGGCAGTTGGTGTTGGCGTTTCTGGCTCTACTACAACAACCGGCGCCACCACAACAACGGGTGCAACAACAGGCGCGGCAAGAGCGGGTGCAACAACGAGTCCGGGCGCGTCGACGTCACCTGCAGAAAGCGCATCGCCTGCCGCTACAAAATCGCCGACGGAAACAGCTTCGCCGACGGGCAGAGGATCGCCAACTCCCCATGCAACACGGGCGCGAAGTCCACACGCGACCCCGGGGGCCAAGCCACACGCTACAGCTTCGCCACCGACCAGAGGAGGCGCGGGGGGCACGCCCGAGACAAGACCCCAGGGTCGCCGCGGGATGGCTGGATCCGTACCTGAATCGCAGCATTCACCATCAGGCGGGGTTAGCCCCAGCGAAAAGGCAAAGACAGGCGGTACCCCGCCACATCGCGAGCGAGCAGGAAAGCACGAAGCGACAACGCCGTCAGAGAAGCCCGAGGGACAGGAATAAGGAATCCAAGTTTGGGCCTCAATTGAGAGAAATCAGTCTGAGTCGACGCTTTGGCAGGTCTCTGGGGTGATCGATTCGGAATTCACGCGGCGCTTCGGCTTTCTACCGCGGCTGTATCCGCCGGAAGATATTTCATGCCGACGAACCACAGCACACCAGCGACCAACATCATCGCTGTTACAGCAAGGAAGGCGATCTCCATGTTCGTATGGTCGGCTATTGCCCCAATAAGAGGCGGAGCCATTGCGTCACCCAGCGCGTGAATAATCAAAATATTGAGCGCAAAGGCCATAGATCGCACGGATGGACGGGTCACATTAGCCAGCGCCGTATTTGATGGACCTGTGTTAAAAAAGAGAAAGAACAATGCTACAAACATCAGTACCCACGCCAGGGGAAATGGTGTCAAAACCACCGCCGCGGAGAACGGAAACGCGATCATGACTCCAATTCCCGACACCAAAAAATAGGCGCCGGCAAAACGTTTGCGCAGCAAGTCGCCCACGATTCCGCCTAGGAGCGTCGCCGTCAGGCCGGCAAAAACCAGCATCCCGCCGAATATGATGCGACTGTTCGGTGGCAACCCGCGATACTGCAAATATCCCGGCATCCAGAACGAAAGCCCACCCATGGCAAAAGTGAGCGCAGTCATCGCCAGTGTGTTCCAGACGTAGGACCTGATTCGGATCAAGCGGGCGTAATCACGCAGCGTTGCGCGACGTTTTGCTTCCAGCGTTTTCACTTCGTCGCGCGGATCGCGTCGAAAAAAACAAGCAAGGCCAAGGAGCACTCCCGGCGGCGCAACAGCAAAGAAGGCCGTCTGCCAACCCCAATGTGAAGTGGCAAAGCCGCCAATGGCATAGCCAAGCGCGCTGCCAACCGGAATGGCGACGTAAAAATACGACAGCACGCGACCACGGAATTCCAGTGGAAATAAATCGGAAATAATAGTTGGAGCAGCAGGGCCGTAGCCGCCTTCGCCGACGCCGACAAGGAGTCGCATCGCGAACAACAAAACAAAAGTCCCGGCGATCCCTGATGCCGCAGTCGCACCACTCCAGAGAAGCACGCTTGTGCCAATGATGATCCACCGCGATGCCCGATCAGCAAGCCAGCCGAAAATCGGCGCCGCTATCATGTAACTAACGAGAAAAGCGGTGCCGAGGAGACCCGTCAGCGCGTGCGCGTTCGGATCACTCGGCGCGAAGAAATGCGCTCGAATTTCCGGTTCGACTGCTGAGAGAACATAGCGATCGATGTAATTGAAAAGATTAATCGCAAGGAGGAGTACCAATGCCGTGCGGCCGCCGGGTGCAGGACGCGCATTTGTTTGCATCGACAATTCCCGATTGCAGTTTGCCTGACGCCGATTGTAAATCATAAACGATGCTTTCGAAATCTGCCGCTGAACGTGTGCTCTACGCCATTGGCTGCCCATTCGTGCGCACTTTTTATAGAGTCAGCGCGGTCGGCCTCGACAACCTGCCTGACGGCGGATTTCTTCTTGTGCCGAATCATATCAGTTGGGTGGACGCGCTCGTGCTGCAGCTCGCTTGTCCGCGCCCGATCCGTTACGTCATCGACCAGGAGTATTATCATAAACCGGTTCTGCACCCGATTTTGCGCGCGCTGGGCTGCATCCCGATCAATATCCGTCATTCGCATGCTGCGGTTCGCGCTGCTGCTGAAAAGGTCGGCGAAGGCGAGATCGTATGTGTTTTTCCTGAAGGCCAACTGGAACGCAGAGGCGTTCTTTTGCGACTTCAACGCGGTTATGAATTAATCGCGCGGCATTCGAAGGCGCAGGTTGTTCCGGTTTGGCTTGATCAGCTCTGGGGATCGATCTTTTCATTCCAAGGTGGAAGATTTTTCACCAAATTTCCGAAGCGATTCCCCTACCATGTGACGGTCGCCTTCGGTAAGCCGCTGACAGCCGAAGATGCTGATAGTGCGACCGTGCGCGAAGAATTGCTCAAGCTTGGCGAATTCTGTTTCAGCCGCCGGCCATCATTGGATCGCCATTTGGCAGAAGAATGCGTGCGCGGTTTGAAGCGGAGATCCTTCGCGACGGCAGTCATTGACGGAATCGATCACAGCGAACTCAGCCGGGCGAAATTGCTCGGCGCCGCTGCGGCGCTAAGTCGCCATCTTCGGAAAGAATTTGCCGACGAGCGAATCGCGATCGTTTTGCCAGCCAGCAAAGGATCGATGCTCGCGAACCTCGCCGTGACCATGGCAAACAAAGTTCCTGTTGATCTTAATTTCACCATCGGGCGCGCGGCGAATGAATCCTGTTGCAAGCGCGCGAACTTGCGGGTCGCAATTTCAGCGACGCCATTCATCGAACGAATCAAGGATTTTCCATGGCCAGAAACAATTTTGAAACTGGACGAACTCCTGCCGCGTATGAAACGCCAGATCGTTTTCTGGTGGATAATGTCGCTGCTGCTGCCCGCGCGTTTGCTTTTGTGCCTTTTACAGATTCCGAAACAGGGCGGGCACGCTGAGGCGGTCTTACTCTTTACCAGCGGAACCACCGGGGAACCGAAAGGCGTTGTCGTTAGTCACCGCAACGTTGTCGGAAATGTCTCGCAGTTTCGGGCACTGCTCGACGCAAGAAAGACCGATGCCATCCTCGCGTCGCTGCCGTTCTTTCACACGTTCGGGTCAACGGTCACACTTTGGTATCCACTTATCGAAGGTGTGCGCATTGTCACATATCCGAATCCACTCGACGCGGCACACTGCTCGGCGCTGATCGAACGCTATAAGCTTACCTTTCTGCTTCTGACGCCCACGTTCCTGCGCCTGTATTTGCGCAAAGCCGAGCCGGAGCACCTCCGAAGTTTGCGCCTCATTATCACCGGCGCCGAAAAGTTGCCTCTCGATCTGGCCGGCCATTTTGAAAAACGCTTTCAGAAGAAAGTCTTCGAAGGCTACGGGCTCACTGAGACTGCGCCAGTGGTCAGCGTCAATTTGCCAGATCCGGAACCGAAAAGGCCCGGCGAACACGTGCAACCATCGAGCCGTTTGGGATCTGTTGGCAGATTGGCGCCGGGGATCGCCGCTGAAATCCGCGAGCCGGAAACGAATCGCAAACTGTCGCTGTATGAAGCCGGCATGCTTTGGCTGCGCGGGCCAAATATATTCGAAGGATATCTGCACGACCCGAAACGAACAGCGGAAGTGCTGAGCGACAGCTGGTTGAAGACGGGCGACATAGGTCGCTTTGATGAAGACGGATTTCTCTACATCGAAGGCCGCCTGTCGCGTTTTTCAAAAATCGGGGGCGAAATGGTGCCGCACGAAGCCATTGAACAAAAAATTATTGATCTGCTGCAGTTCTCAGGCAGAGACGAACGCCCCCTCGCCATTGTCGGCGTGCAGGATGAAGCAAAAGGTGAAGCACTCGTGCTGCTCAGCGCAGTCGATATCGACCTTGCTGATTTGCGCAAAAAACTTCAGGAAGCAGGTGTTCCAAACTTGTGGATTCCAAAACAGGTCCACCGCGTTGAAGCAATTCCAGTTCTCGCTTCCGGGAAACTGGACCTGAAGAAATGCAACGAAGTCGCAGCGGAGGGATAGGCCGCGTCGCTCCTGCGCGCGCCGTGTGATGCCCGACGAGGAATCAAATCACGGGCGAGCGGCCGAATCTTCTTCCTTGACTCGCCACGGTGAAATTCTGCCAAAGAGATCGCGCGTCGCGCCTGCGATGTCCTCTGCTTTCGACACACCGCTGTCGATGAGCGCGCGCCCGGTGCTGGCCCAAATTTTCCTCACAACCAGCGCGCCGTTCTCGCGCACAATCCGGCCAAGATGCTGAACGGCCGCAGCCGTAGCCGACTTGCGGATCAGCTCCGGCGAGCATTGTGACGTGAGTTCGCAGTATCGTCGCGCGACTTCGCCCACGCGGAGCGTGAGGAACGCGTTGGCGGCACCATTGGAAACACATTTTACAAGCAGAGCTGAGATGCCGCTCAATCCTGGAATCCCGCCTTTGAGTGCCGGTACGACAGACACCGCAAGCGGCGCAACCATTTCTCCGAGGTCCAGCGATTCGAGACCGCTCGCAACGAAAGCTGTGCCCGCAACGTTCGCATATAGCCGTGCCAATTCGCGAGGAGAGGGACGCTGGACGTAAATCCGTGCGACCCGCGCGACCATTTGAATTTGAATGAAGAGGACGATGAGACCATCGAGCCGTCCATTTTGCATCAGCGCGGTGCTGAGAAACACAGTGCTTGCTGTCCTGCGAACGACTGAATCCGCCTGCGCTGACAAATGTCCGATTGCATTCTGAATCTCATCTTCGGTCACTAGAGACATATCTCGTGTCCGCGGATTTGCGGCCAGTCGCATCCGAAGAGCCTGCAAATAAGCGTCGTACTTCGGGCCGGAATCCGCGTCCGGCGGGACAAGTGCAGCGGGAAGTCTCGCGTATGCAATGGCGCAATAGAGCGCCAAAAATCCAGCCGCAGCGCAAATACTCCAGAAGACGATCGTTCCAGCGATGGGATGGATTCTGTCGGCCAGCGAGATCAAACTCGTGACGCCTGCGATTATTAGCGACACCAGACAGACCGTTACCAGTACCATCAGGCTGATGATCAACTTCCGAGCACTCGTATTCTGTACTGCAGCATCGGCTTTCATAGAGTCGTTAATACTGTGCACTCAGTACAGCGGGCTTCAATCGAAAGCAGCAGAGCACAAGTGTTGAGGGTTTGGAATTCAGCGTTCAGTTTGCTGTTATGAAAGACAAGTTCATCGTGATTTCTTCAGCCGGTCCCAATCGCCACCCGTCAAAGGGAACGCGTGAGCAGCCACTATGGGACGAACACGCAACCTTTATCGATAAACTCGTTGATGAAGGTTTCATTTTCATGGGCGGCCCTCTGGTCAATGAAAGCCGGACTGCCGCATGGCGCGCTCTTGATCGTCAACGCCGAAGATGAAAACGAAGTGAGAGAAAAACTGAAGAACGATCCCTGGTTCACGCACGGCATTCTGAAACTGGAGAACGTGAAGCGCTGGCAGATCTTTATTGATGCGAGGAAGTAGGTAACGCTCGCCTGTGTGGCACCGCAAACTTTCCAATTCGCACGACATTTGATCGCGAGCGAACGTGATCTCATGCACTTCAATCGACGGACTCTCCGGTTTTTGAGCTTAACCGCGCTCGGAGTCCTGTCCGTCTGCACAACGAGCGCTGACGAAAAACCAATGATGCGGGCGGTGGTCGCGCACGAATATGGTGCGCCTGAAGTGCTCAAGCTTGAGCAGGTGCCGCGACCCGAACCGAAAGAAGATGAAGCGCTCGTGCGCGTGATCGCGAGCGGCGTTAACCCGGCCGATCCGCTCACGCTCAGCGGCAAATACGCGAAGGAATTCGGAACCCATCTGCCGCTGATCCCCGGCTATGACATCGCCGGCATCGTGGAGAAAACAGGCGCACAGATCACGAAAATCAAAGTCGGCGACGCGGTCTACGGTTATCCGACTTTTGGCGGCGGTTGGGCAGATTACGTGACAGTGAAAGAATGGGAAGTGGCTCGCAAACCAAAGTCTCTCGGCTTTGTGGAAGCCGCGGCCGTCCCGATGGGCGCCTTGACTGCGTGGCAGGCGTTAGTGGACGTGGCGAAACTTCAGCCCGGGCAAACCAGTCTCGTCCACGGCGGCTCCGGTGGCGTTGGCATCTTTGCAATTCAAATCGCGAAAGCGCGCGGTGCGCGCGTAATTGCCACGGCCTCGACAGCAAACCAGGATCTCTTAAAGCAGCTTGGCGCGGACGTGGCAGTTGATTACACCAAAACGAAATTTGAAGATGTCGCGAAGGACGTGGACGCGGTACTTGATCCGGTGGGCAAGGAAACGCTTGCTCGTTCGTACGCTGTGGTGAAGCAAGGCGGAATCGTCATGTCACTGGTCGCCCTTCCCGATCGCGCTGAACTCAAGAAACATGGCATTCACGGAGCAGCAATCTCAGTTCATCCCGATGCAGAAGACCTGACCGAGATCGCCCAACTCATTGACTCTGGAAAACTTAAGCCCGTAGTCACGCAGGTCTTATCGCTGAATGATGCAATCCGCGCACAACAACAAGCCGCCACCCACCATACGCGTGGCAAGGTCATGCTCCGAATTACAGACGAGCCGAAAGGTTGAAGGTTCGGGCTTCGGCTTGTTCCTGATGGCACAGCTACAACACTTCCTGGCGAACTTTCTCGTCGATCGCCAGGTAATCCTTCCGCGGCGGACTAAACGTATCGAGCACGCGCGTCGCTGAGAGCGTTTCCACGCCATGGGGAACATTGCTCGCGAGGTAAAAAGAATCGCCAGTTGAAAGCTCATGGGGCACGCCATCAACGATCAATCGCATTTTGCCTTCGAGAATGTGAACGATTTGTTCCTGCGAATGCGAATGCTCTGGCATACGACTCCCCGCCGCCAACGTGGCAAGCATCTGATACATCGTCTCGCCATGGGCAACCGTCCGGCGAGTAATGCCAGGACAAATTTCAATCGTCGGATTCTCTTGTTTCATTTTGCACCTTACGCCGAGCATTTGTGGCGTCGTCAGATTTTTGCATCCGACGTCACTTGTCACTTGCCAGTCGAAACGGATCACTGGCAAAATGCGGCCATGAAAAACCTCACCTCATTTATCACAATTCTAATCGCGACGTTGATCGCGATACCCTCATTTGCCCAAACCCCCGCTACGTCGCCCGCGACTGCATCGGGTACGAGCGCGGCCCAACCAGCAACTGCAACAGGCCAGCCGAATCCGCAGGAGATGATGAAGCAGATGATGGAGAAGTCGAAGCTCAATGAGAACCATAAGCTTCTCTCGAGCCTCGACGGCAACTGGAATTTCGCCATCAAAATGTGGATGAATCCCGATCCGAACGCGCCGCCCCAGGAATCCAAAGGCACCGCCACTCGCAAGAGCATCATGGGCGGCCGTTACGTGATGATGGATGTGACCGGCAAGATGCAGATGCCAGGTGAAGACGGCAAAATGAAAGATATGCAATTCAAAGGCATGGGCTTGGAAGGCTACGACAACGTAAAGCAAAAGTTCGTTGCCTCATGGGTCGACAACATGGGCACTGGAATTGAGTTCTCCGAAGGCACCTACGATCCGGCTACCAAGAGTTTCACTTACACAATGGAGATGGAGCCCCTCCCGGGAATGAAGTCGCAAGTGCGCGAAGTAATTAAGATCGCCGACAACAACCACATGATGCTCGACTGGTACGAAACGCACGGCGGCCAGGAAAAGAAGACGATGGAGATCGCCTACACACGCGCAGGTAAGAAATAGCCGGTTGTAGAGGCGGCTGTGTCAGCCGCAGATTTTAGTCGCGGCCGTGCCGGCCGCGAAGCGATTTACCGTCACGCGCTATGCGCTTCGCTTCTTTTGAATTTGTCTCGTGATTAGAAAATGCGCGACGAAACCGAGCAGAAACGCGACGAGACCGATCCACGGATTCAAAGTCACTGCGATCAATAACTCAGCGACACCGAACAACCAGACAAAGCTCTCTCCGGCGAAGGCCTGGCCCCAGTCGGGCTGGAGATTTCCAGAGGGAACGCGCGGCCTCAACGCAGGTCAGAAACGTGGCACCGCTCGGCAATACACGCGATACGACTCACCCTGAGTTTTCAGCAGCGATTCTTCTTCACGAAAAATTAGCCGATAAACAAAAATCCAGTTCGCCAACAGCAAGAAAACAAATCCTGATCGGCTCGCCAGAACGCTGATTCCAGCCGCCATTGGGAGATTGGCGAGATAAAGAGGATTGCGCGTGTAACGAAAAGGTCCGTCAGCCACGAGCGCTTCGGAATGTTGAGCAGTGTCGTGCACAACTTCCGTGCGCAAATAAGCCGTCCCCCATGTCCGCAACGCGGCGCTCAGAAACATGAACAACGCGCCAGTCGCGATCACGATTCGCGCGAACGCTGCGGCATCCCAGCTGCCGCGCGTTATCGATGGCGCAATCAAATGGCGAAGTGCGACGATGAACGAAGTGTGATCAAAAACGGAAAGCAGAAATCCTACCAAATAAATCGCGCTGATGATCCAGAACCTTTTTTCGAACTCGAACCCACTCGCGCGCACGCTTGCATTTGTAACGGCGGCTGCGGTCAGCTGCAATCCTGTGACCAACGGTTTGGTGGCGAGCAGGTCGCGCCCTTTCAGTCCGATGAAACAACGAATCGATTGCCTTCGCTGTCCTTGAACATCGCGTAAGTCCCCCAAGGCTGTTTTTGCGGCGGACCTTCAAATTCGATGCCGCGCTTCTTCAATTCCTCGTACGTTTTGTCGATGTCGTCGCACGTGTACGACATATTCATGAACGAGCCGATCCGTATCTCATCTCCCTCCGGCGTGAATAACACCACGCGCGTCTCCGCTTTCGGAATTCGCAGTTCAATCCAGCGCTGTTTTTCGTCGAACGGTTGATCCGTGATGATCGTGAACCCGAGTTTGTCGGTGTAAAAATCCAGCGCGCGGTTCTGATCGCGCACCGGAATGCTGACGAATTTAATTTGTTTGATCATGATGCCTCGAACCTAAGTGGATTGCAGACGTCTCGTCCACAGCTGATAACGGTTGCCACCAAAAAATGCTGTCCTTTTATCGGTACAGCTCCAGATTTACTTCTTAATTCTTACTTCTTCCTTTTCTTGTGCCTCGCTTCAAAGGAACCATTCCCATTGACGACTACGTCCTCGACGTGCTGATGCGCGACCTGATCGCGCACGATCAAAAGCCCGCCGCCTACCTCGTTTATCTCCATCTCTATAGCCAGGCTGTTCGACGCCACGGGAAACCCATTCCAGCGAGCGTTCGAACCATCGCTGATGCTACTGGACTGTCGAAAAGCGCCGTCCACACCGCGCTGGGGCACTTGCGGCGCCGGCAACTAATCGCGACCAGCGCTGATCACGCCACCGCAACTCCGCGGCATCGCGTTCTTCGCCACTGGCGATAACGCGTCGCTGCCTCCGCCGCTCATCGGTATTCGTCAGTCGTATTGTGGACTCGATCGAAAATTTACTGAAAGATTCCACAACAAATAACGAATCACTTTCGATGGTTTGCCTACGCTGCCAGCGGCTCTGGTTCCTCCTCCATAATTTTTACTTCATCCCTTCCGTGTGACGACCAAACCGCCAGCGCCGCCACAAGGTCACGTCGACCCGCGTTTCGACGGCCGCGAGCGCCAGCCCGGTCTCGATCTTCTCCGCGCGCTAGCGATCATCCTCGTCGTTATTTATCACGCCGGCATCATGGGTTTCCCGTTGCCGGGTCGCGTCCACCGATGGGGTTGGATCGGCGTCGATCTCTTTTTTGTTCTCAGCGGGTATCTGATTGGCGGCCAGCTTCTGGCGGAGCTGGCGCGTAGTAAGCGGCTGAACCTGGCGCGATTCTACGCGCGCCGCGCCCTGCGGATCATGCCTGCGTACTCTGTGATTCTCACGATTTATTTTTCGCTTCCCGCATGGCGCGAGTATCCGGATATGGCCCAACCGCTCTGGAAATTTCTGTCGTCCATTCAAAACATTGCGCTGCACGGCGGCACCGCGTTTTCGCATGCCTGGTCACTCGCGGTTGAAGATCAGTTTTATCTCGCGCTTCCGTTTATTTTGCTCGTTCTGTTCTGGCGGCCTCGCGCCGCGATGATTCTTTCGTGTGTCATTGTTGTTGGCGGCGTGCTGCTGCGGGCTTTTCTGGCTGCACAGAATCCATCAGTTGATGGCGGCGTTTCGTTTCGTGGGTTTCAGGCATGGATTTACTATCCAACCTGGACACGGCTCGATCCGCTCGTGTTCGGAGTTGTGATTGCCGCGATCGAAAAATTTCGGCCGCAATTGTGGCAACGGCTGACAAACTCGACGATTTGGCTCTGGGTGCCTGCTCTCGCGCTGATTGTGTACGCGCTCTGGCTCGGGGAAAACGAGTACATCAATTTCAACGCATGCGTCTGGCAATTTCCGCTGCTTGCGATAGCCATGGCCGCGTTGCTGATCTGCGCGGTCAGCCCGCGCCTGCCATTACGCCGGGTTGCGATTCCCGGCGCGGCGTTTGTCGCCAGCATCGCTTACAGCGCATATCTCGTACAAAAACTTGTGATCCACGGTGTGATCGAATTCTGCCGCGCACACGCTATCGATCCCAAGACCGCACCCGCGCTAATCGGCGTCGAGCTTTGCGTTTATGCTGCCGCTACGATTCTCTTTTTCACAGTAGAGCGACCCTTCCTGCAGTTACGCCATCGCATCGCGTCGCGGTCTCGCGCCTCCTCTCTATCACGAAACAGGCAGGGTTGAATCAGGCTTCAACCGGGATTCCTTCCGCCTTTACGTCAACTCGCTAACGATTTCGCTACGCGTCGCAAATCATCGAGCAGGATCTCGATATCGTGCAAAGTCGTCCGATAGTTCAACACGCAACCACGCAGGGCGAACCGACCGCCAAGCGTAGCATTGGACAGATACGAACTGCCGTCTCGTTGCAGTGCGACTAGCAGGCGTTCATTGAATGCATCGATTGTTTTGGGCGATTCGTTTCTGAGCTGCGCCGGCATATGACGAAAGCAAAAGATCGACAGCTCGACCGGCGCGGCCATCTCGAAGTCATCGCTGGCGCGCACCATCGATTCGAGATGGCGCGCACATGCAAGATTGTTTTCGATCGCCTCGCTCAATGCATCAACGCCGACTCCTTTTAACAACATCCACACCTTGAGCGCGCGGAACCGCCGCGAAAGCTCCGGGCCGTAATCCCAAAATGCGAACGCCTCGTCTGCCTCCTGCCCAATAATGCGAGTGTATTCGGCCTCGTGCGCAAAAGCCGCGTGCACGATCTCCGGGTCGCGGTAAATCACGCAGCCAACGTCCACCGGAAGATAAAGCCATTTGTGAGGATCGAGCGCGACCGAATCGGCACGCTCAATGCCCGCAAACAATTCACGCGCGGACTTCGCGAGAATAGCCAGGGCGCCATAACTTCCATCCACATGCATCCAAAGTTGGAAGCGGTTCGCAATCTCTCGAATCTCGGCTAACGGATCGACCGCGCCCGTGTTCACTGTTCCGGCATTGGCAACCACGCACAACGGAACGCAGCCAGCCTCCAGGTCAGCGGTGATTTTTACAACAAGATCGTCCATTCGAATTCTGAATCGCTCGTCCACGGCGATATGGCACACGTTTTCCCGCCCGATCCCCAAAAGCGCTGCTGCCTTAACGATAGAAAAATGCGTCTCGCTCGACGCATAGATCCGCAAGCGGCCTGACAAGCAATCTTTCGTTTGCCGCGCCGCGGCGAGCGCGGCGAGATTGGCCATCGATCCGCCGCTGACAAAGAGTCCTCCAGCTCCAGCATTGAATCCAAGAATTTGCCGGATCCAATCGATCGTCAGGCGTTCAACTTCCACCGGCGCGGGCGCGGAACGCCAGACCGTGAGATTCGCGTTGAGAGTTGAGGCGAGCAGGTCAGCGAACGCCGCAATGGGAGTCCCAGGTGATTGCACGTAGCCAAACATGCGCGGATGCGCGTTCTGTCGGCTAAAGGGAATAATGTCCTCCCGAAAAACCCTCAGCAGACCGTCAAAATCGGTTCCTTTAGTTGGGAGCGCGGCGTCGAGCCGGTCGCGAATCCTGCGTGAAAACATGTGACGATACACCCCACGATCACGGAGGCTGCAGAGATAATCAGTCATCAGTTGGATGACGGAATTGCCCCATTTGCGTATTTCGTCTGCAGACGGATCAAGCATTTCCACCTAGTATGCGTCGCGCCGACAGCGTTGTCAGCCTTCGCCAACCAGCTAAGCATTCTTATCAATGGACAGTCTTTCGGTGTTCTTTCTCGCTGAACGCGAACAATCCGCTGATGAGGTGATGGCGCGACTGACGGCGTTCATCAGCGGCGCGAAACACACCCTCGATTTCGCGGTTTACGACATGCGATTCAGTGATCCGCTGCGCGCAAAATTAGCAGCGACATTGCGCGAAAAGGCTCAGGCAGGTGTGGAAATTCGTTTTTGCTACGACGCCGATAAACCCCCCCAGCCAAATCTTGCCGCCGGTCAGGACCCTGCTCCCGCAGGCACCGGCGCATTTGTCCAATCGCTCGGATATCCGTGGCGCCGCATTGCCGGAATGAAACTGATGCACAGCAAATACATCGTGCGCGATCGACAATCCGTCTGGACCGGTTCGACCAACATGACCGACGACGCCTTCACGTTAATGGAAAACAACATTGTCGAAATAAGCTCGCAGGCTTCGGCGAGTTATTACGCGCAAAATTTCGAGGAGCTCTGGGAGAAGCAAAACTTCGAGCACACCGGCGACATTCATACCGAGTCGGTGCCGCTCACGTTCTCAAATCAATCAGCTAACGTGCGTGTAATGTTTTCGCCGGGCTGCGGCTTGGAGATCGATTCAGAGATCGCGAGGCGGGCACGCGCAGCGCAACGCCGCGTTCGCATCTGTAGTTTGTTGATCAACTCCGGCACGTTGATCGGTGAGCTCGGCAATTTGTTGCGTCGCGGGCGCGTCGCAGTGGATGGAATCTATGATCGCACCCAAATGGAGCAGGTTTACCTGCAGTGGCAGGAAGTGCCGCAAAACCGATGGAAAATCGGCGCGCTTCAGGAAATCATCGCGCGCGCCCGTCTGATCGGGAAAAACTCAACGCCTTACACCCCGGCCGGGCGCCACAATTTCATGCACAACAAAGTTCTCGTGATCGACGACACCGTGATCACCGGCTCTTATAATTTTTCGCGGAGCGCACAATTCAACGCCGAGAACATTCTTTTCATCGAAAGCGCGCCGCTGGCCGATGCCTACAGCGCGTATATCGATCATCTCGTGAAGAAGTACCACTGACTGTCGCAGCCAGGTGCCGCGTTGCTTCTCCGTTCCTAGCTGACTTCCGATTTAGCCGGTTTTCGCTTCGATTTCGGCGCGCGCGACACCTTGATGTCCTGCGGGCGCCGCCGGGCCAGTCCCGCCTAAAGCGAGTTAAACAAAACCGTGGGCGATGTAGCCACGGCCCTGTGGGCGGTCTTCCGGGTGTGAAAAACAGCGCCGAGATGAACCGGCCACAGGCCGGTGGCTACAGCTTTTGTGAAATCGCTCTAGGGCCGCAGATGCTGCGTGAACCACTCGGTGGCGGCCTTCGCCGCGCGGTCGAACTGGTCGGTGTAAGCCGAGAAGTGACCGCCGGGGTACAGCTCCAGCCGCTTAGGCTCGCCCGCGCGGTTGAACGCCGCCAGGGCGAGGTCGGTGGGGCAGACGACGTCGGCGTCGCCGACTACCATGAGGAGCGGGGTCGGCGCGATGCGCTCGATGAATGCGCCGGGCTCATACTCCGAGTACATCTCGAGCGACCGCAGCGTGATCTCGTTGCGCCACTTCTTAAAACGCCACTTGTCCTCCTCCGGCGCGTTCTTGCCAGTGAAGAAATCCCACGCGTCCGCACTCGCGTGTGAGGCCGCGCCGCCCACGGCGGGGTCGACCACCATTGGGACCATTTTCGGCGGGTTGCCCTTGTAGCGCTCGAGGCGATCCGCATCCCAAGCGTTGCGCTGGCCACGGAGCGCCTGCGGCGCGATCCGGCGCAGCGTCGTCTGCCAGCCGTTGATCGTTGGCACCTGCGCGACCACGCAGCGCGCGCGGCGGTCTACCGCGGCGACGACGAGGACGTGACCGCCCGCGTAGCTCGTGCCCCAGATGCCGATCCGCTCAGGGTCGACGCCGTCCAGCGCCTGCACGAACGTGATCGCGTTGCGGTAGTCGCGGACCTGCATCCACGGGTCCAACTCCTGCCGCGGCGCCCCTTCGCTGTCCCCGAAATTGCGGTGGTCGTAGGCGAGGACGACATGGCCCGCGTCCGCGACGGCGGCCGCGTACCGGTCGAGGTAGAGCTCCTTAATGCAGTTGTAGCCGTGGGCCATGACCACGGCGGGCGCGGCTGCCGCGCGGCCTCGCGGACGGTACAGCCAACCCCGAAGGGTCGCCCCGTCCGCGTCGAACTCGACATCGGTGGCCTCGTGCGCCGCATCTGTGCTGAGCACGGTCGGATTATGTCCGCCCCCGAACAGGGGTCAAGCACCCAGGTGCCTGTGCGGCGCATTCTCAGATGCGCTTTGCGCTCGCAAATGAGCGAAAGCTGACGGCGCAGTTGTGCGAAATCATACGATAAAATTTCAAAGTCGCTGCCCTCGCGTTACCTGCTCTTCCATGAAAAATTAATATAGAGAGCCTCGCCGGAAGCGCCTAAATTCATGCCCGGATGGCGGACGAGCAGAAATCGAAACTCCGACTGGAAATTGCCCATGTTCTTTTCATCGACATTGTGGGCTACTCCAAATTGCGCACGAACGAGCAGAGCGCTCAGATTGAGAAGTTGCGCGAGATCGTCCGCGGGACCGAGCAATTCCGCGCCGCCGAAGCGGAAGGAAAGCTACTGCGGCTGCCGACCGGTGACGGTGGCGCGCTTGCATTCCGCAACAGCCCGGAGGCGCCAGTAATTTGCGCCGAGGAAATCGCCAAAGCGCTAAAGAGTCATCCCGAGATCCGGGTCCGCATGGGCATCCACAGTGGTCCGGTTAACGAAGTCACTGATTTAAACGAGCAGGCGAATATTGCCGGCGCCGGAATCAACATCGCCCAGCGCATCATGGATTGCGGCGACGCCGGTCACATTCTGGTGTCAAAGCACGCCGCCGAAGACCTCGAGCAGTACGACCAGTGGCAGCCGTATCTGCATGATCTCGGCGAATGTGAAGTGAAACACGGCGAGCGTTTGCACGTCGTGAACTTTTACAACCACGAGATCGGCAATCCTGCCGTTCCGGAAAAATTCGCGAGAAACCCAATTGCTGGAACGGTGCCATCTGCACTCAAGAAACGGCACCCCTACTCGATCGTGGCGATGGCGATCGGTGCGTTGATGGTCCTGGGCGCGACCATCCTATTTTTGACGACACGAACCGCTTTTCGAAACATAACGGGACGCGGCGGACCTGCATCGGCGATCTCGGAAAAAAGCATTGCCGTCCTGCCGTTTCAGAACCTCAGCGACGATAGATCGAATGCTTATTTCACTGACGGTATCCAGGACGAGATCCTGACCCGGCTTTCCAAGATTGCCGCGCTCAAGGTCATCTCGCGCACCTCTACCCAGAAATACAAGAGTACGCCCGAGAACTTGCGTGAGATCGGCCAGGAATTGGGCGTGGCGCATTTTCTCGAGGGCAGTGTGCAAAAAGTCGCTAACGCTGTGCACGTCAACGTCCAGCTGATCCGCGCCGCAACGGCCGAACATTTATGGGCGGAAAGCTACAACCGCAAACTCGACGATGTCTTTGGAGTTGAAGGCGAGGTGGCCAACGCAATTGCCGATCAACTCAACGCGAAGCTCTCCGGCGCTGAGCAAAAAGCGGTCGCGGAAAAGCCGACCCAGGATTCGGCGGCGTATGACGTTTACCTGCGCGCGATCGCGATCGACAACGAGGGAAACCTCGACACGACGAAACGGGTCGCTGATCTTTATGTCGAGGCGGTCCGGCTTGATCCTCAATTCGCGCTGGCATGGGCCCATCTCGCGGTCGCGCGCAGCTATCTCTATTTCAATGGCGTTGATCTGGACAAAAACAGCGGCGCCGCGGTGAAAGAGGCGGCAGACCGGGCGATGTCGCTCCAGCCCGAGCTCGGGGAAGCATGGGTCGCGCAGGGCGTTTATCGCTACCGGGTTTTGCGCGATTTCCAAGGCGCGCTCCGGTCGTACGAAGAGGCGCTCAGGCGTCTGCCGAACAGTGCTTTGGTGCTTGAGCAGATGGCTCATCTGGAACGACGGCTCGGGCAGTTTGACGTTGCACAAAAGCATTATCAGGCAGCCGCAGAATTGGACCCACGCAACATCGACATCCTTCTAACCCTTGCTGATGCACTCCAGAGTGTCCGCCGTTACGACGAAGCGCGGACGGCCGTCGATCGCGCCCTGGAAATCTCACCCGGGAATGAGGGCGCACTCGCGGTAAAGGCGTTGAGTTTTCAAGCGCAGGGTCGGCTTAACGAAGCCGCTGAGATTCTGGCGAAAGCCCCCGCAAATTCCCAGAATGAGGCCCTTACCTTCGCAAGAGTCAGCCAGCTCTACGGCGAGAGACGCTTCGACGAAGCGATTGCGCAGATTCAGCAGCACACGCCCGCGGCGTTTGCTAACGATCCTCGTATCATAACGTTCCTCGGTCTATGCCAGCAACTTGCCGGCAAAACCGACGAAGCTCGGGCCACCTTCACGCGCGCAGCCGCAGCGATGAAGCCGACGCCTGACTCGATTGTCGCTGTGGATGCGCGGCAGCTGCCGTGCCATCTCGCCTGGGCCTATGCAGGCCTTGGCGAAAAGGAGAAGGCACTGGAGCAGGCGCGCCAAGCCATCACTGATTACGATAACGACGCTTTATCAAAACCTTTCGCTGAAACTGCGCTCGCTATTGTCCAGGCACAAACTGGCGACATCGATTCAGCCATCGCCGCCTTGCCGCATCTGCTCGAGGCGCCGAATGGCGTTACGGTCGGCAATCTTCGGAGCGATCCGATCTGGGACCCGTTGCGCAATGACCCGCGCTTTCAAAAGCTGGTCGCCGGCAAATGAGCGAAAATTGACGGCGCAGCTAAGGGACAAGCAACGTTGTGCGTCTTGCATCTTTGCCTTCTGGTTCGCGCTCCAGGATCTTGTATATTTTCAATCTAATCGATTCGGCCCAAGACTCGCTGGAAATTCGAGGTGAACTCGTGGAGTCGCCTCGTCCCTACGGCCAGGTGGCCTCGGTCGCTATTTTGCGGATCAGTGCTATACTCTCAGATGTCTAAACGAGCCGGTTTTACTTTCACGCGTCGCGGGCCGGACAACATTACCGAAGAGCTAATCGCTGTGCTTTCGTCGAAGGCCTCTTTCGAATTCAAGCCCTTGTTCGAAATTATGCTCCTCAATCTACGCGAGCGAAATGCAGCCAGTGGCGGCGAAGAGATGCTGCGTTTGCGTGCGTATGAAAAGCTTCAGGGCCTTGTCAACCAAGGCGCAGTCCACCGGGAAGTCACAGGGACCACGAAGAAATACAAAGGCGTTGCCACACGAATGGCCGAGCTGCGCACTGAGATGAAAGCTTTGCGCGCCGCCTGCAACCAGCGCGCTCTTGCCAAGGCTGCCGCCGCGGCGAATTAATCGCCCCCTGATTGATCAGCGACAACGCAGCGTTTGACCAACCTTTTCGTCGTTCTTCCTTACTTGCGAATCTTACTCTGCTCGCTTCGATTTCGTCGCGGCTCTCTTTCGTTTGCGTGGCCGTTTCGGAGACTTTGGGGCGGCTCCGTTACGAACAGAACCGACTTTCTGCTCCTGTTCGGAAGCGGCCGACGCGGCGCGCTGGCGCCGTTCCTTGCGTTCCTTACGCAGCTGCTTCTCGTGCAAATAGGTCTTGTATTTTTTATAGGCAAGACCACCGCCCAAACCAGCGGCGGCAACTGCCAGTGCCGCTGCAATCTTTACCGACCCCCGACCAGGTACCATATGCCACGGGCATTTATCCAGAGGATAGGTATCCGGAAGAGAAAACTCACAACCACGCGAAGTACATTTATGCGCCATAGCTTGTCGTACCGCTGCCGGCTAAGATCGTCAAATGCGGAGGTAGCGGCAGAGAATTGGGGAGCACAGGCTCCCAGCCTGTCCTAGCTTGTCCTGAGCGCAACCGAAGGAGCGCCCCGCCGAAACGAACTCTCTTGAATTTTTCCGTTTGATTTCGTTCGCATCATAAGCCGCTCTCGACGCGCCTTCGTCCCGCGACCGCGGGACGAAGGAGGTTATGATGCATCGGGGACGACGCTCGGGATTTTGAATGCTCATCGCGCGTAAGACCGCGTTTGCGGCGGTTCGTGCTAACATCAGCGGTGCCGATCATTCTTTTTGGTCTGCTGGTTTTTGTTCTGCTCGCCTTTGCTGGCGTGGTCTTGCTTTCTCTTGCTTTGCGCTACCGCGCCGGCACTGCTCGACGGCAGGCACGGCCGTGGGTCGCCAGCCTGAACGTATGGCTGACCGGCTTCTCCGCCGTGTTCTTTCTCTCATTCACCTTGCTGCTCTCGTTTTGGGTTCCGTCAGCCTTTCGATTTGCCGTGATCGGTACGGGCTGTGGAGCGATTCTCGGCCTCCTCGGTTTAGCACTGACCCGTTGGGAACGCCGACCTAACGGACTCTTTTACACGCCGAACCGCTGGCTCGCAGTTGTGATCACGTTGGCAATCGCAGCACGTTTTATCTACGGCTGGTGGCACGCCACGCATTCCGGCGGCAGCGCTCCGGGCGAACAACGCTGGCTGATAACCGCTTCGGCAATGCAGCTCTCGGTAGCCGTTGCTGCCGGATTAGTGGCGTACTACCTGATCTATTCCATTGGAGTGCGTCTCCAACTCGGGCGTCATGACCGCCGTTTAGAGAGCGCCGCTACAGTACCAACCATTCACGACGAGCAACGGCGCGGTACGATAGCCGTAGGCTCCCCACTTCTTAAGTCATCCTTCTTAATTCTTGCTTGGAGACTCTTTCGTTACGTTCTGCGTCACTGGCGCAGATGAGCGGACTCGACAAGCGCACGAAGCCTACGGCGCGACGTGTTGCGGCTCCGGCAGGAAAAAAAACATAATTCCGAGAATCACATACACCGAGAGAAGTTGGATGCCTTCGATCCAGTTCGTCTCACCGTCTTCGCTGATCTGAAACAGGATGTAGACCGAGGCCACAACCGCCAGAACTTCCGGCACCGTGAACTCCAGGTCCATCGGCCTCCCGAGAAGATAGGACAGAAAAATCAGCACGGGCGCGACGAAAAGCGCGATTTGCAGGCTGGAGCCGATGGCAATGCCAACCGTCAAGTCCATCTTGTTTTTCATCGCCATGAGAATAGCGGTCGAATGCTCGGCCGCGTTACCCACAATCGCTACCACGATCACACCGACAAACACCTCAGTCAGGCCGACGGAGTCCCGCACGTTTTCAATCGTGCCGACGAGAAATTCGGAGAGCAGGGCGACCACGGAAGTTGCGAGGAGCAGGATGGTAATGGCCTTGCTGCGCGACCATTGCCTGCCTGTTTCTTCGACATCTTCTTCGCAGGTTCCGAACAGATGCTTGTGGGTCCGCAGCGAGAAACCGAGCATGCAGAAATAGGTAAGGAACAAGACAACGGCGATGGCCAGAGAGAGCTTCTGTTCTACCTGTGGAGTCCAGCCGCCAGGACTGGAATGCGCAGTGAGATGAAAGACCGTCGGAATGATCAAGCCGATCGCGGCCAGCGAGAGCGAAACGACGGAAGTGCGCGCTGCGCTGCCGCTAAAACGCTGTTCCTTGTATTTAGTGCCGCCGAATAGAATGGAGAGGCCGAGCACCAGCAGCACGTTACCGATGATCGATCCTGTAAGGGAAGCTTTCACCACACTGGTGAGACCTTTGGAAAGGGCGATGCCGGCGATGATCAGCTCCGCGGCGTTTCCGAAAGTGGCGTTGAGCAATCCTCCCAGGCCTTCCCCGACGCGGGCGGCGAGCGCTTCGGTGGCGCGCCCGATCCAGCCTGCGACCGGAATGATACCGAGAGCGGAGCAAACGAAGAGCGCAGTCGGACTGATGCCTCCGGGCCAGAAGCGCAGAACGATCGCGAGCGGAACGAAGATAAGAAGCCAGTCGAGGGACGGTTTGAGTTTCAAAAGTCTGGGAATTTCGCGACTTGCCTCAGCTAATCAACTTGTCCGTCTTCCGCCAGCTTAACGACACCATGCACAAAACAGTCTGGATCATAAGCCGCTTATGATGGCTTAGCGGCGCAACTGTTGGTTTGATGCTTGTTTAGCGTGTCCTGCCTGGCGTGAGATTGCGACCAATCGTCTAAGAAGGGCAGAGGCAACGGGAAGCCTGCAGGTTGCCGCGGTCGCTATT